>Ga0101944_10007879_pt1 | contig 10433 bp, 10 predicted proteins | sample DewCreD2012metaG_FD_75245 | JGI IMG/M metagenome (GOLD analysis project Ga0101944, IMG submission 75245) | Hot spring sediment bacterial and archeal communities from British Columbia, Canada, to study Microbial Dark Matter (Phase II) - Dewar... ...
GTTACCATCTTTTCAGGCGACAGAACAATAAAGGGCATCGCACAGAGCATAAATGATAACGGCCACCTTATTGTTATAGATACAAACGGTGTCTGCCAGGAGATTATCTGTGGCGATGTGTCGCTGCGCCTGGATGGGTAAGATAGAAATTGTTTTCGGTGCGGGTATACTTTGACTGTCCAAAAACCTCTGCCATGAACACCAAACGGAGAAAACAACTTCACGCCTTTTTGCAAAAACTGACAGATAAGATTTTATCTGGCGGATCTGCCACGCATAGCGAGGCTCAGACAATCAGCAGCCTCCAGGGGCATGAAGAACTGTTTATGCTGCTGTTTCACGCCAATACAATCAGGAATCATTTCCGCGGTTCCGTTATACAGCTTTGTGCAATTGTGAATGCTAAGTCAGGCCGCTGTTCTGAAGACTGCATTTTCTGCGCGCAATCATCATGTTATAACACATCGGTTAAGCAGTATTCCCTCATAGACGTGGACAACATTCTGGAAGCCGCAACAATAGCGCAACAGAACGGTGCCAGTCGTTTCAGCATAGTTACGAGCGGGAAAAGCGTATCCCCTCGCGAGTTAAAAAAAATATGTGACGCCCTTGGTGCGATTTCGCAGCAGGGGACGGTTATTCCATGTGCCTCGCTTGGCATACTTTCTCGCGGCCAGCTGCAGATGCTTCGCGAGGCAGGACTCAAGCGTTACCATCACAACCTTGAAACAGCGCCCAGCTTCTTCAGATCCATTTGCTCTACGCACCGGTTTGATGAGCGGGTGCAAACCGTTCGCCTTGCACAGCAGATAGGGCTTGAGATATGCGCCGGTGGTATTTTTGGTCTGGGAGAAACGCGGGAACAGCGGGTGGAGTTGGCGTTTACCCTGCGCGATCTTGGGGTGGACAGTGTGCCGCTCAATTTTTTGCATCCCATTCCCGGGACCCCTGCTGCCAATTTGTCTCCTCCTGACCCGCTTGACATATTAAAAACCGTCGCATTATTCCGGTTTATCCTCCCCCGTACCGAGATACGGATATGCGGGGGCAGAGAAGTAGGATTGCGCACGTTGCAGCCCTTGGTGTATCTTGCCGGCGCTGATGGCATTATGATAGGCAATTATCTCACGACCAGTGGCCGCAGCCCGGCAATCGATCTACAGGAAATCAAAGATCTGGGCCTGACCTATGCCTGACGTCCAGCCCGTTACCGCTTATCCGCTCATTGAAGAACTCTGCGGCTATCGTGATTGGCCCGCCATACCGGGCAGAATTCTTCATAAGCCGTTTAGTTTCTATCTAGACAGCGCCGCAGTAAATTTCCCCGGAGCGCGGTATTCATATCTGGGATGCAATCCGTTCCTCATTTTTGCGTGCAGTGGATCGTGTATAACAATCACGCAAAACACACACCAAGAAATCCTGCACCAAGATCCCTTTATTGCTTTGAAAAAGCTTTTTTATCGCTTTAAACTTATGCCACCCGATCAGACGCCCCCGTTCCTGGGCGGCGCAGTGGGTTATTTTGGTTACGATCTTGCCCGAGTTATTGAATCTCTTCCGGTCTCTGCAGCCGATGATATTGCCCTGCCCGACTGCTGTCTTGGATTCTACAGCACTGTAATTATTATAGACCATTTGCAGGAGAAAGTTCTGGTCGCATCCTCGGGATTTCCTGAAACGCGGCCCGCATGGCAACAAAAACTGGCGCAACGCGATATAAATGAACTTAAAACCGCGCTGTCTTTGTCGCCCGTGCACGACGCGTCCGTTTGCAAAATGCCGGCACATACCGCAGCCTCTGAGGTGACCGCAACATTTGACCGGGCGGCCTACTGCAGGGCAATTCAAGTCGCAAAAAGCTACATTGAAGCAGGAGATATCTATCAAGTCAACCTTTCACAACGTTTCAGGTGTCGGCTTCCGGAAAATCCGCTTGCAATATATATGCGGCTTCGGCGGATAAGCCCGGCGCCGTTCGCTGGATTTTTTCACGGCGCCGATTATCACGTGCTGAGCTCATCGCCTGAACGTTTTTTGCGTCTTTCTGGTTCCCTGGTGGAAACCAGACCAATTAAGGGCACCAGGCCGCGTGGCCCAACAACAGCCGAAGATCAGCGGCTCCTCAAAGAGTTGCAGGCAAGCGAAAAGGATCGTGCAGAACTTATCATGATCGTAGATCTGGAACGAAACGATCTGGGCAGGGTATGCCGCTATGGAACTATTTTCCCGAAGGAACTGATACGGATTGAAACACACCCGGTTGTCCATCATCTTGTTGCAACGATTAAGGGTGAGCTTACGGAGGGTTCTGATCATATTGATTGCCTGCGGGCATGCTTTCCCGGCGGATCAATTACCGGCGCGCCCAAAATTCGGGCTATGGAGATTATTGAAGAGCTTGAACCGTGCAGAAGGAAAATATACACCGGCTCTTTTGGATATCTGGGGTTTAACGGTGAAACTGATTTAAATATCCTGATTCGCACCATTGTGCATATTAACGGTACGTTTTATTTTAATGTAGGCGGAGGCATTGTTGCAGACTCTGATCCCGAGATGGAGTATGACGAGACCATGCATAAAGGAAAAGGAATTATGCAGGCGCTGGGAATAATAACGGATAATAGTTGGAAGACGCGTCAACACCTATGATAAGAGACCAGGATATAAGGGAAATTTTTAAACAATATCATGTTATTGCTGTATATGGCATGTCCCATAATGCACAAAAAGCAGCCCATTACGTTCCGGCCTTCCTCTTGCGTCAAGGATATGTTATTATTCCAATACACCCAACGGCAGGTTTGATCTTAGGGTTGCATTGCTATAAACGGCTGGGTGAGGTACCAGCTCATATTGACATTCTTGAGGTATTTCGGCCCTCGGCGGAAGTAATTACGATAACGGAGGAAGCTGTTGATAGGAAAAAGACGCGCGGCGACCTGAGGGTCATCTGGTTGCAGGATGGTATTTTTAATGAACAGGCGCGTAAAATTGCTGAAAGCGCCGGCATTGTTTTTATTCAGGATCGGTGCATGATGAAGGAGTATAAGCGGCTTTGCCCGGAGGGGACCGTTAGCAGGAGGTAGTGCGGCTGCTTAATTATTATGAGGTGTTTTTCATTAAAAAGAGCTGCTTTTATAGCATACGGCAATAAAACTTTTTAAGGAGGATATGAGTATGGCTTTTAAAATTAAAGACAATATCATCTGGGTGGGGAAGACCGACTGGGAATTGCGCAGTTTTCACGGCGAAGAGCTGTCAACACACCGGGGCTCAACCTATAATTCATATCTGGTGCGAGAGGAGAAGACCGTGCTAATTGATACAGTATGGGCTCCTTTCGATCGGGAGTTTGTGCGGCAACTCGGGAAGATAATTGATCTGAAAAAGATAGACGCGGTGGTTGCAAACCACGGCGAAACAGACCATAGCGGCAGCCTGCCGGAATTGATGCGGGAAATTCCCAACACCCCTGTTTATTGTACCGCCAATGCCGTTAAGTCGCTTAAGGGTCAGTATCATCAGGATTGGAACTTTCAGATAGTCAAGACCGGGGATAAGCTGAATCTGGGAAGCAAAGATTTGATTTTTATTGAGGCGCCGATGCTCCACTGGCCTGACAGCATGTTCTGCTACCTGACCGGCGATAAGGTGCTATTCAGCAACGATGCGTTTGGCCAGCACTACTGCTCGGAACTTATGTATAATGATGTGGTTGACCAGTGCGAGCTGTTTCAGGAAGCCATTAAATATTACGCAAATATTTTGACCCCGTTCAGCATGCTGGTTGACAAGAAAATAAAAGAAGTGCTGGCGCTCAATCTTCCGGTGGAGATGATCTGCCCAAGCCATGGCGTCATATGGCGTAAAGATCCGCTGCACATTGTGGAGAAATATACCCAATGGGCGCAAAACTATCAGGAAAATCAGATTACCCTTATTTATGATAGCATGTGGAACGGCACCCGCCGGATGGCAGAGGCCATAGCTGAAGGCATAAAATTAGCCGACAGCAGCGTCGCTATTAAACTCTTTCACGTCGCACGCTCTGACAAAGCCGATATTATTACGGAGATTTTTAAAGCAAAAGCAATCGTGGTGGGCTCGCCGACCGTAAACCGCGGCATTCTCTCAGCGGTTGCCGGCATTCTTGAAGAAGTAAAAGGACTGAGCTTTAAAAATAAAAAGGCGGCAGCATTTGGTGCGTATGGCTGGAGCGGAGAATCGGCAAAGATAATAACTGAAAAGCTGAAAGAATCCGGTTTTGAAATTATACAGGAGGGGATACGGGTAAACTGGTATCCTTCGCCCCAGGACATAGAATCCTGTATCAGCTTTGGAAAAGAACTTGCTGAAAAGCTGAAATAAGCGCTGCTGCGAGCAGGAGCAGGCTCGTTTAGTTTGGCAGAACAAGAGGCACTCTCTGATATTCTTTATGACGGGATGCGTTTATTTCAACGGGAAGTTATTGCCTTCGGCGGGCACGGGTATCTCGCCCTTTAACCGAGGGCTGCTCTACGGCGACGGTGTGTTTGAAACCCTGCGTGTTTATAAGGGGAGGCTGTTTCGGTTCGGGCAGCACGTGCAACGGTTACAGGAAGGATTGCAGGTTTTAAAGATACAATTTCACGATGTCGTTCTTGCGGTTGAACAGAGCGTAAAGGAGATTTTACAGCGGGAAAAAATTATTGAGGGAGCAGTTCGCATCTCTATTTTTAGAGGAGACGGCGAAGGACCTGACCCTCCAGCAGGTCTCACGCCGTCTTTTTTAATATCAATAAAATCCTCTATTCCGTACCGGACAGACGACTATGCAACAGGATATAAGGCCCGTCTTGTTTCTGTGAGAAGAAATAGCTTTTCGCCATTATCGCGCATCAAGAGCCTCAATTACCTGGACAATATTCTGGCCCGGCTTGAAGCGCGCGAACATAAAGCGCATGAGGCACTACTGGTGAATTCATTGGGATGGGTTGCGGAAGGGGCGGCATCCAATGTGTTCCTCATCAAAGACAATCTCCTTATGACACCGCCGGTTGACGCTGGCGTCCTGCCGGGTATTACCCGGGCTGCAGTGCTTGAAATTGCGGGCGCTGCCAGGTTGCAGCCGCGAGAGGAAACATTTTCTCCTGAACAACTGGCAGCGGCTGACGAAGCATTTTTAACAAACTCGCTTATGGAAATAATGCCTCTGGTCATGCTCAACGAGAAAAAGATTGGCGATGGCAAACCGGGGAAATTCACTGAGGAATTGCGTCTGCACTATCGGAATCTTGTTAATCAGGAAGTAATGTTTTCGCTATGAAAGTTACGGCGGTTCGTTTTATTAAAAGCGTGTATCAGACGCGGGATTTACCGAAGCCGAAGCTTCCCGAAGTTGCTTTTTCCGGAAGATCCAATGTGGGAAAATCGTCGCTTATCAATGTGCTGCTCAATCGTAAAGGAGTTGCAAGAACGAGCGCAACACCGGGCAGAACCCAGTCTATAAACTTTTTGGAGATAAACGGGACCTTCTATTTTGTAGATCTTCCTGGATACGGATATGCGCAAGTGCCTTTGTGCGTCAGAAAAAAATGGCTCCCCCTCATAGAAGGGTATCTTAAAAAAAGGCCGACGCTGTGCCTGGTTACCGTTTTGGGAGATGTCAGGCGCGAACCCCAGGAGGATGAATTGCTCTTTAGCGAATGGCTGAAACAGCATAATATTCCCTGTATGATTGTGCTGACGAAAATCGACAAGGTTTCCAGGCAGGAACAGATTACCGCGCTCAGGGTATGGCGCGCGCGGATGAATGCAGTAGGAGACATTATCCTCTTTTCTGCTAAAACAGGGGAGGGCAAAGACAAAATCTGGAAGCAACTTTCCCATTTTATTCAATGTCATAAACCAGAACTTTCCCCACAATGTATCACTGAACTTCAGGTAAACCGCAACAGAACACAAAAACGCAATGGGTAAAAAGTGAAAAATAAAAACACCAGCGCCTGGGAGTCATAGCCGAGACACAAGCATCCGTGCCGGGAACACAGCGGATGCCGTTATATTTTGTACTTCCCAGACTCCCGTGCAGCACCGGTGGCAACGGTTCTACTGGCTGCCTGGCCATGGCAGGATATGCACGAGTCCGGGGATGTAATGCCAGCGGAAGAGCACCATGTTGCGGCAGGGAAGAACTCCCGGCGCTGGTGCATCCCCACCAATGAAATATTGTGGGAAAGTCTCGCCGTCATAAACACCTTGACTAAGAGACGGTTTTACTTTATAAGCAATAAAAATTTATCTCATTAAAAAACCTTAATAAACTTGAGGTATCCCGATGAAAGGCATAATCCTTGCCGGTGGCTTGGGCACCAGATTGTCGCCATTAACCCGGATAACCAATAAGCATCTCTTGCCGGTGTTTGACAAACCGATGATTTATTATCCCATCCAAACCCTGGTAAATGCCGGCATACGGGATATCCTTATTGTCACGGGAGGCAATAATGCCGGTGATTTTTTGCGGCTCCTCGGCAACGGAAAAAAGGATTTCGGGCTTGACCACATCAATTATACCTATCAGGAGGGTGAGGGCGGAATTGCCGCAGCCTTGAGTCTGGCAGAATTTTTTGCTGATCAAGAGCCGATTTGCGTGGTTCTTGGTGATAATATTATTGAAAAGAATATCAACCAGGCGGTAAAAAAATTTAAAAAACAGAAGACCGGCGCAAAAATTCTACTAAAAGAGGTTCCTGATCCAGAGCGATTTGGTGTGGTGCGGTTTAAAGATGACAAGATTGCAGAAATAATTGAAAAACCAAAGAAGCCCCCTTCAAAATACGCGGTCATCGGTATTTACATGTTTGATAGCACCGTTTTTGATATTATTAGAACGCTCAAGCCCTCCGGGAGGGGAGAGCTTGAGATCACCGATGTTAATAATGCCTATATTAAACGCGGCACTATGACCTATGAAATCCTTGACGGATGGTGGACTGACGCGGGGACATTTGAGTCATTGCTCAGGGCAAGCAACCTGGTAGCAAGGACTGGTGCAAATAATGTATGAATATGGGATAAATGGGATAAATCGGCGAAGTGGTTGCGATGAGAAGAAAAAGAAATAATTAAGCAGTGGATTTACTTGTTCACCGATTCAACTGCCAACCAATTTTTTAAGGTTGGGTAAATGATTGATGGCGTAAAAACAAAGAAATTAAAAGTCATTCCGGACGAGCGCGGCCGATTAATGGAAATGCTGCGCGCCGACGATGAACTGTTCATACAATTTGGCCAGATTTATCTTACTACTGCCTATCCCGGTGTGGTAAAAGGATGGCATTACCATAAAGAACAAACCGATAATATGGTGGTGGTCAAAGGGATGATGAAAATAGTGCTGTATGATGCCCGGCCCGCATCGCAGACGTTTGGAGAAGTTAACGAATTTTTTATGGGGGAACACAACCCTCTGCTCCTCCAGATACCCCCGTTGGTTTATCACGGTTTCAAATGTATAAGCCTTGATGAAGCGTTGGTAATCAACTGTCCCACTGCTGTTTATGACTACCAGAACCCTGATGAATATCGCATAGACCCCCATGACCCTTCCGTGCCGTATAACTGGTCACGACAAGACGGCTGAAAAACAGCCTTCCCGCACCACGGAGAATTGAGGCCGCACTTATGAAGATTCTCGTAACCGGCGGAGCCGGATTTATTGGCTCTAATTTTATTCGCCATATATTAACCACGCATCCTGCATATGTGGTGATCAATTTTGATGCCTTGACTTACGCCGGCAATCTTGAAAATCTGCAAGATGTGGCCAGCACTGAAGGAATCGGCAGCCATCCCCGATATCAATTCATCAAAGGCGATATTGGCGATGCTGAACAGGTCAACCGGGTAATTGCTGACGGAGTTGATGCAATTATAAATTTTGCAGCAGAATCCCATGTTGACCGCAGCATTGATAACGCGGGTGTTTTTATTCGCACCAATGTTCTGGGAACCCAGGTGCTGCTTGATGCAGCGCTGCGGCACCGGGTAGAACGTTTTATCCAGATTTCAACTGATGAAGTATATGGATCACTCGGACCGGAAGGAAAATTTGTGGAAACAACGCCGCTGGCGCCTAATAGCCCGTATTCAGCCAGCAAAGCAGGCGCAGACCTTCTGGTGCGATCATATTTTGAAACATTCGGGCTGCAAACAATTATCACGCGCTGCTCCAATAACTACGGACCATACCAGTTCCCTGAAAAGCTTATTCCTCTGTTTATCACCAATGCACTGGCTGATTTGCCTTTGCCGCTCTATGGCGATGGGCTTAATGTGCGCGACTGGATTCATGTGGCAGACCATTGCGCTGCCATTGATCTGGTGCTGCATAAAGGCAGACCGGGCGAGATATATAACATTGGTGGCAATTGCGAAAAAACTAATCGCGAGATCACCTATATGATACTCAATGAGCTCGGAAAATCCGAAACCCTTATAAAACATGTTAAAGACAGGCCAGGCCACGACCGCCGCTATGCGATAGATTGCACAAAATTAAGCCGGGAATTGGGATGGACGCCAAAATATGATTTTCAGAGAGGAATGAAAGAAACAATAGCGTGGTATCTTAATAATCAAGAATGGTGGAGCCGGGTCAAAAGCGGTGAATACCTTGCTTTCTATAAGCGCTGGTATGAAGACCGGTAAAAGAGGCCGCTGGGGGTAAGAACGAGATGCCATACACCGAGTTTCAAAAACTATGCGGATTTGCATCCGGCCTCCAGGTTAACTGCAGTCCCCCGTAATCAGACGTAACCGCTCGTGCATGACAATCCATTTCGTTTTTGGTAATGGCAAAAAAAATCTTCATAACAGGCGCCGGAGGGATGCTGGCGCGCGATCTCACTGCAGTTTTAAAAGAATCCTATGAGGTGATTGCTCAGGGAGAGCAGGAATTGGATATCTGCCAACGGGAAGCGGTTTATGACGCGTTTAATACATTTCGACCGGATGTGGTCATAAACTGTGCTGCCTATACGCGGGTTGACGATTGTGAAACAGAGCAGGAAAAAGCATTTGCGGTTAATGCGACCGGTGTAAAAAATATTGCGCTTGCGTGCCGTGACACGGCAAGCCTGCTCGTCCATATCAGCAGCGATTATGTTTTTGACGGCAGCAAACGGATGCCGTATGTGGAGTCTGACGAGCCGCATCCCCTTTCTGTATATGGACGTTCAAAACGCGCGGGAGAGGATTTTGTGCGGAATATTTTGGAGCGGCATGTCATTATACGCAGTCTGTGGCTGTATGGCAAAGGCGGCACCAATTTTGTAGATACCATTAAACAGCAGGCGCAGGAAAAAAAAGAATTGCAGGTGGTCAACGATCAGACCGGTTGTCCCACTTATACGCGCGATCTTGCCCTGGCAATCAAAGCGCTGCTCGCTATCAGCCCGCGCGGGATTTATCATATCGCCAATCAGGGAATCTGCACCTGGTATCAATGTGCGTGCCGTATCGTGGAGCTGACGCACAGCAACGCCGTTGTTGTTCCCATTACCTCGGATGAGATCAGACGGCCAGCGAAACGACCGGCATATTCGGTGCTGGATTGCACCAAATTCACCCGGGCAACGGGCATGGAACTGCGGCACTGGGATGCGGCGTTACAGGAATATTTACAGGCTCACTAAACGGAGGCTTAGATGAAGATCTGCATGATTGGAACCGGCTATGTCGGCCTGGTTACCGGCACGTGTTTCGCTGAAACCGGCAATGACGTTATTTGTGTTGATATAGACAGCGCCAAAATAGATCAGCTTAACAAGGGCCATATACCTATCTATGAACCCGGCCTTGATGAAATGATCAAGCGCAATATGAACGAAGGCCGGCTTTCCTTTACCACCGACCTTGCCCATGGCGTACAAGCTTCGTTATTTATTTTTATTGCTGTCGGCACGCCCTCGTCTGATGACGGCTCGGCGAATCTCAGCTCAGTATGGTCGGTGAGCAGGGAAATCGGAAGACATATGAATGGATATAAGATCGTGGTAACGAAAAGCACCGTGCCGGTCGGGACAACCGAACGCGTCAAGGAGATAATTGCCCAGGAAACGCGCGAGCCATTTGACGTAGCCTCTAACCCTGAATTTCTCAAAGAAGGGGCGGCAATTGACGATTTTATGAAACCCGACCGGGTAGTGATCGGCACCAATGATCCGCGTGTAACAGAACTGATGAAAGAACTCTATGAACCGTTTGTCCGAACCGGCAAGCCGATCCTTGCCATGGATATCAGAAGCTCAGAGCTTACCAAATATGCTGCGAACGCAATGCTGGCAACACGCATCTCTTTTATGAATGAGATAGCCAACTTGTGCGAAAGACTGGGGGCCGATGTAAACCTTGTCCGCCGCGGCATTGGTTCCGATCCGCGCATC
>Ga0101944_10007880_pt1 | contig 10432 bp, 13 predicted proteins | sample DewCreD2012metaG_FD_75245 | JGI IMG/M metagenome (GOLD analysis project Ga0101944, IMG submission 75245) | Hot spring sediment bacterial and archeal communities from British Columbia, Canada, to study Microbial Dark Matter (Phase II) - Dewar... ...
AAATAACCCTTGGAGTAATGCTTCTGTTAAGAATAAAAGAAAAAGAAACGTTTATTGCTGTAACAGTTCTTTTTCTATTCTTTTTTCTTTTTAGTGTTTACGGAACCGTCGTAGGATTAGAGAACGACTGCGGTTGTTTTGGCAAAGCAGTTGAAAGTAGTTTTGGAATAGGGATGGTTGTAAGAAACTTTTTATTTCTAGCATTATCCCTATTTGTGTTAATAAAATTTGAAAAAAGCCCTGGCGCCGGGTGAATATTACAATAAATAAATAGGAGGATTTAAATTATGAAACGAAAAATCATTTTGTCACTTTATATTATTATAACACTTTTTTCATTCAACATTATTCAAGTTGATGTTAAAGCGCTTCCTCCAACTGACTGTGTGTGGAGTTGTTATCTCAATGGGCCTTGCCCCGGAACACATCCATTATTAGGAAATGTAAAATGTGAAATGTACACTATTGGTTCAACAAACTGCAGTATCTCCGCTTTCAATGTTTATGTTGATGCAAATTATATTAAAAATTACTGTCAATATTGGCAATAAATAATATGAGAACAAAAACCATCAATATTATCTACAAGGCCACACTTAGTGTGGCTCTTATTTCGATTTTAATCAATTGTAATAATAAAAAATCAGATTTTCATTTGCCTTATAATGAATCCATAAAAGAAAGAGAAGTTATACTATCAAACTTAAAGAATATTAGTCGTCAGGATAGTATTATATATAAAAATGAAACAATTTATTTAGATAATCGAGTTTTCATTAAAGGAGCTAAGGATTTACTTGTTATATTGAATAAAAAAATAATTTATTTACTTGACAATAAATTTAAAGTCCTTTTCAAATTAGATTTTCGCGATAATGATTATTTGTTGAACGGACCGATTAGAGATATTGATATCTATGATAACAGAATTTATTTATTAGATTCCAATTCAGATATTATTATTTATGATCTGAACGATAGCAGTTACAAGAAAATTACAGTTGATAAAAAAATATTCAATGAAATTAACTTTAGAACTGCAATTAATATTTCAGTACTTGGTTATGATAAATATTTATTAACAAACATCATTGTGCCAAGAGATAATCAATTAAAAAAAGAAAACATTTTGTTGGGAATAGTTGTGGATGCAAAGGGTAAGCTAGTTAGAAGTATAACATTTAAATGTTCAGATTCTGATTATGAACAGTGGAATTTAGTGGGTGATAGAATATTTGCAAGGAAGTTAAATAATACTGTTGTGTTCTCATTTTGGCTTACAAAAACTGCTGTTGTTTATAATTACTCTGCCAATACATATTTTGTTAAAGAATTAAAAGTAGATTCTGATTGGGAAAAACCAAAAGTTAAAGGCGGTATCATAAAAATGGGTGAAGGCATTTATGCTGAAGAAATATTACATCAACCAGTAAATCTAAATGGTTTACAAGTAGGAAATAAACAAATATTTCAAATTATTAATAGACACAAAAAGTCGCCTATAGTAGTTCAATATGATAGTCAGTTAAACGAAATTGAAAGTAAAGAGTTTATCGATACAGAATTTATGATTGGTGACATATCAAAATTATTTATGATACATTTGGTTCAAAATAGAATTATACTTCAATCAGCAAATGAACTGTATCATTATGAATAAATTACAATTAAAGAAAATAATATTGCTTATTACACCAATAATACTAATTGTTAGCATAGTAAGAATATCTAAAATATCTTTTTCTTTAAAATCAAAATCGAATGATGCTTTTATTATAGAAAAAATTGTTAAATATGATTTTAAAGATAAAGTTGTTTTTTATTTCCAAAATGATATTTGTGGTGTTTGTATTTTTGCTTTATTAGAAAAAATTAATAAATTGAAAAATAAATACAAAGAAAAGTTGGTATTTTTAATAAATGAAGACAAACATAGAAATATGCTGGAATTACATTTGAAAAATGAATATTACACACCTTTGATTATAAAAAATAATATTTTAAATATTAATTATTCATTTGTTTCTTATTATTTTCAAAAAAGAAATAAATTACATCTTGAGTTGATTAACCTAAATACAAATCTAGATTTTATTCTCGCAAAGGACTTTTAGAATATTATTCTAAGCGTTCACATAATTCTATTAATAAAAAAAATATACACCGCTAATTGTACTAATAAGCATTAACTCATGCATTAATTAAAATAATCTAATATTAATGATCAAATAAAAGAGTAAAGATGTATGATCCTCAATATTCTGAATTATAATTATCATATATAACGATATTGTAAAAAATTTATCGATAGAATAATAATTAATAGTAATTATTTATTGAGGATAGAATGTGTATAAAGTCAAACTTAGTTGAGATTGCGAGACCCCGCTTCTCAAATTCTTCTAATCGTTTTCCGCTTTCTTCTATAAATCTACGGCTGATTGATGACTGGCTTAATCCAAAACTCTCAAGCACACTTTTCGTTACCTCTTCATAATCATACTGGCTCAGCCCTTTGATTATCTTCTTTATCACTTCTTCACTTTGGATCGGTATTTCGTGTAAACGTTTGTAATATTCTGCTTCTTCGGTTCGGTCGGCTTCTTTGTCATATAATCTTGGCACTTCTATCGGCACTTTTTCCTCTCCTATTCTGATACTTCCCCGATTTTTACCCCAACGATTATATCTTCTCCCTCGTTCATACTTTTCTCCTGCTTTTTGTTTCAACTCCTCTTCCATTAACTCATTGTAATGCAACTTTGCTAAATCAATGAAATTGTGGAATAACTCATATTTTATATACATTGGCTGACTTAAATACCATTGAAGATTTTCTTTCGACATTTTACTATCTTTCATCTTCGAGACTCCTTTTAGTTTATTTTTTGTTATTTGCTACAACAATTTAAATAAATTATTTGGAGTCTCTTTTTTATAATCGAATTTCAACTAAGTATGAATATATACCGCAGCAGTTGTCTACTTAATTTAATTAATACTATTAATTATCAAAAATATATTCATTAGTATATTTATTATTATTATGTCGGAAAAAGTAGTGAGTTATTATTAAATATTGAAAAAACCATAAGTGTACAAAAAATTATAGATACCAAAGTACTTTTAGGATTTGATGTCCCTATAATTCAGCCATTATTACTTCTTGTAGACTCAAATACTAACATACTTATGGTTCACGAAGTAAAAATAAATGATGAAAATGTTACTAATAATATTATTAAGCAAATGAGTATCTTCTTAGGGAAAAGATTGGTTTAATATACTTTTACTGAAATATTATTTTACTGTTTATTTGTTGTTGATATAGAATGCTATTATAAAGGCCAGCAAAAAATTGTTGCTTCTACAAGCTTTATGCAGGATTTTATCGATAGATCTTTTAGAATTTTAGAAATCTTTTGAATAGTATGAATAGTATAAAACACCTTTAAAGTTGTTCTAAATTTTAATATTTTTAAAACAGTTACAATAAATAATAAAAATCGATCTTGCAGATAAGCACAACAAGCATACGCCGTCCTGTAACTGTATCAATGTTTTTTACTGGTATAGCAACTCTTATCTTTTTTAATCCGGGTAGTTTTGGCCACAGTCTTCTTCACTATTCCGCTTATGATTTATTTAATTAAATTTTGCTGTCTTTAAATATTATCCCTATTAAACCGGTAATTACTATTAACTGATAAAAAATATTTGCTTAATTTAAAATTTAACTTGACAAACTCGTTTTTTTTTTTTTTACATTGCTCTCAGAATTAAGAGGGGGACTAATCTTGGGGTAGAGTTAGTCAGAAGTTTCAAACCGGTAAGTATTCTTTTCTCTGCATCTTATTATTTCTTAATTGCTCTTCTTCTATTCTCCGGTATAAGTAAAATACTGGATCCCCAACCTATGCTTGAAACAATAAAAGCTGTAATTAATGTAAGTGAAGAACTGCAGATTGCTGCAGTTACACTTTTATCGTTTGCAGAGATAATACTTGGAATGATGTTACATATAAAAATAAGAACAAAAGAAACGTTAATTGCAATTACGATAATGTTCCTATTCTTCTTGGGTGGTTATGGAAGGGCGATAATTTTTGAGAATAATTGCGGTTGTTGGGAAAATGCTGACCTATGCAACGACAACGGTCGCTTGAAAAATCTTATTTATTAATTATTTAATAATTCTGAAAGTTTAAAAAGACTTATATGTTCAGTATAAGTAATAAAAAAGAAGTAATTGTAAGTGTCATCTTTATAGTAGCTAGTTTATATCTGCTATTAGATAGATTTGTAATTTCAAAAAAAGGATATTTTCAAGAGAACAAATGGAAAGGAGTTTCTAAAATTAACTTAATATTATCACCCACTGTAAAGATTAACGAATTTGAACTTAAGGACCACAAAACAACTTTTATTTTTCTTATTCACAATTATGATTGTCCACCTTGCATTACAGAAGTATTAGACTATCTTGATTTAATTAATGAGAAACCTTTTTTTCAACCTGTAGTTTTGTTTGTTGGTGTTGAAATTAAGGAAGCTATTAGAACAATTAATATTGTAAATATTGAAGTACCAGCATTTTATGGTGAGTTAAATACTTTTCGAGAGTTAGTGGGTGAGTCTAGAGTTTTTAATCAAGTTTTAGTTTTTGATAATACTGGTAAATTACTAGAGCGTAAATATTTGCCTTACAATAGTATTTCATCAACTTCAAGTAAAATAGATTTTATTCAAAGTTATGATACACAAATAGTTAAAAATTAGTATTTGGTCTTAAATAAATAAGAGGAAGAATGAATAAAAAATTATTAGCAATTTCTTTTGCAAATTTACTTTTTATTCTTTTTTTGTTTTTGACAAATTTACAAATTGTTGCGGATACAAAACAAAAATGCCTGTTGTGTAATTGTGATTATTGTGAATACAATGGGTCAGGGGGCTGGACCCATTGTGTGCAAGGTACGGTTCCTCCTTGTTTAGGGGCAATTATTGTGGTATTGAATAGTAATTTTTAGAAAAAAACAAACTCAATTTTAGATCAATTATTCTAAAATTGAATTCATTTAAAAATAAATCAGGAGAAATGTTATGAAAAGAAAAAGTCTTTTAGTATTCGCTAGTCTCTTTTTACTGCTTTCAATAAGTTTATCAACAACAAACTTATTAGCAAAGACTGCTGCTGCATGCTATTTTTGTTGAATGATGGTACACCTGACAACAAATGTGCACAGTCATCCGGTTCAGGATGGACCCATTGTATGAGTGGTAATTTGCACTGTGCTTTAGGTGGGAATCCCTGCATGTCGGAATAAATTCTTAATAATCAATTGGCAGTATCATAGATTATTTTGATACTGCCATATTTCTAACAGTATCAAATAAGAATTTTAATAATTATGATATTAAATCTATTAATATGTTTATTTATTTTTACTTCAAATGCAATTGCACAGGGAAGTAAATCCGCTTCCATACATTTTGATTTAATTATTGGTGAAGATAATGTTGGTAAACCAGAGTATTTATTCGATTATCCAGGATCTGTAGAAACTGATAAGTACCTTAACATTTATATTGCAGAGAAAAAAGCATTAACGATAAGAGTATTTGATAAGAATGGAAAATTTATTAGGAATATTGGTAGAAGGGGAAGAGGGCCGGGTGAATTTCTTGATTTAACATTGTTTACAATAAACTCTAATAATGAATTATTAGTATTTGATAATTTTATGTATCGTATAACATATTTTTCATTAGATGGTAAATACAAAAAAGAAATAAAATATTCTCCTTCATTAATTAATTGGCCCAGGAGTATTTTGCAATTGAATGATGATAACTATTTACTTTCATATTACCTTGGTAATGAATCCAATTTATTTTTTTTGTGGGATAAATATTTTGTTAAAAGAGTCGCTTCAATAAGTGAAGAGTATTTTGATGAAAGAAATGATATTGAATTAAAGGAATCTCTATTTTATAGTTTTTTCCCAAACTATGCTGCAATTAAGGGGGTTTATTTAGCTGTAACAAAAAATTTTTATAATGGAGTTGTATATTTATTTCAATATTTAAATGGGGAAGTTAAATTTTTAAAGAGAGTATCAGGTTATAGAATAAATAAAACAGCCTATTCAAAATCCCATGAAAAAAATTCTGATTTAAAGCATGATATTTCTATTTCTTATTTTAATAAAAAGTTTCAAGCAAATGTCCATAGTAAATCTTTAGGTATCTTTTTTTTAAAAGATGGTACATTAATTAACTTTACTAAACATGAAGAGGGGAAGGAAATAATTTTTGGTTATGAAAAATATGATAGACAATTTAATTTTTTGGAATATTATCAAATTGAAAAAACAAAAATTACAAGTGAAAACAGACGAATGCTTTTATTTGGAATCGAAGTGGCACATAAAGATTTAGAAGATAATTTTTATTTAATCGACAATACTGAATATCCCAAAGTTAAAAAAATTAGACTAGAATAAATTATGAGAATAACAACAACTATAGTTTTTAGAATAATCATTTCTTTTATTCTATTATTATCAGGGATTGGCAAAATTATTTCTCCGTTTGAAGCAGAAAAAGTATTAATAATAATTTTAAATATGAATATTGTTCCGAATGAATTCACAAGAATAATAATTTATTTTATTTCAATATCGGAATTGATATTGATGTTTTGTTTTCTCTTGTTCAAAAACAAATATTGTCCACTTTTAGTACTTTCACTTTTTGTATTATTTACATTCACACTAATATCATTGCCAATTAGGGGCATTTATATACCTACGTGCGGTTGTTTTGGTTCTATAATTCCAGACGGAAATTTATTAAGCGCTATAATTAAGAATGTAATTTTTATTATTATTACATTTTTTTACATTATTGAATATAATAAGGAAACAATAAAACCATAGCATATTTTGCCCTATAATCGATTCCGGAAATCCTCTAAAGTCATTAAATTAATAAATATATAATTTAAAAGTTTTTCTAAATATTAATATTTTTAATACAATTACAATAAACAATAAAAACCGATCTTGCAGATAAGCACAACAAGCATACGCCGTCCTGTAACTGTATCAATGTTTTTTATTGTTATAACATTTCTTAACCTTTTTAATCCGGGTAGTTTTGGCCACAGTCTTCTTCACTATTCCGCTTATGATTTACTTAATTAAATTATGCTGTCTTTAAATATTATCCCTATTAAACCGGTAATTACTATTAACTGATAAAATATATTTGCTTTGTTTAAAATTTAACTTGACAAACTCGTTTTTTTTTTTTTTAGATTGATCTCAGAATTTAGAGGGGGACTAATCTTGGGGTAGAGTTAGTCAGAAGTTTCAAACCGGTAAGTATTCTTTTCTCTGCATCTTATTATTTCTTAGTTGCTCTTCTTCTATTCTCCGGTATGAGTAAAATACTTGATCCCCAACCTATGCTTGAAACAATAAAAGCTGTAGTTAATGTAAGTGAAGAACTGCAGATTGCTGCAGCTACGCTGTTGCCGTTAATAGAAATAACCCTTGGAGTAATTCTTCTGTTAAGGATAAAAGAAAAAGAAACGGTAATTGCAGTAACAGTTCTTTTTCTATTCTTTTTTCTTTTTAGTATTTATGGAACCGTCGTGGGCTTAGAGAACGACTGCGGTTGTTTTGGGAAAGCAGTTGAAAGTGGGTTTGGAATAGGGATGGTTCTAAGAAACTTTTTATTTCTTGCATTATCCCTATTTGTGTTAATAAAATTAGAAAAAAGCCCTAGCGCCGGGTGAAAAACAAATAAAACAAACAAAATGGGAGGATTTATGGCTGAACAAACAAAAAACAAACTAACAGCATTGAGTAGGAAAATTGGGTTAATAATTTTTGCTTTACTTTTCTTTTTGAATATCAAAATTATGATCGCTGATGAAAGCGAGCTTATTAATAGGGATGTCTCATTATTCGGTGTTGTGGTAAATCTTTTTGAACCTATACTTGCACAAAAAGAAAGGCCATGTGATACAATGTGGTGTGCAGAAGTTTATAGTTGTATCTCTGATGGAGATGACTATTGTGCATATTTCCTGTGCAATCCAGGACCAGGTGGCTTTTATTGTTACTATTTGAATCCAGATAAACCAGTATAAGTTAATCATGTTAATTCGTTGGCATTGCAATTTCTCATTGCAATGCCAATAAAATAAATGAAAATAATAAAAGGGTTATAATGAAGAATCCAAAGCATAGAATATTTTTTATTTTTTTCTGTTTGCTATTTTTATCGGCTTTTTTTTTAATCTTGTCCTGTAAAGATGAAGGAAAAACTAATAGCAGTAATATCAATAAAAAGGAAGACTCAATAAAAAATGTAATAATTAATGGCAATAAAATTCAGAATAGTATTTTAGAAAAAATAGACATTACAATAGGCAAAAAAGAACTTAAAGTACCTCTAGGCTATGAAATCAAAAAGCAAAAAATAAATTTGCGAAAATGGAAAAAAATTGAACTTGTATTGCAACTTAAGATTGGAGGCATAATAGATACTACTTTTGCTTTTCCTACTCGAATACGTACCGATTCTAGTGGTAATATTTATGTATTGGATATGAGAGCAAAATGTGTGAAGAAATTCAATTCTAGTGGTGAATTCCAGAAGAAATATGGCCGTCAGGGAAACGGACCGGGTGAGTTTCAATCACCATCAAGAATGGACATATCACCTGATGGTAAGATAATTGTACTTGATCCAAACCACAATAGATGTACTATATTTGATGGTGATAAAGTATATCAAATATTAAGTCATCTCCAACCAATTGGAATATGTTTCAATAATGAATTTGAATTTTCAACACTGCAAGTACTGGACCCAATTGGCTACTCTCCTATTAGAAGATACAATTTTAATGGTGAGAAAGTAAGGGACTATCAGAATGTTTTGATGACTAAAAGCTTGGGAGAAATATTTATTGGTGCACTTCCTTTTATAAATGGGGAACTGTATAGATCTAAAAATGACAATTTAATTTACGTCCCAATTTATATGAATCACTTTGTCAAATTTGCTCCAAATGGTTCGGTTCAATTTAGCAGAAATACAATAGAAGATATCAAATTACCTTCTTTTAAAAGAGATCGATTTGATGTTATAAATTTTCGATTTCCTGAGGAGCATATATCTGCATATCATTCGTCGTTATTAGAAGATCATCTCTATATTGTAAGTTTCAAAGAATCTAAAAAGGTAGCGGATAAGATAGAATATGTTATTGATAGTTATTCCGAAAGTAATGGTGATTATCAGTTCTCATTTAAAATAATACTTGATGAGAAGATGGGATATTTCCACGCAACAAAAAATAAAATTTATATACTAAAACAAGATACAGAGCTTTCCGTATACAGTTATAAAATAGTAGAGTAGAACAATGAATAGAGTTTATAAACTTAGTTTTTATCCACTCATATTGGTGTGTCTAATTCTAATAAATATTTGGAATATTTCTAATAGTAAGTTAAAATATGAAATTAAATTAGAAAAAAAGAAAAATGAAGAGCGTATCAAAACACTTTTGTCTTCTAATATTATGAAGAAGAGGGAAATAAAAGAGATTCCTTTATATAGCATTATAGATGGCAATAAATCAAGGGTTATAAATAAAGATTCTACTTTTATGGTTGTATTGTTATCTGACTTTGACTGCAGAAAATGCCAAGAAAGTGAATTACTAAACTTGCAGAATATCAAGGAACATCTTGAAGTAAAAGGTATTAAAGTTATTTGTATTACAGTAAAGGACAAAGTAAATCAAATAGCCTCGCAAATGAAATATCTTAGGCTTAAGATTCCTTTATATTCTGTAGAAAGTGAAATATACTTTAATACATTTTCTTTCTATGATAAATATCCTCAGATTCTATTGATTGAAAAAGGATTTGTAATTACAGCCTTCAAACCCATTTCAGGTGATTTGGAATTTTCTAAAATGTTTTATGACTTTTTATCTTTAACAAAATGATATTTGTGAATTTTTTCTTTTCAAATAGAATGATGTGAACCTTTGTTGTTGTTTTATAAAAAGCATATACTAATTTTTTGTTGAATAAGAATTAATCTACTCAACTAATTCGAGTAACAAGCATACGCCGTCCTGTAACTGTATCAATGTTTTTTATTGTTATAACATTTCTTAACCTTTTTAATCCGGGTAGTTTTGGTCACATTCTTCTTCACAATTCCGCTTATGATTTACTTAATTAAATTAAGCTGTCTTTAAATATTATCCCTATTAAACCGGTAATTACTATTAACTAATTAAATATATTTATTTTGTTGAAAATTTAACTTGACAAACTCGTTTTTTTTTTTTTTTTATATTTTTTTTAAAATTTAGAGGGGGCTTAATTTTGGGTTT
>Ga0101944_10007881_pt1 | contig 10430 bp, 8 predicted proteins | sample DewCreD2012metaG_FD_75245 | JGI IMG/M metagenome (GOLD analysis project Ga0101944, IMG submission 75245) | Hot spring sediment bacterial and archeal communities from British Columbia, Canada, to study Microbial Dark Matter (Phase II) - Dewar... ...
CCACGCTCTGCTGGCCGACGATCCACCGGCGGAGGCGGTCGATCCCCTGCCCGGTGGTGGCACTGACTAGCAGCACGCGGTAGCCAAGCTGCCCATACACGCCCGCCAGGGGCATCAGGTCGGCCGGATCGACCAGGTCGATCTTGTTGATCACGATGAGCGGGTCGATCTGCATCCGCTCGGCCTCGACCAGGAAGCGGTCGATCAGGTTCGGCTTGAGGGCTGGCTGGGCCGCACTGGCCACGATCACGAGCTGGTCGATGTTGGCGGCGAGGATGTGCTGCCGCCCCTTGCTCATCCGGCTCACCAGATGCCGGCGCGGCTCGATCCGCTCGATCCACCCTTCCTCGCCCGCAGCGCGGCGCAGCCAGACCAGGTCCCCCACGACGACCACGTGCCTCAGGTCGGTGCTGAGGTCTTTCAGCAGACCCCGCACCGCGCAGCGATACTGCCGGCCGTCCTCGGCCAGCACGATGCTGCTCAGACCGTGGACGCTGAGCACGCGACCGCGGATGGCGTCCGGAGCCACTTCGCGGAGAACGGGAAAGCCGGCTGCGTCCGGGTCGGCCTCTTCCCCGACGATGGTCCGCTTGCGCGTCAGTTCCCCCTTGCCGGAGACCCGTTCCACCGCGGCGAGTTGTTCGAGCGTCTGTTCGTCGCGGGCCAGCTCTCGCGTGAGGTCCTTCCGCCGACGGCGGACCTGGTGCTCTTTCCGCAGTTCCGCCCGGATTTTCTTGTGATGACGCCCCATGCCCGCATTGTACGCCGCGTCGGGCCGCCCAGGCAGGGCCAGCGCAGGGGGCCCGCGTGCGTCCGGCGGTGCTGGCTGCCGCGCGCCGATCGTGCGGATCGCCGCGGCAGGCGCGAACGAGTGCGGGCCTCACTGGCCGGGGGGTGCGGCCTGGATCAGTTCCATCAGCCCCCGCAGCACCAGGTCGTGGAAGCTGACGATTCCCACCACCTGGCCCTGGCTGATCACCGGGGCGCGCATGATGCCGAACCGCTCCAGGAGGCGTGCACAGTAGCGGATGTTCATCTCGGGCGGGACGCTGAGTACCGGCTTGGCCATGATCTCGTACAGGTTCACCCGGTCGGGCGAGCGGTCGGCGGCCAGCACTTTCTTGGCGATGTCCGAGATCAGCACCAGGCCGTATTCATCATCTGGGTCGCGTTTGTCGATCACCAATGCGCGCGTCTCGGGGTGTTTCATCGAGAGCAGCGCCTGCTTGACAGTCAAGGTGCCATCCACAAGGTCGAACTCGCGCTTCATGACGTCGCCCACACGGACGATCCGGGAGTCGGTCATAGCTCTTTCTCCACGATTTCGGTGAGTTTGGCGATCTGGTGGCTGACGCCCACGGCATCTTCCACATCGAGCTGCAGGGCGATCCCCGTGCCGGGGGTGGTGTCGAAGCAGGCCGCCTGGCAGATCGTCTCCAGGATGTGGCGGCTGAGATGCTCCTCGACCAGGAACAGGACGACATCGCGCTGCGCTTCGAGGGCCAGGCCCAGGAAGGTCCGCGGCGGACGCAAGCCTTCGCCCCGGGCGTTGCCGATGATCGTCGCGCCGGTGGCGCCCGCCTCGCGGGCCGCCTTCATCACGGCTTGCGTCTTGTCGTCGTCCACGAAGGCGATGATCAGTTTGAAATGCATCGTACGGTCCTCGAAAGAGCCCAGGACGTAATCGCCTTGCGCGTCAGCTCGTGCGCCGGCCGCGGCTCGCCCACCAGCGGGCAAGCTGTGCATAGCCCATCACCGTGACCATGGGAAACAGCACCGCCAGGGCGATCATGCCGAAGCCCGCGGCCAGTACGGGACGACCAAACTGCTCCGCCAGCCCCACGCCCAGCGCCGCCACCAGCGGCACCGTAATGGTCGACGTGGTCACTCCCCCGGCATCATACGCCAGCGCCACGATCTGAGGAGGCGCACGCAGCGTCTGCACGATCACCAGCCCATATCCGGCGACGATGAACACCATCAGCGGCACGCCCGTCGCGATCCGCACCGCGCCTAGCAGCACACCGGTCCCCGAACCAAGGGCCACGGCGATCCGCAGCGGCGTCGCCCGGATCGTCCCGCCAGAAATCTCTTCCGCCTTGAGGGCCACGGCCAAGAGGGCCGGCTCGGCCACTGTGGCCGAAAAGCCCAAACCGAAGGCCAGCAGACCGATTTTCCACAGCTCGTGCCAGCCCGCCACACGGTCGGAACTGCCGACGGCGGCGACCAGTTGGCGGGCCAGTTCTTGCCCCAGCGGGAACAGCGACATGTCCAGCCCCAGCAGCAGCATCCACAGTCCCACGAGCACCGCCATCAGTCCCAGCACAAGCTGCGGCACATGCGTCAGCTCCCGCCGCAGCACGACGCGCTGGAAGAAGAGAATGGCTCCCATGATCGGGGCCAGATCGCGCAGCACCGGTCCCAGCTTCTGGATCAGGATGTTGATCAGATGCACGACCAGAGAATCCCCAACACGAGAACGAAGACGATCGGCACCAGGGACGCCAGCCCGATCAGCCCAAAGCCGTCCACCAAGGGGCTTCGGCCACGGATGCTGGCGGCCAGCCCCACCCCCAGCGCTGTGGTCAGCGGCACCGTGATCGTCGACGTGGTCACTCCGCCCGAATCGTACGCCAAAGCGACCAGTGCCGGCGGCGCTAGCGGCGTGAGCACCAGCGCCAAGGCGTAGCCGACCACCATCAGCCAGGCGATCGACCACCCCAGCACGATCCGCAGCACGCCCAGCACCAGCGCACAACCAACGGCCAATGCTACCGTGGTCCGCACCAAAAGTGCCCCCGGCCACGCCCGCGCGTCGGTGGCTGTCCATGGCGCGGTCGGGGCATGGCCCGACGCCTGTGGTTTGGGAGCCAGCTCCGCCGCCTTGTCCGTGATGGCGATCAGCGCTGGCTCGGCAAACGTGGTGCCGAAGCCCAGAGCAAAGGCGAAGGCCACCAGCCACGGCAGGCTGCCCCGCGCGGCGAAGGCGTGGGCAAGCTGCTCACCCAGTGGGAACAGGGCCAGTTCCAGGCCTACCACGAACAGCGTCAGCCCTCCAACCACTAGCGCCAGCCCCACCACGAAGCCGGCGTCATACGGCAGCGGCTGCCGGAGCACCAGGGTCTGAAACAGTCCGATCACCACGACGATCGGCACCAGATCCCGCAGCCGGGCCAGCAAGGGGCGCAGCGCGTGGACAAACCCTCGCGCGAGCGGGTGGGCCGTGATCCGCCGCCAGTCCATCGGTGCACAAGCTCCGACCGGGACGTTCCCGCGCGAAGGTCGGTCCCGCTGCGAGAAGTCGATCTAGGCCGGCCGCTCGTCCTCCGACGGTCCGGGGTGCAGTGGCCAGCAGGCTGGCTGGATCGGCGAGACGAACCCTTCCGGCTTGACCGTCAGCACGCTGCAATCGCACGTGTCCAGCACCTTTTCCGCCGTGTTCCCTAGCAGGATGCCGGCCACGCCGCTGCGGCCGACTGTGCCCAGCGCGATCAGGTCGATCTGTTCGTGCTGGGCCAGGCGGGCGATCTCCTTCCAGGGCGTGCCCCAGGAGAGGTGGCTGTGGATCTGCTCCGCCGGAACCGGCAGCCCCGCCAGGAACTGCGCCAGCCGCTGCTGCGCTTCGGAACGGATCTCTTCGCGGAGCGAGCCCCCCTGGGGCAGCTTCTCGATCAGGTCGTCCGGCACATCGGACGAATCGATCACATGCAGCAGATGGAGCGCGGCCGAGGCACGCTGAGCCACCCAGGCGGCCGCCAACAGCGCCCGCCGGCTGACGTCCGAAAAGTCGGTCAGCGCCAGGATCGCGTGGGGAGGATCGCTGTGCTCCGCTTTGACGATCCAGACGGCCGAGGGACACTTGCGAATCAGCCGCTTAGCGGTGCTGCCCACGAAGAAGCGTTCCCACACCGACCGCCCGCGCGTGCCGACCAGAACCAGGTCGTAGCCTTCTTGCTGCACGGCATGCACGATCTCGACGACCGGATCGCCGATCAGCGTCTCGTACTGGATGTCCAGATCGGGAGCCTGCAGGGCGGCGATCGCCTGTTTCAAGCGAGCATCGGAGGGACGGCGGACCTCGCGCTCGAACTGGTGCCCCTCGCCGTACAGCAGGTCGAGCTTGGCCTTGGCCGAAGCGTAGTGCACCACTTTGCGCAGGTCAGGCAGCGTATGCACCAGGGTCAGACGCGCCCCGCTGACACGGGCCAGCCAGACTCCTTGTTTCAACGCCGCTTCCGCCGCCGGCGAAAAGTCGGTGGCTACCAGAATGTTGCGAAAACCTTCCATGAGCTTCAGCGGGGCTGGCGAGTGGACCGCCAGACAGGAAGAGACAGCCAGGCATCCGCCGCTGCCAACACGCAACGCACCTCGGGAGCCGGCCCTCTCAGGCCAACAGCTCGCGGATCACCTGGCCTCCCGTCTGGCTAAGCTGTTTATAACGTCCCTCGTGGAAAAATGTCAGCCGGTTATCGTCCAGCCCCAGCAAATGCAACAGCGTCACATGGAAGTCGCGGACGTGGTGCACGCACTCGACCGCCTCGCCTCCTAGTTCGTCCGTGGCCCCGATGCGGCAACCCGCTTTGACCCCGCCGCCGGCCAGCCAGACGCACATCCCGCGGGCATTGTGGTCGCGTCCCACCACCTGCCCGCCCCCGCGGACGCCGTTGTCGGGGGAGCGGCCGAATTCCCCTCCCCACACCACCAGCGTGCTGTCGAGCAGGCCGCGCTCTTTCAGGTCGCTGATCAGGGCCGCGATCGGCTGGTCCACCGTGCGGATGCGCTGCGTGTGGGCCCGCTCGAGGTAATCGTGCGAGTCCCATCCCCCCTCGAAAATCTGCACAAACCGCACCCCCGCCTCGACCAGCTTGCGGGCCAATAGACACCGCCGGCCAAAACTGTCGGTGCCCGGCTGGCCAATGCCGTAGCGATCCAGCGTCGCTTGCGTTTCGTTCGTAAGGTCAAGCACCTTCGGCACTTCCGACTGCATACGAAAAGCCAGTTCGTAGCTGGCCAAACGGGCCAAGAGCTCGTCGTCGTGCGGGTGGCGTGCGGCGTCGGCCTGGTTCAGCTCGGTCAGCAGGTCGAGGCTGGCGCGCTGGATGGCGGGTGACCGGCCGAACGCGGGGACGAGGTCCAAAATCGGCGAGCCGCTGGCCCGCAGCGGCGTGCCCTGAAAATGGGCCGGCAGAAAGCCGCTGGACCAGTTGGCCGCTCCGCCTTGCGGGTAGGCCCCCTCAGGAAGCACCACGAAACAAGGCAGGTTTTGGTTCTCGGTGCCCAGGCCATAAGTGACCCAGGCCCCCACGGCCGGGTCGCCCCCCAGGCGGTTGCCGGTGTTCATCTGGTAGCAGGCCGTGGGATGATCGACCGAATCGACCTGCAAACCGTGGTACACGCACAGTTCGTCGGCCACCTGCGGCAGATGCGTAAACCGGTCGCACATCCACAGCCCAGCCTGGCCGACCTGGCGGAAGCGGAACGGGCTTTGGATGTAATAGCGATTGCCGCTGGCCATCTGCGACGCCAGACGGTCCTGCCGCACGAACTCCTGCATGTGCAGCTCGGCGAGTTTGGGCTTGGGGTCGAAGGTGTCGATATGGCTGGGACCGCCCTCCATGAACAGGCTGATGCAGGCTCGGGCGCGGGGCGGATGGTGCGGCGGGCGGGGGGCCAGCGGGCTGGCCTGCCGCTGCTGCTCCTGGGCCCACAAGGCTCGCAAGGCCGCCGAGCCCAAGCACAGCGCGTGGGAAAAAAGCCACGAGCGGCGGCTGAGCCGCGGCTGCGACCGGGGGGACGCGCAGGCGTTTGCAGCGCACGGATGCGACGGATATAGGTCGAAGGCATTCATCATTTTCACCGGCGCGGCGGGAGGTCGCGTCAACGGACGTACAAAAACTCGTTGGAGTTCATCAGCACCAGGCACAAGTCGGCCCAGGCCCGCGTGGGGGCATCCACGTCGGCGGGCGTCAGGTCTGGCTGATAGGCTTCCAGCACCGACAGGTCCTCGTCCCAGTACACCATCTCCCCGGTCAGTTCCTCGACCATGCCGCGGCGGACCGACCGCGGTAGGGACCGAGGCTGCGGCGAGCTGGCTGCCTCCAGCGCGGCGGCCTGCGGCAAAAAGGTGCGGCAACGGGCCAGTTCCTCGGGCGTCGCCGGGCGGCCATAGAGCCAGCGCATGGCCAAGTCGATCCGCGGCTCATCCTGCGGACACGCCTGCATCAGTCGGATCGCCATGGCCACCGCCCGCTGGGCCGAAAACTCGCTGTTGAGCAGCGTCAGCGCCTGCGGGGCGATCGTCGTCTGGTCGCGCCGCTCGCAGCTCGTCTCGCTTCCCGGCCGGTTGAACACCTCCAGCAGCGGGTCGGCCAGCGTGCGGATGCGGAAGGCATAGATCGTGCGGCGATGCCGCTGCTGCGGCGCTAGCGAGGGCACGTAGGCCGGAGCCACCGACCCCATGATGTGCCGCGGCTGCAGCGCGACTTCCCAGTGCAGTTCGGGAAAGACGCCCGGACCGCCCATTTCCAGGTTCAGTTCGCCGCTGACCATCAGCAGGCTGTCACGGATCTCTTCGGCCGCCAGCCGTCGCGCGGGGAAATAGGCCACCAGATCGTTGCGCGGGTCCTTTTGCCGGATGGCCGTCAGGTCGGGGCGGCTGGAGGCCTGGCGGTAGGCCTGGCTGGTGACGATCAGCCGGTGCACTTGCTTGAGCGACCAGCCTTGCTCGATGCACCAGTCGGCCAGCCAGTCGAGCAGCTCGGGGTGCGTCGGCCGGGCTCCCATTTTGCCGAAATTGTTGGGCGTGGCCACCAGTCCCCGGCCGAAATGCTGCTGCCAAAGCCGATTGACCAGCACCCGCGCCGTCAGGGGATTGTCGGGGCTGGTGATCCAGCGGGCCAGGGCCAACCGCCGCCCCTGCACAGTGTCGGGAAGCTCGCTGGCGCGACCCGGCTGCGGCACCCCGCGCACACCCAGCACCGCGCTGAGAAAGCCTGGCTGCACTTCGTCTCCCGGTGAGGTCAGTGCGCCGCCCAGCAGGATGCGGACCGCTTCAACCGTACCGGGCCGCGTTGGCGGCTCGCCATACACAGGCCGGACGGACGAGTAATTGTTCGGCGGGCCGCTGTACACGCTCAACGCATACGGCTCGAACCGCTTCAGTTCCCGTTCGAGGTACGCCTGCGATTTCTGATAGATTTTCCGCAGCGAAAGGTCGGTCGGCGTCAGGCCGAACGTGCCGCCCAGATAATCGCGCGGCGGACGCTGCTGGGGCGGCAACTCTTCGATCGAGCGCACGCCCCGCTCGGCCAGGTAGGCGGCGATGGCCGCTTCGTTCTTGCGTCGCAGCGCCGCCTGGGCTTCCTGAACGGCCGCCAGGCGCGCCCGCACCTGCGCCTGCGCCGACTCGAAGCCGGCCGTGTTCTCCTGCGGCAGGAAGGGGGCCGGCCGCTCGATGAACTGCACCGGGGCGAACACCGCTTGCAGACGGTAATAGTCGCGGGTGGGGATCGGGTCGAACTTGTGGTCGTGGCAAGCCGCGCAGCGCAGTCCCTGGCCCAGGAGCGTCACGCCCACATGGTGCGTTACATCATCCAGGAACTGCTGGCGGGTCACCGCAGCCACGGTCATGCCGGTGTGCTCCCACGGACCCATCCGCAGATAGCCTACGGCGATCCGCATTTCCGGATCGTCCGGGTTCAGTTCGTCACCGGCGAGCTGCTCCAGGATGAACTGGTCGAACGGTTTATCGGCGTGGAAGCTGCGGATCACATAGTCGCGGTAGCGCCAGGCGTGCGGCCGCTCGAAATCGTTGGAAAAACCGGCTGTGTCGGCATAGCGGACCACATCCAGCCAGTGCCGGGCCTGCTGTTCGGCGTAGCGAGGGCTGTCCAAGAGCCGGGCGACCAGCCGTTCGTAGGCGTCGGCTGCCTGGTCCGCCACGAACGCTTCGACCTCCTCCGGCGTGGGCGGCAGCCCCGTGAGATCAAAACTCAGCCGCCGGATGAGCGTCCGCCGGTCGGCCGGCGGCGCGAACCCGTCGATTCCCTTCGCCTCCAGCGCCGCGAGCAGGAACGCATCGATCGGATGCCCTCCCGCCGCCTTGACCGCCGGCACTGCCGGCCGCGTCCGCGGACGGTAGGCCCACAGAGCCTCTTCCTCGTACGTCCGTTCGTCCCACGATTTCGACAACCCGCCGCTGGTCGGCACACGCACGCCGCCCGCAGAAGCCCAGCGATCGTCACCAGCGGTCGTACCTCCCGACCCGCTCCCGCCGGGAACAGGCCGCGCTGCAGCCTCCCAGGGTGCCCCCGCCACGATCCAGCGGTAAATCAACTCCACCTCGGCCGGCGTGAGGCGGTCGTTCTCCTTCGGAGGCATCTTCAGGTCGTCGGCCCAGGTGACGGCACGGTATAGCGGACTGCGCTCCGGCTGGCCGGGAACGATCGCCACCTCGCCACTGTCGCCACCTTGGAGAGCGGTCTGGCGGGTCCGCAAGTCGTAGCCGCCTTTCAGGTCCTGGGCATCATTGCCATGACATCCCAGGCATTTCGCCGCGAGCAGCGCCTGCACCGCCGCCACAGGCACCGCCTGGCCCTCCGACGCTACGTTCCGGACACGGTCTGCCAAATCCGGCGATTGTCCCCACAAGTTCGCCGCACTCGTAAGCGCAGCGATCAGCGCAAAAACCATCGGACCGGACCACAGTCCACCTCGACGGCCATGGATCACGGCCGACCTCCTTTCGATCCTGGTCTCGAGCCTGGCGACCCTGGCGAAACCACCGGCCAGCGCTAATCCGTGCCGCCGTAGCCAGATCGCTTTTGCACGGCGGGGAACGGTACCTCGGCGCAATGGGCCAGCGTCATGTTGGGGCGCACGCGGGCAGGTTGGCCCACTCCTTCGCGACGCCGACCAAACCTGGCTGCCATTTTAAACGATCCGCCGACGTTCTTCCTCCAGCTTGGAAACCAGAAACTCGATGGCCGCGGGAGCCATCCGGTTGTAGTAGGCAAATCCATGCCCGCCGCCGCTGGTTTCCAGATCGCATTGATGCGGGATGCCCAGCGAGCGGAGCTTCATCCGCAGCCGGTCCACACTGTCCCACCATCGCTCGTCTTCGGGATCGCAACAAAAGAATTGATGGCGCGGCCAGTTCAGCGGGTGGACGTGCAGGAGAGCTGTGTCTTGGCGGGCCGCTTCGGCATCCGGATACATCTGCCGCAGGATTTCATCTCCCTCGGCATGCCGTTTGTGAAAATCGATCGCCGGCGAAATGGCCGCCACCACCGGGAATCGCTGCGGGTAGCGGTACGCCAGCCGCAGGGCCCCCTGTCCCCCCATGCTCGTGCCAAGCAAGCCGATTCTTGGCGGTTCGACCTCCAAACGCCGAGCGATGAACGGCAGCACCTCGTCCAGAACGTAGCGCTCCGGCGACATCGCGGCATCGAACGCTGGCGAGATGCGGTCCGTCCACCACGTCGGCCCGGTCATCGGTGCAACCACGGCCAATCCGTGCCGGTCGAACTGCTCGATAAACGCCGGCTTATCATGCAGCCGGTTCAAATGCACCCCGTGCAAGTACAGCACGACGTAGCCGTGCGGATTCCGCTGCGGCGGCAAGTACACGTCGCAGGGGTGTCCGGCCACGATCTCCTCGATCCACTCTCCCGGCATTCTCAGACCTCCCTCTCGAGCCTTCCTCGGTGTGCCCATGGGCGACGGCGACGGGAAATCGCCCAAAACCGCAAGAGCGTGCGTAACATTCTGCCCGGTTTTCCGCTTCGCAAGGTAGTGGTGGGTCGGGTGTCCATCGCGGCGATTCGCCGCAAGGTTCTAACTCCAAAGGTGTTACGATGCGTGCTGGGCTTCGGTCTCTGGCAGGTTGGGGCATGGTGGTCTGGGCAGGGCTGTTTGGTCCGCAGGGAATGGCTGGCGAGGGAGTTGCACGTCTGTCCCGGTTCGCGAATGGCCCCCCGGTCAAGGTATCGGGGATGCCTCAAACCGCGCCTGCCAATGGCACTGCCCGTGCATCGGCCGGTTTCCCGAATGCCGGCAGGGTGTTGTCCGGGTTAGGGTCGGCACGGACCCCTACGGGGCCTGTGGTCGCGTCGGAGCCGCTGCGGTCACCGTTGGGAAAGCTCCCATTGCCTGCGGGAAAACTTCCGTCCGGCCCGGTAGTGACCGCGCCGACACCGCGCGATCCCATCGTCACGCGACCCAGCTCGCCCATCATCAACAACGGCAAGCTGCGCCTCCCGCCTTTGGATCCCAAACTTCCGATTCCCAACGTTCCGCCGGGCAAGGCAGGTGGTGGAGTTCCGGGCGGCGGTGGTTTACCGGGCGGCGGTTTACCTGGAGGCGGCGGTAAGGGCGGCACCAATGGGGGCGGCACCAATGGGGGTGGTTCGCAGGGTGGCGGAGGCTCCGGG
>Ga0101944_10007882_pt1 | contig 10427 bp, 10 predicted proteins | sample DewCreD2012metaG_FD_75245 | JGI IMG/M metagenome (GOLD analysis project Ga0101944, IMG submission 75245) | Hot spring sediment bacterial and archeal communities from British Columbia, Canada, to study Microbial Dark Matter (Phase II) - Dewar... ...
GAGAAGCAGGGAAGGGATGAAGAAGCCCTCAGGCAGTATCAACAGGCCGTGAGGCTCGAGCCCAGCTACGGAGTGGCCTACTATCGCATGGGGCTGATCCTGGACCGATTCAATCGCGTCGACGAAGCGCGGGAGGCCCTGGGGTCGGCCGTCCGGTTGAACCCTAATATCACGGAGGCTCATCTCCGCTACGGAATCCTCTCCTACAATGTGGGTGACATTGAGCGCGCCATGACCTCCCTGAGTCATGTCATCAAAGTTTCACCATATTCCACCATGGCGTCCGAGGCGCGGAGCTACCTCGACCGGATGCAGGGTGCAGTGGGCGCCGCCAGGCCCAGGGGACTCATGGGGGCGGCGAGCGAGCGGGCTTCCACCTTCGAGGTGGTGCCCGAGCGCGAGACCACCCGTGCCGGCACTGGCGGCGGGATTGCCCGGTCCGAGCGGCCCGTCGGGGATTTCGACACGGGAGCCGCAGCCCCTGTTGTCAGGGAGGCGGAGCCTCCGGTGACGGCTCCACCACCCGCCGCCAGGGAGGCTGACCGCGGGGAGACCGGGGACAGCCATCACCAGTATGTTGTGCAGGTGGGCACCTTCCGCGACAAGGATAACGCGGAGCGCACGCGCGAGAGATTGGTGGGGATGGGGTATGAGGCTGTCATCAGGACTTTTCCGCACCAGACGTTAGGCTCGATGTACAGCGTGCAGATCCGCCAGATCGAGGATTTTTCCATGGCCTCCGCCCTCGTGGCTGAGATCGAGAGGGCGGAGCGGCTCAAGCCCATCATTCTGAAGGTGAGAACGACCCAGTGACTGGGAAACGCGGAGACCGGGAGCATGGGGGACGCAGGGGGAATGATGGCGACGCTGGGGAATGGGAGAGGGGGGCCGGGGTGATCTGCCGCAGGGTGCGGGACATCAAATCTTTCATCGTCATGGATGTGCTCGAGCGGGCCCAGGAAATGGAGCGCGCGGGGGAGTCCGTCATCCATCTTGAAATCGGCGAGCCCGACTTCGACACGCCCGAGGCAATCAAAACAGCCGCCGTCGAGGCCCTGAAGCGGGGGGAGACCCGCTATACCCACAGCCTCGGAGCCCCGGAGCTTCGGGAGCTGATCTGCCATTACTACGCCCAAACCTACGGAGTCGGGAATCTGGATCCCGAGCAGGTGCTGGTCACCTCGGGGACCTCGCCGGCTTTTCTCGTGGCCATGGGCTCCATCCTCGAGTGCGGCGACCAAGTGATCCTTTCGGATCCCGGCTATGCCTGCTACCCGAACTTCGTGCGCTTCCTCGAAGCCGACCCCGTGACCGTGCCGGTCCATGAGGAGGACGGCTTCCAGTATCGACCCGAGCTCATCCGCGCCGCCATGACCCCTCGGACGCGGGCCATTCTCGTGAACTCTCCCTCCAACCCGACGGGAAACATCCTGGATGGCGACCGCATGGCCGAGATCGCCCGGCTGGGACCATGGGTCCTGAGCGACGAGATCTATCACGGCCTGGTCTATGAAGGCCGGGCTCGGTCCATGCTCGAGCTCACGGACCGCTGCATCGTGTTCAACGGCTTCTCGAAGCTCTATGCCATGACGGGCTGGCGGCTGGGCTACGTGATCGTGCCCCGGGACCTGGTGAGGCCCATGCAGCGGCTGCTCCAGAATTTTTTCATTTCCGCCAGCTCCCTGGCCCAGGCGGCTGCCTGCGTGGCCCTGACCGACGACTCTGTGCGGGCCGATGTGGAGAGCATGCGCCGGACCTACGACGCCAGGAGGCGGTACATGCTGCGGCGGCTCCGGGAAATCGGGTTCGGGATCACGGTGGAGCCGACGGGTGCCTTTTACGTTTTCGCCAACGCCACGCGGTTCACGCGGGATTCCTATGCCTTCGCCTTCGAAATCCTCGAAAAGGCCCGTGTGGGCATCACCCCGGGAATCGATTTCGGTCCCAACGGAGAGGGTTATGTTCGCTTCAGCTATGCCAACTCGCTGGAGAACATCACCGAGGGCCTGGACCGAATCGAGGACTACCTTCGCTCGCGTCCGGCATGGACGGGCGGGTCATGAGCGAGCCTCTCGTCATCAGGACGGCGGAGTTCGTCAAGTCGGCCGTCCGCCCCGAACACTACCCACCGGAACAGGGCCCCGAGGTCGCTTTCGCCGGCAGGTCCAACGTCGGCAAGTCCTCGCTCATCAACTGCCTGGTCCAGAGGAAGAAGCTGGTCCGTGTAAGCCAGACACCGGGGTTGACTCAGACGCTCAACTTCTTCCTCATCAACGGGCGCTTCCACCTGGTGGATCTTCCCGGGTACGGGTATGCCAGGGTGTCCGTGAATGTCCGCTCCCAGTGGGGCGTCATGGTCGAGTCGTATCTCACCGGGCGGAGCACGTTTCGGGGCATGGTGCATATCATGGACATCCGGCATCCGCCCACCCCCGAGGATATGCAGCTGTGGCACTGGTGCCGCGACCGGCGGATTCCCGTTGTCCCGGTCCTCACCAAGGCCGACAAGGTCAGCGCCAACAGGAGGGCGTCGTCTCGAGCCCGGGCCGCGGCCAGTCTGAGCGTGGAGCCGGAGGAGATCGTGCTGTTTTCGTCCACGACCCGGCTGGGCCGCGAGGAGCTCCTGGCGCGGTTGCGGGAGTGGGTTGCGGAGTTGCGGGAATGATCGAGGTGAGCGATCCATGAATGCATCCTTCTCTGGCCCGGAAAAGACCGAGGTGGACCTCCTGATCGTCAACGGCCATGTCCTGACCCTCAACGGGCGGGACGACCGCTTTCCGGACGGGGCCGTCGCCGTCCATGCGTCGGAGATCGTGGCCGTCGGCGATACCGCCTCCATTCAGACCCGCTTCCATGCCCGCAGGACCCTCGTGGCGCGGGGGTGCGTCGTCATGCCCGGACTGGTCAATGCACACACGCATGCAGCCATGACCCTCTTTCGGGGGCTGGCCGACGATCTGCCCCTCATGGACTGGCTGCATCAACACATTTTCCCGGCCGAGCGAAAGTTGACCGAGGAATCGGTCTACCGTGGAACGCTGCTCGCCTGCGCCGAGATGATCCTCTCGGGCACCACGACCTTCTGCGACATGTACCTCTTCGAGCACATGGTGGCCCGGGCCGCGGCCGAGGCCGGCATGAGGGCCGTGGTGGGGGAGGTGCTCTACGATTTTCCCTCTCCACATTACGGCCCTATCGAGAACGGGCTTCGCTTCACCGAATCCCTCATCCGGGATTGGGCGGGGGACCCGCTGGTGCATGTCGCCGTCGAGCCCCACGCCATCTACACTTGCTCCCCGGACCTGCTGCGCCGGTGTGACGAGATCGCCCGGCGTTTCGATGTGCCACTCATCATCCATGTGTCCGAGAACGAGGCCGAGGTCCGGCAGGTTCAAGACTTGTACGGCTGTCGACCGGTGGAGCACCTGGAAAGGCTGGGGATGCTGGGACCGCATCTCATTGCCGACCATTGCGTGGCACTGAATGACCGCGACATGGAGCTTCTGGCCGCGCGGTCCGCCCAGGTGGTCCACAACCCCGAGAGCAACATGAAGCTGGCCTCCGGGGTGGCGCCGGTCCCGAAGCTGCTGGAGCTGGGGGTCAACGTGGCCCTGGGCACCGACGGCTGCGCCAGCAACAACGATTTGGATCTTTTTGGGGAAATGGACACCTGCGCCAAGCTGCACAAGGTGATGACGCTTGACCCGACGGTGCTGCCCGCCCGGTCCGTGCTGCGGATGGCCACCCGAAACGGAGCCGGAGCCCTGGGGTTCGGGGGCAAGGTCGGCGAACTGACTCCCGGCATGTGGGCGGATATCATCGTGGTGGATTTCGGTCGTCCTCATTTGACGCCCCTGTACGAGCCCGTGAGTCACCTGGTCTATGCGGCCCGGGGGGCCGATGTGCGGCACAGCATCATCCACGGACGTCTCGTCATGGAGGACCGGAGGCTGCTCACGCTGGATGTGGAGGAGGTCATGGATCATGTCCGAAGCATCGCCCGTGTCGTGCGATCCTGAGGCCGGAGGGCGGCCGGTGATTGAGGTGGACTGGCTGCTTTTCAACGCGGACTGGGTGGTGACGTGTGATTCCGACATGGCCGCCATCGCGAAGGGTGCCGTGGCCATCGGCTCGGACCGGCTCGTGGCGGTCGGGGCCACGGAGGATCTCAAGCGCCGGTATCGGGGCCGGAGGAGCCTCGACCTGGCCGGGCATCTCCTCATGCCGGGCCTGGTGAACACCCACACCCATGCGGCCATGAGCTGCTTTCGCGGCATCGGCGACGACCTGCCCCTGGATCGATGGCTCAACGAGGTTGTTTTTCCGGCCGAGCGGTCGGTGGTGGCCCCTGAAATGGTGTATTGGGGAACGCTGCTCTCATGCGTGGAGATGCTCGGAAACGGCGTCACCACCTTCTGCGACGGGTATTTTTTCGAGGAAAGCGCCGCACTTGCCGTTCGAGAATCCGGGATGCGGGCCGTCCTCGGCCAGGGGATCCTGGATTACCCGACCCCAGATCATGCCGAGCCCGCCACGGCCAGGAGCCGGGCCGAATCCTTTCTTGCACGCTTCCCCGAAGGTGACGGCAGGGTTCGGCCTTCCCTCTTCTGCCATGCTCCCTACACCTGCGGCCCGGACACCCTGCGCTGGGTCAAGGACCTGTGCCGGGAGCGGGGAATTCTCTTTCAGGTTCACCTCTCGGAGACGGAATGGGAGGTTCGGACCCTCGAAGCGATGTACGGGAGGAGGCCCGTGCTTCACCTGGACGGGCTGGGCCTGCTGGACCAGGGGACCCTCGCGGCTCACGCGGTTTGGGTCAACCGGGAGGAGACACGCCTGCTCGCCGAGCGAAAGGTTGGCGTCTCTCACAACGTGGCGAGCAACATGAAGTTGGCTTCAGGGGTGGCGCCGCTTCCGGCCCTTCTGGAGGCGGGGGTGACGGTGGGGCTTGGGACGGACGGCTGCGCGAGCAACAACGGACTCGACCTTTTCCGGGAGATGGACCTGGCGGCCAAGCTGCACAAGGTGACCCGTCTCGATCCCCTGGCGTGTCCGGCCGGGGCCGTGCTGAAGCTCGCCACCCACGGAGGGGCTGCCGCCCTGGGATGGGAGGGCGAAATCGGGAGTCTCGAAATCGGAAAAAGGGCGGACCTGATCGTGCTGGACGTCAATCAGCCGCACCTGGTCCCCATGTATGACCCGGTTTCCCACCTGGTGTATGCGGCCCGGGGCTCCGATGTGCGGTACGCCTGGGTGAATGGTCGGCTTTTGCTGGAACGAGGGAATCTCACGGGCGTCGATGCCGCCCGTGCCGCGGCCGAAGTGAACCGGATCGCACTGAAGGTCATGAAAAGCTGAGAGGGGGGCTCCGCGTCAGCACCCCCCCGTTCAATGCTCTCGATCTTGAGGAAATACCGGTAACGAATCCCGTCCTGGGGCAATCCCGCAAAAAGGTCTGCCGGCTTGGACTTACGGCTCGAGGTCAATGATCATGTCTGCTTCGTTGCCGCAATGCGTGCATTTCCTCGTTTCCTTCTGCTTCTTTTGGGTCTTGCCTTCCACTTCGACGTCGACCAGTTCGCACGTAATGATCATCTCGGCTTCGTTGCCGCAGTTGGTGCACGAGCAGACCTCTTTTTTGGCCACCATGGGGCTTCTCCTCATTCTGGCGATCATCCGAGGGGAGTTGTCTTCAGGGCGCATGAACACGTTTCGCCCACCATAGCGATCATCCCAATCGCCGCTCATACATAATGGAACCCGGCTCATTGTGCAAGTCCAAGCTTTCCCGGCAATGCCAGCTTCGCTCCCGCCTTCAATCCGCAGCCAACGGACGGGTTAATATTGATTATAATAAACTAAGGTAACGCCGCCTTGATGCCCTGATCCATTTCCGGGTGAGACGCCGCAGGGGACGGCGGATCCTGCCGAGAAGGTTCGGCGGCGCTTTGGACCATGCATCGACATCGAAAAGGAGTGATGAGATGAAAGCCTTCCAGATTCACGGATCGGCCGCTTTCGTGCTCTTCACGGGGGTGGCCTTCCTTTTGTTGAACGGCTGCGCTCCGTTGACCATGATGCCCGCTCAGGGTCCGGAGTCCCAGGCCATGGGGGTTGGCCACGCCCCGCGCCTTGAGGACGGTTTTGCCGTATCCTCCCTCTGGGGAGGGCAAACCTGGCGGGTCTTCCTTCGAGGCTCGGATCCCGATGGGGACATGTCGCACCTCTGGGTCGTCATCACCCAGCTCGGCGTGCACAGCGAAACTCAGCTCGTGTACCTGAGGAGTCCCGACCAGGGCCGGTTTTCAGGATTTCTAACTCTCAACACGCCGAGCTGGATTCGGACGTCGGAATTTGTTCGAGTGGAGGTGCGCATTCGAGATCGGGCCGGGAATCTGAGCGACAAGGCCACCTTTGAAGCACAGGTCGGGTTCGCCACGCGCGAAGTTCTGCCATCCCAGTGGGCCGATGCGACGCGAAACCACCTGGGGACACTCCTCTTCCAGTTCAGGGATGACGGCGGGGACGGCAGACCCTTCGGTCGGAGGCATGGTTTTTGACCAGGGCCGGCCTGGAGTGGAGCCGCGTTTTTCGATTCCGGCTTTCAGAGTGCTCTGGTACGATCCGACCGCCTCTTCCCGGATGGGGGAGGAGAAGCCTGTGGATAGAAGCACGATGTGGCCGCGGAGCCTGAGTTTCCGCTGAGATGAAGGATTCGAGGAGGGGCCGGATGCCATTTTGCAGTCGTGGAGAGGTGAAGATTTACTTTGAAGTGCATGGGCAAGGGGCTCCCCTCATGCTCATCAGCGGGCTGAGCGGCGGCGTGTTTTCCTGGTATGGGCAGATTCCCTTTTTTGCCCGCCGCTACCGCACCATAGTGTTCGACAATAGGGGGGCGGGCCGGTCGGACATGCCCCCTGGACCCTACGCCATGCGGCAGTTTGCAGAGGACGCCCTTTGCGTGTTGGACTATCTCGGGATCGAGCGCACCCTGGTCATGGGACTTTCCATGGGGGGCATGATCGCCCAGGAGCTCGCCCTTCTGGCCCCGTCGCGCATCATGGCCCTGGCACTCGGATGCACGCACCACGGGGGCGAGCATCGCGTGGGGCCGTCCCGCGAGGTGATGAACTTGCTTCTGAGCAATGTCGGTCTCAGTCAGGAGCAGATTGTGGAGAAGAACCTGCCCATTTTTCTGAGCAGACGATTCTTGACGGAAGAACCTCACGAGGTCGAGCTCTACCGTCGCGCCCTGCTTTCCACGGAGCTGCAGCCGGAATCTGCTTTTCAGGCCCAGCTCGCCGCAATCGTCGGGTTCGATTCCCGGGATCGGCTGGGGAGTCTGGATGCGCCCACGTTGATCATCACGGGTACGGAAGACCTGCTGGTTCCAAAGGAGAACGCGTACCTCCTGGCGGCGGCCATCCCCTCGGCCGAGCTCGTGGAGATACCGGGGGCGGGGCATGCGCTCCATGCGGAATGCAGAGATCTCCTCAATGAGCTCGTGCATCGTTTCTTTCAAAAAATCAGTGAGGGTCATCAGCCAGCGACCGCACAAAATCCCGCGTGACCGAAGCCAGTCTGGCTTCGTGTCCCCAATAGAAGTGGTCGCAGCCTTCGAGAATCTCAATGCGCACGTGCTCTAGTTCACTGCCCGGTGTCCGCAGCCATTCCTGGAGTGCGGAGGCGCTGCAGAACGAGTCCGCATCCCCGAGGGTGACGAGGGTGGGGACCTGCGGCAGTTTGAGGTCCGTGAAATCCAGGAAATCGATCGGTGGAGAGACCAGAAGGAGCGTGGAGGGGCTGAGGGACTGCCCGCAAACACGGAGCGCGATCCAGGCTCCGTAGGAATAGCCCGCCAGATGAATCCGGTCCGGCCCCTGCTGCTTGAGATAAGCGGCAGCGGCAAGCAAATCATCGACTTCGCCTCTCCCATCGCCGTGCGTTCCGCCGCTTGCGCCGACTCCCCGGAAATTGAAGCGCAGGGTGGCCCAGCCCTGGCTGCCGAGGCTTTTTTTGAGGGTCATGACCACGTTGTTGTCCATGTTTCCCCCGTACAAGGGATGGGGATGGCACAGGACAACCCCTTCAGACCCAGCCCCCGATTCATAGGCCCCTTCCAGTTCATGGCGGCCCGCGGGAATTCGAACCGGCTGCTCCGGCATGTCCACTCCTTCTGATCGAACGGATCGCGCCGTTCGAAGGGTAGGGGTTCGGGCTTTTCGGAGAGAGCCCGCGATGGAATCCCTCTCAGGCAGCCCGGGACCAGATTAAAGGACGAAACCACTTTACTCAAGAAAAGAGTCAAGCTATGAGAATTTATGGGTGAATCGTTCCGGGCAGGATCCTGGGCTGTGAGGGGACAGTTCCTCATGTCACGAAGTCGATTCAAGGTATCACTGGCGTTGAGCGGCGGGTCCGCCCGGGCTCTGACGCATGTCGGAGTGCTCCGGGAGCTCGAAAGGCATGGGCTGGGAGCCGACATCATCGTGGGCACGAGCATGGGCGCCGTGGTGGGCGGGCTCTATGCCTACTACCGGGATGTGGACATCGTCGGCGAGCGGCTCAGGGTGCTCATTGAGAGTGATCTTTTCATCAAATCCATAGCCGTTGCGCGGGAAGATCGCCTGGACGAGGGGACCGACGGTTTCTTCAACCGCTTCTGGCTGCTCTTCCGAAAGGGAGTCTCCTACGGTCAGTCCATGAGGCGGCCCGCCCTGATCACCGATCAAGATTACCGGGAAATCATGGAGGATCTGATGCCGGACTGCCTCATCGAGGATTTGCCCATAGGTTTCGGGGCGGTGGCCATGGACATCCTGAGCGGGGAGGAACTGGTCATCCGCAGGGGCTCTCTCAGGACGGCGGTGGCCGCCAGTGCGGCCATTCCCGGACTGCTGCCGCCCGTTGAGTACCGTGGCCGCCTGCTGGTGGACGGAGGATGGCTGGACAATGTGCCCGTGGCTCCGGCCATTGCCATGGGCGGGCATTTCGTCCTGGCCGCGGATGCGGCGCTGGATGTGCCCGGCCTCGGCCCGCTGCCCTCGGCCGCCATCGAATACCTTTTTCGCTGCAACGAGATCACACGCATCCAGCTCATGCAGCAGCGCAAGCGGAGCGCGGACGTCATGCTGGTCCCCGAGATCGGCAAGACGGACTGGTCGCAGTTCACCTGCTTGGACCGGTGCTCTACGGCTGGCAGCCGGGCCTTTGTCGAATCGTTTCACTACCTCCGTGGAAGACTGCTGGTTCGTCGATGCCTGACCCTCAACGGCTGGTTGCATCCCGTCCGCCGCCGTTGCTGGCGTCACCCTTTCAAGGTCATCTGAAGCGGCCAACGTGCGATCTTTTTCGAGCAAGGCTGAGGAGCCATGCATGATCGGATCGGGGCATCCCTGGCGAGACTGCTCTAAATAGCTTTCGGTCTTGGGTTTCGAGTTTCTTGTTGAAAGCCAGTCCGTTGGGGGTCTTTTCAGTGTTTCGGGCGGCCATGGGGGCATGAACGGCTGCTCTGCGAAGCTCATGATTCCAGATGGGGAGGTGTGTCATGACGGAAGTTGTTGACCCCAACACGAACTATGCACGGCTTTCCACAGCGGAAAAGATTCATCTGGCCATGAACCTGGCCCAGGCCACATGCATCAGGGAGGCCTGCCTGAAGGCTTTCGAGGAGGCGAGGAGACGTTTTCCCGGCCCAAATTTCCACAATGGTCGGGGAGACGCTTTTCTCCATTGCTACTGGTCGGCCTTGCTCACAAGGAAGATCGGCATGAACCAAACCAAGGCTTTTACGGATGCCCATGAAAACTGGCCGGGAAATCCGCCCGAAGAGAAGGAGATGGACCTGCACAACAATATGAGGGGAATTGTCATCGGCGTGATGCATGGACCCCGGGCATCGGACAAAGAGCTTGCGGACGCCTGTGAGCGAGCGTTGCTGCAGGGGAGGCTGAAAGTCCTGGTCCCATAAGCATGAACTTCCAGCACGAGCGTTGACCGCTTGATGCCCAAGTGCCGTGGTTTTCTGGAGTGTCAACCTTTCGGACCGGAATTCAGCTCCACTGGATTCCGGCCAGGCGGTAGAGCTCGTGGAAGTGGTGGACGGGGCCGTGACCGCCGCCGATGGCCAGTCCCCGCCGGATGGCGCCGGTAATATAGTCCTTGGCCTGGCGGACGGCATCGGGCACGCCGAGCCCCCTGGCCATTCCCGCGGCGATGGCCGATGCGAAGGTGCAGCCGGTCCCGTGGGTGTGGGGGGTGTCGTAACGCACGTTGTCGAAGGGGAAGAAGTCCCTCCCGTCGTAGAGCAGATCCATGGGTTTTCCGACCAGGTGACCTCCCTTGACCACCACGAACCGGGGGCCGAAAGCGTGCAGGCGCCGGGCCGCTTCCTTCATGCCTTCCGGCTCGTCGATTTCGAGACCGGT
>Ga0101944_10007883_pt1 | contig 10426 bp, 11 predicted proteins | sample DewCreD2012metaG_FD_75245 | JGI IMG/M metagenome (GOLD analysis project Ga0101944, IMG submission 75245) | Hot spring sediment bacterial and archeal communities from British Columbia, Canada, to study Microbial Dark Matter (Phase II) - Dewar... ...
GTGCGGCAGGGGAGGTACTGGTACGGGGAGGCGCAGGTGAACAATCGGAGCGGCGGGGTGTGGGTGGTGGTGACGAACCTGGGGTGGTGCGGGGCAGTCCGGACCGGGTACAGTCGGAGGTGCGCTCGGACTTCGTGGCACAGACTCCCGAAACCCTGATTTATGACGGGGATGGGAACCTTGTACGGGATGGGCGGTGGGTGTACAGTTGGGACGCGGAGAACCGGTTGGTGCGCGTGATGAGCTACGGGGCGGCGGATCGCGCCAGTTGGCGTCGGGTGGACTGGGCGTACGATGCGCTGGGCCGGCGGATCCGGCAGACGAGCTACGTGCTGAGCAACGGGGTTTGGGTGGTGACGGAGGACCTGAAATTCGTGAGCGATCCAATGCTGTTCGGCCGGCACTTGTGGAGCTGAACGCGACGAACAATGCGCTGGTGCGGAGCTACGTGTGGGGCTTGGACCTGAGCGGCACGTTGGACGGCGCTGGCGGCGTGGGCGGGTTGTTGTGGGTGAACCAGCATTCCGGCCCTTCTGCCGGCGCGCACTTCTGCGCCTACGATGGGAACGGGAACATTGTCGCCCTGATTGCGGCGGCCGACGGGGCGGAAACCACCCGCTACGAATACGGCCCGTTTGGCGAGCCGGTTCGCGTTAGCGGCCCGCTGGCCAAGAGCAACCCGTTCCGGTTCTCGACCAAGCGCACTGACAACACCACCGACCTGGTGCTCTACGAATACCGCGCATACTCGCCCAGCACGGGGCGGTGGCCAAACAGAGACCCCATCGGGGAACGCGGCGGGGAAAACCTTTACGGTTTTGTTGAAAACGCTCCAGTAAACAAAACCGATCTCCTTGGGCGAGAAACGGTCGGGGCGGCTTACCAATCAGATGGCGGTTTGGGCCATGCGGCACTGGAAGTAGGTGGAAAAGGCTATGGATTCGGCCCTAAAGAACTCAGGCTCTTTTTCTCGATCGGAACGACGAGCGGTTGGGAGGCCACCGCAAAGCCCAGAACGGTGTGGGATCTCAGCATCCGAAAAACGGGGAAGTTCAAGGATAAGCTTGGAGGAAAATGCTGCGATGCGACGCTTGAGAGAATAATTCAATGCGCGGATCACTTCAAGACCACTTGGGAGGGAACGCGTTATGGCGCATTTCGCAATTGCAGACATTACGTTGATACCGTTATTTCCTCATGCTGTTTGTCGCGCGGATCAGCGCGACACGAACTGAATGACGAACCGGAAGAAGGAGGTACGCAATGACCCGCGAGGGAGGGTCCCAACCTCTAAACAGGCAAAGAGGCAACAGCGCAGTAGCCAGCGGCGTGGTGCTATTCGTGCGTATTCTGTGCGTGCTGATTCTAGCCGGTTTCGGAATCAGTGTGTGTATTCACTTCAAGGCAATGAACCGAGCTTATCGGTACAACGCGCATGTCGTCTTGCAAAAAGCCTGGCAGCATTACAGGACTCATGGAACAATCACCAACCCGTACCCAGCAGTAGCTGACGTGTTTCCTTTCACGAACCATTACAGGATTCAGAACACAAATTACGAGTGCATCCTTGGGATGCTGTGGCAAGGCAACACCAACCACCTAGTAGGTATAACCAAGGAGGGCATTACGCTGTGGCTAGAGAGAACAAATGCACCGGAGGTGATGGAGTTTAACAGGTCGAGCGTTGTCCCGTAAAAACGGTGAGAAAAGGCTCTAGCGGCGCTGATACCCTTCCCAACGTTGTTCGCAAGGGCGCGGAGCGACGCCCCGGCAACCGGGAGCGCAGCGCCCTTGTGAACAACTTGGCCGCCGGGCAGGATCGCCCCGGCAGTGGCAAGTTTGCCCCGTTGCTTCACGGTCGTGGCGCGCCAGCCCCCGCAAGGGCCCGGCCTGAGATCACCGGTGGCGGCGGGTGCGTCCGGGCCAACTCTGAGAGAACCGCACCCCGCGAGGGTTCCCCCGTATCCGGTCGAGGCCGTCCCCGGCGAGCGGCAACGCGTCTGCCGCACCCAAAGGACCGCACAGGAGAAACGGGGCCGACCGAACGCATTTTGCCGCCCTTGACCGGGCCGGAGACCATCACGGCCTGTCCGTGACCAAGGCCTACGACGCCTCCCTCCGCCGCACCAACCTGTCCCTGCTTTCGGCCAGTTCGCAGCCCTTGACGGCCACCGCCTACGCCTACGCCGACGCCTACAGCAACCCCGCCGCCCGGCTGCGCTTAGTGGCCGACGGCCTCCACAGCGCCACCTACGAATATCTTGCCAACGCGCCGCAAGTGTCCCAAATTACCTTCGCCACCAACGACACGACGGTGATGACGACCACCAAAGAGTACGATGCGTTGAACCGGCTGACGAACATCACCAGCGCGGTGCAGGTGTGGGATGAGGGGTGGGGCTGGCAGGACACGCCCGTGACGAGCTTCGCCTACGCCTACAACGCCGCCAACCAACGCACCAGTGTGACCCACGCCGACGGCAGCCGGTGGGTGTACAGCTACGACAGCCTGGGCCAGGTGACCTCGGGCAAGCGGTATTGGGCCGACGGCACCCCCGTGCCCGGGCAACAATTCGAGTATGCGTTCGACAAGATCGGCAATCGCCAGAGCACGCGGAGCGGTGGGGACAGTCGTGGCGCGAACCTTCGGCCTGCGACCTACAATGTGAACAGCCTGAACCAATACACGTCGCGGACGGTGCCGGGCTACGTGAACGTGCTGGGCACGGCGACGAACCTAGCGACGGTGACGGTGTGGAGCGGGGCGGAGCGCTGGGCGCGGGCGGAGCGGCAGGGGGAATACTGGCGGGCGGAGTTGGGGGTGGACAACGGGGGCGGACCGGTGTGGCTGCCGTTGACGAACGTGGCGGTGCTGAACCGGGGCGCGAACCCGGACATCGTGGCGACGGTTACCGGCAACGTCTTCGTGGCGAAATCCCCGGAGAATTTTGGATATGATGCAGATGGAAACATGACCAATGACGAGCGGTGGGTGTTGACGTGGGACGCGGAGAACCGACTGGTGCGAGTGATGAGCTATGGGGCCACAGACCGGGCCGGTTGGCGTCGGGTGGACTGGGCGTACGATGCGCTGGGCCGGCGGATCCGGCAGACGAGCTACGTGCTGAGCAACGGGGTTTGGGTGGTGACGGAGGACCTGAAATTCGTGAGCGATCCGGTGTGGTTCGGTCGGCACATTGTGGAGCTGAACGCGACGAACAACGCTCTTGTTCGCACCTACGTTTGGGGCCTTGACTTGAGTGGGACAATGGACGGTGCCGGTGGTGTAGACGGCTTGCTGTGGGTCAATCAACACACTGGCTCTTCTGCAGGCGCCCATTTCTGTGCGTATGATGGGAATGGAAACGTTGTTGCGTTAGTCAGTGCCAACACATGTACTGAAACTGCTCGGTACGAGTATGGTCCGTTCGGGGAGCCAATCCGCATAACTGGCCCAATGTCCAAAGAGAATCCTTTCCGTTTCTCCACCAAGCGGACGTGTAATACGACCCTCCTGGTTCTTTACGAATATCGTGCTTACAGTCCGAGCCTAGGCCGGTGGCTGAGTAGGGATCCAATTGAGGAAGTTGATTTTGCGCTGGTATACAGTGGGAAGCAACCAAACAGAGAAGCTGATTCTGAGGATGAACTTACCGCTCCCCAAATATTGCCACGGATCAGGGAAGCTAACCCGTATGGTTTCGTTCGCAATTCTCCGCCAGACAACGTTGACTTCCTAGGTCTTGTGAAGTTCGATCAGTGTTTAGATGATCAAATCGCGCAACTAAAGCAGGCGTGGAACGAGATGTGCGCTTTGCCGAAGGACTCCAAGTTTCGCTGTTGTGTTGGGCGGTCGCGACTGCTTCAAATGTTTGAGCGCCGGTGTTCGTGGGGCAATGTGAAGTTCAAGTGCAGGAGGAACGACCAGGGTCTTTGTCCTTGGGCGTGTGCCCACGCCTGGCAATCACTTGGAATTGGCAGTGGCGTGATTGTAGTTTGCGACAGGCAGTTCTATAATCCCATTGAATGCCCGTTGCCGCTGAAGTGCGTGCTTGCGCATGAGATGACCCACATATTAGGCGGGACACCATATGAGCGAGGCGTGGTTGACAAAGTCACGGACTGCTGTCTAAACAACTAGAAAGCGTGTGTTTTAAACAGTCATGAATGTCACCCAAATGCCAACCAGCATTTTCCAGGTGCTTCTATTGGGTCTTACGATTGGTTGCGACGCTGGCCGGCTTGGGATGTATAAACTCTCGTTACAGAGCCAACGGAGCTGTGACACGGCGACACATGTTGTGGTAGGAGACGAGGAGAAGCTAAGGCAGGTAATCAGAGAGACGCTGGACTCCAAAGGATTTGAGGAACGGCCAAGCAGACCAGGGCGTTGGCATAAAAACGGTGTTTGGATCGAGCTTATGCGAAATGCGCAAGGGGAATTAGTTTTGAAAGTATGGGCATTTGGGGGAAAGAGAGAGCGCCGCTTATGTGAAGGTTTAGAACGAGAATTACTGGTCGTTTTGCGGCAACAGCCTGGATTGGAAATAACCCCTGCAGCGCCGACGCCGGCAAATTAGAAGCCATCACATGGGGAGGTAAGAGGATGGAGGTGTGGTCGGGCTTTGGCATGCCGTTCGTTGGTATTAGGTGGCAAAACCGTTGATGGATTTAATCTAACGCTTGTCTGTATTTTTGCGAGAACGTGCATTGGTCTCACAACGCGCCTGTGGCCGGGCAACAGTTCGAGTATCGGTTCGATGGCATAGGGAATGGGATAGAGACCAGGACAGGTGGCGATCAGTTCGGGCAGAACCTGCGTCAGGCAAGTTATTATGCGAACCTGCTGAACCAGTACACCAGTCGTGATGTGCCGCGGTATGCTGACATCATGGGTGTAGCACTTGCAACGGCCACTGTTACAGTCACCAGTCCGAATGCATTGAACAATGGCCAAGCTGTATATCGGCGAGGTGAATTTTTCCGGAAGGAGCTTGCATATTCGAGTGGTACCGGGCACGGTGCGTTGTGGGAACAGGTGACTGTGAGTGCAAGTGGTGGAGAGTCCCAGAGCGGATATGTATTTGTGCCCAAGACACCTGAAGTGTTCACGTATGATTTAGATGGCAATCTAGCATCTGACGGGCGTTGGAACTACTATTGGGATGGAGAGAATCGGTTGGTGAAGGTGGAGAGTCGGTCAGATACGCCGCAAGGATCGTGGCGGAGGGTGGAGTGTGCATATGATGGCCTGGGACGAAGGGTACGACAGAGGACAAGTGTCTGGACAAATAACACGTGGCAGGTTATAGAGGATTTGAAGTTCGTGAGCGATGCGATGTTATGTGGCCGGCACATAGCGGAGCTGAATGCGACGAATAACTCACTGGTTCGCTCCTATGTTTGGGGACTAGATTTGAGCGGCACAATGGATGGCGCTGGCGGCGTAGGCGGTTTACTCTGGGTCAATCAACACACTGGTTCATCTGCAGGTGCTTATTTCTGTGCGTATGATGGAAATGGAAACGTTGTGGCATTAGTCAGTGCCAATACTGGCACTGAGACCGCCCGCTACGAATACGGTCTCCCGCAGTTGCGGGACGAGCCAATTCGTGTCACTGGACCGATGTCCAAAGAAAACCCGTTCCGCTTCTCCATCAAGCGTACGTGTAATAGAACCGATTTGGTGCTACATGAATATCGTGCGTATCGTCCGAGCTTGGGCGGTTGGCCGAACAGAGACCCAATCAAGGAACCGGGCCACCGGGCTTTGCTGGCAACGGTAAGCAGTCGGATTTGGCCTGATCTTGCTAACCTTTACGGGTTCGTTCACAACAATCCAGTCGGCGGAGTGGAGAAGGATGGGCGTATTGGGTGGATTGGTGGGGGAATCATCGTCGGCGTTGCCGTTTTGCTAGGCTATTGCATTGACATAGTAGGTTGTCGGGCGCGAGTGGCAGCGGCTCTCCTGGATGGTGAGAGGGAGGCAGACCGTGTTGCTCCAGATGGCTCAACGCACCGCGGGGCGAATGCAGTTCAGGGAGGTGATGCTGATGCCCTCACGCACTGTATTGCGGCGTGTAACGTTGGTCATCATCGGTATCCGTGCTTTGGGCCTGACGACGCACTGCACCAACTTCAAGCCAAGGAAACCGGTGACGACATGGGAACGCGGCTTGACCGCATGAACAACGAGGTCGGCATTGGCATTGGCTACGGGCTTGAATCGGGACAGAACTGCACGGATGCCTGTTTGGAGGCTCTGCGGCGCGGTCTGCGCTACGAAATTCGCAACGACCAGATTGTCCCAAGCTCGGCTGAATGATGAAGGCGGGTGTTTTCAATTACCGATGGATTTGGGCTGTTGTCATTACGCTTACGTTGCTCTACGGAGCAAATTGGTTTTTGACTCCCGAAATTGTAGGTATTAGGAAGCTTGAATCGGCCTTCCGTCCAAAAGGAAAGCGGCAATGTGATTCCCAGAAGTGGAAGCAAAAGGAGCCGTCGTCTTGGGGCGAACGCTACGAAATGGTTGACGATCTGTTGAGGAAGCATTTGCATTCAGGACTGACTCGTGAAGAAGTCGAGGGTCTGCTTGGAAAGCCAGACGTAGAGGCGATTCGCGGTGATGGTGAACTTGAACTTTCTTACAGTCTCGCCTCGCAAAAGGATTATCCGGCGCGTTCGGTCCTGTTTCCTGGGGTTTTGCAGAATCTGGAACTTTGGGTACTCCTGCTTCGCTTTCGAGGCGGGCAACTTTATTCCGCCGAAGTTGTGCCCGACTGAGCGTTCGCGTCTGGCGAAGCAAGTGGCTCGTCTACACAAACCGTGTAAGAGAATCCAATATGGCCGCGGCAAAGTAGGTCGGCCACCGGGCAGTTGGGCTGGTGGATACGGCAGCTGCTTGGCCTCTGGACAAATAACGGGTGGCTGATAATAGAGGACCTGACATTCGTGAGAGATCTGATGCTCTTTGGCGGTCACATCCTGGAGCTGCATGGGGCCAATAACGCGCTTGTTCGGCCGTGCGTCTGGGGCTTGGATGTGAGCGGCAGCATCGGCGGGGCCTGCGGCGTGGGCGGATTGCTGTGGCTGCGGCTGGCCGGTGGTCCGGCCTCGGGTGCGCATTTTGTCTCCTACGACGGCAACGGGAACGTCTGGCAGTTGGTTTCTGCTTCCACCGGCACTGAACCTGCCCGCTAGGAATACGGCCCGTTCGGCGAAGCCCTCCGCACCACCGGCCCCGCGGCTCCTCTCAACCCCTTCCGCTTCAGCACCAAACGCACCGACCCGGCCATCGGTTTGGTCCTTTTATGAGTATCGTGCCTGCAGTCCGGCCATTGGGAGATGGTTGAGCCGGGATCCAGCCGGAGAGGCCGAGGACATTCCGCTGTACACCTATGCTGTCAATGCGCCCTTGGGGTTTTACGACGTTCTCGGCTTGGCAAGCAGGCCCTGTCGGGAGGCAATCGGAAAGGACGGAAGGCCCCGGATTGTTTTCGATGCCCCGCGGCCTGCGGGAGGCTGGAAAGGTGTGGTCAGGTTTTCCGGCTATTCGGGTAGTGCGCAAGCCCGGATGTTTCATGAGATTCACATCGAGTGGGGGCAAGTGTTGCGGTGCTCTGCGTGTGCGCTGGCGGTTGTGAGGCTCGGCGCGGACAGCGGGTGTACCGCGATATGGAGACGGGAGACTGGTTGGTCCTATGCTCCGACATCGCCGCCGGAGCAGATCCCGAATCCCTATCAGAACCTATGGCGAATGCTTGGAGAGCTCCTCGCGGGTCTCTTTCGTGAAGTCATGGGGCCGGTTCCGACACTGGCCGACGAGGGCGAGCTTGCCAGCGTGGAGGCAACGGTGACGGCCATGGTCGCGCGCCGGCCGACGACATCGTGGGGAGGTGAATGGAGCGATGGAAAGTCCCCGTGCCACAGATGAGGGTCCGGTGCAAAAGCGGAAATTGCGGCTGTGGGCAGTAGGACTGGCCGCGTTGGTGGGTGTCTGCATCGTAGCGACATACCCGATCCTTTGGGTTCCCAGCGGCAAGGCGCGCCCTGGGCCCGAGGTGACCCCAAGGGATGATTTCCGTGACATCCTGCAAAGCCTCATCGTCGATATGCCGCCAAGCCTCAGCGATGCAGCAACCTTGGAAGAAGTTCGGGCACGCATCCGGAGACGAGACCTGGCCGTGCAGGCGCTGCGCGGGCTGGGGACCAACGCACTTCCACACCTAACCACGGAGCTGAGACGCCTATGCGATGCAGATCCCCATCATCCCGAGACGGTCGTGGGCATGGATCGAGTCAGGGCCGCATTGCGGGTCCTGGGAGAAGACGCAAAGGCATTTCTTCCGGAGGTGCTGGCGCTGATGCAGCAAAAGACGAACGCCATTCCCTGTCTTGTTGCGTTGACGGGCATTGGGGGCGAGGAGGCAGGACTGGCGTTCCTCAATGCCGTGTTGCACCAGGATGGCGACACGCGAGTTAAATCGCTGTTTTTGTTCGGATACAGTGACTTTCCGCGTTATGACGCGGTGGCCGGGGCGGCAAGGCCATGGCTTTTAGAGCTTCTGCAGCACACGAACCCAGTGGTGCGGATCGCTGCAGTCAACGTCGTGGCCGACCTTGCCGATGCACGCGACGAGAGCCTGGCGGTCCTAATAGAGATGCTGCAACGAGATGAGGACGTTATGGTCAGGGTGGCGGCTATGAAGGCGATGGAACGACATGGGACCAATGCCGCGGCCGCCCTTCCGGCGCTCCTAAAGCAGCTCCGGGACCCAGAACTGCTGCTACGGAGAGTCAGTGCCAGCGTGTTGGCCAAGGTGAGTGTGAGGAGCGAAGTGGTGCTGCAAGCGTTATCGGAGGCAGCAGAGAAGGACGCCGATGAACGCGTGCGATGGAACGCGGTGCGAGGTATGACGAACTTTGGAAGCAAGGCTGTAGCTGCCGCAGGTGTGCTCGAGAGGATTGCCAGCAATGACCCGTCGGCTCGGGTGAGGCGCCTGGCCTTGCGTAGCATCGAAGCGATTCGGAGCACCAGCCTCCTCGATCCCCCTGGCGTTAGCGACATGGAGCGCCGGGGGCCGGGGGCAGAGTAACCGTGCAGGCCAGGGTGAAGAATGGTTTGAAGAATGTCTGACCGAGGGGAGGCCGCTCGAAATTGAAGGTGAGTGGGGCGCGGGCATGCCCGGATCTCCGGCCGGGGGTAGATGGCCTCAGAGGCCGTGGGAGCCGAGTGCATCGGATGCATCTTGGAACTGGAAACGATGCCCAGCTGCGACGGGCTTTATGGATTCCCGTGGGACTTTGGTGGTTCATTCCATGGTTCCTTCGGATAGTGAGTTTCGGTGGGGTAGCACAGTTGGCCTCTGATTGAGGACCTTGCGTCCAAAGTTTATGTGAGCTGATGGGAACGGTGTGCACGAGCTGCGTCTGGAGGGTCCGCGCCCCGGACTGGATGGCTGGTCGTACTGAACCACAAACGCCGTGGTGGCCGCCGGCCCCTCCGGGTGCGATACTTGTCGCCGTGCGGGGACCAAGCTCGACGGTACAAGGCTCAAACTCCGAGCAAAGCTTTTGAAGCAGGCAGCCGTGGCATGGGTTGATTGCTCACAGCTCGTGCGGAAAGCCTGGAGCTGGTCGAGGGGAATCGAGTCGCCGTGCGGAGATCCCATGCCGTCGGCGGGGGCCAAGCAGGACTATGCTTTCGGAGGGCAGGTATCCGTCTGCCACATCGTGGTCTTTTAGACGACAGATGCCCAGAGGGGCCGGACGTGGTCGGCATTTTGGCGAATCCTTGAGAAGAAGCTCACACGGCGCAATTCACGTGGATCCTCTTGGCGCCACGCCGCAGAGCCCCCAGAGTGCAGACGGACTGGAAGTCAACGGCGCGAGAGGCTGGGAACGCTGCGCTGCCCCAAAAGCCCACAGGGTTCCGCAGAGGAGAGAGCCCACCGAGCACGCAGAATACGCGGAACTCACCGGGCATTGCGTCGGTGGGGACGCGGCGGATCATGGAAGGGTCCGCCGGCTGCCGCGGGCGGCTACGGAGTGGAGTGCCCACAGAGCACGCGGAAAACGCAGATGGAAGGTGATTGACCGACTTGCGTCGGTGCCTGCCCGGCTTGGATCCGCCGACTTACGTCGGCGGCTACGGAGTTTGAGAGCCCACAGAACACGCAGAGCACACAGAGGGGATTGACAGAAGAATCGACAATGCGGGGACGAAGCGTGCCTGGGTGCGGTCCCGCCGACCTGGGTCGGTGGCCACGGATCGGCCCACAGAGCATGCAGAATACGCAGAATAGGATCGTGATCGGAACGAGCGGGAAGGGCTTGAAACCTTCGAGGGACGGCGGGCAGGGGGTCGCTCTTTGGTGGTCCGGCTGTGCGGGGGCCATCGGGCCCGGGCGTGGCAACCGAAGGT
>Ga0101944_10007886_pt1 | contig 10422 bp, 9 predicted proteins | sample DewCreD2012metaG_FD_75245 | JGI IMG/M metagenome (GOLD analysis project Ga0101944, IMG submission 75245) | Hot spring sediment bacterial and archeal communities from British Columbia, Canada, to study Microbial Dark Matter (Phase II) - Dewar... ...
TGCTCGAAACCGCGATGCTGGGCGCGTTCGTCGCGCTCGATCTGATCATCTTTTTCATCTTCTTTGAATTCACGCTCGTGCCGATGATGCTGCTGATCATGCACTGGGGCGGCGAGAACCGCCAGTATGCCGGGTTCAAGTTCATGGTGTACACCATGGGCGGCAGCGTGTTGATGTTGCTGGCGTTTCAGATCATCGGCGTCACGTTGGGTTCATTTGATCTGGTGTATGCGACTCGGGCCTGGCCGACCTTTAATGGCAGCCTGTTCGGCTTGGGCGCCGATACGGTGAAAGCGATCGCTTTCTGGGGCATTTTTATCGGCTTTGCAATCAAACTGCCGATCTGGCCGTTTCACACCTGGCTGCCTGACGCGCACACCGAAGCCCCCACCGCGGGCAGCATGTTGCTGGCCGGCGTGCTGCTCAAACTGGGTGGTTACGGCTTCATTCGCATTTTGTTACCGCTGTTTCCTGAACAGTCCGCGCGCTTCGCGCCGATTATCGCGGTGCTGGCCCTGGCGGCGATCATCCTCGGCGCGTTGGCCGCGCTCGCGCAATCGGACTTCAAGCGGCTGGTCGCGTATTCGTCGGTGAATCACATGGGCTTAGTCGTGCTGGGCATCGCCGTGATCGCCGCGGCGTATGGTCGCCGTGATCTGGCCGATGCCGCCGTCATGGCCGGTAACGGCGTGGTCCTGCAAATGTTCAATCATGGCATTACCGCGGCGGCGCTGTTTCTGCTGGTCGGCGTCGTGTATGAGCGCACACATACACGCGACCTGCGCGCATTTGGTGGACTTGGTGTCGTCGTTCCCGTGTACGGCGGCATTCTGTTGTTTTCGGCGTTTGCCAGTCTGGGCTTGCCCGGGCTGAATGGCTTCGTCGGCGAGTTCTTGCTCTTCCGAGGTGCGTGGCCTGCCTTCACGTTGGTCACCGCGCTGGCGACGCTGGGGCTGTTGTTCACCGGGGCTTATTTGCTGTGGATGATTCAGCGTGTGCTGCTGGGGCCGCTCAACGCGCGCTGGGCGCATCTGCGCGAGATCAATTTACGCGAGGCGATCGCGGTCATTCCGCTACTGGCTCTCATGCTCATCACCGGGGTGTGGCCCAGTTGGATTCTGGCGACGATCAACGAGACGGTAAGCCGGGTGTTTGGCTGACAAGCTGCGCGTGGGAATACTTTCGATCGTTAAGATTGAGTCATATCACATGGAGGTTTTATGATGGAGAATCAGGATTTTGAAGCGAAGCTGCCCGAGATACTGGCAGAGGAGTTGCCGCTCGAGGAGGAGAAGTCTTCACGGCTAGCGCACCGACTGAGACACAAGCGCGTGAGGCTGAGTACTGTCATCTCAATCCTACTGGCCTTTGCAATTGGATTGAGCAGCGGCTACCTTGCCTGGGGCCGCCCGACCGCACCGGCAGAGACAGCGCTCAAGCCGGGTGCGACACCTACTGCTGAGCACGAGCACACGGTCACGATCGATATGGCGGCAATCGCTCAGCAGGTTAATCCGCCCGCAGGCTACACGCTTCCCGTAAAGTTGGGTGATCTGGGCTCACAACTGGTCGCCGCAGGTGCGATCGATTATCAGAAGTTCGTCAAGGTTTACGCCGATGCCGGGCAACCGCTGACTAACGAGCAGATCGCCATCTTGACCAAGGGCAGTGATCAACCACTGGTCATCAAACCGGATAACGCTTACTTTCTGCTCAACTTCTTTTGGGCCGTGGGCTTGACCAATCAGAATACGATCTTGACCATAGGCCCGATGATGAAAGACGGCAAGGTAAACATCGGCAACTTTGCCTCAACCGGTGGTTGGACGATCGGGTCAAAGTCGCCGATCGAGTTGTACGCCAGCACGCCATTGGTTACACTTACTGCTGAACAACAGAAACGGCTGGAAGAAGTTGCTCGCAACGTCTTCCGCCCGTGCTGTGACAATCCCACGCATTTTCCCGACTGCAATCACGGTATGGCGATGTTGGGTCTGCTCGAACTCATGGCAGCACAGAATGCTACGGTCGATGAGATGTTCACAGCAGCTAAATATGTGAACGCGTTCTGGTATCCACAGCAATCGCTGGAGCAGGCTGTAGCGTTCAAGGCCGCTAAGGGATTGGACTACACTCAAGTGGACGCCCGCGAACTGACCAGCGCCAAATTCTCATCGGCGACTGGCTTCAAGGCTGTGCATCAATGGCTCACGAATAACGGCCTGCTGCAACAAGGTCCGGGCGGCGGCAACAATTGCGGCGTGTGATACACCGTATAGTCTGATCCGCTTGCACATCTGATAAAGCTGCCGATGTGAACGGCGACCTGCGAATGATGATCAGCACACAGTTGTAAGCCGGGGCTGGGGAAGGACGAGTGCTATTCTCCAGACTCCGTTACCACCCCAGCCCGAATAGTCTGCCGAAGGTTTGCAGGGCACGATCGATGGGCAAGGCGAACCACACCCAGCCCAGTACCACGAACTGCATGGTGACCAACCAGCCCAAGATCGACCACGCTCGTTTTTGCAGCGGCTGGTGACTTAAGCTGCGATACCACGAGCGTGTGCGATCGCTCCACTGCTTATGCACGAATAGACCAATGCCGTGCCACAGCCCCCACACGAAGAAACTCAACGTGACACCGTGCCACATCCCAATTACCAACATGGTGACGATCTGCACGATGAATACAATCTGCGTCGACGTGGGTCGGCGTCGGCGCGTGAGCATCCAGCGCGAGAACGGCATAAACACATAGAAGCGCGCCCAATGGCCTAACGTCATGTGCCAACTTTGCCAGAACGCGGTGAGGCTGGTCTTCAAATAGGGCCAGTTGAAGTTCTCCGGCAACCGGATACCGAACAAGAGGCCCAGACCAATCGCGATGTCGGTATAACCGCTGAAATCAAAATAGAGTCGCAGCGCATAGCCGTACAGCAGCAGCCACAAGCCGATCGTCGACTTCGCCTGCGCGGCATTTGTCACCGTCAACGACATGCCGTAGGCCAGCGTATCGGCGATGATGAATTTCTTGAACAAGCCGATCGCAATCCGCGTCCCACCGGTCATGAAACGCGCTGCGTCCAGGCCGATCAAGTTGGGCAGCGCGCGGTAATCCACCACAAAACGTTCCGCCCGATCGATCGGGCCGGCGACGAGCGCTGGCGCAAAGATCACATACGTCACGTACTCGCGCAACGATAGCACCGGCAGAATCCCGGTTTGTCGATCGCGCAACGTGTGAATCAACCGGAAGGCGATGTACGAAAAGCCGAGCCAGTTCAGATCGATTAGGCTGGCGAGCGTCTGATCTTGCCCGGTGAGCGAACGCCACATGCGACTGGCTTCAGTCGCCAGGACATCGGTCTTCAATATTGCGAAGAGGCCGATGATACCGAGGATTGCACCGGTGAGCACACGCTGCCGGTGGCCGTCCGCCAACCGATTGATTCCGGCGACGACGAGACTGGCGGCAACCAGCGCCATGAGCACCGCCAGTGGGTCCGGCGGACGTGAAGGCGTGATCCGCCACTCGGCTGGCAGAAACCGAGTGAATGGCACAGCCAGCATGATCGCGACGATCAAGATCAAGGTGAGTCGATCTTCACCGAGCGAGGCGATTTGATCGGGGCTATGCGGATCGCGTGAGAACCACCACATTGCCATGGTCACGTTGAGCACGACGGTGGGGAAGACGAAATCGCTGAAGCGGATCGGCAAGAGTGGTTGCAGCCAATAGATGGCGATGACGCTACCGACCAGCAAGGCCCAGGCGCGTGCGCGCCGCGGAAGTAACCCAGAATAGAGGAAGGCCGCAACGACAAAAATGAGGATGGCACGAAGATCGAAAGTCACGGCTTAGCAGCATTGATTCATTCATACACCAACAGCGTTTGCTTTCCTGGTTAGTCTGGGACCGCGCCTACTCGGCGCGGTCGATGGACCGCGTGCTGGTCTGCGGCACAGCCGTTGTTGATTGAGCTGAGGCATCGTGTGGTGTATCACCTAGCTCTTCGTCTTGCAGGTCATGAGCGTTAGTTTCACCCAGATTCGCGATCGACACTAATGGATCAGCGTCGTTCGACTCTGTTGATTCTTCTGCAATGGCCAGCGCTGGCTCAGGTCGATGGAACCACCACCAGCCGAAGACTCCCAACCCGATGGCCAGCACCAAGCCCGCGAGCCCTAGAAACATTTGCGGAGTCCATAAAGGATTCTGGGCCGGCGTCAACGATCCCGGCTGATCGATGTCACTGACTTTCGGTTGGCCCGCTAGGGTGATGCTCGTCTCTTCGCCTGCGGATAGCGGCCCGTGCTTCAGTAAATTTGCCGACCGCGTCTCATCAATTTTTTGTGTTCCACCCGAAGTTAGATCGGTGCCGGTGATGTTCAGGCCGGAATCACTCTCCACCAGGAAGTTCACGGCCAGCGTCGGATAGGGCGCTTGCACGGTGTAGGACATTCCAGAACGGTAGGGCAGTGTATAGCGTAGGATGATGCGGCCCGGCTGTTCGCCAGCCGGTAAAGGGCCGGTAAAAGCGAACCCGTCCGGTGTGCGCACGAACTGATCTTTGGTAGCCGGATCGTAGGCGAGGTTAATGGCCTCCGCCGGCAGCGGGAATTGGAGTGTCGCGCGTTGACCATCGGCTAGCTGCACCGCGTCTTGCACGGTGCGGTCGCCGCGATTCGAAACAAAGTAAACTTCGGTCACCTGTAACCCTGCCGAAGTGTACAGGAACATCACATACCGCTGATCGATTTGAACACCAGAAGCATCGGTGGTGGTGTCATAGATGGGGACTTCAAAGTTGTTGAGGGGTTGTCCGTCAGCCAGCACCGGTTGGGAAATGTAACTAATTCCGTTGTACATGGCCATTACGCCGTAGAGCAGCCCCGTTTCGACTGGAACATTTTTGAATTCAAACGTGCCATCCGAGTTCGATTGACCATCGAGCATGAGTTTTTCGCCGGCGTTCTGATCCCAGGCATGCAGCATCAAGTCAATCTTTTCAGGAACTTTGCCGCCCGGACTCCGATTGACAATCTTGCCGCTTAACACGGCCAGCTGCGGAGTTGGTGTCGGTGGCGTTGGAGTCTGCGCTGCGACCGGCAGAGCCAGCAGCAACATCGGCGGAATGACAAATAGGATCAGTTTAGTTTTTGGGGGCATGTGATTTACTCGATGATAAAGATTGCGGCGGCATCGCCAACCAGGCTAGGCTATTATCCGATCAAGGCAGTAGCGCGACAACCGCCAAATGGCCCATCATGCGGCATTCATGACATTTGTCATCGTCGAAGCTGGTTGTCGCTTTGCCAGCTGTCGTGGCGCGAAACCCGCCGTTTGGCGCATCCGCTTCGGTCGTCCGTGTGCTAGACTCACAGCACAATTTGTTCAGCGAGGTGAATTTCAAATGTCTACCACCACGTCACAGGTCGATCCCGTTTCGCATGAAGTACACATGCCAGCCGCACTGGCCCGACTTTTACAAATCGCGCTTGTGATCCTGATGCCTGTTGTGCTCGTGTTAGGCGCGGTGCGGCTGCTGGCAACCGATCAATACCTAGCGATTGAATACAACCGATCGGACTTCCCGCCCGATGGCTTCGGCTTTGACTATGCCGATCGCTTGAACTACGCCTCGGCCACCGTGCGCTACATGCGTGATGGTCTTAGCCTCAATACGCTGGCCGACCTACAGTGGGCGGGCCAGCCGTTATACAACGAGCGCGAACTCGGCCACATGCAGGATGTGCAGAATGTGTATCAAGCGACCTCGCTGGTCTGGATGCTCGCCTTGAATCTGGTCTTGCTGGTCGCGTTTGCGCTCGGCTGGCGTCGGGAAAATCGCACGGCCCTAGCCGTTGGCCTGAAACGAGGTGGCCTGCTGACCGCCGGCCTCGTCGGAGGCGTCGCCGTGTTAGCCGTCATCGGTTGGCAGCTGTGGTTCGATACGTTCCATCGGCTCTTCTTTGCGCCGGGCACATGGCTCTTCAATGCATCGGACGCACTGATTCGCCTGGTGCCGGAGAAGTTCTGGTTCGACACGGCGTTATCGTTGGCTGGCCTGAGCCTGGTTGGCGGTCTGCTTGTAGCCCTCAGCGGGTGGTATCTCCAAAGAAGGTTAAGCGCCTCCAGCTAACCTTGACCGACCATGGCTTGTTGCCTGCCTAGCCCATCCTAATCCGATGGGCTTTTTTGTTATGCGCCAAATGGCCTGTACGCCAACCCGCTAAATGGCGCTGGCGCAAAGTGCCGTATGGCACGTATAAATGAAGCTGTACCAGCATCATAGGCTAAGGCGTACTGCGATGGATGAACTTCATTCCAATCGGCAAATCAAGATCACCACTGGCTGGATGGGCCTGTTCTTGATCGGATTTGATACGACCGTGGTCATCATTGCCATGAATCAAAACGCCCCTGTTGTGCTGATCCCGTTTGTCATTGCCACACTTGTTTCATTGGGGGCAATCTGGTGGGCGCAGCACGGCAACGGCGAGCTCACCGCCTCCCCGCCATTTGGCGCAGAAAAAATCACGCCGGATAGCTCTCACGCACAACCCACAAAACCGGTAGACTGGAACTATCAATCACGGCTCTGCCGTCCATCTCCTCAGAAAGGATTAACGATGAACAAACACGAACAACAAGCACGCGCTGCCAAGCAGGCGCGGCAAAAGAAGATCCGGGGTATCACTTTCGGCATCATCACGGTGATCGTCCTCGGCTTGTCGGTCTCATTGCTCGTTTCGGCCTTTTCGCCGAAGACCCCACCGCCGGCCGCCAACACGATCGACATTACGGCTGACATGGGCGGTTTCAATATGAAGGAGATTCGCGTGAAAGCGGGCAACCCCGTCACGATCCGGTTGACTAGCTTGGACAACTCGCATCATACCGACGGCGGCGGCAAGCACCAGTGGGCCGTGGACGAATTTGGCGCGAGTGTTGTTGCTCCGGCAGAGGGCACTAACTTCATCACGTTTACGCCCGATAAGCCCGGAACGTACACTTACTATTGCGACATCTGCTGCGGCGGTCGCGCCAATCCCACGATGCAGGGCAAGCTGATCGTCGAGGCCTAGTATCATGAGCCTGCGTCTACGCTCGATCACTATCATCTCGCTTTTGAGCCTGGTGGCACTGGGGGCGGTCGCGTTGACCGGCCTCTGGCATCCTAACGCGCCCATGGAAGGGATGCAGAAGTACTTGCCGCAGATCACGCTGCCCACGGTGCTGGTCGCCGGCGTGGTGGATGGGATCAATCCGTGTGCCTTCACCGTCTTGTTATTGTTCGTCACGGCCTTAACCTCAACCTTGCAGTCCGGTGAGGCCAACGTGAAAGCCGTGCGCGCTCGGCTATTGGGCATGGGCGGCATCTACATTGCCGCGGTCTTCCTGACCTATCTCGCCCTCGGTGTCGGGCTGCTCACGTCGCTGGACTTCTTCACGCGCCAACACGTTCCGGCCCGCTTTGGTGCCCTGCTGGCGATCCTGTTTGGGTTGTGGATGCTGAAAGATTATTTTCTGCCGGATGTGGGCTGGCGCTTGCAGGCCCCGGCGCGCATTGGCATGGTTGCGCGACAGATGGGTAAGAAGGCCACGCTGCCCGCACTGATCCTCGGCGGCTTCTTGATCGGGTTGTGCACGGTGCCATGCAGTGGCGCCGTCTATCTCGGCGTGCTGAGCCTGCTGGCGCTGCAGCCGACGGCGCTGCTGGGCTATGCCTATCTCGTGTTGTACAACATCGTGTTCATTCTGCCTTTGATTGTGATCTTGATCGCCGCTTCGGCGCGGCCCACGTTGAACCGAGTGGCTCACTGGAATCTTCATCACAAGGAAAGCGTACGGCTCGTACTGGGCGGAGGCGTAGTCGCGATGGGGCTGTTGATCCTAGTGACAGTGTGATCGTAAAGCCATCCCCGCTAAATGGCGCAGGGTGCAACGGGCCAAAATGCTGAGTCGCCACCACGTCAGATAGCTCTATTCGATTCGCCCCATTCCAGTTACAGTGAATGCGAGGTAAATGACATGCATCAAGAACGACAATTTCCAATATCCAGCGAACAGACTGTTACGCTGCTCACCCTGACGCTGGCCGCGCATGGCTATCGGTTAGAGCGCAGTTTCGATCTGCGCGGCGCGCTGCACGATCACCCTGAGTGTTCCTGCCCGCATCATGGCACGGCGCAGTGCAACTGTCAGTATGTCGTGCTCCTGGCCTACGAGCAGGCTTCCCCGACGCCGCCGGTAGTCATCACGGCTCACGAACGAGATGGCTTGACGCGGTTGCGAGTTGAAACCTGCCTGCCAGGCAGTACCCTGACCTGGCCGCTGCTGGCTGCGCTGGATGAAGCCGCGAACAACGTGGTGGTCGATGCGTGACGAGGCGCGTGACGATCTGGGTCGGCGGCTGAGGTGTGCCCGCGGTCACGTGCAAGCGACGACGCAGATGATCGAGCACGGCGCTGACGATCTTGCCGTGGTTCATCAACTTCACGCCGTGCAAGGTGCGCTGGCGCAAATTCAAGTCCGGCTACTGCGCCTGTGGCTGAGTGAATGGCCGCAGTCTCCCGGCGATGTTCAGCGAATCGAACGCGATCTGCGTGAGATTTTGAAGAGACGGAGGCAGCATGGATTCAACGCGCGTCACTGATCCGGTGTGTGGCATGACCATCTCCAAACACACCGCTGAAGCGCAATCGGAGTATGACGGTCAAACCTACTACTTCTGTTACACCGCCTGCAAGACACTCTTTGACTGGAACCCTGAGAAGTATCTGGCAAACATGGATCGAAAGGAAACACAACCATCATGAGTACACAACTCATCACCCTCCCCATTAGCGGTATGACCTGCGCCTCGTGCGTCAGCCATGTTGAAACCGCTTTGAAAGAAGTGCCCGGCGTCGCCAAGACCACGGTGAATCTGGCAACTGAGAAAGCCACCGTGCAGCTGGCGGATAGCCAGGTCACCATCGACCAATTGGTCGCCGCCGTGCAAGACATCGGCTACGACGTGCCAACCGAGACCCTGACGTTGACGATCAAAGGCATGACCTGCGCTTCATGCGTGGCGCATGTCGAAGGCGCGTTGAAAGAATTGCCCGGGATGAACGAGGCCGTGGTCAACCTGGGACTCGGCACTGCGCGCGTGACATACATCCCCGGTGTTGTCACCACGACGCAGATGAAGCGCGCGGTGAGCGAGGTCGGCTACGAAGCGATCGAGCCGACCAAAGGCACAGACGCCGTCGATCGGGAACGGCAGGCCCGCGAAGACGAGATCAAACGACAGGGGCGCAATCTGATCATCGCCAGCAGCATCGGGCTGTTGGTCATGCTCGGCACGTTCTATGACATGCTGGGGCCCTTGCAGAGGTTCGTGCCCGAATTCCTGTCGTACAAATGGGTGATCGGTTTGCTCACCACCCCGATTGTCTTCGGCCCCGGACGACAGTTCTTTGTCAATTCGTGGCGCGGCCTGAAGCACGGCGTCACCGACATGAATCTACTGTATGCGACGGGCATTGGCGCGGCGTATGGCATCGCGCTGATCAACACCCTGTTTCCAACGGCCGGCTTCGGCGGTGAGGGTGCCACGTTCTTTGAAAGTGCCGCGCTGCTCACCGTGTTCATCGTGTTGGGCCGCTGGCTCGAAGCGTTGACGCGCGGCCGCACATCCGAAGCGATCCGCAAGTTGATGAAACTGCAACCCAAGATCGCGCGGGTGATCCGCCATGGACAGGAGGCCGAGATCCCGGCGGAGGAAGTTGAGGTGAACGATCTGATCCTGGTGCGACCGGGCGAAGGCGTTCCAGTCGATGGCCTGGTGACGGAAGGTTATTCGGCGGTTGACGAATCGATGTTGACTGGTGAAAGTCTGCCGGTTGAAAAGAAAGCGGGCGACAACGTCATCGGCGGAACGATTAACAAGACAGGCGCGTTCAAGTTCACCGCGACCCGCGTCGGCAAAGATACGGCCCTCGCGCAGATCGTCAAACTGGTCGAAGACGCACAGGCCAGCAAGGCGCCGATTCAAAAACTGGCCGACTGGGTGGCGGGACACTTCATTCTGGGGGTGCACCTGCTGGCGATTGTTGTGTTCGTGTTCTGGTTCTTCATTGGATACAACCGATTCTTCGATCCGAATTCCAGTTTCATTCTCTCGCCGTACACGCTGGGCGAAATCGGCGTGTTCGGTTTCGCACTCTTGTTGTCCGTTACGGTGTTGGTGATCTCCTGCCCGTGTGCGGTGGGGCTAGCGACGCCGTCGGCGATGATGGCCGGTACCGGCAAGGCCGCCGAGAACGGCGTGCTCTTTAAGGGCGCGGAAGCGATCGAGAATACCAGTCATCTGCAAGCGATCGTGTTCGATAAGACGGGCACATTGACGAAAGGTGAGCCGTCAGTCA
>Ga0101944_10007887_pt1 | contig 10419 bp, 8 predicted proteins | sample DewCreD2012metaG_FD_75245 | JGI IMG/M metagenome (GOLD analysis project Ga0101944, IMG submission 75245) | Hot spring sediment bacterial and archeal communities from British Columbia, Canada, to study Microbial Dark Matter (Phase II) - Dewar... ...
ATGGGTGTACCAGTGGTTCCAGCCCATGGGCGGCGTCAGCGCCAGTCTGTCGCCGATCACGATCTTGAACTCGCGCCGGGCCGAGCCGTGGCGGTTCTTCGCCCGCAGCCTCAGCTTGAATTCGCCGGGCCTGTCCGGAGCGCGCCCGGAGAGGATTCCGGTCTGAGCGTCCAGCCGGATCGAGGGAGGCACCCCAGTGGCCGCGAACTGGATCGGCCGCTCGGAAGGTTTGTTGATCCGTTTCGCGCTCGATCCAAAGACCACACCGTCGGGCGAAACCGACCTCGATGTGTTTACCACACGGCCCGATACCTTGTTCGGCGCGAAGTTCATGGCGATCGCACCGGACCATCCGCTCGCGACCGCCGCGGCCGCGGTCGTCTCCGGTCGCTGGGACCCTCGCTCGACCACGGCGCTCAGAGCCCCGTCGCCGCGACCACGCCGCGCAGCACCGAGGCCAGCAGGTAGGGCTCGACGCCCATGTCGAGCAGGCGCGCCACCGCTCCGGCGGCGTTGTTGGTGTGCAGGGTGGTCAGCAGGAGGTGGCCGGTCAGCGCGGCGTGGACCGCGATGTCGGCGGTCTCCGGGTCGCGCGTCTCGCCGACCATGATGATGTCCGGGTCGTGGCGGACCACGGCGCGCAGGATCTTGGCGAAGTCGAGGCCGATGTCGGCGCGGACGTGGATCTGCGTCACTCCGTCGATCTGGTACTCGATCGGGTCCTCGATGCTGATGATCTTGTCGCCGGCCATGATGAACTTATACCCGTTGGGCTCATCGCCCTTGCCGTCGGAAGGCGTCTTGCGGAAGGCATCGCTCGACCAGAGCAACTCGCCCGTGGGGATGTCCAGGCAGAGGAACTGCTTGACGCCCTCCGGCCGGCCAAGGCGAGCATCGTGCGTGCGGTTGATATAGGAGTGGTAGGAGAACTCGAAGAAGTACACCTTGCCGTCGCGGGCGATCATGTTGGATTTCGCCGGATAGGCCTCGGGGACATACTTGTTGGTCTGCCAGACGATCTGCGGCTTGTCAGCGCCGATCTTCAGGCAATACGTGGAAGAGACGTAATCGCTGTGGGCGTAGTCGCGGTAGTCGACGACGTAATCCTGCCAGGCCACCGGGGCGTAGCTCGTGTAGCAGGCGTAACCGCGCGTGATCTGGCTTTCCGAGGGGGCGAAGTCCTGCCCCTTGGCCAAGCGGCCGGCCTTCGTCTCTTCGTACATCCGCCGGTTGAACTCTTTGCTCTGTTCGTAGACGTTCAATTCCCAGCGAACGCTGCCATCCGCGGGGTTCAACCCGACGGTGGCAAGGCCGGCCGGCACGAGAACCGTATCTTTGTCATCTATCCGCGCAAACCCGATGCGCGAAAAGTGGCTGCGGAAAGAGCTGTAGGGCGAGGTGTAGCGCCAGGCCTCTTCTCCCGTTTTGGCGTCAAACGCGCCGACGACCATGCCGCGGTTGTTGTACTGCAAGATGATCTTTCCTCCATAATACAACGGCCCGCAGGAGTTTGGTTCCTTGTCGTGGAATGTCGTCATGCCGTGTTCAGCGAGGTCCACATGCCACTGGATCTCGCCCGTCGCGGCATTCAAGCGGAACAATTGGCCATTGGAGTCGTGGATGAACAGGCCATCGTCCACGATGAGCGGCGATGAACGTGGCCACTGCTGGTGATTATCTGAAAGCAGCAGGTGGTCGCTGACGCGGGTGGCCCAGATGCGTTTGCCCGTCCCGGCATCAAAGCACTGGACATACGCCCACGTTCGCCGCCAACGCGTCTTGAGCAGGAACGTTGCCAGATTTTCAGGGCTTCCGACCTCGCTCTTTGGCAGGAAGCCCTCGGCGCCGATGAGCGGGTAGTATTCGATCCCCTGCTGGTAGGTCGTATCGTACTGCTCGAGATCGCGTCCCGTGGGCACCTGCCCGGGATCATCCAGCCGATCAGGCGGCGTGTCGAGCTTGTACGCGCCGAAGGTGTACACGCGCCCATTCTTCACCACCACGGGCGAAGAACCGAAGCCCACATTGGCCCGCCATCTGACCGGGGCATTCTCGGCCGTCCAATTCATGTTCAGTTTGCGATCGGGCAAGATCCCGTTTCCATTTGGACCGCCCTGCTGCTGCCAGTCGGTGGCCGACAGCAGATTTTGGCAACAGACGAAGACGATGAAGGCAATGAATGCGTGACGCATGGACGTCTCCTTGTTTCTTCTATTTGGCTCGCATGGCGTTTCCACGATAGGCTCGACCTTCAAGCGCTCGCTCAAAGGCGCTCACGATACTTTCGGTGGAGTCGAACTGCGGCTTCCACCCCCATTCTCTGCGCGCCGCCGCATCGTCGTATCGCTTGACGTTCGGCGGCTTTCCCGTTTCTGGACGGCGATAGGTGATGACAGTTCCGGGGTAGCGCGACTTCAGATATGCTTCGAGTTCGCGCGCTGTGATGACACGGCCATCGCCCATGACGTTGTAGTTCATTGTCTTGATGCGTTCGCGCGGAGCCTGCATCATCGCGTCGGCGGCACGCGCGGCGTCGCTGATGTAGATCATTGAAACCGTCGCGTCGGGATTGCCTTCGACGCTCTCGTGCGGGCGGCCCAGGATGGTGTCTTCGATCATCGCCGGCGCCCAATGCCAGCTCGTGCGCACACCCGGGCCGACCATCTGCGCGTATCGCAGAGAGCGGAAATCGAGGCCATATTTGCGGCTGTACCAACCTCCGACGCCTTCGCCCCAGAGCTTGGCGCAGCCATAGAACGTGAAGGGGCGCTGAATGGTGTCATCGGTGATCGTATCGCCGGCGCCGAGGCCGTAGGTCCCGACCGAGCTGGCGAACATCACCTGCCGGACGCCGAACAGCCGCGCGGCTTCGAGAATATGATGCCGGCAACGAGGTAGCGCCATGATGGATCGCGATCGCGCAAGCAGATCGGATGTTTCTTTGCCTTCAAGCTCTGGGCTGATACGAGGCGGATGGGCAGTCGCCTTGATTTCAGGAGGCATATCTCAATCTCCACTGGCACAGCAGTCATGTGGTATTTTTAGACATCGCCGCCGCTCGGGCCCAGAACGCGCAGGTCCCGCCGTCGGGAATGTTGATCCGATACTCCCCTCAAAAGCGAACCTGGGGGTTTCGTTTCCGGGATGCAGGCATTCATCCAGACTCCCCCGGAAAGCAGGGCCTTCAACTCGGGCGCCTTTTCACCTGTGATGCCGACGCCTTGCTGGCGGTCCCCGGTCCAGTTGGATCGGCTGTTGGCTTCCGCTTCCCACCATAGTGCGTGGACCCCGGCGGCGTGTCCAGTTTTCGCAGAAACCAACATTGCCGTCGATCGCGCAACAACTCCTATTCCCTTCAACAGAGAATCCGAACGGTTGCAGCATCTCTGGCTATTGCTTCTCATCTCGGTTGCCTCTTTCCTCAGCGAAGCGTGAGGTTGGTCAAAGTGACGATACTGCGAGCCGGCAGTTCAATCTGGCCCTTGCCATTGTGCACAGAAACGACCGTCGCGGGTTCGCAGTCGCACTTTTCGTCGGTGATGTAAAGCTGGAATGGGCCTGTGGCAGAGCCCAGATTGAGCGACGCGGACTGCGCCTTGTCCGCATGATTTTGAAGAACGAGCGTCAGGGCGCCGGTTTTGTCGTCGCTGAAAGCGCACGCCAGCAATTGATCCCCCTCGACGGTCGCTTCGACGCGGCGGCAGCCCGCCGGCGTCCAGCGCGAGAAGTGTTTCTGGACCTGGTATTTCTTGGTGAAGACCGGTTTGTCGCCGCCCACATTGATAAGGCCGCTGCCCGTTTGGGGGCCGCTGTCGAGATACTGCCACGTGCACCAGACCGAGGCGTTACCATGAACGACAGCGTTGTGAATCATAGTGGCAAAGCCGCTTAAAGCGCCTTTGACAATGCGCTTCTGGCCTTTCTTCTTGCCCGATTCCCAGACCGACTCGATGTCATTCCAGGCGCCGCCGCCCCCGCCGGTCTCGGTCATCCAGTATTCCTTGCCCGGGCAGACTTGCTGCATCATTTGCCAGAGATTGACCGAATCATCCGCCTCCAGCGATGTTTCCAGCCCGTCCGCGTAGCCGTGTGCGCAGATGATGGCCAGCGCGTCTTTGGCCACGGGGCGCTTCATCGCGGCCTTGACGTATCCCATTGTGCGATCCGGGTACCGGGTCATGTCTTCCGGCCCCATAATGAGCGTCTTGACCCCTTCCTTCTGAAAGACCTTGCCGATCACGCCCACCACCTCGGCGAACTCCCCGGGCGTATAGACGCAGGAGTCGTATGGCTCATAGAAAAAAAGTTCGTTCTGCACGCTGACAGCGTAGAGATCAATGCCATGAACTTCTTTGAGGCCCTTGGCCCAGGCGGTCAGGTAATAGGCGTAGTGTTCATAGTATTTGGGGTTGAGACGGCCCCCGCAGGTGTTGGCGCCGTTCTGGCTCCAATGAAACTTGCTGCCGGGGCCGCTGGCCGCCGGCTCCTTCATCCAGTGCGGCGGACTCCAGACTGAGCCGATGACCTTGATATTGGGCTGGATGGCCAAGAGGGACTTGGCCCAATCAATGGCGTAGTCCGGCGCGCCTTGAGCGCGTCCGTCTTTGCGCTTCCATATAAACGCCGCGTGCGTGATCTGTGTGGGGTCCTGTTTCATTTCCTCGGTCACCGATCCTTGGATTCCCCAGGGATTCCCGCCCTCCAATACCCAGGGTTGAAGCGGGATGCGGGCCACGTTCATTCGGAGGTCCTGGGCATACATTCGCTGCAATGCGGGGTTCTGCTGACCCGCTACAACAGGGCTTCGCTGCGGCGCGCCCCACGTCACAATACAGGTTCCGAAACCATGCATGATCTGATGCTGCTTGCCCGCGTCCACTTTGACTTCGGCCGCTTGGACAGCCGGCTCCGTCAGCAGGATGGCAACCAATGCGACTCTTGTGATGAACTTCATTCTGCTCACTCCTTCGTTTTGGTTTGGTGTATGGCGCTGCGTGGGCGCTTCGTGGGCGGCCCCACGCTCTGGCGGACGGAAAGATGGGTTGGAACGAGGCGCCGCTCGGGCGCGCCTGACTGAGCGCGAGGGCGGCGCGGGGGCCGGGCCGCCATTTCCAGCGCGATCTCCGCGCACGCGCGGCCAATCGCCTCAAATCCGAGATTGACCACCGTCATGGGAGGATCGGCCAGGTCGGCGAGGATGTCGTCGAAACCGATGACCGACACGTCTTGCGGAACGCGCAGGCCATGATCGGCCAGCGCGCGATACACGCCCATCGCCATGCGCTCGTTGTACGGCATGACGGCGGTGGGACAGGGATGGCGCGACAGGAAAGCCGCGAATTGCTCCCGGGCGGTCTCGATGTCGCCCGGAAGATTGACGGTCCAAACTTCACGCTCAAGCCACAGGAAGGCCGGGGCAATCGCCTTGAGGCGCGCCACGCGGCGGAATGATTCGTTGCGCAGGGGGGATATTTCGCGCCCCCCGGCCTTCCACCCCACCCAGAGGACTTCGCGATGCCCGAGCGAAACCAGATGGTCGAGGGCTTCGCTGATTCCTGAGTCGAAGTCAATGTAAACGGATGGCACGGCGGCCGGACGTTCGGCGACGGCGGCGACCACCGGCTGCCCCGCGAGGTCCAGCGACGCCAGGCGCTTGCGGTAGAGGAGCTCGGGGATGATGAGCGCGTCAATGCGGCGCTGGCAAATGTAGCGCAGGCCGCGCGCGATTTCGTCTTCGCCCTGCGCCGGCCCGATGATGAGCAGGTCGCTTCCAGCGGCGCGCACGACGTCGCCCACGCCGTCTATCAGCAATCCATACATTCCGCCGCTGTGATGGGAATGCGCCGAGGGGCCGGTGACCAGCCCGATGGTCCGTGAGGCGCCCTTGCTGAGGCTCTGGGCGCTGTGGTTGGCCTCATAGCCGAGTTTGCGCGCGAGGGTTTCTATCTTCTTGCGCAGATCGGAGCTGACGCCGATGTTGCCGCGCGCGCCGTTGAGCGTGGCCGACACCGCGCCCTTCGAACACCCCGCGCGAAGGGCGATTTCCTTCAAAGTGACCTTGCTGGCAGCCCCCATGACGGCGCGCCTCCGAACACAATGGAAAGCATTGTCAAATAAACCGGTTTATCTGTCAAGCCCCCATTTCGCTCCGCCGCCGGACGGCACATCCGGCGCAACTGCGTGACGGGGTCAGATATTGGCAGGCAACCCCTGATGGTTCTTTTATGTGAGCAGTGTTGGGGCTTGCGTCCGCCTGCGCTCTGTGTCATCCTGCTGCGTCATCCTGTCAAGGAGTGTCGCAATGGTTTCGCCTCGTTCGCGCTTCGGTTTGTTTCACAGTGCCATTCCAGCGCCAAGGCTGGCCGGAATCCTGGCCGTGGCCGTGGCCGCCTGTCTCACGTCGGCGGCGCAGGAGACGGCGACGACGGCCACCCTGGGCAATCCCGTCCTCCAGTTGAAGACTGAAAGCGATGGGACGCGGAGCGTCTCGTGCCGGGAATCGTCGAAACTGACGCCGGCGGACTACGAGGCAATCGGAAAGCTGCCGCGGCTGAAATCGCTGACGCTCTACGGCAAGTGCTCGCTGACCGACGAGACGCTGGTTGCCCTGGCCGGACTCGACGAGCTCGAGAAGGTGGGCATTGACGGGGCAAAGCTGAGCGACGACGGCCTGAAGGCGATGGCAAACTGGAAAAGCCTGCGGCAACTGACGTTCTTCCACATCATCAATCCCGGCAAGTTTTCCGGCGCCGGGGTGGCGCATCTGGCCGCGCTGCCGAAGTTGGAGAGCTTTGGTTGCGGCGGTTCCTCATTCACCGATGAGGGAATGGCCGCCTGCGCGCAACTGCCGCATCTGACAGACCTGCGCATCTGGCATACCGGAGCGACCAACACCGGCGTCGCCGAGCTGACGAAACTTAAAAGATTGCGCAGCTTGCGCCTGGCGCCGCAGTTCCGTCCTCGCATCACCGGCGCCGCGGTGGAATCCCTCGCCGCGATCCCGTCGCTCGAAACCTTGTCGCTTGGAGAGATGCGGCTGACGTGGGAAGGCGGCCTGAAGCATCTCAAGGCGCTGCCGAATCTGAAGAAACTCGAACTGGATTTGGTGGACATCAGCGACGCCGACCTGGCCCGGCTGAAGACCGAGCTGCCCGGCGTTGCCATCACGCGCAAGCCGCCCGACGACAAGCAACTCGAACAACTCCGTCGCAACTGGGCCAACCAGGCGTCGTAAGCCGTCATGCCGGGGCGGGGTGGACTTCGCGCTTGACGATGCGGTTGGTGATGGCCTGCTGGGCGGCCTGCCAGATGTTGGAGGTGATCCAATACACGAACAGGCCCGACGAGAGGTTGTAGAGCATGAACAGCAGCATGATGGGCATCATGTAGAGCATCATTTTCTGGTTCGGATCGTTGATCTGGGTGGTGGAAAGCAGCTGGGTCAGGACGGTAGTCAGGGCCATCAGGATGGGCAGCAGGTTGAACTCATTCCAGCCCAGCAGCGGGATCGTGAAGGGGAGCATGAAGAGCCGGTCGGGCATCGACAGGTCATGGATCCACAGGAACGAGGCGCCGCGCAGGTCGATGCTGACGTCGAGAATCTTGTAGAGAGCAAAGAAGATGGGGATTTGGATGAGCATGGGCAGGCAGCCGCGCAACGGCGCCATGGGATTGATGCCGTGCTTCTTATAGACCTCCATGGTGGCCTTGTTGCGCGCCTGGAAATCGTCCTTGTATTTCTCATTGATGGCGGTCAGCTCGGGCTTGATCTTGGCCATCTCCATCTGGGTTTTGGCGTTGAGTTTGAAGCCGTAGTGCGTTGGCGGATACATCAGGATGCGCACGAGGACCGTCAGCAGGATGATGGCGATGCCGTAGTTGTGCGACCATTGGTGAAACCAGTCCAAGGCGGACATCATGGCCAGGCACAGCCAGCGGAACCAGCCCCAGCTGTTGTGGAACAGGACACGATGGAAGCCGTAGCCGACGCCGTCCATAATCGTGCGTTTCATCGGTCCGGCGAAGACCTGATAGTTGAGCGAGGCGACCCCGCTGGTGGGGATTTCGAGCGGCGCCGTGTAGGCGATGATCGTGTAGGGGGGCGACTGCGTCTTGGCCAGGTCCCGCGGCAGTTCATTGCGCGTGCGCTGCAGCGCGACGGCGGCGCTGAGGCGCGTGGTTTCGCCGGGGGAGACCACGGCCATGGCGAAGCTTTTGTTTTTCAGCGCGATCCAACGCGCCTGCAGGTAGCGTTCGAGGGTCTTGCCCCCGCCGGGCGACAGGTCAAAGACCTCCTTGTCGGAGGCCACGGCGCCGTGGGTGTAGGAGACGCCGGACGTGCGGTTGGACCGGGCCGGATCATACTGGCCGATGCCCGGGCCCAGCGTCAGCCCGAAGCCCAGTTTGTCTTCCCGAATGGCCCGGGGCAGGGGGGACTCGGAAAGATTCTCCAGTTGAATTTCCAGCCCGACGACATAGCTGTCCGGGCGGAACGTGTAAGTTTTGATCAGGCGCAGGTCATTGACCGGCTGCGAAACGCAGCGCAGGACGGTTGCGCCATCAGTGGCGGTCGTCAGACGGCAGTCATACAGGACGCTGTTGAGCCGGGCGAAACTGCGCGTCTCTTTCTCCTTAAAGGTGACTTCGAGCGGCAGGTCGCGTTGCGCATCCTGGCGGACAATCTGCGGGATCAATTCGATGGCGCCGTTGCCGTCAGGGCCGGCCTGTTTGGCCGTGTATTCAGGAGCAATGATGGCCCAGTGGCGCGGTCGGGCGCCGCGGGTGTCGATGCCGATGTCAAACACGCGGGTGCGGATCGGGATGATCTCGCCGGGCGCCTCCGCCTCGGCTTCGACTTCGCGGCCGCCCTCCTCGTCGGGCGCGGTTCGGGACGCGGACGCCGGGGAAGCGGAAGTCGCGGCCATCTGCGCTTTGGATCCGGTCGTCGTCGCATCGCCGGACATGAGAGCCGGCGTGGCGCCGGGCCGGGGGGTCTTCGAACCGTTTTTGCGAGGGGTCTGGGGCATCATCATCCACATGACGGCGAAGACGATGACCATGAAAATGAGAACGCGCTGTTCTTGTTTCATTATTGAGGCCCGCTATTTGGCAGAGTGACTCTGCTAATCGTGTCTCCCGGTGCGTTCATGGGCGCGCCCATCGTTTGAAACGACTCCGGCAGTCTCTGGCGCCGGTCCCGCCGGAGGGACCGGATCATAGCCTCCGGGATGCCAGGGACCGCACTTGGCCAGCCGCCGCGCGCTCAACCAGGCCGCTCGTGGAAACGAATGCGCCCGGAAGGCCTCGGCCGCATAGGCGGCGCAGGTCGGCTGAAACCGGCACGCCGGCGGCACAAAGGGCGAAATCAGGCGTTTGTATGCCCACAGCAAGCCCAAGGCCGCCTTTCTTGCCATGCCATCCAACCATGCGGTCATGGTCCTTGCCCCTGTCAAGACCGCGCGCGGGCGACCATGGCGCCCTCAGGCGGTCAGGCCCGCCGGGGCGCGTTCCCATGCGCCGGCGCGGTGAAACACAGCATCCAGATCGCGCCATAGGTCCCGAGTGGCGGCCTGGGCCGCCACCGGCCGCGCATTCACGACCACATCCAGGCCGGGGCGAAGAAACGCGCGACGCTGCCGGAAAAACTCCCGAACGACCCGTTTGATCCGGTTTCGGACGACGGCCCCGCCCACTTTGCGGCTGACCGACAGCCCCAGCCGGCAGCGCGGCATGACCACTTCCCCACTCTGAAGGAAAAAACAGAGGAAGAACCGCCCACCCGCGCGACGGCCCTGACGGTATGTCCGGTCGAATTCGCTCCGCTTTTTCAGCCGGGCCTGTCGGTCAAACGACGCGCTCATGATGCACGACTCCGCCCGCTGCAAGGCAAAACCCAAGGCAGGCGCGGGCGCCACATCAGAATCCGAACGGACCGGCGATGAGGCGCAGGCCGGCGCATCCGGGCGCTAGCGCCGGGTGGTCTCGGAAATCGTCAGGTGTTTGCGCCCCTTGGCCCGGCGCCGGGCCAGGACGGCGCGACCGGCGCGCGTTTTCATGCGCAGGCGAAAGCCGTGCGTCCGGCGGCGGCGGCGGTTATGGGGTCGAAATGTAGGCTGCATACTGTTCGGTCTCCTGCGCGAAATACCCGTGGCGACATTCAAAGCCCTGGCGCGCCGCAAGTAGCTTGCAGACCGCCGGAGGCCGCCAACCCGTTCCACAAAAACGGGGGGGAAGTGTAGTGATCGATCCGGAACGCCGTCAACGTGAAAAACCGGCAACTGCGTAAGAAACCAGGAGATTTCTAAAGTCACGAGATGTGGTCCCGCAACTCGCGAAACCATCGGCAAAGAGCCTCAGGACAAGAACAGGCGCGTATGGAGTGCGGCGGCAGAGCGGAGCGCCGACGCCGCTTTGGCTTAT
>Ga0101944_10007888_pt1 | contig 10419 bp, 9 predicted proteins | sample DewCreD2012metaG_FD_75245 | JGI IMG/M metagenome (GOLD analysis project Ga0101944, IMG submission 75245) | Hot spring sediment bacterial and archeal communities from British Columbia, Canada, to study Microbial Dark Matter (Phase II) - Dewar... ...
CAGCCGGTGCGCGATGATCAGCGTCGAACGCCCGCGCATCAGCTCCTCGAGCGCCGCCTGCACCACGCGCTCGCTCTCGGCGTCGAGCGCGCTGGTCGCCTCGTCGAGGATGAGCAGGCGCGGATCGCGGTAGAGCGCCCGCGCGATCGCCAGGCGCTGGCGCTGGCCGCCAGAGAGCCCGCCGCCGCGATCGCCCAGCTCATGGTCGAGGCCACCCGGCAACGCGCTGATGAACTCCCAGGCATTGGCGCGCTCGGCCGCCTGCTGCGCCCGCGCGCGGTCGGGCTCGGCATCGCCCCAGGTGATGTTGGCCAGGATCGAGGCGCGGAAGAGCACCACGTCCTGGCTGACCACGCCCACCTGCGCGCGCAGCGACCGGCGATCGAGCTCCTTGAGGTCGTGCCCGTCGATGCGCACCGCGCCCTGCTGCGCCTCGTAGAAGCCGAGGACGAGGCTGGCGACGGTGCTCTTGCCGGCGCCAGAGCCGCCGACCAGCGCCAGCGACGTGCCGGGCGGCAGGTGCAGGTCGACGCCGTCCAGGCTGTTCCGCGCCGCATCGGCGTAGCGGAAGGTCACGCGCTCGAAGCACACATCGCCGCTGAGCCGCCCCAGCGCGCGCCGGCCGTCGTTGCGCTCGGTGTCTTCCGCGGCGAAGAGATCGCCCAGCGATTGCAGCGCGTCGCTCGCCGCCGCGACCTGCGGCATGCCGTTGACGATGTGGCCGAGGCTGCCGGCGGTGAGGCCGTAATAGCTGATGAACAGCGTCAGCTCGCCGATCGAGATCGGCCGCAGATGGATGGTGCATCCGAGCACGGTGACGTCGGCGGCCTGCGCCGCGAGTTCACATTCAACGCCTCGGCGCCCCTCGCCATTCCCGGCAGATTCAGGTTCGACGGCGGGCCGCTGGAAATCAAGCCCGGCGCCAAAGGCCGGGCCACGGCGCTGATCGTCAACAAATCCGATGAAATCGTCAAGTGCAGGCTCAAGCTCGAATCCAGCCTCAAGGGCGTTGCCGCGGATTCCCCGAGCCGCAGCATCATTGTGCAGCCCGGAGACACGGCGCGCGTGACCGTGACCCTCTCCGCGGCCGCGGGCGCAAAACCCGGCGCGGGCGCGCTTACGGCCGTTCTCACTTACGAGGATGACCGCTGGCGGCCTCTCACCGCCGTGCTTCCCATATCAATCGAATAGGCCTTCCGGCGGGGTTGTTTAACGGCGCGAAAATCCTGGGGGCAGGGAGACTGTTGTAAGAGCCTGGCGGCCGCAAAAGCAGGTACAGGCACGCGGAAAACCGCCGCGGTCCCAGTCCCTGTTTTTTGCTGCGCTCACGCCTTTCATGCAGCTTGTGGAGTTTTTCAACAAGCCCACAGGCAACCCGTCATTTGTTTATATATGGCGAATGAAGTCAAATGGAAAAGGAGGATATCAGGCTTCCGGGGGCGCCCAGGCGTTGACTACGGTCAGCTCCACGCCGCCGTCTTCGGGCCGCTGGATGACCACATACGGCTCGGTTTTCATGGGCGCGGACTGCCTGCGCGGTTTCCATTCCTCGGGTGTGTCCAGATAATCCACGGACACAATGTCAATGCCGGCTTTGCCCATGAGTTCCCTGGCGCGGGTCAGCGGCGTTCCAACAACATCGGGGATTGAATAAGTCATGAGGGCCTGGCGGCTCCCTTGCTTTTTCCGGGTCCGTTTTCATTATAGCACAGCCCGGAAAGGATCCAAGAGGAAAAATCCGGGCCGGGCGCGCGGTTGCGTTCAGGAGGTCCGCCGCGCCTCTGTCCGCCATATACCCGCGGCGGGGCGGAGCCAAACAGTTTTTTTCGCGCGCGTCAGAATTCCATGATGTCCGATTCTTTTTTGCGCATCAGCTCCTCGATTTTCTTGATGTACTCGTCGTGGAGCTTCTGGATTTCGTCGTGGCCGCGTTTCTGGTCGTCCTCGCTGATTTCCTTTTCCTCTTTGAGGAGGTCCACTTCGTCGCGCGCGTCGCGCCTGATGCTGCGGATGGCGACTTTCATCTCCTCGCCCACTTTTTTCATCTGTTTGACGAGTTCGGTGCGGCGTTCCTCGGTAAGAGGCGGGATGTCGAGAAAAATGCTCTTGCCGTCGTTGCGGGGGTTGATGCCCAAATCGCTGGTCTGGATGGCTTTTTCGATGAGAGTGATGTTGCCCTTGTCGAAGGGCTGGATCACGAGCAGGCGCGGCTGGGGCACGGAAATGGTTGCGAGCTGGTTGATGGGCATGGACGCCCCATAGGCTTCGGCGGAGACCCGGTCCAGCAGCGCGGGGGTGGCGCGGCCCGTGCGGATGGCGCTGAAATCGCTCTTGGTCGCCTCGATTGTCTTGTCCATGCGGACGCGCGCGTCAGCGTATATGTCATCAAGCATTGCGGTTCATTCCCCTTTCACGGTTGTGCCGACTTTTTCGCCGAGCACGACTTTCTTGAGATTGCCCGGCTTGAGGAAGTTGAAGACGATGATCGGAATGGTGTTTTCCATGCACATGGTGATGGCGGTGGTGTCCATGACGCGGAGCTGGTCGCGGATGCAGTCCATGAAGCACAGCTCGGAATACATTTTGGCGTCGCGGTTTTTCTCCGGATCGGAATCGTACACGCCGTCCACGCGGGTTGCCTTGAGGATGGCGCCGGCGCCGATTTCCACGGCGCGCAGGGCCGCGGCCGTGTCCGTGGTGAAGAACGGGTTGCCCGTGCCAGCGGCCAGGATGACCACGCGGCCCTTTTCCACATGCCTGATGGCGCGGCGGCGTATGTAGGGTTCGGCCACGGCCTGCATCTCGATGGCGCTCATCACGCGGGTGTACACGCCCGCCACTTCAAGCGCGTTCTGCAGGGCCAGGGCGTTGATCACTGTGGCGAGCATGCCCATGTAGTCGGCGCTGGCCCGTTCCATGCCCCGCGCGGCCACGGACACGCCCCGGAAGATGTTGCCGCCGCCCACTACAATCGAGATTTCCACGCCGAGGTCTCTAATGGATTTGATTTCCTGCGCATAATACGCCAGGCTGTCCGGGTGGATTCCCTGCCCGGACTCGCCGCCCAGGCTTTCGCCGCTAACTTTCAGCAGAATTCTTTTGTAGGCCGGTTCCGCCATGTGGATTTCTTCCCCCTTTTTGCGCATTTGCAAAAAAGCCCCGGTCCTGGGACCGGGGCTTGGGCTGACCGTTGTGTTACTGGCCAAGGACCATGCGCACGAAGCGCCCCACCTGGATGTTTTCTCCGGTCTCGGCGATGGCCGCGTTGATCAGATCGCGGACTTTCTTGTCCTGATCTTTGACGAAAGCCTGTTCGAGCAGGCAGATGTCTTCATAAAACCGGTTGAGCTTCCCCTCGATAATTTTGGGGAGGATCTTTTCGGGCTTGCCCTCTTCAAGAGCCTGCGCCTTGAAGATCTCGGTTTCGCGGTCAATCACATCCTGGGGCACATCTTCGCGCGCAGTGTACAGGGGCGCGGCGGCCGCGATTTGCATGCACAGATCTTTGGCCAGGTTTTTGAAGGCGTCGGTGCGCGCCACGAAGTCGGTTTCGCAGTTGAGTTCCACGAGCACGCCGAGCTTGCCGCCCAGGTGGATGTAGGACTCGACGAGTCCTTCGCTGGTGGCGCGGCCCGCGCGCTTTTCGGCAACCTTCATGCCTTTCTTGCGCAGAAACTCGACAGCCTTGTCCATATCGCCGTCGCACTCCTGAAGGGCTTTCTTGCAGTCCATCATGCCGAGGCCCGTGGTCTCGCGCAGTTGTTTCACCATTGCTGCCGTAATTTCCATGATTCACGATCTCCCGTAAGTGAGCGAAATAATGTCGTTGCGCCGCATAGCCGGGGCGGTTGCCGGCCCGCGCCGGTTCATTCGACCCCGGCCTGTTCCTTCTCGAACACCTGCTCGTTGCCGGAGGCGATGTCCTGGTCCACCTCGTCGCCGGCCGCTTTTCCGGAGTCCTGCTCCGCGGAAGCGAAATCTTCCTCGGAGACCGTGGCGGGCTGGCTGCCGTCAATCACGGCGTCGGCGTGGATTTTGCAAATGAGGCGCACGGCGCGGATGGCGTCGTCGTTGCCCGGAATCGGATAATCCACATCCGTTGGGTCGCAGTTGGTGTCCACCAGGGCGATGACTGGAATGCCCATTTTTTTGGCTTCCTTGAACGCGATCTCTTCCTTGCGAAGGTCCACGATGATCATGAGGTCCGGCACGCCGTCCATGCCGCGCACGCCTCCCAGATACTTGCGCAGCTTGTTCAGTTCGGTGTTGAACTGTTTCAGCTCTTTTTTCTTCATTTTCTCGGTCTCGCCGCTTTCAATCATGGCTTCGAGTTCCGAGAGGCGGCGGATGCGCTTGGAGATGGTGGCGAAGTTGGTGAGCAGGCCGCCGAGCCAGCGCTGGTTGATGTAGTACATGCCGCAGCGCTGCGCTTCCTCCATGATGGCGGTGCTGGCCTGTTTCTTGGTGCCCACGAACATGACCTTGCCGCCGCCGCGCACGCAGTCCTTGACCACTTCGTAGGTTTCGAGGAGGCGCTTGAGGGTCTGCTGCAGGTCCAGAATGTAGATGCCGTTGCGTTCCTGGAAGATGAAGGGTTTCATCTTCGGGTTCCAGCGGCGGGTCTGGTGGCCGAAGTGAACACCGGCCTCCAGAAGCTGCTTCATGGTGACGATAGCCATTGGGGAATTTACCTCCGTTCGGTTTTTGGCCTCTGCGCCCATCAACCCTTGCCGGAACCGCGTTACGCGGCACCCCGGCGCGGTCCGGGCGCATGCGTTGTCACACACTGTCGCGGGGCGCCGCCCCGCAATGCTGCCTGTTCCACCCCGCAAAAAACCGGGCTGCGGCGCCGCCCGTTCGCGGTCGAGGCCGGAGTGTGGTCCCCTCCGGCCCGATCAAGGAGTTTAGCACAGGGCCGCACGGATTGCAACGCGATCCGCGCGCCCGGACAGGCCATTTAATAAGGATAGGAAGCACTTGGTGAAAATCAAGAAAAAAACGCCGCCTTACAGGGCTGCGATTTCCTCGAAGGCTTGGGCCAGGTACTCGACCTGGGAGCGGGAGAGGCCGTAGGTGCTCATCTTGAACCACTGGGTCTGGCCGGGCTTGAGTCCGGTGATGCCGCGATCCGTGAGTTCCTTGTGCAGGAAGTAGCCTTTTTTGCGCTGCCGCTGCCCGATTTCATGGAACAGGGGTGTGGCGAAGCGCATGAGGTCGTGGTTGGTGGGGTTGTCTCCGAGCAGCTTGATGCCGCCCTTGCCGATTTGTTCCATGCGGGCGGCGAACCAGCGCGCATTTTCGAGTTCCTCATCCCATTTCAGAATGCGTTGTTTGACCAGGGGCAGGGCTTCCATGAGGCTCATGATGTTGCTGCCCCGCGCGGTGCAGCCCAGCAGTTCGATATTTTTTTTGGGGAACCGCTCGTCCAGGCGGAACAGGTGCGCGGCGCGCTCGCCGATGGCGCCCACAACGCCAATAGGGCCGCACGCGCCCCAGCTTTTGTGTCCGCTGCACGCCACGAAGTCCGCGCCCAGGGCGCGCACATCCACGGGCATGCGGCCCGTGGTGTAGGCGGTGTTCAGCAGCAGGGGCACTTCGGCCTCGCGGCATACCGCGGCGATGGCGGCCGCGTCCGTGAGGTTGCCGTAATCGCCGTCCACATGCGTGAGCAGGGCCAGCGCCGCGGGCCTGCCGGTGCGCGCCTTCACATCCGCCAGGGTCTGGGCGTATGCGTCCGCGGTGATTTTGAAGAACGGGGGCGGGCCGGCCGGGACCTCGGCCGTTTCGAGGCCCGCACGGGCCGCGGCCACGAAGGTGCTGTAATGCGCGTTGCCGTCCAGCGCCAGAATGTCTCCGGGGCGGCATTCGGAGTGCATGACCATGAACTTGGCCTCGCGCGCGCCGGCCGTGGTGCGCGCCTCGTCCACATTCAGGAATTCGGCCAGCTCCCGGGTGAGGGACTTGATGGGCGGCTTCTCGATGTCATGCAGGATGCCGGCGCAGGCGTCGCACACGCTGTATCCGTCCACGAAGCGGGTGACGGCCTTGCGCACCGCGGCGCGGGTGCGGCCCGCGGTCTGCAGCGGGTTGATGTTGATGAACAGTTCCTCTCGTTCGCGCGAGTGCATGTCAGAGAAGGCCCTCCAACTGGTCGAGCGCCTTGCGGGCCGCGCCGATTTTTTTCAGGACTTTGTCGCGCTGCGCTTCGTCCAGATCCTGGAGAGGCGCGGTGTCGCGCCAGATGTCGCGGATGTCCTCCATGGCGTCGAGCACGCGGAAGGTGCAGTCCACGCGGCGCGTGTTGCGTTCCTTTGTGGCGGTGTCCATGGGGCCTGTCTCCTCTTGTTGCGGAATGCCAACCGGCGGATTGCGCGCGCGGCGGTGTTTACTTTCCCCGGCGCTTGATTTAGACTTGGAATGCGCCGGGACGCCCCGGCCCGAAGCCTTACCCATTATATAAAATGCGGGCGTCCAGCGTCCCGCGCGCGCGCCAATTTCTCTTTGAAGGTGGTTGATTCTCCATGAAATACAAGGCCTGGTTCCAGTGCATCGCGGGATGCCCGGGGCGCCGTCCGCTCAATGAAATCATTTACAAATGCCCTGAATGCGGCGCCCTGCTCGAGGTCAAGCACGACATGGCGCGCCTCAAGCAGCGCGACGCCCAGAGCTGGAAGCGCCTGTTCGACAAGCGCTTCCGCCGCACCGAGTGGCCCTTCGGCAGCGGCGTGTGGGGCAAGAAGGAAATGGTCAATCCGCATGTGGACAACGAGAATGTGGTCAGCCTCTTCGAGGGCGGCAGCAACCTGTTCTGGGCGGAACGCCTCGGCCGCGAGCTGGGCATGAAGGACCTCTGGGTCAAGCAGTGCGGCAACGACCACACCGGCAGCTTCAAGGATCTGGGCATGACCGTGCTCGTGTCCCAGGTCAAGCAGATGATCGCCGAGGGCCAGCACATCCCGGCCGTGGCGTGCGCCAGCACCGGGGACACCAGCGCGGCCCTGGCCGCTTATTGCGCCTGCGCCGGCATCCTGCCCATCGTGCTCCTGCCCAAAGACAAGGTCAGCAACGCGCAGCTCATCCAGCCCATCGCCAACGGCGCCCTCACCCTGGCCCTCGAAACCGATTTCGACGGCTGCATGGAGATCGTGCAGGAGCTTACGGCCCGCGAGAACATCTACCTCGCCAATTCCATGAACTCGCTGCGCATCGAGGGCCAGAAGACCGTGGCCTGGGACATGGTGCAGCAGTTTGACTGGCATCCGCCCGATGTGGTCATCATCCCCGGCGGCAACCTGGGCAATGTGTCCGCGCTCGGCAAGGGCTTCGAGGAATGGAAGGAACTGGGCATCATTGACGAGATGCCGCAGATCATCTGCGCGCAGACCCAGAAGGCCAATCCGCTGTACCTCGCTTACAAAAAGAACTTCAAGGAATACAAGCCCGTGCGCGCGCAGAAGACTCTGGCCAGCGCCATCCAGATCGGCAACCCGGTGAGCATCAACAAAGCCATCCGCACGCTCAAGAAGTTCAACGGCATCGTGGAGCAGGTCACGGAAAACGAGCTGGCCAACGCCGCGGCGCGCGCGGACCGCACCGGCCTGTTCGCGTGCCCGCACACGGGCGTGGCCCTGGCCGCGCTGTTCAAGCTGCACGCAAAAAAAGTCATAGACCCCAAGGCGCGCGTCGTGGTCATCAGCACCGCCAATGGACTGAAATTCACTTCCTTCAAAATCCGCTACCATCAGGGCGAAATCGAGGATGTGAAGGCGCGTTACGCCAACCTGCCCAAGCCGCTGCCGCCGAAATTCGACGCGGTGCGCGATGAAATTTACAGGTTCCTGGACAAGCGCTTCTAGTGCCGGGTTGACGCTTTTGCGTTGAAACACCATTTTACTGATAAGGGACGCTCTTAAAGCACATAAAGGTCACGCACACATCATCCGGCCGCACCAGCCGCGGCCGCGCTCGAAAGGCAGACACCGCATCATGGCTACCAAAAAATCTTCCCCCGAAACAAAACAACAGGCCGCGCGCAAGACGGCCGCCATCAAAGCCCCCGCAGGCAAAGCGCCGCGCCGCGAGGCGGGCTGGGGCGTCTCCACCCTCGTTGTGCACGGCGGCGAGGAGCGTAAAAAATTCGCCGACAGCGTGACCACGCCCATCGTCCAGACTTCCACCTATGTTTTTCACGACGAAAACGACATCCGCGAATATACCAGCGGCCGCAACTACCGCTATGAATATCTGCGCTACGGCAATCCCACCGTGGATGTGGCCCAGAACAAAATCGCGCTTCTCGAAGGCGCCGACGCATCCCTCATGTTCGCATCTGGCATGGCCGCCATCACCACCACGCTGTTCAGCATGCTCAAGTCCGGCGACCATGTGATCTTCACCAGCGACATCTACAAAAAAACGCTCCAGTTCATTCAGAACGATCTTGGAAAATTCGGGGTGGCCAGCGCCATGGTCCCGCCCACAGCCGAGGCCATCGCCGCCGCCATCCAGCCCAACACCGCGCTTATCTTCACCGAGTCGCCCACAAACCCCTATGTGCATGTCATTGACCTCGAAAAACTGGTCAAGCCCGCGAAAAAAGCCGGAATCCCGGTCATCATTGACAACACCTTCGCCACGCCCTACAACTGCCGGCCGCTCGAATACGGCGTGGACCTCGTGATCCACAGCCTCACGAAATACCTCTCCGGGCACAACGATGTCATGGGCGGCGTGATCAGCGGCAGCCACGAGCGCATCAACAAGATTAAAGCCACGCTCAAGACCTACGGCGGCAACATTGACCCGCACGCCGCCTATCTCGTAATCCGCGGCCTCAAGACCTTCGCCCTGCGCATGGAGCACATGAACCGCAACTCTCTCGCCATCGCGCGATGGCTCGAAAAACATCCGAAAATCCGGCAGGTGTGGCACTCCGGCCTGCCCAGCCACCCCACTTACAAAATCGCCAGAAAGCAAATGCCAAGGGGAATCGGGAGCTGTTTCGCCTTCGAGGTGGACGGCTCCCTCAAGCAGGTGCAGAAGTTCCTGCGCAGCCTCAAGATCATCCTCATGGGCCCGAGCCTGGGCGGCACCGAGTCGCTCATCAGCCACCCGGCCACCATCACCTACTACGACATGACCCGCGCGCAGCGCTACGCCCTCAATGTCACGGACCAGCTCTGCCGCCTGGCCGTGGGCGTCGAGGACCCCGAAGATCTCATGGCCGACCTGGACCAGGCGCTCAAAAGCATTTAGCCGCATTGGCCGGGCGCTGTTTCGCCACAGAGAGATTGACGCATCGAACGATATTTCTGCGCATGGCGCCCGGATCAAATCGCTGCATTCCCTTATCCGGCCCCACGCAACAGGCGGCTGATAAGCCAATAAAACATACTATAAATCGTTATGCGCGGCCGCCGTTCCGCGCCGCAATTTGCATGCGCGGCGCTCTGCCCGCGCGATTGCCGATCCGCAATGCCGGAGCAGGGCGCGGCCGCCGAGTTCCTCCGCCTCCAATGACCGAGCGGCGGTATGCCGCCGCCTGGCTCCGGATCCCCGGAACCGCGGGACAACTTTTTAATGCGCGCGCGGGACATTAGATTATGGCCAGCCCGCGCGGGAATGCGCGGGACTGGCGGCGGACCCGCAGTTTGTCACAAGGAGTTTCCTGGCGCGGCCGTTTTCCGGCGCGCCCTGCTTTCATGTCTGAAACAGGTTTTCACAACATCGGCCCCGTGCGCGAGATCCTGCTCATCAGCCTGTCGTGCATCGGCGATGTGCTGCTGACCACGCCGGTGATGCGTGTGCTCAAGGACAATTTTCCGGGCGCGCGGCTCACGGTGCTGGCGGGGCGCACCTCGCACGAGCTTGTGGCCGCGCACGAGCTTGTGGACCGCGCCCTGGTGTTCGACAACAAGGACGAGCACAAGGGAACCGCGGGCAAGGCGCGGCTGGTGCGCATGCTGCGCCGTGACCGGTACGATCTGGTGGTGGACCTGCGCAATTCGGCGATCCCGTATTTTCTGCGCACGCGCTGGCGCATCACCTCGCACCGCGCGCACCTGCGAAACCGAGACGCACGCGGCCGCCACGCCATTGACCGGCACCTCGATGTGCTCGCCCTGCACGGGTTCCCCATCACCACGCGCCGCATGAGCATCACCGTGCCGGACGCCGTGGACCGCCGCGTGCGGGAACTCATGAGCGGCAGCGCGCTCGAAGGAGGACCCGTGTTCGGGGTGTATCCGGGCGCGGGCAGTCCCTACAAGCAATACCCTGCGCCGCAGTTCGCCGAGGCCGTGCGGCTGATCGCCGTGCAGCATCCCGATGCGCGGTTCGCTCTGGTGGGCGGGCCGGGCGACGCCGAGGCCGCGGCCGAGGTGGCCAGGGCCGTTCCCGGCCGCTGCGCGGACTTCAGCG
>Ga0101944_10007889_pt1 | contig 10417 bp, 4 predicted proteins | sample DewCreD2012metaG_FD_75245 | JGI IMG/M metagenome (GOLD analysis project Ga0101944, IMG submission 75245) | Hot spring sediment bacterial and archeal communities from British Columbia, Canada, to study Microbial Dark Matter (Phase II) - Dewar... ...
TGGTGTCGAACTCGTTCCGCTGGAGCTGGACTTTGCCCAGTGCGTTGACGGCCATCTGGACGATGGCCGCCGCCATCCAGAACAGGCTCGACACCCACAGCGCCGCGTGCAGCGGCTTGTCGCGGCCTAACAGCGCCACCATCTCGCGGCCGATGCCGACCATCGACCACTCGAAGGCCAGATGCGGTTGCACAGGAGGCGTGCGGCGGATGGCACACGCCGTGAGCGTGCCCATCACGGCGATCAGCACGCAGCAGGCCCCGATCACCCAGAACTGCCGGGGGAAGGCGGTCATCAGGCCGCCCGCCAGGGCGCTGCCGAGGATGATCGCCACGAACGTGGTCATCAGGATCAGCCCATTAGCGGCCGGCAGGTCCCGCGGTCGGAACAGCTCCGGGAGGATGCCGTATTTGCTCGGTCCGAAAAAGGCGCTTTGCGCGCCCATGAAGAACAGGACGCCGGAAAACAAAAACGCCATCGTCAGCGACATGCCCCCGCGGGCCAGCACCAGGAACATCCCCAGGCCGGCCAGCATGATCACGATCTCCGCCACTTTGGAGCAGAAGATCACCCACCACTTGCTGTAGCGGTCGGCCAGGTAGCCGGCATAGCCCGAAAACAGGATGAACGGCAGGGAGAACAGGAAGGTGCCCAGGGCTTGCAGGTCTTTCTCGCCGGCGGGCCGTCCGGCCGCGTCGGTCAGTGGCACGCTGACGAACAGGAGCAACAGGGCCTGTTTGAAGACGTTGTCGTTAAAAGCGCCCAGAAACTGCGTGGCCGTCAGTCCCCACAGCGACCGGTCGGCCAATAGCGCGGTGCGAACCTCCTTCGGCGCGCATGCCGCCGCTGCGCTGGCAGACAGGTCCAGAAGGTCAGGAGCGGGGCTGTCGTCCATCGCATCACTACCCTCACCTTGCGGCGCTGGGCCGGATCGCCCCGCCTGCCAAACCTCACGGGCAGTGCTCAGACGCCTGGGGCTGGCTGGATCGTGGCCAGCTCCTGCTGCTGGGCCATGCGGCGGATGTCCTCCGTGATCCGCATCGAGCAGTATTTGGGCCCGCACATGCTGCAGAAATGAGCCGACTTGAACGTGTCCTGCGGCAGGGTTTCGTCGTGGTAGGCGCGGGCCGTCTCCGGGTCGAGCGACAGCCGGAACTGCTCATTCCAGTCGAAGGCGAAGCGCGCCCGACTCAGCGCGTCGTCCCGCTGACGGGCCCCCTTGCGGTGCCGGGCCAGGTCGGCGGCGTGGGCGGCGATCTTGTAGGCGATCACCCCCTGCTTGACGTCCTCGCGGTTGGGTAGACCCAGATGCTCCTTGGGCGTCACGTAGCAGAGCATCGCCGCCCCGCTCCAGCCGGCCAGAGCCGCCCCGATGGCGCTGGTGATGTGGTCGTAGCCGGGGGCGATGTCGGTCACCAGCGGCCCCAAGACGTAAAACGGCGCCCCTTTGCAGATCTCGATCTGCTTTTTCACGTTCATGTCGATCTGGTCCATGGGGATGTGCCCGGGACCTTCGACCATCACCTGCGTGCCGTTGGCCCAGCCGCGCTCGGTCAGTTCGCCCAGGACTTCCAGCTCCGCGAACTGGGCGGCGTCGCTGGCGTCGGCGATGCAGCCAGGCCGCAGTCCGTCCCCCAGCGACCAGGTCACATCGTATTGCCGCATGATGTCGCACAGGTCGTCGAAGTGCTCGTACAGCGGGTTCTGCTTGCGGTGGGCCATCATCCAGCGGGCGATCAGCGAGCCGCCCCGGCTGACGATCCCCGTGATCCGGTGCATCGTCAGCGGCAGGTGCTCCAGCTTCACCCCGCAGTGGATCGTCATGTAGTCGACCCCCTGGCGGGCCTGGTGCTCGACCATGTCCAGGAAGTGCTGCGGGCGCATCTCTTCGATCTGCCCGCCGAGCTCCTCGAGCATCTGATAGATCGGCACGGTGCCGATCGGCACGGGGGAGGCGGCGATGATCGCCTCGCGGATCTTGTCGATATCCTTGCCGGTGGACAGGTCCATCACGGTGTCGGCGCCGTAATGCACCGCCACATGCAGCTTTTCCAGTTCTTCTTCGATGTTGCTGGTGACCGCCGAATTGCCGATGTTGGCGTTGATCTTGCAACGGGCCGCGATCCCGATGCCCATCGGCTCCAACCGGCCTGCCAGGTGCACCTTGTTGGCGGGGATCACCATCCGTCCAGCGGCGACTTCGTCCCGGATCAGCACGGGCGGCAAGTCCTCCCGCCGGGCGACGAACTCCATTTCCGGGGTGATTTCGCCGCGCCGGGCGGCTTCGATTTGCGTGGTCATAGCGTCTGACCGTCGTCTGCAAGCGAGGTAGCCAGCGGGCAAGAACCGCCGCCCGACCTCCCCGGCGGGCACGCCGCGGTTCTTCCCTCTGCGTCAGTATAGTCCTCTGGGCGTCCGCCGTCGCCCCGGCCTGGCCTCCGCTTGCCTCCGGAGGCTCGTAGTCGGCTTTATGCGTCGGCCGGAAATCGGCCGCGGGCCAGGCTGGCGGCCAGCGCCTGGCCGGTATGCGAAGGAGGCGCCTGCGCCACGTCGTCTGGCGTGCCGCACGCCACGATCTGCCCCCCCTCGTCTCCGCCCTCCGGTCCCAGGTCGATCACGTAGTCGGCCGCCCGGATCAGTTGCAGGTTGTGCTCGATCACGATCAACGAATGGCCGACCGACAACAGCGACTCGAAACAGTCCAAAAGCGTGACCACGTCGGAGAAGTGCAGCCCCGTGGTCGGCTCGTCCAGGATGAACAGCGTCCGCTGCCGGCGGCCGGCGGCCAGTTCGGCGGCCAGCTTCAGCCGCTGCGCCTCGCCGGTGGACAGGGTGCTGACCGGCTGCCCCAGCAAGACGTAATCCAGCCCCACATCCAGCAGCGGCCTCAGCCGCGCCTGCACCCGCCGCTGCCCGCGGAAGAAGCCGAAGGCCTGCCGCACGCTCATGGCCAGGACATCGGCCATGCTCTGACCACGATACTTGACCGCGAGGATCTCCTTCCGGAACCGTGTTCCGCCGCACTGCGGGCAGCGGATCGTCACATCCGGCAGGAACTGCATGTCCACGTGCAGCACCCCCTCGCCTTCGCAGGTCGGGCAGCGGCCGGGGCCCCGGTTGAAGCTGAAATGACCGGCGGTGTAGTTGTGCACGCGGGCGTCCACCGTGGCGGCAAACACCTCGCGGATCGGGTCCAGCGCATGGACGTACGTCGCGGGACTGGCTCGCGACGAGCGGGCCAGCGGGCTGTGGTCCACCAGCACGCAGTCTTCGATCTGCCCGTCGCCCACCACATCGTCCACCGGCAGCGGCTCCGGACCCGTTTTCCGTTTGCGCTGGCACAAGGCGGGATAGAGCGTGTCTTCCACCAGCGAGCTTTTGCCCGCGCCGCTGACGCCGGTGACCACGCACAGCACGTTCAACGGAAAGGCGACGGTGAGGTTCTTCAAGTTGCGTCCCCGCGCACCCCGCAGCTCGATCCAGCCGCTGTCGGTCCGTCGCCGCCGAGCCGGCAAGGCGACCCCGCGGCGGCCCGCCACGTATTCGCCCGTCAAACTCGCGCCGGGCTGGCACAGTGCCTCGAAGCTTCCCTGGAACACCACCTCTCCGCCGCGATCGCCGGCACCCGGTCCCAGCTCCACCACCTGATCCGCAGCCCGCAGGATCGCTTCCTCGTGGTCAACGACCAGCACGCTGCTGCCGCGGTCGCGCAGCCGGACCAGCGCCTGCACCAGCGGCCCTACCTCCCGCGGGTGCAGCCCTTCCGACGGCTCATCGAGCACATACAGGACATTGACCAGGCTGCTGCTGATGGCGCTGGTCAACGCGACCCGCTGGGCCTCGCCGCGGCTCAGTGTTCCCATCGGCCGGTCGAGCGTCAAATAGCCCAGCCCCATCTCTTGCAGAAACCGCAGCCGGCTCACCAGCGGCGGCAGAAGGGCATCCGCCAGCCGCTGCTGCCCTTCCGGGAAGGAACATCGCTCCAGCCGCGCCAGCACCTGGTCAATCCGCAGCGCACACCACTGTGCCAGGTCGTCCCCCTCCAGCCGCCACGCACGCGCATCCGCGCTCAGCCGCGTGCCGTGACATGCCGAGCAGAGCTCACGGCGGCTGAAGCGGCCACGCAGCGAACGTCCCTGGGCGGTTTCGCGGGCTTCCACCTTCCGCAAGAACGCGCCGAGACCAGTCAGACCCCGCTCGGGCACGCCCACTTCGAGCAACTGCAAGTGAGAGGGGCTGAGCGTGGAAAAAGGCTCGTCGACCGGCAGACCCACGTCGGCCGCCTGCGCCAGCCATCGCTGGAGAACAGGCCGTCCGGCCGGCGTATTCCACGGTGCGATCGCCCCTTGCCGCAGCGAACGCGACGGGTCGGGTACGATCGCCGTCCAATCGAGACGATCGACACTGCCCAGCCCCTCGCAAGTCAGGCACGCCCCCAGCGGACTGAGGAAACTCAGCCGCCGCGGCTCGGGGTCGGCAAAAACCCGACCACATGGCTGGCAGACGAGACGTGTCTGGTAGGCCAAGCGGAGCCACGGTTGGCCTGCCACGGCCACGGTGTCTGCTTCAGCCCAGCTTCCGTCCTTCGCGTTGGCGGGCTCGTCGCCTCCCCCTGCCGGTTGCACCCAGACCACTGCCTGCCCTTTGCCATGGCGGAAAGCGGCTTCCAGAGAGTCCCGCAGTCGGCTCGCCAGCTCCGGCCGCATCGTCAGCCGATCCAGAACCACTTCCCAGGGACCCTCGGGCAAGCCGCTGCCAGGCAACGCCTCGTCTAGGGGCAGCCACTGGCCGCCGCACAGCACGCGGTGGAAGCCCGACGCTCTCAGCGACGCCAGCAGCCTCTGGCGGTCGCTGGCGCTCTGGTGCGACGCTTCGACGGAAAAGCCCAGCATCACACGACTTCCGGCAGGCAGGGCCAAGAGCTGCCGAGCTGCCGACTCCGGCGTGTGCTTGCGGACTGTCCGCCCGCAGTTTGGGCAGACCAGCTCGGCACAGCGCACAAACAGAAGTTGGAAATAGTCGAGCACTTCGGTTGCCGTGCCGACGGTCGCGCGCCGCGAGCGCGACACGTGCGCTGGGCGCACCGCCACGGTCACCGGCAGCCCGTCGATCCGCTCGACGGCCGGCTTTTCCAGCCGCGGCAGGAACAGGCGCTCGTCGAGGGCGAACGTTTCGATGTACCGCCGCTGCCCTTCCGCGTGCAGGGTATCCAGGGCCAGGCTCGTCTTGCCGCTGCCGCTCACCCCGCACAGCACCACCAGCGCCTGTTTGGGCAGATCGAGGTCGATCTCCTTCAGGTTATGCACGGCCGCTTTGCGGATCGCGATCTGCCCGGCCGGCATCGCCCTTACCTCTGGTTCACTCAGCGCAGGGCCCTTGGCTTCTGGCAGGCTGGGTAGCCTCCCGATTTCCGTGCCCCCGCCACACCCCCTTGAAGCCATCGTACCCGAACCATTGCCAGGAAAATCGTTAATTCTTCTGAAATGGCGCCATTTTCGAGGGGTTCGATCCGCGGCAGGTTGGGAGGGCGGCCAAGCCCCGGTCTGTCTTGCGGTTTAGCGCAGCCGCTCCTTACCAGGAAGCGACCTGATAGGCCCGGTTGCGGAACAAGAAGTCGATGATATTCCCTTCGTGCGGCTGCAGCCAGTTGAGCCGCGTGGTGGGGATGGGACCGATGTTCAGCCGGTCGATATGCGTGGCGTCGGTGAGCTGCTGGATGAAGGCCTCGTTGCGGGTGATGCCGGTGCAGACCAGCGTCGGTCCGATGCGCTGGAGCATTTGCTCCTGAGGGCACTCGACGACCGTGCAGAACGGGAACATGTACTCTTTCTTGGCGATCGACGCGTCGGGCGAGCTGCAATGGACGATCATCGGCCGCAGGTAGGCGCAGCGTTCCATTTCCACCAGCCGCGGGCCGTAGGCAGCCGTGCAATCGGTCACGCCCGGTTCCTTGAGGTCGGCTTCGATCATCTCCCACACCGCCCGAGCTTGTCCAGGCACGGTGAAAGCGGCCAGACCGGCACTCGGATCCTCCGGCGGCTTAGGTTCGATCGGCCCGATCCGTTCGGCGATCGCCTGAGCGATCTCGCGGGTATGCCGCGACGCCCAGATGCCCGAGCAGTTGATGCAACCGCGGCCGGAGTTGATGTAGATGCTCTCCACCATCAGGTCGAGGTACTTCTCCCAGTGGTCGACCTCGTCGTCGCCCAGCAAGATCTTGCTGAAGCCTGGGCCGTGGGCTTGCACCCGCGGATTCCCTTTGTAGCGTTCGACCGTGGCGGTGCCGCCGAAGATCATCGCCCGTTGGCAGTGCTCGAGCACCGCGGCCCCCGCTTCGGCCCCGCCGGGATACAGGGCGAAACATTCGGCAGGGATGCCGGCTTGCGTGTAGGCGGCGACCATCCGGTAGGGAGTCCACGGCTCTTGCGGACCGGGCTTGAGCACCAGACCGATCTGCAGTGGGACGGCCGGCAGCCACAGGGTGTGCACCCCCGGCGAGTTGGATGGAAGCACGGCGCTGAGCACCGGCGACTGAGCCTGGTAGCTGACGATTACGCCGCGTCCTTCCTCCCCCCATCCGCGGGTGAGGATGTTCAGGTCGAGCCCCCGGGTGAGGCAATCGAGGATTTTTCCCATGTTCCGCAGCACGAACGAGTTCTTGGCCATGTTGGCCTTGCACATATGTTCCGGCAGGCCGGTGCTGGCCGACTGGGCGTGCGCGAACTCGTCGGGGGTCTGGGTGCCGTCGCCGATTGGCAAGGTCCCGTGTTCGTATAGATCGGCCACGACCTTCATCTTTTCGATCAGCTCGGAAATCGGGATCTGCCGCAACAGGTCGCGGGCTTTGTGGGCCGTGCGCATGTCGCGGGCGATGATGCCCCCGTTGGCCTGGCTGACCTTGGCGATCGGCTCGCCGGTGATGAAATGGCGGACTTCGTCGATATCCAACGACTCGTACGGTTTGCCCCAGCGGAGCACAGGGATCTTGAGCACGACACCCTCCCGGCGCGAGGAAAGTTGTTCAAACAGATGTCCTCATGGTAGCGTCCTGGCCGGTCGCCGTCACGGCGGGGACGGAAAGGCCGGCAGGTGATGGACTTTCCCCCTGTCGGTGAGGAGGATGAGCTTCGCCTGGGCAGCCGGGAGTAGCGGGCGGTCGGCGAAAGTGAAAATGGATGCGGAAACGGTTGACTTTGCCGGCGCTGCGCCGCTAGAGTGGGAAAGTGGAACAGGCTAGGCCGTGGCGTCCGCGAAAGCCTGCCGGCGTCTCTTCTTGTCTGCCAATTCTTGCAGGGGGTGGAGCCACGCTGAGGCTGCGGCAATGACTCACAGGGCGCGGGGGCCTTCTAAGAAAAAATAGGATGTGAGGTATGGCAAAGCACGTTGCCGTGTGGGGGATCGACATCGGCCGCTGTGCGCTGAAAGCCTTGCGCTGCAAGCTGGATGGCGATGCGGTGGTGGCCGACGGGTTCGACTATATCGAATATCCCAAGCTGCTCACCCAGCCGGAGGCGGACGCCCCGCAACTGGTGAAAGAGGCCTTGGAGCAGTTCCTCTCGCGGAACACCGTGCGGGGGGATCGGGTGGCGATCAGTGTTTCGGGCGAATCGGGCCTGGCCCGCTATTTCAAGCCGCCGCCGGTCGATGTGAAGAAGATCGCCGACATCGTGAAGTACGAGGCGCGGCAGCAGATCCCCTTCGCCCTGGAAGACGTGATCTGGGACTACCAGCGGATGCCGGGCGGGCAGGAGGTGGACGGGTTCGCTCTCGATGCGGAAATCGGCCTGTTCGCCATGAAGCGGGAGGCGGTGGCCAAGGCGATGGCCCCGTACAACGCCGCGGGCATCGAGGTGGACATCATCCAGCTTTCGCCCATCGCCCTGTACAACTACGTCGCCTACGACATCACCAAGGAACTTCCCGAAGGCCAGGAATACAGCTCGGAAGACCCGCCGCCGTCGTTGGTCGTGCTGTCGATCGGGACGGACACCACCGACTTGGTGGTCACCAACGGTTACCGGGTCTGGCAACGGAACATCCCTCTGGGCGGCAACCATTTCACCAAGCAGCTTTCCAAGGAACTGAAGCTGACCTTCGCCAAGGCGGAGCATCTGAAACGCAACCCGCGGCAGGCCGAGGATCCCAAGGCGATCTTCCAGGCCATGCGGCCCGTCTTCGCCGACCTGGTCACGGAAGTCCAGCGGTCGATCGGATTCTTCCAGAGCCTGGACCGCAAGGCGAAGATCACGCACATCGTGGCCCTGGGGAATACGGTCAAAATGCCCGGCCTGGTGCAGTACCTGGCCAAGCACTTGGGCTATGAGGTGCAGCCGATCGAGTCGTTCAATAAGCTCTCCGGCGCGCCGGTCGTCACGGCCCCCAGCTTCAAGGAAAACGTCCTCACCTTCGGCACCTGCTACGGTCTGTGCCTGCAAGGGCTGGGCAAGAGCAAGCTGCAAACGAACCTTCTGCCGCCAGAAATCCTCACGCAGCGGCTGATCCGGGCCAAAAAGCCGTGGGCCATCGCCGGCGTCAGCGCGATGGTGCTCGCCTGCGCCTTGAATTACGCCTTCTGGTACAACACCTGGTACGACGTACACCCCCAGAAGGCCGTCGACGGCGTGACCTGGGCCACCGCCATCGCGCAGGCCAAACAAGCCGACACGCACAGCAAGGATCTGCTGGCCAAAGACCAGGAAAAGATGGCGGTGCTCGAAGTCCTGCGGAAAATCGGGCAGGAAGTAGTCGGCTCGTCCGACCGCCGGCTGTTGTGGCTGGAACTGCTCAAAGCGATCAACGCTTCGCTGCCGCCGATGCAAGACGGCCTGTTGCCGCAAATGCCCACGCCGGACGTCAAAACGCTTCCTTTTGAAAAACGGAAAGACCTCAAGATCGAGTACATCGAAACGGAGTTCTTCCCCGATCTCTCGGTTTGGTTCACCGACACTGTCAAGGAAAAATATCTCCAACTCAACCCAGAGCTGGCGAAAAAGCCGGCCGAAGGCATCGCTTCGGTCGATGGCGCAGCCCCTATGGCTGGAAGTGCTCCCTTGGATGGTAGCGCGGCCCCAGGTGCCCCTGCTCCGGACATGCTGAGTGGATCTCCAGATGCTGCCCCAGGTTATATGCCGGGTGAGCCTGGCGGGATGATGGGTGATCCGAACGTGGAGACCGGCCCCCAGACAGACTTGTCGGGCGTGCAGGTGCAAGGACCAAGTGGGCCGGGGTGGGTGATCGAAATCAAGGGGTATCACTACTACAACGACCCCAAGGACCGGTTGAACTATGGTCCGCTGCACGTGCGCAACACGCTGCTGAAGCAACTGAAAGAGGGGTATATCGACCTGCCGCTGGGGCCTGGCCAGCCAATGCGCCGGTTTTCCATGAAAGATCTGGGCATTGGCTACGCGATTCTGGCGTTCAGCCCACGGCCCAGGCCGGTGTGGATCGAAAATCCGAACTTCGTCCCGCCGACCTCGGCCAGCGGAGGGGCTGGTGTGGGTGAAACACCCATGACACCCATGGGCTTTGCGACCGGCACGGCGGGGGGCGTGCTGCCAGGCGGAGTGGTCGACCCCAATGCCAAGATCGATCCGGATAATCCGCCGGCGTTCCAGGTGTATCGCTACGATTTCGCGGTGCAGTTCGACGCCGACGGCCAGCATGTTGCGGCGGAGATAGAAAAGATTCTCTCCATCGTCCGCAACGGCCACTCGGACGTGGCCATCGGATCCCGCTTCCTCTCGAATGCCTCCGGATTCAGGTCTACCGCGGCGCGCAGGTGCGGCATTCGCATCTTCCAACTCGTCATCTCCGCCGCCATCGGGAGGAAGATTACGGACTCCACCTCCGGCTTCCGCGCCTACAACAGAGAGGCGATCCAGTTCCTGGCAGTGGACTACCCATGTGATTACCCCGAAGTCGAGGCGGTGGTCATACTCGCGAAGAATGGTTTCCGTATTAAGGAAGTCGCTGTCGAGATGAGAGAACGTCAGGCCGGCCGGTCCTCGATTCGCCCACTGCACTCGGTCTATTACATGATCAAGGTCATGCTGGCCATACTCATGACGATGCTCAGGCCGCCGAAGCTCCGACGAGCGGAATCCGCGGAGGTTGTTTCGAGATGAACCCTCGAGTTCAGGTGATCGCGGTTATCGGGGCGCTGGCCATAGCGGCACTGGTCTTGGAGCTGGTGAGGAAGCGCAAGCTAAGGGAGGAGTACTCGCTGCTGTGGCTGGTGGCGATCGTCCTGCTGGGCGTCCTGGCCTTCGACAGGCCGATCATCGACACGATTTCGCGGGTGCTCGGCATAGCCTACCCGCCGTCTGCGCTGTTCGTCGCTGCCTTTGCCGCCGGATTCCTGCTGCTTCTCCACTTCAGCGCTGCTATCTCGAAGCTCACGGAGCGAAACAAGCGC
>Ga0101944_10007890_pt1 | contig 10415 bp, 8 predicted proteins | sample DewCreD2012metaG_FD_75245 | JGI IMG/M metagenome (GOLD analysis project Ga0101944, IMG submission 75245) | Hot spring sediment bacterial and archeal communities from British Columbia, Canada, to study Microbial Dark Matter (Phase II) - Dewar... ...
CACCGGCAGAGGAGTTTTTGTTTCACAGGTGGTTTGAATGCTGGTGGCTACTACCCCCACGTCATGAGGCGCTTCCATAATTCGGAAATTATCAAAGGCAAAACCATCTCCTCCCTCATCCTGCAATCCTGCATAGCATATTCTGAATTTTACTTTTGGAGAACTGCCAAAACCATCGGGGAGAAATTGTCGCACAGTTTCCCATTCCAGCTGTGTCTTGCTGGAGAACCCTTTCTGGTTTGAAAAAAGAGCCACTGTGGTATCATACCATTTCCATCCAGAAGGGCTTCCGGCAACTTCAGGAAGATAGTTCCACGACGTTCCCCCGTCAAGTGAATATTTGATAACCACCCCGCAATTGCCCGGATAGTCCACATTAACAAATTTATCAAAGGTAATGACAGGTTTCTCCACTGCCGACAGGTTATAACAGGGAGATTCCACATAAGAATTTTCTTCTCCATTGTTTCTTACTGTCATCCACAAAAATTTATTATTGGCAGGAGGAGGCAGGTGGTTAATCACATTGTAGCCATAAGGATAGGTATTCATCCACGAAGACCATGGAGTTCCATCGGTGTACCAGTCTTCGCTACTCAGGTTGTCAAAATCACTTAATACCTCAGGATCAGGACTATACGTTGGCATAGAACGTACTTCCTTCACCAGGCTGTCGTTTTTTGTATAATCATCCGCAGGAGAGGTCATCAGCGTTTTTATTTTAATGGTGTATGCCCCCGGTGCCTGCATGTTTATTTTTTGGGTAAAAGAATAATTCATACTCTGTCCCGGATTGAGTGTACCCGCGATCACCAGTGTTTCATTGACAGGGGGATCTCCGTTCACGCTGTACTGAACAGGGATGCTACCCGTAAGGGCAAGTTTTCCTTTGTTGGTAAAGGTGGCCGTTACGGTTTCGGCCGAAGTGAGGCCGCAATCGGTAACCGGCGAGACAAGTGCAGTAGGGGCAATGTCGTAATTGACCTCCGTTCCTGTGACAAAAATATCATCGATGGTCCATCCTGACATTTGCGTAAGGTTGTTCGTAGGACCAAGGCCATACATGATTTTGACATTGCTTTGTCTTTCCACAGCACTCATGTCATGAGTGATGGTGCGCCATGAAGGATCGGCAATGGTGGTAAGCACCTGGCCGGAATACCATATCTTATGCCACGTGGTGCCATCGTAGGCATAAAATGCAGCCGAATCGGCATCTTTCACATTCAGACAACGCTGATAAACAATTTTCAGGTCTTTGTAATACCGGGCATCAAAAGAAGGTGAAACAGCATAATATTCATTTGAAGTTAAATTTTGCTCATAAAAACCCAGGGTAGGAGCAATCCCTGTAAGATCAGTACCCAGCACTTTGGTTCCACTGTATGCATTTGCCGGATGAGGATATCCGATCATCAGAGGAGGTTGATATACGGTGACAGAATTAATCTCAAATTCCCCGTGAAGGTCCCATGACGGAGAACCTTCAAAATCCTCCTTATAAATGGTTGCTATAATTTTTCTTGATTTGCCTGGATCCTGGGTAACTGTAGGCCATGTTTTTCCGTCGGCCACAATCTGGTTGGCTTCAATTTTTGCCGAAAGGGTGGCCCCCACGGTTGCATTGTCTTTTATGCTGTAGGTAACCCATACCGACGACCGTCCCGACGGCAGGGAAACATGCAATCCGCTGAACGAAGCCACATCCCCGGAAAAATTTGTGGCCGTCCCCACCATCTGGGTAGGACTAAAAACGGTGTCCTGCGTAAAAAACAATGCTACTCCGTTGTTTACCAGATTGCTTACATCTGTATTTGCCCGGTTCACATTAAGCGAGGTAAGAAACACCGAATCGGTATTTCCTGTGACCCTGAAATCTATTCTCAGGATGGGAGCATATTTATATCCCTGAGGGACATCACTTACCGATGCCTGAGTCACAGTAACCGATGTCAGCACCCGTGGAGTAACATACGAATCCTTTATGACCACACTGTCAATACACACCCCCCAGCCGTAATTGGACACTCCTTCAAAGGCAATATAAAAGTCGTTGCTCAACCATGCATCTTCCAGCTGAATGGAATCCAGTTCCCAGTTGACCTTTTTAGAGGTATAACTTTTGATGAAATGCCACGAATCAGTAGCGCTTTTACGGTAATACACATTCAGATAATCAACGCTTCCGAACCACTCATCCTGGGCAAGATAAAACATAAGCACGGGCTTGGTGGCTGTGGAAAGATCAAGCGAAGGGGTAATCAGTTTGGCCTTCCAGAAGTTTTGCTGTACCTGAAAAAGAGCATTGCGCCGACCGCTGGCAGGATAGCGCGGATGACGGATAGTCCCTGTGCCATACCCTCCATAACGGAAACGCCAGTTGGTGCTGCCGTATTCAATTACAGCCGACCATCCTGAAGGCAATACCGGAGGCACTTTGTCTTCGGTGGTATCCGGCAGGGAAGGATATTCAAAGTCTTCAGCCAGATAAACCCATTGGGCATGCAATCCGGCTGAAAAAACAAATGAAATCAAGAGTACTATTCCTGCGCCTATTGATTGAAAGGATACTTTTTTCATTGTAAAAACAGGTTTTAAGTTAATGCTTATACGAAAAATCAGGAAACAGGTTTTTCATTCCGGGCTATTTTTTACCAATGATACAAAAAAAAATAAAACAAGATGATTTTAAGGAACTTGTGAAATCTTTTCCTGAAGAGATAACCTGCGTAAAGCAGGAAAGATTTTTGAAACCGCCACAACCACCAGCAAGGTAATCATCCCTCCAAAAATAACAGAAGGTACCAGTCCCATCCACCGGGCTGCAAGTCCTGATTCGAATGCCCCGAGTTCATTCGACGATCCGATAAAAATACTGTTTACCGCCGCCACCCGTCCTTTCATCGCATCGGGAGTAAATAACTGTACCAGGGTTCCGCGAATCACCACACTCACATTATCAAAAACACCGCTCATCAGCAGGCAGAAAAAAGAAAGGGCATAATGCCGTGAAAGGGCAAAAGCGATCATAGACAAGCCAAATCCTGCCACACAGGTGAGCAGAAGGAATCCCGTTTTACGTACCGGAGGAAAAAAAGCCAGCACAACCGACATAAGAATAGCTCCGATGGCAGGTGCTGCACGTAACCAGCCCAGTCCCTGTGGCCCCGTATGCAGGACATCTGAAGCGAAAGCCGGCAGCATGGCCACAGCACCCCCAAAAAGCACTCCAAACATATCGAGGGTCATGGCTCCCAGCAACACCGGATTGTTCCAGACAAAACGAATCCCCTGCCTGATACTTTCCATCATGGCTTCTCCCTGTTGTTCATCCGGCATGGGAGGTCCGGGAGAAACAATGCCGGCAATCATCAACCATGCCATCAGATAAAACAAAAACACTGCCCCATAAGCCGGTACAATTCCCAGCAATCCATACAGCAATCCTCCGATGGCCGGACCTGTGACGGCCGCCACCTGCCAGTTGGCACTGTTCCACGTAGAGGCATTGGCATACAGCATCCGGGGAACAATTTGTCCCAGCAGAGCAGTATGAGCCGGCAACAGGATTCCTCTGGTAAGACCGGTAAAGAACACTGTAACAAAAACCGGTAAAACCCCGAAACGCCTGTAACCGTCCACCCCGGGCAAACAATACACAACCAGAAGTGCCGAACCGAGCAAAAGCAGTGAAGACGCATAGAGAATAATTTTCTTCCTATCCCATCTGTCAACAAAATGTCCTGCAATCAGGGCAATGCTCACCTGAGGGATCACCTCCGTTAAACCAACAAAACCGAGCACCATGACATTGTGGGTAAGCGAATACAGATGCCATCCGATAACCACTGACTGCATCAACGTGGCACAGGTGATAAAAAAACGATACAAAAGGAAAAAACGGAATCCCGGCAAACCAAGTACCGCAAAAGCTTCCTGTATTTTATCAGAAGACTTTGACATAAGAGCTGCAAAATTACATTATATTGATAAAACAACAGGTTATCAAAACCGGAATAAAAAAACCGTAGCATGCCGTCCTCCGGAAAAATACAGTTAATTCCCCACTTACAAGTCCTTCGTTTTTATTAACATCCCGCCGTTGATAAAAACAAAAAACATTCACAATATTCCGGCTTAAAGGAATAATTATTTAAAAACAATCAAATATATTTGCCAAAAAGTGACGGGATGGAGGAGTTTGTATATCTGATCGGGAAGATTTCCTGTTTTGATTTTTCATACGCCGTATGGATCATCTTCCTTGGAGCCGCAACCTTGCAGATTATTTATTACCTCATTTTTTACTTACCCTTTCTTCTTTCAAAAAAAGCCGGCAAAGAACCTTCCTCATATCCTCCCGTGTCAGTGATTGTGTGTGCACGTAACGAAGAACGGAATCTCCGCCGCTATCTGCCGAGGATTCTGGAACAGGACTATCCCTCCTTTGAAGTGGTGGTGGTCAATGACGGTTCCGAAGACAATACAGAATATGTATTAAAAAAATTTGCTGCCAGGTATCCTCATCTGAAAGTTACTTTTCTCCGCAATGATCCAAAATTCCCCCATGGAAAAAAACTTGCTGTTACCGTAGGGATCAAATCGGCTTCTCATGAACATCTTCTGCTCACTGATGCTGATTGTTTTCCATCCAGTAACCAATGGCTGAAAAAAATGGTTTCCGGTTTTACTGAAAGGAAGGACATTGTCCTTGGTTATGGTGCCTACATGCCTTTTAAAGGATGGCTCAATAAAATAATACGTTTTGACACCCTGTGGATTGCCCTACAGTATTTTTCTTTTGCCCTGAGAGGAATTCCCTACATGGGAGTGGGACGTAACCTGGCTTACCGCAAATCATTATTTTTCCAACACAAAGGATTTGCCTCTCATTCAGCCATTGAATCGGGAGACGATGATTTATTCGTGAACCAGGCAGCCACCTCCGGCAATACCACCATTGTTGTTGATCCGGGAGCTTCCACTGTTTCAAGACCCAAGCTGTCATGGAAAGACTGGACATACCAGAAAAGAAGACATCTGACTTCCTCGTCTCATTACAAAATCTTCCATAAACTGCTGCTTTCTTGTGAACCTCTGAGCAGAATCCTTTTTTATTTTTCCTTTGTAACCCTGTTATTTGTTCCATCTTACCGTATTCATGCCTTGATAGGCTTTGGAGCAAGAGAACTTTTTTTCCTGATAACGATCATACTGGCCCAGCATACTTTCAATGAAAAAAAACTTTTTTTTGTTGCCCATGTCTTAGACATATTAATGCCGTTTTTTTATTTTTACTGGCTGGTAATGAACAAAATTTCACCTTATAAACGATGGAAATAAATCCTCAGTTATCCCCTAAGGCACAATACGATCTGGAACTGGTAAACAGGGCTGTTGCCGGCGATCAGCAGGCTTATGCGGAATTGCTTTCCCGTTACCGTGATTCCATTTATTTTATGCTGCTGAAAATGGTCAACAATCCTGATGATGCAGAGGATTTAACCATCGAAGCATTTGGAAAAGCCTTCCGTAATATTCATCAGTATACTCCTTCTTATGCTTTCAGCACATGGCTGTTTAAAATTGCCACCAACAATTGTATTGACTTTATCCGGCGCAAACGAATGGGAAATATTTCCCTGACACAAACCGATGAGGATTCAGAAGAAACCCATATCCCTATCCCTTCAGATACCCCTGATCCGGAAGAGCACCTTATCAATGATCAAAAAGTGAAAATGATGCGTGATCTGGTAAGCCGGCTTAAACCAAGATACAGACAACTGATAGAAATGCGCTACTTTGAAGAACTCTCTTACGAAGAAATTGCCGTTCAGCTGAATCTTCCCATTGGCACAGTAAAGGCCCGCCTGTTCAGGGCACGGGAACTGTTGTTAAACATCATGAAAAATATTTCTGAAAGGCCATAGCCGTATGCAGGAAGAAAAGATTACCCTCATCTCTTCTTATTTTCCCTCTCTTACTTCCGCACAACTGAATCAGCTGCAAATCCTCCATCGGTTATACAGGGAATGGAATACAAAAATCAACCTCATTTCGCGAAAAGATATTGACAACCTGTACGAAAGGCACATCCTTCATTCACTATCCATCGCCCGTTTTTTTAGCTTTACCGCCGGCACCACCATCGCCGATGCAGGAACCGGCGGGGGACTTCCCGGTCTTCCACTGGCAATCTTCTTTCCTCATGTACGTTTTATCCTCATTGACTCCATTCAGAAAAAAATCAGAGTAGTAAATGATCTGATTGAAAAACTCCAGCTGTCTAATGTAACCACCTGCTGCCAGCGGATGGAAATGATTCACGATACCTTTGATTTTATCACGGCAAGGGCTGTAACTGATTTCTCATCTTTTGTAAAAGTGACCGGTAAAAATATTTCACCGAAAAATCATAACCCATTCCCGAACGGTATCATCTATCTCAAAGGAGGGGATGTTGGAAAAGAAATTGAACCCTTTAAAACAAGGATAAAAATTTACGAACTTTCAACCGTCTTCCGGGAAGAATTTTTCCAGACAAAAAAAATACTTTACCTTCCCGCAGATTCATCAAAAGAACTTTGGGGTTATTAATTTTATTTTACCTTTATAAATTAGATCCTGCCCATGGCCGATATAAATACCTCCATAGTACTGCTGATGCTGTCAACTTTTTTCCTGCTGATTACAACCCTTTTCAGTTTCAGGATCATCCGCCTTTCCAAAGGACAATACAGCTGGATTTTAATTGCTGCAGGATACATGACCCTCACCGCAGCCACTCTTTTCTGGTTTCTTTCATCCTACAGAAACTCATCAGACATCGCCTCGCCGATGGTTTTCATTCTTTTATTCTCATCCATCGCCATGTGCGCCGGAATTATTCTGCTCGGCCATTCCCTGGCAAAGTTAGCCCGAACATCATTGATACAACAAGCCAATGAACAACGGTTCAGGTTGCTGTTTAACAGTGCCACCGACGAAATTATTCTCACCACCCTCTCGGGCACCATTAAAGAAGTAAATCAGGTGGTGTGCGATGTACTGGAGTATAGTTGTGAAGAATTAAAAAATAAGCCTTTACAAAAATTTCTGACAAAAGATCTTGACCTGCCGGTCATCATCCGGCAACTTAATTATGGAAAACCATGCATTCTTGAAAATACCCACCTTACGGCTACCGGGAAAACAATTCCTGTGGAAATTACAGGAAAAATGATTGCTCTCTATGATGAATATTATCTGATATGGACAATCCGTGACATCAGCGAAAGAAAAGACATGGAAAAACGGATCATGCAAACCATCATTGAAACAGAAGAGAGGGAACGGAAACAGTTTGCCCGTGAATTACACGACGGTCTCGGTCCATTGCTGTCAACCATCAAATTGTATATCAACGAACTATCTATTGAAGGAATGCCTTCAGGTGAAAAAGAAGAGCTGATCCGTTATTCCAATGAGCTTATTGATGAAGCCATCACCACCGCAAGAAACCTTTCCAACACCATGACTCCTCCCCTGTTGAACCAGCATGGACTTATCAAATCCATCGAATCCTTTATCAGAAAAATCAACCTGACCCATAAAATCATTATCCTTTTCAGTCACTCCATGCTTAACGACCGGTACGAGCCGGCGGTGGAACATGTCCTGTTCCGTATTATTACAGAACTTATCAACAACACCCTCAAACATGCAGGAGCAGAAACCATTGAAATGAAGATGGAAGAAAAAAATCAATACCTCTACCTGCATTACACCGATGACGGAAAAGGATTTGATTGGGAACATGCCCTGCAAAGCGACGGCATAGGACTAAAAAACATTTTCAGCCGGTTGCAAAGTGTAAACGGAAAATGGAATTTTAAAAACAAAGAGAAAGGCATATCTGTTGATATCGAAATTCCTGTGGACACAAAACACAGAAAGAACTTTCCTGCCGGTAAAGAAATAAAAACATAATGTTATTTTTGCTTTTTGGATGGACTATGCCAGACAAATAAAGATTATGATTGTAGATGACCATGAAATTTTCCGGAACGGATTGAAGATGGTCATCAACAAACTAAAATATGCCCGTGTGATTGCAGAAGCACCCGATGGTAAAAAATTTCTGGAACTTCTGCCGCATGTCCAACCCGATATTGTTTTTCTTGATATTCAAATGCCCGGAATCAACGGCATTGAAGCTACCCGAAAAGCAATGGAAATCAAACCCGATTTAAAAATCATTGCCCTTACGATGTTCAATGACGATGATTACATCCAGCAGATGATAGAAGCCGGCGTAAAAGGCTTTCTGATTAAAAATGTAACCCGCGAAATAATTGAAAAGGCTATTCAGACGGTATCTGAAGGACAGCATTATTATGCTGAAGAATTATTTCCATTTTTTACCCGCCAGCTTTCCAAAGAAGAAAAATCCCCCACACCTTCCCCTTCCCTTACACGGAGAGAAAAAGAAATTCTGCAACTGATTGCCGAAGGCATGACCACAAAGGAAATTGCCGACAACCTCCATATCAGTGAACGGACCGTGGTAGGGCATAAAACCAACCTCATGACCAAGACAGGCTGCAAAAACACCACCAGTCTCCTTGCCATGGCTATCAAAAACAAGTGGGTAAAACTTTAAAAAAACAAATCACCTTTATCTTTTCTTTTAATTAAAATTCTTATTACCAACAAGTTAAATATTTTTTACCCTTTCTTTTCATTTGCAAACCATACCCCTTACCCCGTAAAAATTTACGGGTTTTAATAGAATTTTTTTACGGTATAAAATCAGGACTTTTTCATTATAACTGTTATTAAAATAACAAATATATTTGTGAAAAAAATAACAAATAAAATTTAAAGCTATGGCCAGAAAAAAAATTTTACTCGTTGATGACGACATGGACTTTATAACCATGGTGACATCTGTTCTCAAAAACGAAGACTATGAGGTTATTCCGGCTTTCAATAAACAGGAAGGCCTTGAAGCTGCCAGAAGGGAAAAACCGGATGTGGCAGTCTTAGATGTAATGATGAATACGCCTTTTGAAGGTTTCGAAATGGCAATGGCCATGCACAACGATCCTTTACTGGCAAAGATTCCCGTCATTATCCAGACCAGCATTGATGTGCTAACCACCCACAGGCAAAACGTACAGGAAATGGCACATGAATACCGTAAAAACCCTGAATACAAACAACTTCAGGTGATCCTCCTCAAAGATGCAATCACCGGGGAAGCCGGTATTGATTATCTTGATGAAAAAGGAAACACTGTATGGGTACCGGTCAACGGTTTTATCCGTAAACCCGTTGACACAAAAAAATTACTGGCTGAGATCAAAAGGGTAATGGCATAACATAAAAAGTTAAAACCATGGAGAATATAATAGAGGAAATACTTGAAAAATATCCCGACGCAAAACGGGACAGTTTGCTCCCGATTCTTCAGGACATCCAGGATAAAACGGGATACATTTCTGAAGAAGCTGTAATTAAAGTAGGACAACATTTAAAAATTCCTGCCAGCAAAGTATATGGAGTAGCCACTTTTTACAATCAATTCAAATTCAATAAACCAGGGAAATACCACATCATGGTATGCCGGGGCACTGCCTGTCATGTACTGGGATCGTCTACCGTTCTTGAAGAACTGGAAAACATCCTTAAAATCAAAGCAGGAGAAACAACCAAAGACGGACTCTTCAGCATTGAGGTGGTGGCCTGTATGGGGGCCTGCGGACTGGCTCCCGTGATTGCCATTAACGGCGAATTCCACGCAAAAGTTACTCCTGAATCTCTTCCGGAAATTGTAGAAGAATATCGTCAGAAAGAAAGTGAAAAAGAACGTGAAAAAAAGGAAAAATAAATGATGACAATAAACAAACAACTGGTGATAGAAAAATTGCTGCTGGCAAGTGAGGAAGATGCCATAGCTAAAGAAGCCAGAGCAATTCTTACCGGCAGTAAATCAGAAACTCCCATTATCTTCATCGGGGCAGGGACCTGTGGCCTTGGTGCCGGAGCAGGAAAGACCAAACAGGCAGTAATCAACTACCTTGAAAAACATCAGATAAAAGCCCCTGTGATTGAAGTGGGATGTATAGGATTATGCGCTGCTGAACCACTGATGGACGTAAAAATGCCCGGCAAGCAAAGAGTTTGCTTTTCCCACGTGATGGCCGGCGATGTGGAGCCCATTCTTGAAGCCATCTTTGCGGGGAAAATACACGAGGAGAAAGTTCTTGGACAATTCAACGATCCGGAACAGAACCCATGGGAAGGCATTCCCTTTCTTCATGAACATCCTTTCTTTGTCAAACAGAAAAGACTGGTGTTAAAAAACTGTGGCATTATCAATCCGGTAAGCATAGACGAATACATCGCCCGGGGAGGCTATAAAGCCTATC
>Ga0101944_10007891_pt1 | contig 10415 bp, 6 predicted proteins | sample DewCreD2012metaG_FD_75245 | JGI IMG/M metagenome (GOLD analysis project Ga0101944, IMG submission 75245) | Hot spring sediment bacterial and archeal communities from British Columbia, Canada, to study Microbial Dark Matter (Phase II) - Dewar... ...
GCACTCGCTCCCCAGCCGCGCGCCCGGCCAGGTCGCGCAGGTACGGAATCGGGTGCCGCGAGAAGTACAGTGCCCGGCCGGCGGCGTTGAGCACCACCTTGACCACGTTGGGGTTGTCGAGCTCGGCGGGGTCGTGCAACGGCGCGGCGGCGGTGGTCATTTCGGCGTTGGCCAGCGCGGCGGCCACGGCGTCAATGACCGCCGGGTCCAGCAGCGGTTCATCGCCCTGGATGTTCACCACGGCGTCGCAGGCCACGCGCCCGGCCACCTCGGCGATGCGGTCGGTGCCGCTGGGATGGTCCAGCCGGGTCATTTCCACGCGGCAAAAGGGCCGGACGGCGTCGGCAATGCGCGCGTCGTCCGTGGCCACGATGACCTCGGCCAGCGCGCGGGCGCCGCGGCAGCGTTCGACCACGTGCCGGACCAAGGGTTGGCCGGCGATGGGATGGAGCGGTTTGCCCGGGAAGCGGGTCGAGCCGTAGCGGGCGGGGATGACGCCGAGGATTTTCACAGGGCGCAGATTGGCAGAGTCGGTTGGTGGCTGAAAGCCCGATTTGCCGCGGGGCGCCGGGCAGGCGTGAAGTCTCACGCCCGGCAGTGACAAGCGCACGAGATGAGAGCACCGGGGCGCGCTTCACGCGCCCAGAATCCAATCCACCGCCGCCGGCAGGTGGTCCACCACCTGCAACGGGCCACGCGGCGCGCCGAGGCGGGCTTCAGTCTCGGCCCCGTAGCCGGTGCGAACGAGGATGCTGCACTTCACGCCGGCGTTCCAGCCGCACTCCAGGTCGCTCCCCTTGTCGCCGATCATGTAGCTCTGCGCCAAGTCCACGCCGAACTCGTCCCGGGCGTCGAACAGGAATTGGGGCGAGGGTTTGCGGCCACGGCCGGGTTGTTCGGGGGCCTCCGGCGCAAAGTAGATTTTGGTGAAGCGCACGCCGTGGGCTTCCAATCGCTCGCCCAGCCGAGCGTGCACCCGGTGCATGTCCGCCTCGGTGTAGTAACCGCGGCCGATGCCGGATTGGTTGGTGACCAGAAACAGCGCGAAGCCGGCGTCCTGCAGGCGGCGCAGGGCTTCCGGCACGCCGGGGAAAAGCGTCAGTTGTTCGGGGTCGCTCAGATACTCGCGTTCGACGTTGAACGTACCGTCCCGGTCTAGAAACACCGCGCGTTGCACGGCGGGAAAATCCGCGACGCGGCATGACGCGGCAAGCGTTTCCGAGCCCCAGCGTGCCGCGCCCCGGCGAACCGCCTTGCCGGCACGGAAAAAGGCTTGTCAGCCCCCGGGTTGGCCCGCAGTTTTGCTCAACGAAACCGACCGATTGACCATGAAAGTTGAATTCTACGGACACGTCCGCCAATACCGGAACATCCAGGCCGAGATTGATGCCAACCTGCAAAAGGTCCTGCTCAGCGGCAACTACGTGCAGGGTCCGATGCTCAAGCAGTTCGAGGCCGAGCTGGCCGCCTACTCCGGCACGAAATACGCCATCGGCGTGGGCAACGGCACCGACGCCATCTGGCTGACCCTCATGGCCCTGGGCATCGGCCCCGGCGACGAGGTCATCACCCATCCCAACACCTTCTTCGCCACCGCCGAGGCCATCTGGATCGCCGGCGCCACGGCCGTCTTCGTAGATTGCTGCCCCAAGACCAAGTGCATCTGCCCGGACAAGATCGAGGCCGCCATCACCCCGCGCACCAAGGCCATCATCCCCGTCCACCTTTACGGCCAGTGCGCCGACATGCTGGCCATCAAGAAGATCGCCGACCAACACGGGCTCAAGCTCATCGAGGACAACGCCCAGGCCATCGGTGCCCACGGCCGCGGCTTCAAGATCGCCGAACTGAGCGACGCCGCCACCACCAGCTTCATCATCCAGAAAAACCTCGGCACCTTCGGCGACGGCGGCGCGGTGGTGACCAACAACCCGGACATTGACGCGCGCGTGCGCAAGCTCCGCAACCACGGCTCGACCCAGCGCAACGTCCACAGCTTCGGCTTCAACAGCCGGCTGGACGACCTGCACGCCGGCGTGCTCAGCGCCAAGCTCAAGCACATTGACGCCTGGAACGACCAGCGCCGCAACTGGGCCGCCCGCTACACCGCCGGGCTGCAGGATTGCCGGACGATTGACCTGCCGGTGGAGCTGCCCGGCTACCGGCACGTCTATCACCTCTACGTCATCGAGACCAAGAAACCCGAGTGGCGCGACGCCCTCCTGGATTACCTGGTCCAGGCCGGCATTGACGCCAAGACGCACTACTCCATCGCCATCCATCAGCAGGCCGGCTTCCCCTGGGGCAAGGGCGCCCGGCTCGTGGAGCCGCTCACCAACGCCGAAGCCAACGCCGCCTGCTGCATCAGCCTGCCCATGTATCCCGAACTGACCGAGGCCGAGGTGGACTACGTCATCGCCAAGGTCCGGGAATGGGACGCGCAACACGCCGCGCAGGCCCCGGCCGGCAAAGGCCCCGCCCAGTGCGGCCCGACGTGCGCCTCGTGCAGTTGAGCGCGGCCGGACGCGGCTCCGCGGAAAGGCATTACAAGAGCAGACCGGGGACACGGATTCCCTGTTCTGACCGGAGTTGGCGCGAAAAACGGGCATGACAAGTCAGGGCTTTGCTGACACTTTGGCGTGGTGAGCAAGTTGGAAGACTTGGTGCGGGAAGCTTGCGCCCTGCCCGCCGAACACAGCGGTTGACGCTGGTGCGCCGCGTCCTGGCCAGCGGCGAGCCGGACGCCGACGCCGAGATCGAACGGGCTTGGGATGCCGCCATCCGCGAGCGCATCGCGCGCTTTGACCGCGGGGGAAGTGCCACGCACCCGGCGGATCGAACTTTTGCGGAAGTGAGCCAGCGTCTCGAGCGGGATCGCGGGATTGCTTGATGGAGCTGCTTGGAGAGCTCGAAACTGCGGCTCTCAAGCCGCGTCCGCTTTCTTGGCACGCAAGCCCCGACCGGTCGGACACCAGTCGGACACTTTTATGAGCCCCTACACTGTCCTCGTCGTCGGCCTGGGCAAGCGCGGCTTGCACCACGCCACCACCTTCCACGCCAACCCCCGGTTCAAGGTCATCGGCCTTTGCGACATTGACCCCGCCCGCCTCGAAGCCGCGGCGGCCAGGCTGGGCAACCCCACCACCGGCTCCGACGCCGCCACGTTGGCCCGCGAGTTGCACCCGGATGTCTTCTGCTTCTGCACCCTGCCGCACCTGCGCACCCCGTTTATCCGAGCGGCAGTCGAGTGCGGCGCCAAACTGGTCGCTTTCGAAAAACCCGTGGCGCTGACCAGCGCGGAGCTGTTCACCATCCGCGACCTCATCCGCCAAGCCGGCGCCAAGGCCGTGGTCAGCCACCAGCACCGTTACGGCCGGCATTACCAAAAGGTGAAGGAGATCGTCGCCAGCGGCGCCCTGGGCCGCGTCCACACCGTCTATGGCACGGCCACCGGCTGGATGACCCACATGCTCAGCCACCTGATTGACTACACGATGTGGTTCAACGACTACGCCCCCGGCGCGTGGGCCCTGGCCCAGGCCGCCGGCCGGTCCAAGTTCACCGACAACCACCCCTCGCCCGACTACCTCGCCGGCTTCGTGCAGTTCACCAACGGCGTGCGCGGCATTTATGAATGCGGCGCCGGCGCGCCCGACCAACCCGAGGTCGCCAAGTGGTGGGGCAAGAACCGCATCGGCGTCCAGGGCACCGAGGGCTTCGCCGAAGTCCTTACCAACGGCGGCTGGCGCGCCGTCACCAAATCCGGCGGCTACCAGAGCGGCGAAGGCGCGATGAACTACGACCTGGACATGCCGCCCTACATCCAGCAAATGGCCGACTGGCTGGACGATGACCGCCAGGTGCATCCCTACAACTTCGAGCACGCCGCGTTGGGTGCCGAGGTCATGTTCGCCCTCCAACGCAGCGCCGCCGAGGGCGGCCAAGTGGCCCTGCCGCTGACCGCCCCCGCGGACGAGCAGGCCCTGCTCAAAGCCCGCGTGCCCGACCGGCCGGTGCTCGTCTCCTGCGAGCAAAACCGCAAGGAATTCGGCCTGGCTTGAAGGGACGCATCTGGACCGACTCGATGATTCGAGCCGCACGCGACGCTGATTTCAAGTGAACTTGCGCGGGGCTCCCCGGTGCTTACCGGTTCGTTGCCGCGCCCGCTTCTAATTCCGCCATCGCCACGGCCGCCAGCAGGAACGCGCCCATACCCCAAGGATATGTCCCCCGCGGCCGGGCGGTGTAACGCGCCTTGTCGCCGGGAATCGTGCCCGCCGAAACTCCAACGACTCGGCCCTGGGCGTCCACCTGTTGGGACAAACCCTGCCAGACACGGCGCAACACCGACGCCGGCGGGGCGTCTTCGAGATTCCATCGTCGTGCCTGCGCCAATCCGTAAAGGTACATGGCCGCGGCGGAGGTTTCAAGAGGCGTATCCGGCGCGTCGAGCACCGTATGCCAAAGACCGCTGGCCGGGTCTTGATGCCAGCACAAGGCGGCGAAGTGGCGCCCGAGCGCCGCGCGCAGTTTCCGGTCCGCCGTCGAGCCGGCCTTTTCGCTACGGATCAGCTCCACCAGCGAGACCACCACCCAGCCACTGCCGCGCGTCCAATACGCAGTAGTTTCCTGCCCGCTTTCCTTGTCCCCAAAATGCACGTAGAGACCGCTGGCCGGGTCGCGCAGAGGCTCGCCAAAAAGTTTGAACTGTTCGACCGCCTCAGCCTGCCAAACGGGCTGCTGGCGCAGTCGGTTGCAGTGCGCGAGTGCCGGTCTGCTCTCAGAGCAGCCACGTCGCACTGGGCAAGTCCCGGGCCGGCCGGATCAACGTGGTTCGGGTGCGGCCCCGCCTAGGTTGTGAGCGCCGGTGCAGACAGCGGGGCCAAGCCGGGTGGAGGCGCGCTACAACCGAACCTCCCGGCCACCGGCCAGTCAGGGCGGGGCCTTCGAGGTAATGTTTGGGCTCCTGCGCGCGCCTCTACTTCGCCGCAACCAGCAGGCAAAGCCCGGGTAACCGGGCGCGCCAGCCGGGGGCAGACGTCCGTAAAGCGTGACAACGTGACATGGTGGGTGCGGGCCAAAGGGCGTGGGGTTTACGGGTTACGGGACTCAGGTGCGCCGGACTGCTCCGGGTTGAACCAATCCTCCGCCCGGGCGGACCACCACGGCAGGAAGCCTTCCACGCGCAGCACCTTCATCGCGTTCAGTTCCAGCGACCAGCCCTGCCGCGGGCCGGACACGGGTGCTTTGAGTTCCAGCTCGTAGCGGCCCGGGTCCTCGAAGTCCACAAACCGCTGCACCCGCCGCACCGGCGCGCCCGCCGGATCGAAGAGCGTGGCGGAGTGAAACCCTTCGCCCGTAACTTCCAGGCGCAAGCTCACCTCGCTCACGCCCTCGGCCAGCGTCCCGAAGGCACGCGGCAGGAGGAACGGCAGCAGCGCGCCGCGCGGGTTGGCGAGCACCACGGCCACGCGCCGGTCGTGCTGCACCTGCCAGCCGAAGGCGTCCGGGCTGGTCAGCCGCAGCCGCAGCCAGGGCGCGCCCGCCGGCACGGTGAGCCGGGCGCTTTCAATCAGTCGGCCGGTGTCACCCAGTAGCAGGCGGCTCAGGAGGCGATCCGGCCGATCCGTTGGATCAGTCAGCTCGGCCCGTCCCTCGGCCAACCCTTCGCGCACCACCACCACGGGCGCCTCCGCCGGCCCGAGCGGCTTGAGGTAAAGCTCCACCTCGCGGCTCTTGAAGCGCAATGCCTGCCAGCCGTCGGCCTGCGGCAGTTCGCCGGGTTTATCAGGGAACTGCGGCAGCAGGTCGTAGCGCGCGGCAAAGGTGGGGAACCGCCAGGCGTGCGTTTCGGCGGTCGAGGTGTCGCGGTCCAGGAGAAACTCCAGCGTGCTGGCCCAGGTGCGCTCGAGGTGGTGCAGGAAGCGCGGGTCGCCGGTGCGCCCGATCACCCAGCACCAGGCGTTGAGTGTGCGCCCGGCGTATTCCGGATACATCCCCAGCGTGCGCTCGGCCAGGCGGAGCACGGCCCGTTCGAGCGCCGGATCGGGCGCCAGTTCGTTCACGCTCAAAAGCCCGCTGGCGGCGATACCGTTGAAGAAGGCAATGCGGTTGTCCCAACGGAGATTGAACCGGCCGCTGGGCGCCTGTTCGCGCGCCAGGCGCTCGGCCAGGGCCCGCGCGGCCTCGAGGTAACGCGGTTGAGCCGTGACCTCGTGCAGCGCGCTCAGGGCGTAAAGCGCCCAACCGATCTGGCGTTCGTTGCCGATGCCCCGGCCGTGCCGCACTTCGCCCGCGATCCAGTCCCCCAGTTGCTCGGCCACCTCGCGGTCGCGCGGGTCGCCGGTCAACACGTGATGCAGCAGCAGGCCGCGCAGGAAGACGTGGCCGAATTCGGCCTCGGTGGTGGTGTGCTGCGGGCTGTGTTTCCAGGCGAAGCCGGCGACGTTCTCGGTGTCCACGTCGGCCTGATGCCGCACCATCGGCCCGGCGGCGTCGAAATACCTGCGTTCGCCGGTGCGCAGGAACTGGTGGAGGAAGTTCAGCGGCACGTCGTATTCGAGGTTGAGGTAGGCGTTCTTGCCCTTGTAGGGACCGCCCATGTAGGCGTCGCCGAAATCACGCAGTCCGGTCGGCATGGCGTTGACCCACTGGCGCATGGCAGTCTCGCGCCAGGCTTCCCAGTAACCGAGCTGCCGCAGCGCATCCGCGTTGCGGGGCAGCAGCGCGCCCGCGGCTTCCGTGCCGCAAACCCACGCCGGCGGCACCAGGCCCAGCAGGGGACCCACCGCCGGCGCGGCGGGAGCCTCCCCGACTTCGAGCACAAACTCGTGCGTCTTCGCCAGCCCGCCTTCCCACTCCATCGGCGCCTCGCCGGTCCAGAAGCGAACGCCCAGTTCCGTGGCCCCGGCCCACAGGCCGACCGGGTGGTTTTGCCAGAAATGGCGCACGCCCAGACTCACGGCCCCGGCGGTCCCGGCGGCCGCGATCCAGCCCGGTGCGCGCGTGCCGGCCGCCAGTAAGCGGCCGCCGGCAACGATGCGATAGCCGAGGTCGTCGGGTTGACGGAGTTCAACCGTCTCGGCGTCTTTCGCCTCCCACGCCCCGGCTTCGCGGCCGAGGACCCGGCGCGCGGCCGGCTCCGCCAATCGGACCGCGAACCGCCAGTCGGTCACGGCCACTTGCGGTTTGAGGTCCTCCCACGGCGGCTGGCGCGCCACGGCGTGCAGCACGGTCAGCCAGAACCGGAGTCGGGCCGAGCCAGCCTCGGCGCGCAGGCGCAGGTCATAACTCATCGGCCCGGGCCGGCCCTCGGCGTCCACGAACCGCCCGCGCCAGCGCAACTCGGCGTGCAGGTCGGAGCGCGACGGCACCGCGAAGGACTCCGCCGGCCCGGCACGGAGCGCCCGCGCGCCGCCCGATTCCTGCAGAGTGAGGGTTAGCTCTGGCTCGCGGCAAATCTCGCGCCCGCCGCGCCGGACCGCGCGCAACCCGGCCGTGCGGTCCAGGTCCAGCTCCAGCGCGCCGTTGTCCAGGCGCAGCGCCGGGCCGTTGGTGGTCAGGCGCACCGGCTGGTCCGGCGTGCCCGTGGCTGCGGCCGCCTCATCGAGGCGCACGTGAACCGTTTCGCCGCTTCGCCCCGGAAAACGCAGCAACGCCCAGCGCAGTGTGCCATCCGACCAGCGGGCCAGCGGCTCGACCGCCAACGGCCGCGGTCGCCCGGCCGCGTCCAGCACGCGCAGCCGACCGGCTTCGCGCGCGCGCCCGCGCGGCAGCGGAAAGCCCATCGTGACCAGGCCGGCTTGTTCGGCCGCGCCGCTCACGCGCACCGGGACGTCGCCCGCGGCGTTCCAAGCGGCGAACTCGCGTTCGTGAACCAGTTCGCGGGGCGGATGCAACGCCGCCTCAAGCCCCGTCTCGGCTTCCCGCAACAGGGCTTGGGCATCGTAAGGCGGCGGCTGGCCGGGCGGGTCTTGGGCGCAACGGAAGCCGATGAAATCGTGCGCGCCGTAAGGCACCAGCCGCGCGCGCTGGAAGGTGGTGCCGGCGTTGGCCGTGCCGTAGAGGTATTCGCCGCCGCCGCCGCGCACGACCTTGTAGTGCCGGCCGAAATGCGGCGAACGGGCGGCTGTACCCGGATACGGTTCGAACCAGTCGGCGGTCCATTCCCAGGCATTTCCCGACAGGTCCAGACAACCGTACGGCGAGGCGCCCGCTGGGAACGAACCGACCGGGCGCAACTTGCCGCTGTCCTTGTTGCGGCGGGCCCCGTCGTCCGCGTTGCCCCAGGGAAAGTGACGGCCGTCCGGGCCGCGCGCGGCCTTTTCCCACTCGGCCTCGGTGGGCAGCCGCTTGCCGGCCCAGAGCGCGTAACGGAGGGCGTCGGACCAGCGGATGTTGGTGACGGGAAGTTGTTCCGTGCCGGCCGGCGGCGCGCCGTTGGTCCAGCCGGGCGGCGGCGGATGGCCGGTGGCGGCGAGGAAGGCGGCGTATGGCGCGCAGGTGACCGCGGTGCGGTCGAGGTAAAAGGCCGGCAACTCGCGCCAGTGCGGCGGGGTTTCTTCCGGTGCGCCGGATTGACTGCCCATGAGGAACGACCCGGCGGGGATGAGCACCATTTCCGCGCCGTCGCGGGCGCGCAGCGTGGACGGCCGGTCCGCCGTGAAAGCCGAAAAGGCCAGCCCGGCCGTCAGGCCAAGCCGGGCCAGCCAGCGACCGAGTGGTGGAAGGGAGTTGTTCCAGCCGCGCACGCTGGCCACCGTAATCGGCCCCAAGAGGCCGGACAAGCGCGACGGTTTGGCAGGCCCTCCGCGATGGCGCGCGAGCGATGTGGCAGGGTTTAGTCCGCCGCGTTGTTGGCGATCTGCACGCGGCCGGGGCTGCGGTTGGTGAGGCGCGCGGCGCCGGTAAACACGTTGTCGGTGATCACTGCCCGGCGCACCCCCTCGCCCAGCTCCACCTGCGGCCGGTCGGCGCGGAATTCGCAGCCGCGCACCAGCAGCGTGCCGCCGGCGGCCTGGATGGCGTGGCGACCCTCTTTCTTGGCGTCCCACTGGACGAACGTGCAGTCGCTGAACCCCACCGTGCCGCGGCCGGCGACTTTTGCGATCTGATGACACGGCCCCCAGAAGGCGCAGTTCACAAACCGCACGCTGCCGGTGTTGGTCTCCTTCACGTCAATCATCGTCGGGTCCGGCCCGTGGAAGCTGACGAACTCGCCATTGGTGATGAGCAGGCCGTACGGGGCGCACTCGTCCACCACCAGCGCGGTGTGGCAATCGTCCGCGCCGATGCCCAGGAAGTTGCCGTTGCAGACCCCGGCCGGCGTTTTGATGAAGCGGTAGCCCACTTTGTAGCCGAAGCAGAAGGTGTTGAAGACGTATTGCCAGTCCGTGCGCCCGAAGATGAAGGCCTCGCCGTGCGCCATCTGCCACTGAAAGAGCTTCGGCTTCATGCTCCACCACGGGTTGAAGTGGACGTTCTCGATGCGGCCGATGTCGTAAATCTGGTCCACGCAAATGCCGCGGCGCAGGGGCTGGCCATGCACGTCGCGGATCAGGTGCCGTTCGTTGCGCGAGGCGTCTATGCCGTTGTAAGGGTTGAGCAGCTCGACCGCGAGCACGGCGGGATTCTTGCCGCGCATGGCGATCGTGTACGGGTAGGGCACCGGCTCCTCGTCGGGCTTCTGGTTGGGGTAGTAAATCACCACGCCCTTGAGGGTGCTGTTGACGTTGAGGGTGAGGAAGGCCGGGGCGTCCTCGGTGCCGGCGTCGGCGGTGACCAGGAAGGTGGTGCCGTCGTCGGTGGGCTTGGGCAGGCCGGCGTCGCGCAGGCCGTTGTGCGCGGGCACCGATTCCCAGAGACCGCGCAGCGTGACGGCGTTGGGCACGTTGAGCCGGCCGGCGAAGAGGTAGTTGCCGCGCGGCGCGAAAACGACGCCCCCGCCCGCGGCCCCCGCCGCATCCAGGGCCTTTTGAAAGGCGGCGGTGTCGTCGGTTTGACCGTCGCCCCGGGCGCCAAAATCGCGGACGTTGAACACGCCCGGCTCGGCGGCGTGGAGACTGGCGGCAAGACAAAGCAGGAGCAAACGGATGGCTTGCATGGCGGCAGTCTGGCGGTGCGGGCCGGAGAAGCAATCCGGTTCACGGCCCGCCGATCCGGTAGAGGTGCACGGCATAGCCGGTGAAGTCGTCCTCGAACACGCCGTCGCGCGTGGTCAATTCGCGGTCTTCGCCCAGCACCAGCACCCGTGCCTCGCCGCGCTGATCGGCGAGCTCGAAGCGCGCCCGCACCGGCCGGTCGCGCATGGCCACGGCGAAGACGTACACGGCCCCGTCGTGCCGCCGGACGGTGAGGGCCACCGGGGCGTCCCCGTCCGCCACGCGCACGCGCGCCTGCTCGGGAGCGGCGGGGGC
>Ga0101944_10007892_pt1 | contig 10413 bp, 8 predicted proteins | sample DewCreD2012metaG_FD_75245 | JGI IMG/M metagenome (GOLD analysis project Ga0101944, IMG submission 75245) | Hot spring sediment bacterial and archeal communities from British Columbia, Canada, to study Microbial Dark Matter (Phase II) - Dewar... ...
CCTGACGCCCTGCGAAGCGGCCCAGTGCGGCGCGGCCCTGTGCCTGACGGACAACGGCGGCCACCGGGAATTCGGCATCCACGAAGAAACCGCCCTTCTCTCGCCTCCTCGGGATCCTGAGGCCCTGGCTGCTAATGTTGTCCGCTTGATCAAAGACCAGGAGCTGCGTCTCCACCTGGCCCGCCAGGGACACCGCCATGTGTCGCAGTTTACCTGGGAACGGTCCGTGAGTGCTTTGGAGCGTTATTTCCTATAAAAAGTTAATGTCTCAATTGTCAACCTTTCTCAGTATGTCAGCGAATATTAATAACTTCTAAAGGATCATGATTCATGGATAAGCTAAAGCTTAACTATTCCAATAAAATGATAAACATAACTTTGGAAGATAACAGATTATTATCATTCGCCCCAGATGATTTATGGAATATAGTTGAAAATTGCTATCGGTTCATATTGGATAATTATAAAAATATTTCGCCTAGACCTATTAAAATTGTGCAAAAAAATGGAAAATTCTTTAACATAGTTATTTCTGATCAAATTAATTTTTGGTATGATATGGAGAAGGATTTACGAGAACCAAATACGTATAAGATTTTTGATTATTTCATTTCAGAAGATTGCATTTATTTCGATATAGGAGCCTGGATAGGCCCAACAGTTCTTTATGCTGCTCAACTTGCTAAAGAGTCATTTGCATTTGAACCAGATCCGATTGCTTTTAAAGAATTGTCCTTAAATATTGCTGCCAATAATAATAGAGAATGGATTTCTCGAATAACAATTTTTAATAAAGCTGTTACTACCTCGAAAGGAAGATTTTTCCTTGGTAATAGATATAGTGGAGGTGATTCAACAAGCAGTCTGCTTTACTCTGATCAAGATAACAAATGGGAGGTGGAAGGAGTAACTTTAGATGATTTTATTTTGCCCAAGATAACAAAAGGTGACAATATTTTTTTAAAAATAGATATTGAAGGAGGTGAATATCAACTTATTCCTTATTTGATTAAATTTTTTCATTATCCAAATATTGACCTTCTTCTATCTATTCATCCTAGAATATTACTTTTTAATTTACAAAAAATAAACAAAGTTCTTAAAATATATAAATATATTTATAATCATATTAAGCTGATAAAAGCTTTACCTTTTAATTTTTTTTATAATGTCCACGGTCAGCAAATTAATAAACTTAAGTTTATAGTATATGTAATTTGTGCAGGAATATTTTGCCCAGGCAATTTTTCCATAGAATTACTTGCAACTAATAGAAGATGGTACAACGATCAATAATATTGTTTGTTACCAGTTTATATTAGGGGAAATATATTGAAATAATCAACCGGGTAGCATTAGATTTATTATAAAACTAAAGCTAAATATGGACTACCGACAACAAGTAATCAAGGGAGGTGTCTATTTATCTCTTCGTAATTTACTTAGTTTTCTTATAGGGATTCTCTCTATTTTACTTATTATTAGAACCATTGGTCCTGCAGCTTATGGGGTTTACGCCGCAGTTTATGGGATTTTTTTCTATCTCAGTCAGGTGGGCCAGATGGGGATTAATGTCTATTTGATTCGAAAAGAAGGGGATGTCGAGGATGGGATATACCACCAGGCCTTTTCCCTTCTATTGCTTTTAGGCACCCTGGGGACTATGCTGACGCTGCCGGCGTTGCCTTGGCTTGAAACATTGGTGAGGCTCGAGGGCTTCGCTTCAGTAGGCTTGGTGTTTGCCCTGGGATTGCCGCTTCATCTTATATCCACAGTGGCCCTCGCCCGTCTGGAGCGGGGCCTCCACTATAAGCACATCGCCGCGGTGGAATTGCTGACTCAGGTGATCTACTTAATGGTGGCGGTGGTCCTGGCCTTCGGGGGGGCTGGCGTCTGGGCCCCGGTGGCCGGCTTCTGGGCCGGCCAGGTGTTCACGTGTCTGGCCTATTTCCGCCAGGCCGCCTATCGGCCGCGGCTTTTGTGGCGCTGGCCCCTCTTCCGGGAGATGACCGGCTACGGCCTGAGTTTTTCCGCAGCCAACTGGATCTGGTACGGCCGTAATCTGGTCAACCCGGTTATCGTGGCCCGCCTTCTCGGCGCGGAAGCCGTGGGCTTTGTGGCTGTGTCAATAAATCTGATTAACATGTGCAGTTTCGTGATGAACAACGTCATGCGAATTGCGCTTCCCACCCTGGCCAGCGTGCAGGAGGATAAGAGCCGCCTCGCCCGTGCCATCAGTGAAGGCGCACGCATTCAAGCAATAATCCTCGGTACTATGTTGGTGGCCTTTATCGTGATCTCCCCGGTGGCTATACCCTTGATCTATGGAGACAAATGGCTTCCGGTATTGCGCGTGCTGCCTTTTTTGGCTTGGGGCATTCTGGTCAGAGCCACTTTTGGGTTGCAAATTTCGGCCCTTTATGTGCTGCGCCGCAATTGGCAGGTGGCTTTGGCCAACTTTTTGCATGTGGTGTTGTTTGCCGGCAGCGCCTGGCTTCTGGTGTCGTCTTTCAATATCCAGGGCTACGGCTTGGCGGAGGTGGTGGCGGCCGCCAGCTATCTGGCCGTCCACCTGTTCACCGCCAAATATGTGGGCCACATCGACTACGTCAAAACCGCCCTGTGGTTCTGCTGTTGCAGCGCAGCCCTGGTTGCCTACCTGGTGAGCTGGTACCTGGTCGGCCTGGTATTTGTGCCCTTGTTATGGAAGGATTGCCGGGATGACCTGATAGGACTGGTGAAGATGACAAGGAAATCAACCTCATATGAGCGTTCAAGTGCTTAAAATACATTTTTATTAAAAAATTATTTAACTTAATTATATCCTTTTAAATTTTAAATGAAGATAATATATTACCTCAAAAGGTATATTCGTCAAGTAGTAAATAAATTAATTTTTTAAATTATTTCTACCTTTAATAGGTGATTTTGTTGCAAAAGAATGCCAAAATATTGAAAGGATACGACAGATAATATCTCTATTAGAAACCGTTGATTATGTCAATAAGCATTTATATAATGTTCAATCTTTTGGAAACAAATATGAGCTAATAAAATATGCAATATCTCATATTATCAATGATAATATTGGAATTATTTGTGAATTTGGCGTAGGATCAGGTACAACTATTAATTTCATTGCTGATCTTATTCCTGATAGAATTGTTTATGGTTTTGATTCTTTTGAAGGTCTTCCTGAAGACTGGAGAGATGGTTTTCCAAAAGGAACTTTTAGGCAATTAGATATTCCACAAGTGAAATCTAATGTCAAACTAATAAATGGATTATTTTCTGAAACATTACCAACTTTCATGAAGGAGGCTTCCGAGACGGTGGCTTTTATTCATGTTGATTGTGATCTTTATTCTTCTACTAAAACAATTTTAGATAATCTAAAACCTTACATAAAATCTAATACCGTGATCGTTTTTGATGAATTTTTAACTATCCAGGGTGGAAAGAGGGGGAATATAAAACTTTTACTGAATTTATTGTTGACTCAGGAAAAACGGTGTGTTTTATAGGTTATTGTCGATATGGCGAACAAGTTGCAATCAAATTTGTATAATAAGGTATTTTAATATGAATAAATATAGTAAAAAGTTAATAACAATATGTGCAATTGTAGTTACCTATAATCGAAAATATTTGCTGACAGAATGCCTTGATGCTCTTTTGAAACAATCACATCCATTAGATAGCATCATAATTGTGGACAATGCCTCTACAGATAGAACGTATGAATATTTATTTGAGAAGGGTTTTCTTTACAATAAAACTATAGATTACGTTTTTTTAGAATTTAATACAGGAGGGAGCGGTGGATTTAATCATGGAATCAGAAGAGCCTATGAAAAAGGTTTTGATTGGGTGTGGCTGATGGACGATGATGTAATTGCAGATGAGCAAGCCTTGGAATGCCTATTGTTATCTATTGATATTTTACCAAAAGATGTAGGTTTTCTCTGCAGTAATGTTTTTGGAATAGATGGGCAACCTATGAATTTACCCCAAATTGATATGAGATTAGGTAATAATAATTATCCTCAATGGAATTATTATCTATCACACGGGGTGATCAAAGTAAAAGAAGCAACATTTGTTTCTGTTTTAATTCCAAGATGTGTCATTGAAATTGTGGGCTTACCTATAAAAGAATTTTTTATATGGGGAGATGATGCTGAGTATACTAATAGAATTACTGATGCTTTTCCAGGGTTTTTAATTGGTTCGAGTACGGTATGCCATAAAAGAGCAATTCAAAAAAGAATTGACCTCAACGATGAGGATAACATTAACAGAATTAATTTATTTTATTATAAATATAGAAATATGTTTTATTTATATAAAAAATACAATGGCCTTAGAAGAGCTTTCCTATATTTCCTTAAACATGGTATAGTTATGACATTTCAGGTTATAAAATATCCCTACTTTCGGTTTTTAAAAATTAATAAGATGTATAAGGGAATTTTATCAGGGATTTTTTTTAATCCAAAAATAGAATATGTAAAATAACTATTTTAAAGAGGGGTTTGAAATGAGCGCTAATGTAATCCTTGGAGGTGGTATAACTGGCCTTGCCGCAGGCATCGCTTTAAAATATCCAATTTTTGAGGCAGAAAATTATCCAGGGGGCATATGCTCATCTTATTATTTGCGACCGAACCAGGAAAACCGTCTTTATTTCCCTCCTGAAGATGAAAATGCTTATAGGTTTGAATTTGGTGGCGGTCATTGGATTTTTGGGGCCGATACAGAATTACTAAAATTCATTGAATCATTTAGTAAAGTTAAACGATATGAGAGAAAGTCTTCAGTGTATTTTCCAAATATGGATATTTATGTACCTTATCCTATACAGAATCATTTATCTTATTTGCCCAAACATATAACGGATAGTATTATTGAAGAGTTAAATAATGAAAGTGAGAAAGTTATATCTACTTTGTCTGATTGGCTTTTGGCAAATTTTGGGAAAACTCTGTGTGATTTATTTTTTTTCCCCTTTCATGAGCTTTACACCGCCGGTCTATATAAAAAAATAATTCCACAAGATCAATTCAAGTCTCCCATTGATAAAAACCTTATAATGAGGGGTTTAAAAGGTGATAAAACTTTAGTTGGATATAATGCATTTTTTTATTATCCAGCCAACGGTCTTAATGAATTAGTTCACAATATGGCCGACAAATCCGAGATATTGTTTAACCAAAGAGCTGAAGAAATTGACATAAAAAATAAGAAAATAATATATAATAATAGGACAACAATTGAATATAAAAAAATATATTCAACAATCCCATTGAATGTTATGATTGCTTTGTGCCAAATTGAGTTGAACATGCTAGCAGACCCTTATACTTCGGTATTAGTTCTGAATATCGGAGCTCAAAGAGGGGTAAGATGTCCTGATGATCACTGGATTTATCTTCCTCAAAGTTATGCTGGATTTCATAGAGTTGGATTTTATAGCAATGTTGACACTTCTTTTTTGCCTAAAAATGTTAGAAAAAATGATAGCCATATTAGCATTTATGTTGAACGGTCATTCAATAGTGGTTATAAAATAAGTAAAGAAGAATTAGAAATTTATAAGATGCAGGTTGTTAAGGAGTTGCAAGATTGGGGGTTCATTAAAGAAGTTGAAGTTATAGATGCAACATGGATTGAATATGCTTACACTTGGACATGGGTAGAATCCACATGGCGTTCTGAAGCTTTAATAGCTTTAAAGGAAAACAATATATACCAAATTGGGCGGTATGGGAGATGGAAATTCCAAGGAATAGCCGAGTCTATACGTGATGGGTTGCGGGCAAGAAAATATGAAGATAATTTGACTCTATAATAATAAAATATAACCTGGTATGGGAGACTACTTATAAAGAAGCCCAAGAGATCTGGGAGAAAACCAAAGTGCCCACTCTCTGTTTTGATGAGATGGTCCTTTTTGCGTGATTATTTTCAATGGAGAGTCTTTCATTCATGAAAATAATGCACGTTGTAGGGGCTAGGCCTAATTTCATGAAGATCGCCCCCCTCATGCGGGAGATGGCCAAGCAGCCCAAGGTTTTCAAGCAGGTTTTGGTCCACACCGGTCAACATTATGATCCTATGATGTCTCAAATATTTTTTGATGACCTGGGACTTCCCCGTCCCGACATAAACTTGGAAGTTGGCTCAGGGACGCATGCCTGGCAAACGGCTCATATTATGTTGCGGTTCGAAACTGTTGTACAGGAATATTTACCGGACTGGGTGGTGGTCCCCGGAGATGTCAACTCAACTTTGGCGTGCGCCTTGGTATGTAGCAAGCTAGGGATAAAGGTGGCTCATATAGAATCAGGCTTACGTTCTTTCGATCGGACCATGCCGGAAGAAATTAATCGTGTTCTTACTGATCAGATTGCTGATCTTTTATTTACAACATCACCTGATGCCAATGAGAATCTGCTGAGGGAAGGCATTGACCCTGAGAAGATATTTTTTGTTGGCAATATAATGATTGATACACTGGTAACCCTTTTACCTTTAGCTAATAAAAGATGGTCAGAAATAAAATCTCTATGGGCTTTAAATGATTTTATGCTCGTAACGCTCCATCGACCAAGCAACGTGGATAATTTAACTAATCTTCAGGAAATCATGGAAACTTTAAAAAAACTATCTAAAACAATTAAAATAATATTTCCATTACACCCCAGAACCGCTAAGTTGATTGAACAACATGCATTATATGAGAAAATTCATAATTTTCTATTAACCAATCCCCTTGGCTACATAGATTTTTTGGCTTTGGAATCTCATGCTCGTTTGGTTCTCACGGATTCTGGAGGGGTGCAAGAGGAAACCACATTTCTGGGAGTGCCTTGTCTAACGATTAGGCCGAATACTGAAAGGCCCATAACCATAAGCCATGGTACTAACCGGTTAGTCGAAAATAAAAAAGAAAAAATTCTATTGGCCGTTTACCAAGCATTAAACAATCTGACAAACGCAAAAAAAATCCCCGAACTTTGGGATGGAAGAACCGCAAAACGGATTGTGGATGTTTTCCTCAACTTATAAAATTTTTATTGGTTTAAGGTCTTAGGTAGGATGATAATATGGTAAAAAAGCCTCATTTACTTTTTATAAATGTTGAGAGAAATTATGGCATTAAGGGCACAATTCGAAAGGCTTTTGCCCAATACCAAGCACTTCAGGAGATTTTTTCAGTTGATTTCATTTATATAAAAAGAAAGCTATACAATAGATGGATAAGGGCCATCTTTTTTTATGTCTTTTTCCCTATTGAGGTTTTACTAAAGGCATTGTCACATAAGGGCTGTTTTATTTATTATCGCTATTATCCTCATAATATATTTTTAAACATTATAATTTATTTAATAAGGAAAATTAATAGGATATATGTAGAGGTAAACACAAAATATAAATTTGAAACAAAAAATACAAATAAATGGTTCTATTTATCTAATCTACTTTCAGAAAATCTGGTTTACCGGTCCTCCGCAGCTGTCTTGCCGGTGACTGAAGATATGGGTAATTACGTAAAATATATATATCCCAACAGTCGTATAATAGTATTGGGAAATGGTTATGACCCTATAGATTTCGACGATGACAATAAAATAAATTATGATGATTTGACTAAATTATTAGAAAGAGGTGAAAATAAAAGAAAATTTATTTGGGTTGGTACTCCATTTTTCTGGCATGGATTAGATAAAATTATTCATATCATCTCACAATTAGACAATGCATGCCTTTATCTTGCTGGCAACTATAATAAAATAAATGAATATGTCAGTAGTAATACGGTTTTATATAATAACATTTATAACATAGGAGAGAGAAAATTAAATGAATTACAATTTTTTTATGAAAATGTCGAATATGGAATTGGTAGCTTTGGATTGGAGCGATTAAATATCAAGGATGGGGCCCCACTAAAAGTTAGAGAATATTTATACTATGGATTACCTGTAATCATTGGTTATCATGATAGTCAGCTTGCAGGGTTAGAGTTTGTACATCAATATAGTAATTTAGAATATTTAAAAGAATTTTTAAATAAAAAATATGACCGAACTAAAATTAAGCAATATGCGAGGCAATACCTTTCATGGAAACCAATTATGAAAAAGATATTTGAGCCAGAAGTTAATAAGATTATGAGCAGTGGAATCGACCATTAAAAATCAAAACATAGGGCTTCGCAATAATGATTTATATGCTTATTTCAGCAGATTATGAGGTTTTTTTAGGGGGAAACCTTATTCCAGAAGAGGATGTTTTAATCAAGCCCACATCAATATTATTGGAAATGATGGAAGAACTTAAAGTACCTTTAACTCTTTTTTGTGATGTAGCCTGTATTTGGCGTTATCGCGAGACTGGTTTAAATTATTTTCCAGAATTAATGGAAAAACAATTAAAACAAGCTGTAATAAATGGACATGATGTTCAAGCACATCTTCACCCCCATTGGTTGAATGCTAAAATAATAGACGGCAGATATATTTATAATAAAGAGGAATATTTCTTAGGAAAAATAAAAAAAGATTATGATCAATGTTATTTATATATTTATAATTTATTACATAAAGCCAAAAAATATTTAGAAGAACTATTAAAACCTATTAAAGATGATTATGAATGTATTGCCTTTAGAGCAGGAGGTTATGGAATACAACCCAGGGAAGAATTAATTATAAAGGCGCTTATTGAAAATGGGTATTTGATTGATTCAAGCATAATTCCTAATATGAAAACAAGCCATATTAACTTTACTAATGTTCCAAGAATAGCCAATTATTTTTTAGATGGGAGGAATGGGATATATTTTCCCGGGAATAGTGGTATTTTTGAAATACCTATTGCAGCAGGATATCCAGGAATAAAAGCCTATTTGGAACATATATTATTTAAAATTATTAATAAAATTAAAAAAAAAATCAAAGGAATAAGGACATATAAACATGGTTACATTATAGGGGAAGAAGACATCAAAATGCCAAAAAATTATAGTAATCAATTGCTAAAAACGATAAAGGGTATTAAAAATATTTTCAAAAGAATTTGGCATTTTGTAGAAATAGAAGATGATCCAAAATATCTTGTAAAAATAACGATGAATTATATTAAACAATATTATAAAAATCAAAAGGATATCTTTTTAGCAATAAGCATGCATCCTAAAACTATGAGGTCTGATCATTTTTATTGTTTAGCCAATTATTACAAAAAAATGAAGGAAATATATGGAGCTGATTTGGAAGCTATTACATTTCGTGAAGTGAAAAATAAAATTAAGCGGGTTAAGTTATAATATAAAGAAAAAAATGGAGAAAAGGCTTTTCATTAAATCCGGGAAAAAAATTGCCGTCATGCAGGTGGTGGGCGCCATCGCCGGGGGCGGCGTAGGCGCCTGGCTGCTGAACATGCTGCCGGAACTCTACCAGCGGGGGATCACTTGTGACTTTCTGGTGTACCGGGTGGAACCTCCGGACATCCGGGAACAGGTTGAGGCCCATGGCGGGAAAATTCTGGTGGCCCCCTCTCCCCATCGCCCGGTGGCCTTGGCCCGCCGGCTTATGCAGATCCTGAGAAACGGGGGGCCCTATGATATTATTCACAGCCACGTCCATACCTACAGCGGAATCATCCTGTTCATCGCCGCCCTGGCTGGAGTTCCCCAACGTTTGGCCCATAGCCATACAGACACCACCTATTTTCCGGAGTACCGGCGGGGGCTGTGGCGCACCTTTTATGTCACTTTGATGCGCAGCCTGATCAACCGCTGCCGCACCGCCGGCCTGGCCTGCAGCCGGCAGGCGGCTCGGGACCTGTTCGGCGAGGGCTGGGAAAAACAGGGGGTGCACCTGCTCTACTGCGGCATTGATCTGAGTCTCTTCCAGGGGGAGGTGGACCGGGCCGCGGTCCGCCGGGAACTGGGGATTCCTGGCGAGGCCTTTGTCATCGGCCATGTTGGCCGTTTTGTGGAATTAAAAAACCACCAGTTCATCGTGAAAATAGCCACAGAAGTCATCAAACAGGAGCCGGCCGCGGTGTTTTTATTGATCGGGGATGGGGAGCTGCGCCCTGCCATCGAGGCCCAGGTGAGGGCAGCCGGGCTGGCCGAAAGATTTGTGTTCGCCGGCATCAGGACAGATGTGCCCCGACTGCTCAAGGGGGCCATGGATGTTTTCCTGCTCCCCTCCCTCTATGAGGGGCTGCCGATATCGGTGCTGGAAGCGCAAGCAGCAAGGCTGTCCTGCATCATTTCAGACACCGTTACCCCGGAAGTAGGAGTCATTCCCTCCCTGGTAAGGTATGTACCATTATCTGCCGCTCCCAGGGAGTGGGCCCGGGCTGTTCTGGAGGCCAGGGACCGGCCCCCTGCGGTGA
>Ga0101944_10007894_pt1 | contig 10410 bp, 7 predicted proteins | sample DewCreD2012metaG_FD_75245 | JGI IMG/M metagenome (GOLD analysis project Ga0101944, IMG submission 75245) | Hot spring sediment bacterial and archeal communities from British Columbia, Canada, to study Microbial Dark Matter (Phase II) - Dewar... ...
CGGCCCATTTTCTTGGTCACCAGTCCGGCCCGCCCGGTCTTTCGAAGCAGGCCGAGCGTCTCCGCGTCCGGGTCCGCCGCATAGAAGAGCGGGTGGAACCGGTAGGCCGCGCGGTCAGAGGGAAACTTGAGCCACTCCTGCAGATCGTTGAATACGTTGGGATCCATGTCCGTTCCGTAGCTGGCGCCCGCCGCGTTGCGGGTGAAAGGGTGGTTCCTGTTGACGATGTCCACCTGCAGGAAGTCCGTGGTTCCCTGCACGCCGAGCTGGATGCCTGTCAAATCCCGGACATTCCGAAGGCTCGCTCCTTTCCCATCCACATAGCCGGGCGCGCAGAAAAAGATGGCGAGGGCACCCTGGTCTTCGATCTTGCGGCGGATGCTGACGCGCAGACGGGCGGGTACATAGACGGCGTTGGGGAAGATATAGACCTTGTAGTCGCGTTTCACCAGCTCGAAGTCTTCCAGCAGATAGTCGTCGAAGGGCGTGCCGGTCCAGGGAAGGACATACTGCCGGAAGGCGTCCACGAAGAACTGCTGGAACAGGCGCTCGGATTTCAAAAAAATAGCAGCCCCCCTTGGAGGTGAAGAAGGCCACTTCGACGGTGTTGGCTGGTCCACGTCTCTGAGCCTCGTCTGCCGAGGATCAGCCGTGCGTCCGGCTGCGCTTGCACGATCCATTTCACATGGGCTCGGTAAAGTTCGGTGCTGTAGTAGTCCGCGCCATCCCAGCAGAGCAGATCGGGCTGGTGCATCGAAACGAAATGAACCTTGATGCCCGCTTCCAGATACTGCCGGAGTTTGTCCACCGCGCGATAGCCCGGCAGATCGGGTCGCGACCAGACGCGCGACTCGACTTTCCCGTCCAACGTCAATTCTGGGATGCCTCGTATGGTGCGCACCTCGGCTCGCATGGCGAATTGGCTCCCGCTCGCTGAACCCGTTCCGGTCACGTTGACATCCGATTCCTCCAACGGTCCGCTTTCTTGCAACGATTCTTGGGACAAATAGAAAGCAAGATCACAACCGTTCGCCGGAATGGCCATGGAGGAAGCATCTTTGTTCCCGGAGTCGAAGACATGGAACGCACCTTGCATTTTCAGATGAGCGGCCGGCTGGTTCTCGGCTTCGGCTCGACGGCTGAACTCCCGGCGCTGTTGGGGCGGATCGGCTGTCGCCGGCCTTTGCTGGTCACGGACGCTGGGCTGGTGAAGGCCGGGCTGGTCGAACGGGTCCGGACCGTGCTTTCCGGAGCGGGCGTCGAACACGCGGTATACTACAGGGTCGAACCGGACCCGCGAATCGGGACCGCCCTCGATTGCGCTGCCGCGCTGCGCGCATCGGAGGCCGACGCGCTGATCGGTCTCGGCGGCGGAAGTTCGCTCGATGTCGCGAAGGTCGCCGCGATCTTGCGTACCAACAACGGTGCGATCCAGGACTATGTTGGAGTCGACAAGATCCCGGTCAGTGGGTTACCCACGATCCTGATGCCCACGACCGCGGGAACGGGCAGCGAGGTCACTCCGATCGCGGTGCTCTCCGACCAGGCCGCGCACCTGAAGAAGGGCCTCGTCAGCGACCGCCTCTACGCTACCGTCGCGCTGGTCGATCCGGAGTTGACGCTCGGTCTTCCGGCCCAGGTGACCGCCTACACCGGCCTGGATGCGCTGACGCACGCGATCGAGGCCTACACCAACCGTTTCGCCCAACCGTTTATCGACACGTTCGCGCTCGAGGCCATCCGGTTGATCGGCCGGTATCTCCGGGCCGCGGTTCAGGACGGGAGGAACCGCGAGGCCCGCTATCACATGGCCCTTGGCAGTCTCTACGGCGGTCTGTGCCTGGGATCGGTCAACACCGCCGCGGTACACGCCTTGGCCTATCCGTTGGGCGGGACATTCAACGTGCCGCATGGCATGGCAAACGCCCTGCTGCTGCCCTATGTGATGCGCTTCAACCAGGCGGTTTGCGCGGAGCGCTACGCGAAGGTGGCCGAGGCGCTGGGCGAGACCACGGACGGACGGACGGCATCCCAGGGCGCCGCAGCAGCCGTGCGGGCCGTTGTGCGACTGGCCAAAGATAATGGCATCGTTTCGCGGATGCGCGACCTCAACGTTCCGGAGAACGCCATCGGCGGGATGGCCGCATCCGCCCTGCAGGTCACGCGCCTGCTCAACAACAACCCCCGCACGGTCACCCTCGACGATGCGCGGCGGATTTACCAGGAAGCCTGGTAGCGCGGAAGCCAGGCGGGTGGCAGAGGCCATCGTACGCGCACGGGATGGAGGATTGCGCCCAATGCCGAATCAGTTTCGGAACTACATCGACGGCGAGTGGATGGTCTCTTCCGACGGGAAGACCTTCAAGCAACGCAACCCGGCAGACCTCGACGATGTCACCGGCGTCTGGCCCGCGTGCACCCGCGAGGACGCACGGCGGGCCATCGAAGCAGCCCAACGCGCCTTTCCCGCCTGGAGCCGGCTTTCGCCCTTCGCCCGCGCCGAGTACCTGAAGAAGGCGCTGGAGGCGATGCGCCGGCAACGCGACGCGCTGGCCGATGTCCTGACCCGCGAAAACGGCAAGACGCTCGCCGAGTCGAGGGCCGAGATCGACGCGGCCATCAAGGAGATGGAATTCCAGATCCACGAAGGCCTGCGACTGGGCGGCCAGACGGTTGCTTCGGCGATGGAGGGCGTCTTTGCCTACAGCACCCGCCAGCCGCTGGGCGTGGTGAGCATCATCAGCCCGTGGAACTTCCCGTTCAACGTGCCGGGTCGCAAGTGCACACCGGCGCTGATGGCCGGAAATACGGTCGTCTTCAAGCCGGCCAGCCTCACGCCGCAGACGGGGTTGAAGTTTGTGGAACTCTTCATCGATGCCGGTCTGCCTCCCGGCGTGCTGAACTTCCTGACTGGCGGCGGATCGACCGTGGGCGAGGAGCTGGTCGAGAATCCGGCGATCAAGGCGATCTCGTTCACGGGATCGACGGGTGTAGGCCGTGCCATCCACCGCAAGGCGGCCGCGCGGATGGTGCGCACGCAGCTCGAGATGGGCGGCAAGAACCCGCTCGTGGTGCTCGAGGACGCTGACTTGGAAGCCGCCGCGAAATCGGCCGTGACGGCCGCGACCGCATGCGCGGGACAGTGGTGCACCTCCACCAGCCGCGCCATCGCCTTGCGCCCCGTCGTCAAGGCATTCACCGAGAAGGTGGTCGAGTTGTCAAAGGCAATCGTCGTGGGCGATGGTCGAACTCCGGCGACGCAGATGGGGCCGGTCTGCGGGCTGGAACAGATGAAGACCATTCTCGGTTACATCGAGGCTGGGAAGAGCGAGGGGGCGACGCTGGCTTGCGGAGGCCATGCCCTCAGCGACAGCCTGCGCGCAAAGGGGTGTTTCATCGCGCCCACGGTCTTCACCGGCGTCAAACCCGGGATGCGGATCGCCCAGGAGGAGATCTTCGGGCCCGTGCTGAGCGTGATGGAGGCGACGGATTTCGACGAGGCCGTCGAACTGGCCAATCGCGTGGACTTCGGGCTGGCCTCCACCATCTACACGACGGACCTGCAACGCGCCTTCACGTTCCTGGAACGGACCGAGGTGGGGCTGGCCCACGTCAACCTGATGACGGCCATGAAGGAACCGTTCTTGAGTTTCGGCGGAATCAAGGCCTCCGGCTTCGGCATACCCGAGGCGGGAAAGACGGGCCTCGAGTTCTTCACCGAGCACAAGGTCGCGTACGTGAAGTACCGCTGAGTACCGCGGCGCGGTACGAGCTTGGCACCTTGCAGAGAAGGCGGAATTCCTGCAAGTTCTGCGGCCGCAAAAGGAATGGAATGCTGGGAGCATCGGCGGAAGGAAGACCGGCCGACGGAGAATATGCCGACTGCAAACCGAACGAACCGTTCATGAACGGGTTGCGCTCACGGATTGGCGGCAACGGCTTTTGCGGGGAGAGCTTGTGAAAAGGTCAAACTTGCTTCTATGCCTGGCGCTGATCCTTGGGCAACCGGCGTCGCCAGGCGAGGAGGTCGTTCCCATGAAGGTCCTCTGGGTGGGAAGCAGCAGCACCTTCTACCACGACATGCCGAAACAGATGGAGCGCCTGCTGAACGAAAAGGCCGGTCTGGGTCAGTTCGGGTGCCATCTGGTGGGGCGCGGCGGCACGCTGATCAATGTCTATCTCGACCCCGAATTTCACAAGGGCAACAGCTACGGGCTGAACAAGGAGGCGGCAGAAACCGTTCTTCAGCATATCGAGAAGGGCGGGTATCGGTATGTGGTCCTTCAGTGCGGCGTCGTGAACCTGAAGAAGTCCGGATCGGCGAACCATACCCGAGGCAACGATGGCTTTGGCGAAGAGCATCTCGATACCTACAGCAAGGCGGCGAAAGAAGCCGGCGCGACGCCCATCTTCTACGAGCAGGGCTGGGAGCGCGAGACGGACGGCGAGAAATACGCCAAGGCGGAAAACGGGATGCGGGTGCTGTTCGACGCTGCGGTCCGCAACGACGCGAAGATCGCGCCGTGCCGGACGGTCTGGAAGCGCATCTGGAAGGAAAAGCCGGGACTCGAGTTGCAGGATCTGCCCGACCGTACGCACCCCGGCGCGCTGGGACTGTACGTCAACATGTGTTGTTTCTACGCGGCCCTCACGGGTAAGTCTCCGGTGGGTCTGCCCGCAACCTATCTGGTGAGCCCGCTGGTGGAGAGTGCTGGCCATTCAAAGCGGGGCCCGGCCGAGTCCAAGACGCTGGATGGCGATTTGGCCGCTTACTTCCAGGCGGTTGCATGGGAGGAATACGTCAGACTGGACGACAGGAGGAGAGAGACTCGCGTTCGGGTCGCGGGGGCGGATGGCAAACACTGACGACGTGGAAGCGCAGCGGAACCGACAGGAGGGATAAGATGGCCGTGATCAGCCGCATGGCCACAAGAACAGCAGGTGTCTGGGTCCTGATAGCCTCGGCCGCGTTCTCGATGGGTCAGGCGGCCGAGCCGGACGGGCTTGCGGGGACCTACGGGAAGCTGCTTCAGGGAAACGATGTGGAGGGAGTCCTGCAGCAGTTGCTCAAGGCCGTTCCCGGACCGGATGCGCGTGCGCACATCGTCGCGGCGGCTCAGGCGGCGGCTTCGCTGAACGACTCGCGGCAAAAGGCCAGATTGCCCGAGCGGGGCAAGACCATGCCGCCGGTCCTGGACCGCGTGTTCGACGGACTCGTCGCCAAGGGGACGCCGACCGCAGTCACGATCGCGGCGGAGCTTCTGCTCGAATATCGAATCGACTATCTGCGCGATGCGCAGCTCGAGAAGCTGGCTCGGTTGCTCGATCACGACGATCCTTTTGTGCGCGGGATCGCCGAGTACGCCATCCAGCTCTATGTCCAGGAAGCGAACCACAACAACAAGCCGGTTCCGACTTATGCCTCGGACACGCAGGGTTCGTCCTGGTTCGAGGCGTGGCAGGCGAAACACGACGCCGGTCACTTCGCCGAATGGAGTGCCGTTCAACATGCGTTCGAAAACGAGGTTCACCGGACACCGGCGGATCTCTCGCGGGATGCGGAGGCGAAGATAGGGCAGTTGGAAGGGTTGCTCGCCCATGCCCGTGCCAACCGCCTCGGCGGGGTTGCCGCCGCGCAAGCGGCTCTCGAAGAGGCTCGCCGAGCGCGCGCGGCCATCGATGGCCAGGCCCGGATCGAGGAACTTACCGCCGTGCGCAAGGCCTGGATGGAAACGCGTTTGGCTGCGCGCCGTGGGGTGCTGGCCGTTGCCGAGGCCTGGGCTCCGCGCGTGGCCTACGTCAAACGTCGCTCTTTCCAGGGTCAGCACAACATCTCCGGCGAAAGCCAGCATCAGGTCAAAGTGCCACCGCCGTCGGACATCCTGATTCAAGCCGGCCTGGATTGTCCGGCACCCGATTCGGTCTTGAAGGGGCAACTGCCGCGCGGTTCGATCCGCGGCATCGACTTGTTCTACGACGCCGACCGCTTCGTGTTCTCCTATTCCATACAGACCCCGGAGTTCTGGGATCCGGGCGTCGGCAACTACGAATGGCCGCAGGGCGGCGGCAAGCCGCAGAAGCTCTACGAGATTTCTGTGAATGGGAACGGGTTGCGCCGCATCTCGCCTGACGACAAGTATGTGGACATGGAGCCCACCTACCTGCCGGATGGTACGGTGGTTTGCATGTCCGACCGCGGGCACGGCGCCTCCGAGTGCGGCGGATGGGAACAGAACGCTTGCAACGGCAATCTCTATCGCTTCTATCCCGCGAGCAATGGGGAGGGGACGGCGATCCGCCGGCTGAGCTGGAACAAGGACTACGACCGCTACCCGCACACGCTGAACGACGGGCGCATCGGTTACACGCGCTGGATGTATCAGGAACAAGGTATCTTTCAGCCTCACACGCTGTGGAGCGTGCGTCCGGATGGCACGCAGAACGACGCCCTTTACAAGACCCACATCGATCCGCCACACTCCTTGCGCGACGCCATGCCCGTCCCAGACTCGACCAAGCTCGTCGCCATCGCCACTGGCCATCATCATCTCCCCGAGGGCTGGCTGCTGCTGATCGACCTGGCGCAGGGGATCAACGAATCGGCCGCGATGCGCGCACTGGCGCTCGGTTCGTCCCCTGTCCAGGGCGGCATGCCGCGCGGCCTGCAGCCTGTTCCTGAAGGCGGCGTGCGCGACTCATCCGGCAACCGCGGCGGCTGGTATCAGACGCCGTGGGGTCTGTCCGAGAAGAGCTTCCTGGTGTCGCACTGTTCGGGCCGCTGGGTCTCGCCGAATGCTCCGTCGTTCGGACATGCTCTCTACTACGTGGATGTCTGGGGCAACAAGGAACTCATCGCGCGGGATCCATACCAGGAACTGGCCTATCCCATGGTCGTGCGCCCGCGGCGGAAGCCGCCGCTTCTGCCGGATACGACGGATCCCGGGAAGAACTACGCCTTGGCTTACGTTCACAATGTCTACAACGATCTCCCCGGCGTTCAGCAAGGAGAAGCCCGGTTCATCCGCATCTCGCACCGCGTGGATTGGGTCAACTTCAAGGACAACCACGGGACCTTTCGCTGGTATCCGCACTATGCCGCATTCTCCACCCCGACGTTCGGTTACTTCGAATGGTCGGGCACGCGCGTGATCGGCACCGTCCCCGTCCATGAAGACGGCTCGGCCTATTTCAAGGTTCCGCCGTACACTCCGCTCTACTTCCAGTTGCTCGACAAGGACTTCGTCGAGATCCGGCGCGAGCGTTCGCATGTGGAATTCCAGCCGGGCGAGACGCGCGGATGCATCGGTTGCCACGAAATGCGCGCCGAACTGCCCGTCATGACAGGAGGATTGCGGGCCGCACAACGGCAAGCGCCCGACACCCCGCGTCCCTTGAAGTTGGCGGGGCCGAAGAGGATGCTTGACTTCGAGACGATGATACAACCCTTGTTTGACGCCCGCTGCCAGCAGTGCCATGGCGAGCGGAACCCGGCCCGCAGTGTCGAACTGACACGACGCAAGGACGGCTTCGGCTACATGCAGTCCTACCGCAGCCTCTTCGGCGTGAAATGGGGCGAGCCGACCCCGCAGCCCGAGCCGACCGCGCGCTGGTTCGCCGCAAAGTGGCCGGAATACGACGCCTCGGCGGCCAAAATACTCGACGAGCAAGCGAGCCAGGCTTGGTGGAAGAACGTTTATCGAAGACCGGGCAACCGGGGACAGCTCTTGGCCGTGGAAAACCATCGTGCCGCTCGCATCGCCGTCTCCAACGTCCGCGAGTTCGGCTCGAACCACAGCCGGCTCATCCAATTCCTGCTCAACGATGAGAAGCACAGGCAACGGCTCGACCGTGACGAATGGGAGCTGCTGGTGACGTGGGTAGACGCGCTGGCTCCCTATTCGGGCAGGCTGCTGATGAAGTACGACGCCGACCGCCGGGAGTTGCCGCGCGTCGTGCCCGTCGATGTGATCTATCCCGATCCCTGGACCGAGATGGACCCGTTCTCCGCCTGCGGCCAGGTTGTGGTTCCCCAAGACTACCGAACGACCGAGAGCGGCCGAAGCCCATGATGACCGTTCAGTCCCCGGAGGACCCGGTGGACATCCGGTGCGCGATTGTCGCGCGCCGCTCCGCCGGCAAGGAGAGATGACCATGGCGAAGCGTTCGACTCTTTCCCGCCGCGACTTTCTGGGACGTGTGGCTGCCGGCACCGGTGCGCTCGCACTGCCCCTCCCCGCGCCATTCTACACAGTAAGGCGGTGCGCAAGGGAGACTGGAAGGCCGTGCGCCGCGGAAACGATCCCTGGCAGCTCTACGACATCGCAGCCGACCGGACCGAGCTGAACGATCTGGCCGCTCGGCACCCCGAGAAACTCAAGGAACTGGTCGACCTCTGGAACGACTGGGATGGCAAGTGCACCTTCATAGGCGAATGAGGCGGTTACGGAATATAGACGGGACGCTTGGAAGGCGAACCGTTGCTTTTCCCCCATCGCCAAACAGGGCCGCATCGTGTCATTGATCGTCAGCGATCATGGTGTTCCCAACGTGCTGTCTGGCGGCCGTCCTCGGAACGGCGAAGAAAATATGCAGTCGGAATGCAGATGCCTCGACAATGCACTGGTGACCTGATTTGCGCGGAATGCACATTGTGCGTATAATACCGTTGGTATCTATCGAGGTTCCTGCATGCAGATACGCTACTGTGAGTCCTGTGGCACCAAACTCCCAGAGATGGATACCCCAACGACAAGGGGTGCAATGCAGTTCTGTGAGGCCTGCAGGACGAAAGCAACGCAGGCCTCCGGCGCGAGCGCGCAGGTCCTCGTGCAACCGACCGTGCGCAAGTCGTCGTCCGTCCGCCTGGCAGCGGTAAGCGCGTCCCACCAAGTCGAAACAGAGAAGCCGTCTTGTCGAACGCCTGTCGGCGGCACGCCAAGCCTTGTTCCGCCATCCGATGCGGCGACTCTGCAGACACCGAGCAGGCCGCCCGACCCGGCCGGTGCTTCGCCCAAGGTCAGCATGGGGTTCTACTTTTGCGAGAAGTGCGGGAAGCGTGTGACGGAGGCCGATCTTCAGGCGGGACGTGGACGCGACAAGCAGCTGCGGGGCGTGTTCTGCGCGTCCTGTGCACCCGGTGCGCAGACCATGGCCTTCGATGCCCTCTCGCAGGCTGAGATCTGGCAGGAAGAACAGAAGAGGCGCGGAAGGAGACCTGCAGCGACCAGTGCCCGCTTGCACCAGGTACACATCCGGAGAAGCCGATACTCGGCCGCTGTTGTTGGCGCCGTGGTGGTCGGAGCGGGTGCGCTCGGCCTGCTCGTTCTGGCGGGTGCGTGGTCGTTGGGGAGGAGCGGCAACCGCAACGGTTCGCCTGGGAATCGCGGTCCGCAGCCCGTCGCGTCAGCCGCGCCGACCGCTTCCGGTCCGGACGGGAACACGCCGTCCGATACCCAGCAGCGCACCCACGATCTGGAGACAGCGACCTCGATGTCCTTCGAGCTGGCGCCGGGCGTGAAGATGGAGTTCGTGCTGGTCAAGCCTGGCGCGTTCGAGATGGGTTCGAACGACGGCCGGCCGGCAGAGAAGCCGGTTCGCAAGGTCACCATCAGCAAGCCGTACTGGATTGGGAAGTACGAAGTGACCGTGGCGCAGTGGAAGGCTTTCGCAAAATCGACCCAATACTGCACGACGGCGGAGAAGAACAAGGGCGGATTCTCGTTCCGAACCGGCGAGTGGAAGTCGGAGACCGGAATCAACTGGAGGATGCCAGGTTTCACACTGGACGACAATCATCCGGCCTGCCTTATTTCCTGGAACGACGCGCAGGCGTTCTGCGAGTGGGCGACGAAGGTGGCGCAAGCTCAGGGGGTGCGCGGGGAGGTCCGCCTGCCGACCGAGGCGCAGTGGGAGTATGCCGCGCGTGGGCCGGGCAGCCGCACTTACCCGTGGGGAGACCGGTGGGAAGGCGTGCCCGCAAATGTTGCGGACGCATCGCTTAAGGCCGCCGCCTCCAATCCGGAACTGATAAAGAGATTGAACGGAATCGAAGAAGACGACGGGTTTCCCTACAGCTCGCCGGTGGGGCAGTATCCGAACGGCGCAAGCTGGTGTGGTGCCTTCGACATGGCAGGAAACGTGTGGGAGTGGGTTGAGGATCGGTTCGACCGCACCTATTACGTACAGGGTCCCTCGGTCGATCCACCGGGTCCGGGGGCGGGCGATCAACGCGTGCTGCGTGGCGGTTGCTGGAAGGAGTCCCCCAGCGGCTGCCGCTCGTGGTGCCGGCACAGCATTGCCCCGAGCGCCGTCTTTATGCAATGATCCGCCAACGAGCTAGGAAGTGTTGGCGGCGCGGGCTTCGAGGGTTGCGAGGAGTTGAGCGCGCTGCTTATTGGAGCGGGCTTGACG
>Ga0101944_10007896_pt1 | contig 10405 bp, 8 predicted proteins | sample DewCreD2012metaG_FD_75245 | JGI IMG/M metagenome (GOLD analysis project Ga0101944, IMG submission 75245) | Hot spring sediment bacterial and archeal communities from British Columbia, Canada, to study Microbial Dark Matter (Phase II) - Dewar... ...
GCTTTCCAGAAATTTTTCTTTATCGATGCCTTCCAGGAAAGGAGATACAGCTTCTTCAAGCGTTGTCCATTCCAGCCTTTTGCCTGTCAATGCAAGTGCAAAAGACTGTGTGGCCGGCAAAGGCAGAAAAGAAGAAACAAAACAAAAAGAACGGATAATTCCCTCTTCGGCTTTCAGGGTAAAAGAAAGTTTGCCTTTAGTGGTTTGCACACTGCGGCTAAGTTCATAAGAAGGGGAAACGCCCACAATCCATTCCCATGTGCCATATTTACACCGCTGTAATTTTTCAATGTTGTTTTTCTCCTGCCATTTGAGATGACGAAACAGGGAAATGACTTTGTCGTGCTGCAGGCAGGAAACAAATTCGTTTTTAAATGCCGAAAAAGAAAGATGGGGAAGGTAACTGACGATGTTGCCCACTTCACTCCGGACTGAAGAGACTGCTTTTCCCGTATAGCCCGGCAAAGGGGTAAGGACAGCATTCAGCAAATCGAGGTCGGAAGAAAAAAGCAGGGTGCCGTGGTGAATCACACGGTGATGGAATACGTGACTGGCACTGCCCGATATTTTTTGTTCCCTGATGGAGATCTCATGACGTTTTCCTGCCGTAGCCGGCAGGCCAAGTTTCTGCAAAGCCCTTACTACAGCCGCCGTGCATTTCTCTCTGAAGTTATTCACAGGCAGGTGATGAGTGGCAATAAAAGAAAAGTTCAGATTGCCCCGGTCGTGAAACACTGCGCCTCCGCCTGTGATGCGGCGGGCAGGAAGAACAGCATGGTGGCGAAGGACAGCATGATTTATTTCGGCATACAATTGCTGATGCCTGCCCACCACTACCGACGCACTGTTCACGTACAACAACAACACATCTTCGCTGGACGAGGTAAGGAAATATTCCTCACAAGCGAGGTTAAAATAAGGATCATTGCCGGGCAAAAGAATGCAGGTCATTCCCGTAGATTTTTCTGAATATCCGCTTCAATGCCGCATACATGGCAAAAGCTGTAAGGATTCCAAGCACAGCACCTCCTATCACATCCCCCGGATAATGCACTCCAAGGTAAATACGGCTAAAGGAAAGGACGCAGGCCCAAAGAAAAAAAAGCATGGTCCATCCTTTTTCCCACAGAAGAAGGGAAGCCAGCACAGCCACGGCAAAAGAATTGGCGGCATGCGAAGACACAAAACCATACATACCTCCCCGGTAGTCTTTGACGGTATGAATCAAAGAAGCAACAGACAATTCATGTGTGGGACGTAAACGGGCTACCCAGGGTTTAATCACCGCCGAAGAAAACTGATCGGTAAAAATTACCATCACAACAAAACACAATATCATCAACACACACCGGCGGCCGTATTTCCGGTAAAGCAGAAAAGCAAGCAGCAGGTAAAGAGGAGTCCATAGCCAAGCCTGCTGGCTCACTGCATACATGACCTCATCCAGCCATGGTGTGTGAAACTGGTTGCACCACAACAACACAGCGGTATCCCATTGCTGAAGCAAAGACAGTGTCATTTATTCCTGTTGTTTGGCCTCATTCCAGAACTTATCCATTTCCTGCAGCGAACTTTGTTTCAAGGATTTTCCTGTTTCCCTGACTTTTTGTTCCACGTACAAAAAACGCCTGATAAATTTTTTATTGGTCCGTTCGAGGGCGGTTTCAGGATCAACATGGTAAAGCCGGGCTGCATTCACTACCGAAAAAAGCAAATCGCCAAACTCTTCTTCTATTTTTTTCCTGTCGCCCTTTTCCACTTCAGTTTGCAGTTCGGCAAGTTCTTCATTGATTTTGTCCCACACCTGTTTACGGTCCTCCCAGTCAAATCCCACCGCTCTTACTTTTTCCTGTATGCGGGATGCTTTCACAAGGGCAGGAAGGGAAACAGGAACCCCTGCCAGCACCGAACGGTTTCCCTCCGACAGTTTGATCTGTTCCCAGTTTTCCTTTACTTCCGTTTCATCATTCACCTTTACCTCACCGAACACATGAGGATGACGAAGAATCAACTTGGCATTGATGGCATCAAGCACATCTTTCATGTCAAACTGATTTTCTTCGGCTGCCATCCGGGCATAGAAAACAAGATGAAGCATCACATCTCCAAGTTCCTCTTTGATTTTTTTATAATTGTTTTCAAGGACAGCATCGGCCAGTTCATACACTTCTTCAATGGTGAGATTACGGATCGACTCTTTGGTTTGTATGCTATCCCATGGACATTTGCTCCGGAGCTCGTCCATGATGTTCAGCAACTTTTCAAAAGCTTTCTTTTTCTCTTCTATTCCATGATCAATCATAAAAAATGTTTTAAAGGATTATTGTTTTCTGTTTTGCCATCAAAAAAACGGATTTTCACAGGGGCACCTGCCGTAATGCTGCACAGATCGGCAAAATTGCCCCTGTACTGTCCTATCTCAAGCAAGCCAAGAGAATTAAACAAAGCAAAGATTTCGCCTTGCGGAACATCGTCGTAATGCCTGTGAAGTGTGGTCAGTACATATCCGCCTTTTACTCCTATCTCGAATGACCTTCCCTTGCCTACCGTTTCAAACAATTCGCGGGAGATGTTGGTGATCAGGTTGCGGTATGAGTCGATATAGATCACCTCACCGGCTATTTCGCCGGCATGGTAAGCCGGAAGCACAGGCAGGTTTTTATTCAGGTGGTTTGTTTTTTTCCCCAGTTCATACAGTGGTTTGCCAAGAGAAAGATGCACTGCGGCGGGAACAAGCACACGGGCTTCAGGAAAGGAAGAGCCAGGCGCATCTTCAAGCAGCACGACATCGTCCGGTTCGCTGTCGAGCAACAGGCCGAAAATGCCATTGTCGGCTGAAACAAAAAAATACTCCTTCCATGCCACTGCCACATAAGGTCTTTTTTCGCTCTGAATGCCTATCAGATGAATGGTGCCTGCAGGAAAATGCATGAAAGAAGCTTTCAGCACAAACGCCCCCTGCAACACACTATGCCGTTGAATGTGATGTGAAATGTCTACCACGGAGGCATGAGGATTGCCTTTCAACAACATACCCTTCACTACCCCGCGGTAATATTCACTGTCGCCCCAGTCGGTCGTAAGCGTAATTACAGACATATTTTACAAAGGCAATATAATTTCATCCGGGCTTCTTTTAGGCACATGATGGATTCCCTCAGCATCGCGCCAATATTTATAATCCCCACCGGCAGGAAGAGGTTCAATCACCACTTTTTCTGCCGGTTTCCCCAGGGCAATGACCTGAAGAATATCGAACTGTTCAGGAATGGCCAACCGTTTTCTCAGTTCTTCGCGCCGGATACTTGCCACGATGCACCCACCCAAACCCTGTTCCGTGGCTCCAAGCAGAATGGTCTGGGCAGCAATGCCATGGTCACAGAAATACTCCGTGGCAATGTTCCGGTCGCCCAGCATGACAATGTAGGCCGACGGCCGTTCTCCCGGGGCCGGTCCTCCCCAGTCCTTCAGGTAAGCAGCCCAGCTGAGAGTACCGAAGATACGGTCATTTTTTTCTTTTTCATTGCTCAGGATGTATTTCAGTGGCTGGGCGTTCCTTGCCGAGGCCGACAAACGGGCCAGATCAACGAGGCTGCGCAGCACCTCCATGGAAATCTTATAGTCTTCCTTAAACCGCCGGTAACTCCGGTTTTGAATGACAAGGTCCCTGATCATGTCTTTCTTTTCAGGCAAAAATACAACATAATTAATGAGATAGGACAATTAAAAAAACGGAGTTGCAAAAGAATAATCAACAGCCCGCCCGGGCCGGAACAATTTCCGTGACGCATGTCTCTGTGGCCTTCACGGAAGAATAGGGCTGTTTGTATTTTTTATGTACCTTTGTCAATAAGTAAACAGCAGTTATGTTTGACCTGAATGCTTTGATCCGCCCCAACATTGCCGCACTGAAACCATATTCCTGTGCAAGAGATGAATACAAGGGATCGGAAGGAATTTTCCTCGACGCCAATGAAAGCCCATACAACACGCCCTACAACCGTTATCCTGATCCTTTGCAGACAGCCCTGAAACAAAAAATTGCCGCTCTCAAGAAAGTACCGGCAGAATGCATCTTTCTGGGCAATGGCAGTGACGAGGCCATTGACCTTGTGTACAGGGCTTTCTGCGAACCGGGCAAAGACAATGTGGTGGCCATTGAACCCACCTATGGAATGTACAGGGTATGTGCCGACATCAACGACACGGAATACCGGCCGGTGTTGTTGCGTCAGGATTTCAGTGTTGATGCGGAAAAAATGCTCAGGGCATGTGACCGGCATACGAAAGTGATTTTTCTTTGCTCGCCCAACAATCCCACTTCCAACCTCCTGGATGAAAAGGAAATCGTAACCATTCTCAACCATTTCAAGGGAATTGTTGTGCTTGATGAAGCCTACATTGATTTTGCGGGCACAGAAGGTTTCCTGCCCCATCTGCAGCAGTATCCAAACCTCATCATTCTGCAAACAATGTCAAAAGCATGGGCCATGGCTTCTGTACGGCTGGGAATGGCCTTTGCTTCACCTGCCATTGTAGCTGTGTTTAACAAAATAAAATATCCTTACAACATCAGTCTCCTTACCCAGCAATTCGTTCTTCAGTCGATTGAAAAAGAAAAGGAAAAAAACGAACGGGTAAAGGCCATCCTTGCTCAGCGGGAATTGCTCCGCAATGAATTGCTTCGCCTGTCCGTTGTAAAAGAGATTTTTCCTTCCGATGCCAACTTTTTAATGGTAAGAGTCACCGAAGCAAACCGGATATATCAATACCTCATCAGCCAAAAGATCATCGTCCGGAACCGTTCGTCGGTAGCTTTATGTATGGGATGCCTGCGAATTACAGTTGGTTTGCCGGAAGAAAATCAGGCTTTACTGGAAGCCCTTAAAAAATATCCGGGATAACATTTCTCCTGTTGTACGACAGGGGAGCAAAACAGAAGAATTCCAATGAACCTTTTATCATGCTTTTTGAAAAAACAAATGTAATGATGAAAAAAGCTTTGTTTATTGACAGAGACGGCACACTGATTGTTGAACCTCCCGTTACCGAACAGGTAAACACACTTGATGAACTGGAATTTCTGCCGGGAGTTATCCGCAATCTGTATCTCATCCGGCAACATCTCAATTTTGAACTGGTGATGGTCTCCAATCAGGATGGGCTGGGCACTCCTTCGTATCCAAAAGAAAATTTTGACCGCGTCCAGGGGAAAATGCTGAAGATCCTGGAAAATGAAGGGATCACGTTCAACGATATTCTTATTGACACCTCCACCAAAGAACATCCTCTTCCCAGCCGCAAGCCCGGCACAGGCCTGCTGAAAAAATACCTTTCGGGCGACTATGACCTTTCCCTGTGTTATGTCATCGGCGACCGTCTTACCGACGTAGAACTGGCAAAAAATCTCGGTTGCAAGGCAATATGGCTTAACTCACCGGACAACAGGCCTCTGCTGGAAGAGAAACAGCTAACCTCCACCTGTGTCCTGATTACTCCACACTGGGACGAGATATTCCCTTTCCTTGCCCTCCCATACCGGACTGCCGAGGTAACACGAAAAACCAAAGAAACCGACGTGTATGTAAAAGTGGCCCTCGCTTATTCGGGCCAGTGCGAAGTAAGTACCGGTATCGGATTTTTTGACCACATGCTGGAACAGATAGGTCGTCATGCCGAAATAGACCTCGTAATCAAAACCCGTGGCGACATTCAGGTAGACGAACATCATACCATTGAAGACACTGCCCTCGCCCTCGGGGAAGCCATCCACAAAGCCATAGGAAGCAAAGCCGGCATGAACCGCTACGGGTTTGTACTTCCGATGGACGAAACCGTTGCAAAGGCAGCCATCGACTTCGGAGGAAGACCGTCGCTGATATGGAAGGTAAAATTCAAACGGGAGAAAATAGGCGACATGCCTGCGGAAATGTTTTATCATTTTTTCAAATCGCTGTGTGATGCAGCCCGCTGCAATCTGTATATTGAATGTGACAGGGGCAATGAACATCACATGGCCGAAGCCATTTTCAAAGCCTTTGCCCGTGCCCTGAAAATGGCCATCCGCCGCGATCCGTTAAACAAACAACTGCCATCTACCAAAGGAATGTTATAAGCAAAAACGAAAAGCCGGATGAAACAACTGCCATGACAAATAGGTTAAGCAATTAAATTTTATCCTTGTGAAAAGATTTTTTTCACAGTTTTTACAATGTTTCTTTCTTGTCTTATTCACCGTTCAGGGATTCGGCCAGTTTTACAATGGCCACCGGATGTCCTTTGGGAAGAACAGGATTCAGTACCATGTTCCCATCTGGAACTTTTACCGCTTTGAACAATACGATATTTACTATCACCAGGAAGGGGAAGGGATTGCCCGCTATGTTCATTTTTTTGCCCGCGACGAAATAGAACGGATTGAAAATCTTCTGAACTATCAGCTGGAAAAAAGAATCATCTTCATCGTGTACAATTCTCTCTCGGACTTCCGTCAAAGCAACATCGGACTTGTAAGCGGCAATGATGAAACCAACATCGGGGGAACAACACGCATTACGCGCAACAAAGTAGCTGTGTACTACGAAGGAGATACCAGAAAACTTGAAAAACAAATCAGCGAATCCATTACTGAAATCATCGTGAATGAAATGTTTTACGGCAATGCCCTCACAGAGAACATTACCAGTTCGGTGCTTATCTCCCTTCCTGCATGGTATCTTGAAGGATTAAAAGCTTTTATTGCCAACCGCTGGGATCCGGAAACCGAAAACCGTGTGTGCGACGGTATTCTCACCGGCCGCTATAAAAAGTTCAACCACCTGACAGGCAGTGATGCCACCGACGCCGGACATTCCTTCTGGCGCTACATTGCCGTTACCTATGGGATAAATACCATTCCGGCCATCCTCTATCTTACCAAAATCAATAAAAATGTAAGAAACGCCTTTCTGTACGTACTTGGAAGTCCCCTGAAAGAACTCACCTACGACTGGCAGGGGTATTACCTTGCCCGCTACGAAGAGGCGCAGAAAAAAACCTCCTTCCCGGAGCAAAACCGCATACTTCGGAAAACCAAACCCCGGCGTGTATATTACCAGCTTAAGATAAATCCCAGAGCCAACCAGATGGCTTATGTAACCAATGAATCGGGACGGTACATTATCTGGTTGTACGACAGTCGTACCCGCACAGCAAAAAAAATCCTCCGCAGGGGACACCGGCTCGACCAGATCACCGACTACAGCTATCCCTGCCTGGCATGGCATCCCTCAGGCAAGGTCCTTACTTTTATGATTGAAGAAAAAGGAAGCATCTATCTTTATTTCTATACCCCTGCCACCCGCGAGATCACCGCAAGACATTTCCTGTATTTCGACAAGGTGCTGGATTATTCGTTCTCTTCCGACGGACTGAAATTCGTGATGTCGGCTGTCCGCAACGGGAAGACAGATATTTATGTATTCACCCTTGCCTCAGGCACTTTTGAACAGATCACCAACGATTACGCCGACGACCTTTATCCGCGGTTTGTAAACAACGACGAGGCCATCCTTTTCTGCTCCAACCGCAACAGCGATACGCTCACGACCGAAACCATGCCCACCAGCCATTCAAAATACCTCCAGCTTTACCTGTACGACTATGCCCATAAAAACAACCTTCTGAAAAAAGCAGGAAGCCTTGCCCGGGCCAATCATCTCCAGCCCCTCCCGCAGGAGGCCAACCATTACTTTTTCTTAAGTGACGCCACAGGCATCATCAACAGATATTACGCCACTTTCGACAGCACCATCAGCTTCATCGACACTGCCATTCATTACCGTTATTTCAGCACCATTCATCCTGTCACCAACTACAGCTCCAGCATTCTGGAACACGACATGAACGACAGTTCCCTCACGGAGATACTTTTCAAAAAAGGACGTTATCACCTTTTCTCGCATCCGGTGACCACCAACACAATTGACCCGAAGGAAATTCCTGTCCTTGCCGGTGAAAATAAACTGTTTGAACCTTTTTATAAAAAACCCACCCCACGAAAACCTCCTGCCGCCCTTTCCCTGCCTGCCGACACCTCGCTCCTCTTCAGCGATGTGGTGGATATCAACAATTACATTTTTGAAAAAGAAAAAATAAAATACCTGCAAAGCCTGCATCCCGACACCCTCACAGACAACTCTACCGTATTCCCACGCCCCCGGATATACGAAACTTACTTTTATACCAACTACATCGTCAACCAGATTGATTTTTCTTTTCTGAATAATTCTTACCAGCCTTTTACGGGAGGAGCCCCTTACTACAACCCGGGATTGAACTTCTTTTTTAAACTGGGGACAAACGATCTGATGGAGGACTACAGGATTACCGGAGGCATTCGTTTTGCAGGCGATTTTGAAAGCAATGAATGTGTGGTAAGCTTCGAAAATCTGAAAAGAAGAAAAGATCATCAATGGATTTTTCATCGCCAGGTATTTAAAAATTATACCGACAACGACGATTACATTAAAACCCAGACGAATGAAATCATGTGGGTGGAACGTTATCCCTTCAGTCAGGTGCTGGCATTGAAGAGCACGTATTCGCTCCGCCACGACAGGAATGTGTACATGGCCAACCCTTACAAACTGTCGAGCATTGAACAACCCGACGACAACAAAATATGGGCAGGTTATAAAGCCGAACTGATCTTTGACAACACAAAAAATCTTGGATTGAATCTTTACAGTGGCCTGCGGTTTAAACTTTTCGGCGAGGCGTATGCCCGCGCTGCCAATTTCTCCAATCTTTTCGTTGTCGGGGCCGATTTCCGCCATTATCTGCGTATCCACAGGAATCTGATTTTCGCCTCCCGCATTGCAGGTTCCTCTTCTTTTGGCCACAGCAAACTCATCTATTACATGGGTGGGGTAGACAACTGGACAAATATTTATTTCCGCCGCGAGGAATCGTTCGACAAGTCTGTCCCTGTGGACCCAAAAGCAAATTATGCTTTTCAGGCACTGGCCACCAACATGAGGGGATTCATACAGAACATCCGCAACGGAAACAATTTTGTGGTGATCAATACCGAACTTCGCTGGCCGGTGATCCGGTATTTTGCCAATCACCCCATCGCCAATAATTTTCTCAATAACTTTCAGCTTGCCGGTTTTTTCGATGTGGGCACGGCATGGGCCGGAATTTCCCCCTGGGCAGGAAAAAACGCTTACGATAAACAAATTATTGACCGCAACGTATACCGTATCACCATTGACTCAAACAGGGATCCCATCGTGGCCGGCTATGGCTTTGGCATCAGAAGTCAGCTGCTTGGTTATTTTGTCAGGCTCGACTGGGCATGGGGAATAGAAAATTATGTCATCCTTAAACCCGTCTTTTATCTCTCATTAAGCCTTGACTTCTAAACAGCAAAAAACTTCCTGACTTGTACCCCTCGAATTTAGTGTGTTAATAAAATATTGATTATCAATACTGTATAAATAAAATCAACACTGAACTTGATTTATAGCGCGTGCATTTCGACAGGCTCAATGCACGGCACTAAAAGGGGACAAGCGAGGAAAAACATGCCCCCGGGCAAATTTTTCCCGGATGAAGCTAATCGGCTATTAGTCTTCAGGCGTTTTCTTTGGTCAGGTTTAAAAGGTTGTACTTCTTTCGCACGGATAATAATCTTTTTCGTCTCAATTCTGGGTTCCTGGAATACTCCTTATGTAACTTCTCGCGAATGCTTCGCATTAACTCTACCGAATCAAATTCTTTTTTCATACTCACATAGTTAAAATTTCTCTGGGATTTCTTATTTCTATTAACGGGTAACCGTTCATTAAGTTTACGGCATTATACTTTCTGATTCTTTCCAGGTTGACGATATGTTTGAAATTCCAGCTTACTAGAACATCAACTCTTTGAATTGTGGCAATGGCAATATGCAGAGCATCTTCATAAAATTTAATTGATACTGCTTTTTCTTTGATATATTTTTCTGCAAGAAACTCAGACTCCTCGTTATTTAACACGTATTCAAGGAATTCCCCGGGTATTTTGTCAATTTGCTTTCTAATCAGTTCCGGGGCATTTTCTAATTCGTCCAAAGTGATATCCGAAACCACAGCAATCTTTTTTCCGGTCTTAAATTCATGAAAAAGCTGATTGGACCATTCTTTAAATTCAGTGTCGAAACAGCCGCCAATCACTGAGGTGTCTATGTAGATTCGTGGTTTCATGTTTTGATACTTTTTACAAAGGTACTTAAATTTCGTCTTGATTCAAAACCCAAACCCGCTTGCTGCCAAAGTTTTGCGGCTACCCGAAGGGGCAGGACTTTGACCACAAAACTGCCCATCAGCACTGAACTTGATTTATAGCGTGTGCAGTTCGACAGGCTCAATGCACAGCACTA
>Ga0101944_10007898_pt1 | contig 10403 bp, 4 predicted proteins | sample DewCreD2012metaG_FD_75245 | JGI IMG/M metagenome (GOLD analysis project Ga0101944, IMG submission 75245) | Hot spring sediment bacterial and archeal communities from British Columbia, Canada, to study Microbial Dark Matter (Phase II) - Dewar... ...
CCAGGGTCGATCTGGATCGTGCCCAGCGGGAATGGGATAGAGCAGTGCGACTGAAGCAGGGGGGGCTCATCACCGCCCAGGAGTGCGACGAGCGGCAGAGTGCTCTCGATGCCGCCCGAGCGAGACTCGATCTTGCGGCTGCCCAGGTATCCCAGGCGGCGGCCCGGCTGGCCGAAGTCAACCGCAGCCTTCAGAAAACGGCGGTTCTTTCCCCCATTTCGGGAACGGTCTCCCAGCGGCATGTGGATATCGGCATCTTCGTGGACAAGGGAGCGCCTTTGTTCACCATTGTGGACAACCGTATCCTCGATCTGACGGCCACCGTTTCCGCGGTTGATCTCGTATCGGTTCGGGAAGGGCAGCCCATCCAATTTTCGGTGGATGGCTTCGGGGATCGGCTCTTCGAAGGAACCATCAAACGGATCAACCCGGTCGTGGATACGGCCGATCGATCCGGGAAAATCGTGGCCGAAGTGCCCAATCCCGGAGAGGAGCTGCGCGGGGGGCTTTTCGTTCGGGGTCGGATCGTCGTCAAGCGCCTGGATCAGGTTCCCGTTCTTCCCAAGAACAGCCTGGCTCAGTGGGATATCCAGCAGCAGTCGGCGACGGTGCTGATCGTCAATGCCTCCGATACCGTCGAAACCCGTACTCTCCAGACCGGTATGAGTGAAGGAGACTGGGTTGAAGTCCGAGCAGGGCTGGCACCTTCCGACCGGGTCATTCTTCGGGGCGGATTCACCGTCAAGCCGGGGGACCGGGTTCAGGCGTCGGACAGCGCTCCGATGACGGCGTCGGGAAAGGAGAACGGCTGATGGTTCTTTCGGCCCTGTCCATCAAACGGCCGGTGTTCGCGACGGTCATGATGCTGGCCCTGGTCACCCTGGGTGCGTTCGCCTACAGGCATCTCACCATCGATGAGTATCCAGACGTCGAAATCCCGGTGATGAGCATCACCACCGTGTATGAAGGGGCTCCTCCTGAGACCGTGGAGCGGGAAGTCTCCCGACGGATCGAGGAAGCCATCAACACCATTCAAGGGGTCAAGCACATCCACTCCACATCGCAGGAAGGCATATCGAGCGTGGTGGTGGAGTTCACCCTGGAGACGAAATTGAACGATGCAGTTCAGGAGGGCCGTGCCAAGATCAATGCCATTCGTTCGGACCTGCCGGAAGCCATCAAGGATCCGGTCATTCAGAAACTCGATTTTTCGGCGGCACCCATCGTATCCTTGGCCGTGCGCAGCGATACCCGTTCGGATCGGGATCTGACCACCCTGGTCGAAAAGCGGATCAAGCGAAGGATCGAGAACATATCCGGTGTCGGCCGGGTGGATCTGGTGGGGGATCGGAAACGGGAAGTGAACATATGGCTCGATCCGCATCGCATCGAGGCGATGGGGCTTGGGATTAACGAAATCATTGCCGGAATTCGAGGGGAAAACGTCAACAGCCCGCTCGGTCGCATCAACCGGGGCGATGTCGAGATGCCGGTAAGGATTTCGGGCAAACCCGGGGAGGTTCCGGAATACGAAACGATGGTCGTCGCCTGGCGCCAGGGGCTGCCGGTTCGGCTTCGAGACATCGCCCGGATCGAAGACGGCATCGAAGAACCCCGCACCCTGGCCCTGGTGAACGGTCAGCCGGCCGTCGCCCTGAACGTTCTCAAGCAATCCGGCGCGAACACGGTAGTCGTCGCAGACGGGGTGAAGCGGGTGGCGGACATCCTCCGAAAGGAGCTTCCCCCGGATGTCACGCTCGATGTGGTGCGCGATGGGTCGGTGTTCATCCGGGAATCGGTCGAGGATGTGGAGACGACGATGGTGATCGGGGGCATCCTGACGGTGCTCATCGTGTTCTGTTTTCTCAATTCCTGGCGATCGACGGTCATCACCGGCTTGACCCTGCCGATCAGCGTCATCGCCTCCTTCATCGTCATGATGGCGCTGGGGTTTACCCTCAACGTCATGACCTTGATGGGACTATCGCTTGCCATCGGACTTCTCATCGATGACGCCATCGTCGTGCGGGAAAACATCGTGCGTCATCTGCAGCAAGGAAAAGACCATCGTACGGCATCCCTCGAAGGAACGAGCGAAATCGGGCTTGCGGTCATGGCCACCACCTTCAGTATCGTTGCCGTGTTTATTCCCGTGGCATACATGAAAGGAATCGTCGGCCGCTTCTTCTACCAGTTCGGCATCACGGTCACCTTCGCCGTTCTGGTCTCGCTCTTCGTTTCCTTCACCCTCGATCCTATGCTGTCCTCAATCTGGGTGGACCCGGACATCGAATCCGAAACCCACGCCGGCACCCGGCGCGAGAACCTGCTCTATCGCCTGTTGGCGAGGTTTAACCGGTTTTTCGAATCCCTGGCCCACCGCTACCAGCGGGTCATCACCTGGGCGCTGCGACATCGCATCTCCGTTGTCGGCATCGGGATCCTCTCCTTCGTTGCAGCACTGATGCTCGCCCCCCATCTGGGGAGTTCTTTCTTTACGACCTATGACCGGGGTGAGTTCCAAATCGATTTCACGGCTTCTCCGGATGCAAGCCTTCAGGAAACCCGGGGAAGAACCCTCGAGATTCTCGATCTTCTCAAACGCACTCCTGGAATTGCCCTGACCTATGCCACCATCGGGGCCGGTTCGACGGGGACCGTCCGGGATGGCTCCATCTTCGTGAAGCTCCTGCCGAAATCCGAGCGGCGCCTCACACAGGAACAGATCGAGGAGGAAATCCGTCGAGGTCTGTTTCAGATTGCCGGGATCATCCCCAAGATCGGCGAAGTCGGAAATTTTCACGGGGCATCCCCCATCAACCTCAACATCCGCGGCGAGGACCTGGATACCCTGAAGACGCTGTCGGAGCAATTCAAGCGGGAAATGGCCAAAATTCCAGGGATTGTCGACATTACGAGCACCCTCGACCAGGACAAGACCGAAATCCGGATTCGGGTGGACCGGGCGCGGGCCATGAGTGTGGGAATTGCGACGGATCAGGTGCGGGCGAGTTTGGGGGCTTTTTTGGGCGGGACGATTGCCTCGACATGGGAAGATCCGGATGGAGACGCTTACAACGTTCGGGTCCGACTTCCCGATGAAGCCCGCAGGGACATGAGCCAGATCCGCAAGCTCAGCCTCGTCTCCATGCGGCCGGACGGCTCCCGGGTGGCCATTCCCCTGTCGGATATCGTCGACATGCGACAGGATATCTCTCCGGCGAAGATCCAGCGGCTCGATCTGCGGCGACGGGTGGCCGTTCAGGCGAAAAATATCGGCGTATCTCTCGGGGATGCGGTGCAGCAGATTCAACGGCAGACGGCCTCCATTCCCCTGCCGCCAGGCTACGTCCTTTCCTGGAGCGGGGAGGCCGAGGACATGGCCGAAACCTTTCGGTACATTTTCGAGGCTCTTGCCCTGGCCGTCATCCTGATCTACCTGATTCTGGCGGCCCAGTTCGAAAGTTTCATCGCGCCCTTGTCGATCATGGTGTCGCTGCCCTTGTCGCTCATCGGCGTCGTCGGCCTGCTCTATCTGACCCATGATACGATGAACATCATGTCCTTGATCGGACTGATCATGCTCATGGGGCTTGTCACCAAAAACGCCATCCTGCTCGTGGACTATGCCCAGAACCTGCAGCAGCGGGGATACGACCGGTTCGCATCCCTCGTCGAATCCGGAAAGACCCGGCTTCGGCCGATCCTGATGACGACCCTCGCCATGATCTTCGGGATGTTGCCGCTGGCCCTCGCCTTGGGGCCCGGGGCCGAGATGCGGGCTCCGATGGCGCGGGGCGTGATCGGCGGCCTGATCACCTCGACGCTTCTAACACTCGTGATGGTTCCGGTCGTATACACCCTACTGATGGATGGGGTGGACTGGATCCGGGGACGCAAAGCGCGTTGGGCGCTTCGGCAGGAAGGGAGGGTCGAGGGATGAGGCGTTGTCTGTTTTATGGGGTGTTGCTCTTGTTCGGATTGTTTGGGGTTGCAGGGCGTTATGCAGCAGGGGAAGAGAAGGCGTCCGTCCCGTCCCTGACCCTGTCGGACTGCCTTCAGATGACCTTGAGCTACAGTCGGGACATGCTTTCCGCCAGGGAGGGCATCCGACAGTCGGAAGGTCTCTACATTCAGGAACGATCGGCTGCATTGCCCCGGCTGAGCGCACATTCCGGATTGCTTCGGGCACGGGACCCATCGATGGCTTTGGTCCCTGGCCTGGAGGCGGAAACCGATATCTATCAGGCCGGGGTTACCCTCAAACAGGCCGTGTTCACGTGGGGGCAGGTGAGTGCCGCCCTCGATGCGGCAGCCCTCGACAGGGAGGCCTCGGAGCAGCGGTTTCGCCAAGCGAGGGCATGGGCGCTCCGGGAGACGGCCATCCGGTTTTATGATGTGCTCCTGTCCCGGGAACTCGAAAAGGTGGCTTCTGGAACCGTTGCCCAGAAGAGAAGGCATCTCGAGGAAACCATCCGGAGAAACGAGTTGGGGGTTGCGACGGACTACGACGTTCTGGCCGCACGGGTTGCTTTGGCAAATGCCGGGGCGGAGCAGACGAGGGCCGAAAACGCCGTCCGGCTTGCCCTGGATCGCCTGCGCTACATGATCGGCAAAAGCGGCGATTTCGATGTCAGCGGGGATCTTTCTTCAAAGGTGGAGCCGCCGATGCCGCTTGAAAGCCTGGTTGAAAGAGCGCTGGCGGCTCGGCCGGAAATGGCGTATGCCGACACCCAGATTCATGTCTTCGAGAAACTGAAGAAAGTGGCATCTGCAGGAGACAAGCCCCGGATCGATCTCGAGGCGAATCTGTTGTGGCAGAGTTATGGAAACGCCCGCTTCGATGATCCGGGGGAATCCTGGAATGCCGGGCTCTATCTCTCCTTTCCCTTCTTCGACGGCATGAAGACACGCGGAAGCCTCATCCAGGCAGACAGCCGCATCGCCGCCATGCGCATCGAAAAGGAACGCCTGATCGACGCAATTTATCTGGAGGCTCGGGATGCCGTCAACCGCATTGCCGAAGCCATCGATATTCTGAGCGCCATGCAGGCGGCGGTTGAGCAGGCGGAAAAGCTTCTCGAAATGGCCGAAGCCGGATACCGGGCAGGTGTCAAGACCCGACTGGAAGTCGAAGACGCCCAGCTCAACCTGACGTCCGCCAGAACGTCCCTGGCCAGGGCCAAACGGGAATCCATCGTAGCAAGAATTCAGATGCTCTGGATTGCAGGGGAAGACCTGCTGACGGCGCTTCAGACGGGCGGGTAGGAGGTGCCCCTCTTGCCGCCTCTCCCGGTGTGATCAGGAGAGGGGCAGGAGGGCATGAGGGGAAAGACGGATCCGCGTCGCGTCTTTCCCAATGTCGGAATACCCGTCAAGGCCTATGGGATTTGATACACAACCCTGTTGTTGCTCTCGTCTTTTTCGGCAACACCGTCGTCGGAGTCTATCAGCGCAATCATGTATTGGCCCGAAAGCGGGTTTTTGGAAAAATAGACAAACCTGAGCGTTGTCTCACTTCCGGCCTTGAGGGATCCTACCTCGGTGGACTTCAAGACCTGTCCAAGCGTCACTCCGTCTTCAGACAGATAGAAAGTCACCTTGAAGGAACCTGCATCTGTGTCACCCGAGTTTTGAACAACCAAATGGCCGATGCTGAGATATTTTTTCCCCATTTTCTTGACGATCATCTGCTTCCAATACCCAGTCAAATCAGGCCCGCTCGCTTGGGAAGAAAACGTTACTGCTGCTGAGATGGCCTCATCAAGATTTGAAATCGTGCAGGTAGCTACACTGGTTCCGTCACCCGCTGGGATGCCTGGGCAAATCGACCATGAAGCGCTGGAACCGGCATTGGCGGTAGCGGTGAGAACGATTTCGCTGCCGCTATCGAATAGGGCATTGCCCGAGGTAGCGGCAGGATAGGTGAAACCGATTCCTGCCGGAGTAGATGAGACCGCCCCCGACCCCGTTCCCGAAGCATTCACTGTGACGGCATATTGATCCTGATCCCCAGAAGCAAGTTTCAGCACCACCATGTCGTAGTTGCCCGAATAGGGGTGAATGGGGGCAGTGTTGCTGTCTCCCCTCCATGAGGCATAGCTACCCCCCGAGACATACACGTTTCCGCTGATGTCCACCGCAATGCCATAGCCATAATCATCAGAGCTCGAACCGTAGAAGGTATGCCATTGATAGAGACCGTCCTTGCCGAGTTTCAGCACCACCATGTCGTAGTTGCCCGAATAGGGGTGAATGGGAGAAGTGTCGCCGTCGCCGTTCCATGAGGCAGAGCTACCCTCCGAGACATACACGTTTCCACTGATGTCTACCGCAATATCATAGCCATGATCAATATAGCGCGAACCGTAGAAGGTATGCCATTGATAGAGACCCTTCATGTCGAGTTTCAACACCACCATGTCGTAGTTGCCCGAATGGGGGTGTTTGGGGGCAGTGTTGCCGTCTCCGTTCCATGAGGCATAGCTACCCCCCGTGACATACACGTTTCCGCTGCTGTCCACCGCAATGCCATTGCCATAATCATCAGAGCTCGAACCGTAGAAGGTATGCCATTGATAGAGACCCTTCTTGTCGAGTTTCAGCACCACCATGTCGTAGTTGCCCGAATGAGGGTGTTTGGGGGCTGTGCCGCCGTCTCCGTTCCATGAGACATAGCTACGCCCCGTGACATACACGTTTCCGCTGCCGTCTACGGCGATGTCCTGGCCATCAGAATAGGAACCGTAGAAGGTATGCCATTGATAGAGACCCTCCTTGTCGAGTTTCAACACTACCATGTCGAAGTTGCCCGAATGAGGGTGTTTGGGGGCAGTGCCGCCGTCTCCGTTCCATGAGGCAACGCTCTGCCCTGTAACATATACGTTTCCGCTAATGTCCACGGCGATGCCAAGGCCTTCATCAAATTCTTTCGAACCGTAGAAGGTATGCCATTGATAGAGCCCCTCCTTGTCGAGTTTCAACACCACCATGTCGATGTAACCCGAATGGGGGTGTTTGGGAGCAGTATCGCCGTCGCCGTTCCATGAGACATAGCTCTTCCCCGTGACATATACGTTTCCGCTGGTGTCCACCGCAATGCCATAGCCATAATCCTCAGAACCTGAACCGTAGAAGGCATGCCATTGATAAACGGGATCGATCACCAGGGGAATGGTTCTGTCGTAGTCTCCGACCTCGAAACCGATGACATGGTCCGCATGTGTTTTGAACCCCACTTTGACCCGTTTCTTTTGTCCACCAATTTCCTGCCATGCCACAGGAGCGCTCTGCGTGAAATACCCTTTCCTGCTCGGATGGGCAAACTTCAGCGTGCCATCTTGTTCCACCTGCACTGGCGTATTGTACTTCAGCTTGATGTCCTTCGGTTCACCGCCGGGATTGATGATATATACACTTTCGAACAGTCCGTCTCTTGCCGGATCGTACTTTACCGTAATGGCCTTCCACAAATCCCGGTACTGAACCCCTCTGAAGTCAGCAGCGCCTTCTTTGCCGGATGTGTCGCCGCCGACCCCGAGACTCTCGGGCACGACCGCACGCGCCCCTACAAATTCCTCGATCAGCGCGTATCCCATCCCCACCACGTACATCTTCTCAGAGCTGAACCCAAGAACATGCTTGCCCGCTTTGTACTGGAGAAGCGTCCCCTCAGACTTTCTTACCGACATGGATGTATCGATCCCTGCTGAGCACTTATCAATCGTCAGCCCACCCCAAAAAACGATCAACATGCATGCCAAAACAACTCCGATCCCTTTCTTCATTTGGTCTTTCATAGCCTTTCCTTTCGTTGAGATGGTATGGCGGCAACAGCCTTCTCTTTAATGCCTCCATTAGCAGATCATTGTATTCATTTCAAGATCAATGTTATTGAAATGTCGGAGCTAATTTATCGTGAAAATAGTGGGCAGTGGGCAGTCGGCAGTGGGCAGTGGGCAGTTGTAAGGGCGCGGCATGCCGTGCCCTGCATTTTCATCCCCGGGGGGGCGAAAACGCGTCGTCATGGAAATTTATCGTGAAAATGCGGCCGCCTCCGCATGAGGCCCTCGTTGGCGGAGCGGGCGCAACGCGCTCCGGTGTTAGCCATCACGGCGAGATGCTCGTCTCTGGCGGGGAAGGTGCGCCGGGTCTTTTGGCGAATGCCGGAAATGCTTGTTTGAATGTGCCGGGACTCGTTGGGCTGGACAAATGAAGTTCAATCGGCATGAAGCGGGTAAGGCTGGATGCCGAAAACCGAAGGCTTCCCCGGAGCGGGTGTGGCCATTGTCCAGCCTTACGAGGCCGGGCACATGAGTTCGTTTTCGGCTTCGCCAAATAGATCCGGTGCACCTGAACCAGCCACGACGGGCCTGTTTCGGGGGGGCGCCAACCATGCCCCATCCGCCCGATACCGCCACGGTATTTTCAGGGACGGGGGCGGCGGCCCACCGCCATGGTCATTGCTTAGAGAAAAGGCAATACACGCCTTTTTGGATGGTATGTTATTGGAAGATCGCGAAAAGATACTAAAGAACAGGGTTTTAACAAACAGAGCCTGCGGATTTTTCGAAAATTGATTTATTACCAAATTCAAAGGATGGGCAAACAAAAGGACAAATAGATCTTGCGTTCTTAAAATGGGCGGTGTGAACCGGAAGAGGGGATTCAGACACGATAGAAGCTTGACTTGATTGCCAGACCAAGCTTCGTTTTCCGTTGACTTCAAGTTTGAGCACCACCTTTTCGCAGCAGCCCGAAGAGATTACATCGCCGCAAGAATTCAGATGCTCTGGATTGCAGGAGAAGACCTGCTGACGGCGCTTCAGACGGGCGGGTAGGGGAAAGCAGCCGGGGGGCCGTCCATGATGGACGTGCAGAAGCGGGTTCATCCGGATCGGATGCGTTCCACAAAGGCTTCGATCCGTGTTTCCAATTGTCCGATATCGGAAGTGCTGTAGTCGGTTTCCAGATGAAGAACGGGGATATGAAACCGTTCCTCGATATGGCGTTTCACGGAAAACGCCTCGATGTTGTAGGTGTGGCAGCATTGCCAGGTCATATCCACCACACCCTGGATGCCGAAGTTCCGGATGAAGTGTTCCAGAAGGCGGAAGCGGTTGGGATTCGGACTCATGCAGGAGCAGGGAAGCTGTAGATACCGCATCGCCAAGGCCTGCATCGGATCGGCAGCTGCAACTTCTTCATCGATCGGATAAAACAGGCTTTTCATTCCGGTGCAGTTTTCCTGAACGATGACCACCGTTCCGGCATTCTCCAAAATTCGGATGACCTTGTCGGATCCCTTGCCGACAGGAGTTCCGGTGAGCAGGATGCGGGGCATTCCGGCTCGAGCTTCCACGACAGGCAGGGCCTCCACTTCAGCATTCAATGTTTCCAGATGGTGGAGGTACGCTTCCGGATCGACGATGAATCCTCTGGTTTCCAGAACGACCAGAAGCTCTCCACCGGAAACCGGAAGTCTGCATGAACGGTGATGCTCGATGAGTCTTCGAAATTCCTTCTGAATGCGATTCGTCAAGCGGATCTGCCTGAAAAGGGCTTCCCCTGTCACGGAAACCCCGAACCTCTCTTCCAAAAACATCCGAAACCGTTCCAGCTCCTTTCGCCAGAAATCCAGGGCATGAGACGCTTCCATGTTGCTGGGCAGATACATCATATGAAGCGGCTTGATCCGTCCCAACAATTCGAACATTTTCTTCTTTCCATCGCAGGTCGTCTCTCCCACGATGACATCCGATGCCGCAAAATAGGGGCAGGTGTCGCTCGCAGCATACCCATAACTCGATTTGATGAGCGGGCACAGGTTTGCCGGAAGTTCTTCCTCTGCCCGTGCGATGGGGTCTGGTTTCTTTCCGCAAAGACCGACGGATATCCCTCCTGCGGCACGGATCAGCTCGACGGGGGCGAAAATACAGTAAACACCGACGATGAACCGGCCCGTTGATCGGGCTTGATCCAGCTTGAGCAGGCAGCGTTCGTTGTATGTCTCGAAATCATTCCAATGATTCGGTTTCATGGAATTAGCTGTCTTTCTCCAAATCATTTATCGTGTGAGGAGGTCGGTAAAAGTCGTCATCCCCGGCCGTCGCAGGAAGTGGGAAAAAGGTGATGACCGTACAGGGTTGTTTTCGGAAATGAAACCAACGAGCTCGTCAACACATTGTCATCTGCAACTATCGGCAACTTTGTTGCCGTATAGGGTACCGATAACGTCGAACCCATGAGTATCTCGGACCCTAAGAGGCACTTTTCGAACGCCATCGCTTCTTTCATGCATGTCAACAGAACATCTGAAGTTTCCCAAAAAGTGTTCATGCGGCCATGCGCATAAGCAAATCGATAAGAGAATTTAGCATCGATTTGCGGGGAACAGGGAAAAG
>Ga0101944_10007900_pt1 | contig 10401 bp, 8 predicted proteins | sample DewCreD2012metaG_FD_75245 | JGI IMG/M metagenome (GOLD analysis project Ga0101944, IMG submission 75245) | Hot spring sediment bacterial and archeal communities from British Columbia, Canada, to study Microbial Dark Matter (Phase II) - Dewar... ...
GTTCGTTCGACAAGGTCTTGGCCAAGGCTGAGCGCGAAGCACTGGAAAGCGCCGCCTGATGGGTCAATCTTTTCTGCGGCGCGGTACTGAGTACCACGCCGCAGATTATACGTAACTTTTATGCAGAGTACACATTACTCTATTCATTTATAATGGGTAATGACTCAGCCAATCAGCGACAAGCGCACCACGAAGAGCCGAGCCCGCAGGCGCTGCGCCATGGGGCTGGAACTTCTGCGGCGCGGTACTGAGATTCAGGAACAAGCGTTACACGTGCAGAAACGCGACGGAAAGCCCCCGCGGCAGGCCATCTTGCGTTGCCATTCAGGCAGGCCGAGTGCGCCCACCCACCCCAGTCGCCCGCTCCGCCGCTTGTAATGCCCCCCCGCTCAGAGTACCAAGACACCGTCAACGCGACCGAAAGGAACCGCATATGCCCGAGAACCCGAAACGGCCCGACCAACTCCGCACCGTCGCCATCCAGCCCGGCTTCATGCCCTATGCGGAAGGCTCGGCCCTGGTCGCCTGCGGCAACACTCAGGTCATCTGCACGGCCTCGGTGGAAAACAGCGTGCCGCCCTTCCTGATCGGCAAGGGCCAGGGCTGGCTGACCGCCGAATACAACATGCTCCCCCGCTCCACTCTCACCCGCAAACGACGCGACCGCGACAAACTCGACGGCCGTACCGTCGAAATCCAGCGGCTCATCGGCCGCTGCCTGCGCCCCACCGTCGACCTGGCGAAAATCGGCGAACGCACGATCCTGGTCGACTGCGACGTGCTGCAGGCCGACGGCGGCACGCGCACAGCCTCCGTCACCGGTGCCATGGTCGCCGTCGCCCAAGCGCTGGCCAAGCTGCGCAAGGACAAGGTCCTGAACGAATCGCCGCTGGGCTCCTTCGTCGCCGCCGTCTCGGTCGGCATCGTCAATAACGTCCCGACGCTCGATCTCTGCTATGCCGAAGACGTGAATGCTGAAGTGGACTGCAACGTGGCGATGACCGAGGAAGGCCGCTTCGTCGAAGTGCAGGGCACGGCCGAGCACGGTCCCTTCGATCGCGCGCAACTGGACGCCTTGCTGGAACTGGCCGCACGCGGCATCCGCGAACTCATCGCCCGGCAGAAAGCGGCGCTGGGAACAGAGGTATTGGGATGGCTGGGTCGATGACCGCCACCCTCGCCTTTCCAAGTTCGGGGCATGGAGACGGCGCCTGACGACGAAGGGATTTTCAGTCGCAACCCGTTTCCGGGAAAACTGCAAGACGAAATCCCGTCCGGGCGGCAATGGGTCGGCAGCGCACGGCGTCTCTCACTTCGGCCGCACGGTCACGCCCTGTGCGTCCCCCCCTTTGGCCGAACGGAGCCGCAGACAGACACCCCAGCCGCCTCCGCCCTGCGTGACCTTGCAAAGCAGCTCGTTGTCGCCCGCGTTCAGCCTGCCCTTGAACTTATCCTCGCCCGGCGTCACCCCTCGCGATGCGTTCTTGTTGTGGATGACCTGCCCGTTCAACCAGACCTTGATGCCGTCATCGCTTCCGGCCTCGAAGAGCACCTCCTGCGCCGCGTCGGCCTTGATCACCGCCTTCAAATACGCGGCGCGGTTCTCTCCGCCGAAAATCCGGTCCAGCGGGATGATCCGCGCGCCCTGTCTGACCTCCGAAACGTACAGCTTCCACGCCACCTTGCCGTCCTTCTTCTCGGGCTCGAAGACCTCGTCGAAGAGCGCGCCGCCGTCCTTGCCTTCCTTTTCGAACGGACCCGCCACCATCCACGCCGCCACATAGCCTTCCGTGTTGCCGCCCTCTTTCGCGGACTGCAGCACCTGATCCGCCTCGCGCTTCACGGCTTCGCTGGCACCGTTGAGGCCCTTGATGGTTTCCAGCGCCTTCGCGACACGTTCGGCGTCGAGCGCGGCAAGCGATTTGCAGAGCCGCACCGCCGCCTGCGCCGCATCCCCCGCCAGCGCCGCATCGCCAAACTGCCCTTGCAGCAACGCCAACGCCTCGAACGAAAGCACATCCGCCAAACCGCCCAAGGCCTTCTTTTTCTCCTCGGGGCGCTTGGCGATCGCCAGGACCTCCTGGTAGAGCGCCAACCGTTTCTCTTCGGCCTCCTCGCGCAGGCCCGCCAGGCGGATCAAGCCCAGCGTCGCCAGCACCGACCGCTTGAGATCCTCCGACGTCTTCGCCAGCTCCACCAGCTTCGGCGCCGCGCCGATCTCGGGCCATTCGCACAGGGCCCGGAATGCCGCCTCGGCCGCATCCCGGTCCGCATCCTGGATGTGCTGGCCGAGCGCATCCAGCGCCGCCGGCGTGCGCACGCGCGGCAGCAGCCGCAGCACCGCCACGCGGGAAGCGCCCTGCGCCTTGGCCAACGCCGGCAGCACCGCTTTCTCGCACGCCGCCTTGTCCTCGGTGCGCATGCAGATCGCGGACACCGCGGATTCCAGCGCCCCCCGCAGCGTCTCCTCGGTCGATCGGGCCAACAGCGCCACGAGCGGCCCGAGTTCGTCGACCGTCCCGATCGTTTCGAGCGCCTTGACGGCGTCCCTGGCCGCCGCGGCATCCGCACCCTGCGCCAGTTTCAACACCGACGGCAACGCCCCCACCGCCCGCCGTCTGGCCAGCAGGTCCAGCAGCCTGCCGCGTTCCGCACCCCCGGACTTCTCCAGGAGCGCACCCAGTTCCTCGTTGACGCCCACCGCGGACATGCGCTCCAGCGCAGCCGCGGCCGCCTTCGAAACCTCCCCCTCGCCCTTGACGGCCAACGCAAGCAGGAAGGCGCAGTCGGCGGGCTTCCCATGCACGACCAGGCACTTCAACGCCGCGATCCGCACAGCCTCGTCGCCGCCCTGCGCCAGCTTCAACAGCCCCTCGCGGACATTGGCCTTCGGCATGTCGATCAGCAGCGCCAGCAACGCCTGCTGAGCCGCCGGCTTGAAACTCGTGAGCCGCTCCGTCACCGCCGCCTGAAGCGCCGGGGCGGTCGAGTTGAGCACGGCCGTCAAGGTGGCCTGCTTCAGCGATTCGTCGTCGCCCTGCAGCATCTCGCCGATCGTCTTCGCCGCTTCGGCCCCGGGCAGCGAACCGATCAAGCCCAGCAGCGCCGCGACCCGAACGGCATCCGGTTGCGCATCGGCCAGAAGCGGCTTGAAGATCGCCGCCGCCTCGGCCTGCCGGCCGTCCTTCAGCAGGGCATGGGCGCACACGATTTGCGCATCGACGACCGAGCGCCGGAGCGCATCGGGAACCTTGCCGGCCGCCGTGACCAGCGCCGCGGCCGCCTCCGCCGAACCGATCTGACCCAGCGCCCGGACCGCGTTCTCGGCCACGTCGCCTCCCGCACCGACCAACCCGGCCAACGCCGTCACCGCCTGCCGATCGCGCCGGACGCCCAGGGACGCGGCCAGACCCGCCTGCACCGCGCCCCTGGCCTTCCCCAAGGCCTCGCGCAACGCCGCGCCGGCCGCCGGATCGTCCATGCCTTCCAGCGCCATGCGCGCCTCGTGCGCCAGCTTCTCGTCCAGCAGCATCGGCGCCACGGTCGGCACACACTCCCGGCTGCCGACCACCCCCAGCATCCGCAGCAGGAAACGCCTGGCCTCGGGCGTCGCGCCCTGCACGCCCAAGCTCTCCAGCAGCTTCTTCTCGATCGCCCGGTACTGATCCGCCGGCGTCCTGCGAATCTCCGCCTCGATGGCCGTCAGATCCTTGCGACTCTGGCCGTACGCATACGTCGCCGCGCGGGCGTAGATCTCCTCCAGCGCCCCGCACGAGGCGGCAAAGGCCAGCACCAGAACCGACGCTACGAGCCGCATCGCCCAATCTCCTCGTCCCCGATCCGGATCGCTCAACCCTGGTTCCACGGCGGCCGCTTGGCCCGGCCCAGCATCGCGTTGGCCGTCGGATCGCCGACGACTTCTTCCTTGTTCGGATCCCACTTCAGCTTGCGCCCCAGCATCAACGACACCAGGCCCACGTGACCCACGCTGGCCGAGCGGTGGGCCGCCTCGGCCGGCGTCAACGTCTCGCGGCGCGACTTCACGCAGTCCAGGAAGTTGCGGTGATGACCGGGCGACCTCAGCAGATTGATCTCGTCCGGACGGACCGTTTCCTTCAGCAGGCTCTTGGGGTCCGCATCCGTCCGCCCGCGATCGACAAAGATCCAGCCTCGGTCTCCGATCCAGCGCGTGCCCATCCCCTTGGGCACTTGACGGTCGTTGGCCACGACGATCCTGACGCCGTTGGCGTAGGTCCCGATGAACTTGTACGTGGTCGCCGCGTTGTAAAGCCCTTCCTTCGGAAACTCCACGTTCACCGGCTCGAACTCGACCGGCCCCGTGCGGTCCATGCCCAACCCCCACTGGGCAATGTCGGCATGGTGGCCGATCCAATCCATGAGCTGGCCGCCGCCATAGTCGAGCTGCCAGCGCCAGTTCCAGTGGGTGCGGTCCTTCGAGTAGGGCGCCCACGGGGACGGGCCGATCCACATCTCGTAGTCCAGGTGCGCCGGCGGATCGCAGAACTGTTCGCTCCCCCCTCCGCCACCCGTCGGCAAACCCACCTCGACCGTGTGCACCTTGCCGATGCGGCCGTTCAGGACCATCTCGCAGCCCCAGCGGAAGTTGTCCACCGAGCGTTGCCAACTGCCCGTCTGCCAGACCCGGCCATGCTGCTTCAACGCCTCGACCAGCGCACGGCCCTCGCGCAGGTCGTGCGTGAACGGCTTCTCGCCGTAAACGTCCTTCCCCGAACGCGCCGCCGCGATGCCCACCGCCGCATGCCAGTGGTCCGGCGTGGCCAACGATATCGCATCGATGTCGTCGCGGGCCATGAGCTCGCGAAAGTCCGTGTAGACCTTGCAGTCCTGGTTCTTGTAGCGGCCATCCACCGAATTCTTGGCGTTGTTGGCGTGGTTCCGGTCCACATCGCAGACCGCCACGACCTGACAGTCGTTCTGCCCCAGAAACGCCCCCAAGTTCCCGGAACCCATGCCGCCCAGACCGACGGCACCCATGACGATGCGGTTGCTGGGAGCACCCCGCCTGCCGGCGCCCAGCACGGATCGGGGAACGATCGTCGGAAAGATCAAGGCGCCCGCCCCGACGGCGGTCCCCTTCAGGAAACGGCGGCGCGAACACACGCGAAACTGCGCCATGAGCCGAACCCTCCCTCTTTCGCCCATTCGGGCACCCTCAAGCAGCAACGCCCGATACCTAATACACCCCGGCAGGCTTCGGTTGAAACCGGCGCAGGCTTTGCGCAAAAGACCGAGCGGCGCTGCGCAAAAATGGTCAAAAGTGGTCGAGTACGAAGATCTCGGGGGCGGACTCCGGAAATAGGACCGGCAGCAGATTGCGTTCGCCCTCGACGCTCAAATCGCCCAGTGCCGCCAGCGGGAGCGAGCCCAGCGCCAGTTGCAGCAGCGTCTGCGCCGAACACCCGATGCGCAGCCCATAATGAGGACGATGCGCCAACAGGAACTGGTGCCCGCCTCCCAGACGCAGCGTGTGACGAACGATCTCCGGACGGGCCGCTGCCGCGCCTTTGGGGTATCGATCCACGATGGCAAAATGCAGATGACACTGCCCATCCATGCCGGCACGGTTGACACGCGCCTCCAGCTCCGGCCGCAGCGCATCCAGGAATAATGGGATGTCGATGACCCGCCCCATGCCGCCGCCCGTCCACGAAAAACTGCGCTCGAGCGTGTGGTTCAGGCGCATGGCCTGCTGGGTCAACGGATGAGCCGGACCGTGCGGCAGGACCACCTCCTTCTCCAGCGACTCCTTGCGCCGCTCCCGCATCCAACCCAGCAGGCTGCGAGCCGCAGTCTCGTCGCCGGGCGCCAAAGCAGCTTCCCAGAGGTTGCCCTCCCGCCAGACGAGGTACCCACGCAGCCTTCGACGACCGGACTTCTCGCGGAATACCTGCAGGGCGGACGGCCCCTGAGGCGCGGGTTCCAGAATCCGGCGCCGCAACAGACTCGCCTTCAGCGTCTTGGCGGTTCGAATCACCGAAACCGGAGCGTTTGCCGCCGCGACCGAATAAAGTTCGACCATCTCGCCTACATCCGCCACAGATCCAGGCCGAATCATCAGTGACTCATTCGTCTCCAGCACATCGGCGACCAGCACTTTTAGACGATATCCAGGAAGACAACCGACATATCCGGCGCGCCCATAGAACCGATCGATGCCAAACAGTATTGAAAGATGGAATCCATTATTTTGCAAGTATGTTACAGTCTCAGACAAACACCTTGAAGCCAGTCCTCTACCTCGGTACTTAGGGTCTGAACAGACGAATCCAAGGCCGCCCATTTTCATTCTAGAACGCCCGATACGGATCTGCTTTTCATAGATCACTATCAGCGAGACTATCGTTCCGGAACTCCTGACAACCCTGATATGTCCAGACTTGAGAAGTGAATCGCTATTGAAGTCATGACGAAAAACGCGGTCCAGCTCGATATGCCGGGATGCGAAACTGTCGGCAACCAAAGCGGCCGCCCGATCCAGATCGCGCCGAGTGCGGAGATAATCCATTCCGGCCTCTTTTCCGGGTCGCGCCGCAGATCACTCCAGGTTCTGCACCTGCTCTCGGATCTTCTCGACCAGCCCCTTCATCTCAACCACGCGATGGGTAACACTCAGATCCTGGCACTTCGAACCGATCGTGTTGATCTCCCGGAAGAGTTCCTGGGTCAGGAAATCCAGTTTCTTGCCGACCTCGCCGCCCGCGGCCAGCGTTCCCGCCATCTGCTGCAGGTGGCTTTCGAGTCGTGCCAGTTCTTCACTGAAATCCAGTCGATCGGCCAACATGACGATTTCCCGGTCCAAGGCCTCGGGCGAGCAGGGGGCGCTCACGCCAGCCTCCTCCAATGCCTTCCCCACCCTCTCCCGGAACCGGGCCACCGCGTTCTGTTTGGAGACCGGCGCGGCATCCTTCAGTGCCTTCCAATGCTGGCGAAGGTCGTCCAGTCGTGCCTGAATGTCGCGGGCCATGGCTGCGCCTTCCTTCCGGCGCATGGCGTCGAATCGATCCAGCGCCTCGAGCAGACAAGGGCGGCACCGTGCCCATACGGCATCGAGATCGTCGTCCTGGTCGGGGCGGACCACGACGCCGGGCAGCGACAGCAAGGCATTGATGGACAGATCGCCTTTAAGTTTCAGTCGCTTGGCGGCTTGACGCGCCTGCCGCACGTAGTTCGCCAAAGCGACTGAGTCGATCGTATAAACGGCATCCTCGCCCGCCGCATCGAAATAAAGGCCCACTTCGACCGTACCGCGAATGACCGCCTGCTCCGCCAACAGCACCTTGACCCGCTCCTCCAGACCGCCGTAGCGGGGCGGCGTTTTCACCGCGAGCTTGAGAAAACGACCGTTGACCGCGCGGATCTCGGCTACCATGCGATCCCGGTCGGATGCGGCGACGGCGCGGCCGAAACCGGTCATGGAACGGACCGAGTACCGCGCCACGGAAGTTCCAAGCCCGTCGCTTGCGCCTGCAGGCCCGGCTCTTCGTTGTTCGCGCGTCACAGATCTCCTCCGGATAGGCTCCTCGCTCGCGCCTCGACCCGGACCCTCATCCGCGGTTTACGGGGTTGGGGACTTCCGCGGCGCGGTACTTAGGGGGCCTTCTTCTCGTCTGCCGGCGCCGGAGGTTCGGGCGATTTCTCTTCGGGCTTGGCCGCCGCACCCTCTGGCGCTGCCGCCTTTTCATCCGGTTTCTCGACCGGCTTTTCGGCTGGCTTCTCGACCGGCTTCGTCGTGGGCTCCTTCGCCGGCGCCTCGGGCGCAGCCGCATCGGCTTCCTTCTGCGAGGCGTTGGCGGCAGGGTTCGCATCGACCGGCGCTTCGGGTTTGACAGCGCCGTCGCCCGGCGCCTTCGCTTCCGCATCCGGCGTCACCGTGTCGAAAAGCCCATCCGCCCCCTTTCTGCTCGGCGGCCGGGCCATCACGCCCAGCAGAATCGCCAGCAGGAAGAAAATGACCGCCAGGACCGCGGTCGCGCGTCGGATCGGATTGGTCACGCCTTCCACGCCCGCAGCCTTGGTTCCGCCCAAGCCGGCCAAACCGCCGCCTTTGCCTTCTTGCAGGAGGATGAAGAAGGTCATGACAAGGGCCACCAGGATGAACAGGACCTTCAGTACCACCATCAGCATGTCGCCCATGATCCGCACACCTCATTCTCGATCCGTCGATTCCGCAGGTTCCCGTTTCCTCAGCCGACCGCCTGCACGATCTTGGTGAAATCCGCCGTCTTGAGGCTGGCGCCGCCGACCAACGCACCGTCGATGTCCGGCTGCCCCAGCAGCGTCTTCGCATTCTCGGCATTCACCGAACCGCCGTATTGGATGCGGCAGGCATCGGCCATGCCGGCGCCCCATCGATCCCGAAGCAGCTGGCGGATGAAGGCATGGACCTCCTGCGCCTGTTCGGGCGTCGCCGTCTTCCCCGTGCCGATCGCCCACACCGGCTCGTACGCGATCGTCAAGGTGGCCAGCTCGGCGGCCGTAAAGCCCTGCAGCGCGCCTTCCACCTGCCGCAGGACCACCTTCTCGGTCACGCCCGATTCGCGCTCGCCCAGCGTCTCGCCGACGCAGACAATGGGTTTCAGCCCCGCCGCCAGCGCCGCCTTGAGCCGTTTGTTGACCGTTTCGTCGGTCTCGCCGAAATACTGCCGGCGCTCGCTGTGCCCGATGATCACGTACTCCACTCCGCAGGCCTTCAGCATCGCACCGCTGATCTCGCCCGTAAACGCGCCCGACTTCTCCCAGTGGACATTCTGCGCGCCAAGGGCCAGTTTCGAACCCTGGATGGCTTCGCGCACCGCATGCAGACAGACGAAGGTCGGGCAGAGCGCCACATCGGCACTGGACACGCCGCCCAACGTGCCCTTCAGTTCCGCCGCCAGAGCCTTGGCTTCGTCCGGCGTCTTGTTCATCTTCCAGTTGCCGGCAATGAAAGGACGACGACCCACGGTGTTTCCTCCTCGTGCTCGAGCGCACGTCAAACGAAATCCCCACCCTCGTCCAGCTCAACCCGCCAGATTATCGGGGAGAAGCGAGCCAGCACTATATCGGCCAGCCGTCTGGCTGTCCAAAGGAGTTTTGGGCGGGCATCGGACGAACCATCGGTCGGATCGGTCCGATGACCAACTGTTTCCCCAACCAACATGCCGTTCGACTACACCCCATCGCGTCCTGTTGTCGCAGCAGACAGTGGGCTACGGCGATCACCGGATATAAGAACCATTACCCACAGCCAGAAAATGCGTTGTGGCATTTTCGAAGATTGGACTCCTGGCTGCTTGGCTGTCCGTGCAGTCGTGGACGAGCGTGAAAACAAGTGGCCTATCGAGGCCAAAGGAGAAAACGATGAAGCGAAAACAGAACACCCGCCTTGGGACTCTTGCGACCCTCGCCCTCGCAGGCGCTGCATTCCTGGCCCTGCCCTGCGCTGCGGAACAGAACGGCATTCCCGCCGGCGCGTATGCGCAGCAGGCACAGGGCATGCCTTCCCAGATGCAACCGGAGCAGCAGACGGCCATCCAGGCCGCCCCGATCTACGAGAGCGAAAAGGCCTGGAAGTTCGAGAAGGACAACCTGGTCTTCTTCAATCCGTCTCCCAATCAGGGTGGGATTCGCTACATACGCTGGAAGGACTACAACTGGATGATCGCGCAGAACCAGATCGTCGTTTCCGATCCGCGCCCTTACGGGACGAGCCTTCAGGGCATCCGGAATCAGATGACCAAGGATGGGCCGCAGAGCGACAAGGACCTGATGAACGATCTCAAACGCCAGGCGGGCGACATCCGCAACAGCCGCGACCCGAATGCCAGCAGCCTGCCGATCGCGATCGGCATCGGCTTGGGCTTCGACTTCAGCCGCGGGCACGGACATCATCACCCTCACCACCATCACCCGTAAGCGGCACGAAACACGAACGACGCGTCAGTGGCAGGCGCCCGGCGAAACCGCCCGGCGCCTTGCGTTCGTGACGGGCCGAACCGATTCGCGGTTTAACGAGTCGGGGCGTCTCGATCTCTGCCATTGAACCGCAGCCGGGCATTGGCTAATACGGAAGCATGAACGCGAGCGAACGGGTGTCGTTTCTTTTCCTGCTGGCGGTTGCCGTGTGCGGTCTTCGCGCCGGCGAAGACGCCGATTTCCAGAAAGCGCGCTACCTCCACAGCGTCCAGGAGTTCAAGCTCGCGGTCGAAGCCAGCGAGAAGTACCTTGCTGCCAACCCCGATTCCGAGCGTGCCGGCGATGTGCGCCTGCTGCTTGCCGACAGTTTCTATCAACTGAAAGAGTATGCCAGGGCCGCGCCGGAGTTCGAACGTTTCCTGGCTGCGCAGCCCCGCTCCGCCCACCGCCCCCAGGCCTTCCAGC
>Ga0101944_10007901_pt1 | contig 10400 bp, 7 predicted proteins | sample DewCreD2012metaG_FD_75245 | JGI IMG/M metagenome (GOLD analysis project Ga0101944, IMG submission 75245) | Hot spring sediment bacterial and archeal communities from British Columbia, Canada, to study Microbial Dark Matter (Phase II) - Dewar... ...
AGTGGGTGCGCACCGTGTCGGCCAGGAAGTCATAGCCGGCCCAGGGCTCGGTCGGGTTGCCCCTGTCATCCGGCGCCCCATCTTCGTGGTGCCCGAAGGCGAACGGCGGGCACACCAATCGCATCTCCGGCGCCCGCTGCTTGATCCGGTCGGCAGTCTGTTGCACCCAGGTGGCGTAGCGCTGGTAGAACTCGCGCGACTCGTAGTGCGGCTGGTTGCCGACGTTGGCGTCGCCGTTTTCGTAGTGCAGGTTCATCTCGTTGGCGAAGTAGACGAACGGACCGGCATCGGCCGGCCCGCGCATGTCCCGCAGCTCGGGCCACTTGCTGGCCACCATGTCGGCCAGGTGGCGGGCGGAGGCGACCGGATCCTCGTGCCAGTTGCGCGGATGCTGGAAGCGCACGATGACCGCCGCGTCCGGGTACTTCTCCTTGTATGGCAACACCCGGTTGGGGCCAAGATAATCGAAGAAGCTGGTCAGCGCCCCCGGCCGCCAGCTGAGCATCTTGGTGGCATCCGCCGGACTGCCGTTGGCAACCCAGATTCCAGGACGACGCATACGGCCTCCTTCGATCGAGTGTGACACTGACCTCATCCTCCAGCCCTCTTCACGTTATTCAGAGGGGCGGGGAGTGAGATGCTAAGGCACTTTCAAATCCACCGTCGTCGGCGTTCGCCCGTTGGACCATACATACCGGGTGATACCGGCACTCGCGACAATGAGCAGATAAGTGCCCGTACCCAGCCCTTCAAAGCGATAGACGCCGCTTGCGTCGGTGACGGTGCTGGTCGAGACGTTGGGGCCACGCAAATCAATCTGCCGCCCCGCCTGGGGGGCATTGAGCCGGTTACGCACCGTGCCGGTGATCACCCCCTGGCCTGTCACCGGCGTCGGTGGGCGTGGCAGCGACAGGTCCACCGTCACCGGCGTCGCGCCGTTGGACCAGACCGTGCGCGTCACCTGGGCGCCCACGACGCTCACGGTGTAGCTGCCGGCCGTCAGGCCGTCAAAGCGGTACACGCCGGCGCTGTTGGTGGTGACGCTGCGGGTGAGGTTGGGGCCGGTGAGCGTGATCTGGCGATTGGCCACCGGGGCGCCGTTGTGATCGCGCAGCGTGCCACTGATGACCCCTTGCGACGGCGTGGGGGTCACCGGCAGCGTCAGGTCGAGCGTCACCGGAGTCGAGCCATTCGAATAGACCGGACGTGATAGGCTGGTTCCGACGACCGCGATGGTATAGGCGCCGGCCTTCAGGCCATCGAAACGGTAGCCACCGCTGGCATTGGTGACCACCGAACGGGTGACACCGCTGCCGGTGAGGGTGACCTGTCGCCCCGACAGGGGGTTGTTGTTCTGGTCGCGCAGCGTGCCACTGATCACCCCGTTGCCAGCCGACGGAGGCGACGGCTCCGAAGAGAGCGTCACGCCGGTGTAGTAGTGCTTGAGAATGGCGACGTAGTCGCTGCCACTCTCGGCCATATCGTGAGCGCCCCACTGGCACATCCCCACACCGTGGCCGTTCTTGGGGCCGGGATTGACGCAGGACACCGGGCGCAAATAGGGCAAGGGCGAACCACCAAAGGCGGTCTCGTTGCCGACCGTTGTGCCGCCGCAGTTGGCGGAATGGAAACCGGTCGCCAGCTGGCCCTGGTACATCAGCACCTGATCCCTGGTCACCTGCACGGCCCAATCGGTGTTCGGGTTGATGCGCGCCTCGTTGTAGGCCTGGCAATGTGTGGTCGTGCAGATGTCGGCATCGGGGGCGTGGCGCGGCCTGGCGATGGCGGCCATCGCGTAGCTGCGCGCGGCGACGGCCTGGGCTTTGAGCGCCTCGATCGGCCATCGCGACGGCATTTCGGACGGCACCACCGCGCGCAGATATTCCTCGACCGGCATCACCCGCACTGTGTTGTCGGGCATCAAGACGCGGATGGTGGGCCCGGACGGACCGGGCTGGGGCGTGATGTCGGCCAGCGCCGCCAGGCGGGCGATGTGGTTATCCAGGTTCTGGCAACGGTCCCACCACGAGTTGCGGATGTTACCGGGGCTCTGGGTGGGATCCTGCCACAGGAAGAACGTCAACGCCAGGACGCGCTCATCCGCCAGCGTCTGACGGGCGTAATAGATGATCTGATCGGTGAAGTCGGGATCGGCAGCACCGAAGTTGCCGGCCTCATCAATGATCACCCGCACCTGCATCCCGTAGCGCTTCTCGAACAACTTCAGCACGCGCCGCCAGCGGAAAGCGTGCCAGCTCGATTCCTCCGGGTCGTACAGCCGCGCCTTGATGCTGCCGCTGGCGTCGCCCCAGTAGGCGTGGAAGGTGATGATGTTGTTGAAGTGACTGCGGATGGTGTCCTTGAGGTAGTCGTAGCCAGCCCAACCCTCCTTGGGACTGCCGTTGTCATCCGGCGCGCCGTCTTCGTGATGGCCATAGGCGAAGGGTGGGCAGACCAGCTTCATTGCCGGTCGCGCCTGCTTGATGCGATCGGCCGTCTGACGCACCCAGTCGGAGTAGCGACGATAGAAGTCGGGCGTCTCGTACAGGTGCTGGTTGCCGGGGTTGGGGTCGCCGTTCTCGTAGTGCAGGTTCAGCTCGTTGCAGAAATAGACATACGGGTCCATGTCCTGCATATCAGGCCACTTGCTGGCGACCAGGTTGGCCAGGTTGCGCGAGGATGTGTTGGGATCGGCCTGCCAGTTCTGCGGATGCTGGAAGCGGATGATGATGGGCGCGGCCGGATTCTGCTGCTTGTACTGGCGCACCCGGTTGGGGCCCAGGTAGTCATAGAAGCTGGTGAGCGCGCCGGGGCGCCAGCTCAACATCTTGACCGGATCGGCTGGGCTGCCATTGGCAACCCACACACCAGGGCGACGCATAGCCTCCTCCTTCTGCGGGCTATCCCGCGCGCTGTGCCGTGACGCGTTGACACACGCGACACACCCCATTATGACATAAAGTGAGGGGAAAGACAAGCGGGTTCGGCGTCTGTCAAGCTAGACGATGATGCCGTGCCGACGTGTTCCATGGCGATGGGCCCGACTGTCAGGCTGCGTCAGCCGGCGCCATACACCGCCAGCACCACCTGGGGGGTGATGTGCACCTCGATGAGCGCCGCGATCAGCAAGAGGGGGATGACCAGCAACAGGAAGATCTTGAGAAAATCCGCCACTACCAGCAGCAGCCCCTGCCCGACATCAAGCCCGGCTGGCGGTGACACCAGCGCAGCGCCGATGCGCAAGGCGAAGGCGGTGGCGATGATCGCCGCCGGCAGCTCGACGATGCCGTGGGGCAGGATGAAAGTGCCGACGAACACCAGCGGACTGTAGCCCAGCGCCCCCAGCTGGGCAGCGAAGAAGCCGACGATGGCCAGCGGCGCCATTAAGAGTACCACTGCCAGCACGCCGAAGCTGAACAACGCCAGAATGCCGGCCAGCGCCAGCGAGCGCAGATTGTTGAAGAAAACACCCGACACGGTGAAGCGTGGCAGAAAGCCGACCTGGGGCAGGTCCTCGAAGGCATCCCTGGGCAGCGACTCCAATTGCAGCGTGCCCGCTGGCAAGGGATAGTCGGCAGCATAGATCGCGCCTGCCCCGACCGCCGCTGCCAGCGTGAGGCATACCACCAGGATCGGCAGCCAGTGGGCGGCGATCAGCGTCGGAATATCGTGGCGATACATGCGCACCAGGTCGAGGCGCCCGGCCGAATCCCGCTTCAGGGCCTGTTCGGGCGGGCGCGCGAAATAGCCGGCAAAACTCCGGGCGATGCGGCGCAGGTTGATCTGATCCAGCTCGCGCGACAGGATCTCCTCACGGTTGAAGATGCGCACGCCCATCCGGATCAGGATGAGGTCGGCCACGCCCAGGCCGGCGATCACCCACCAGATGACCTCGTACTGGCCCCAGAAGAGCACCAGGCTTTCGGCCTGCACCAGGAGCGCCATCGGGATGATGATGAAGCTGGCCAGCAGGTTGGCGGCGCGCACGCTGGTGGTCTGACTTGACACCACCACCGCGCCCGAGACCATCACCAGCGCCTGGCCGGCCGTGAGCAGGACGACCTGCACCATCAGCAATGGGTCGGGCAGCCAGTTCTGCGAAAAGTAGGCTCCGGCCAGATAGATGCAGATGCTCACCCAGCTGCCCGCCAGCGGCAGCGCCAGTGCCCCCAGCATCTTGCCCAGATACAGCTGGGTGTCCGAAATGGGGGTCGCCAGCAGCGGCTCCAGGCTGTTGCGCTCCTTCTCGCCGACGAAGGTCTCCAGCGCGATGACCAGCGAGAAGGTGATCGGGAAGAATCCGACGATCATGAACAGAAAGGGATTGAGCCGCTCGGCGATGATCGCATTCGCGCCGCCGTAGCGCAGGACGAACTCGCGCGCGAGATTGGCGGTGAAGTCCATCAGAAAGGGAAACACCAGCGTCAGGATGGCGATCGGCGCCACGATGCGCCAGTCGCGCAGGCTGTCGCGCACCTCGCGGCGGGTGATGATGAGGGCGGTGCTAAGGGCGGGCATCCGGTTCGCTAACAATGCGCAGGTAGACCTCCTCCAGGCTGCGGGGCACCTCACTCAGGGTGATGATGGGCGCCCCCAACCGCGCCAATCGCTCCACCACGCGCGGATTGACCACCTCCGGCTGGCTGGTCGAATAGCGCAGCCAGTCCGGGCCCTGCTCCCGGACGGGCACGATGCTTTCCACCTCCGGCAGCAGGCCGTCCAGCGTCCGGCCGAGCCGCAGCTCGATGACCGGGTCGCCCAGCAGTCGCTGTTTGAGCTCGGCGGCCGTGCCCAGTGCCACGATGCGACCGCGCCGGATGATGGCGATGCGATCGGCGAGCGCCTCGGCCTCCAACAGGTTGTGGGTGCACAACACGACCGTGCGGCGGTCGCGACGCAGGTCGGCGATGGCCTCGCGCACCAGTCGCGCGCTGTGCGGGTCCATCGCCGAGGTCGGCTCGTCCAGAAACAGGACCTGCGGATCGTGGAGCATGGCCCGCACCAGCGCCAGCTTCTGGCGCATCCCCTTGGAGTACTCGCCGGTGCGCTGCTGGCGTGCCTCCCAGAGCTCGAAACGCCGGAGCAGCTGCTCGCTGCGCTCGGCGCGCAGCGCCGGCGCCAGCCCCTGCAGCTGACCGAAGAAGTCCAGGTACTCCCAGCCGCGCATGCGGAGGTACAGGCCGGGGAACTCGGTCAGCAGGCCGATCAGCCGGCGCACCTCACGCGCGTGGCGCACGGTGTCCAGCCCGGCGACGCTCGCCCTCCCCGCCGTCGGCTTCAGGATCGAGGCCAACATCCGCACCGTCGTCGTCTTGCCGGCGCCGTTCGGCCCCAGCAGCGACAGCACCTCCCCCTCGCGCACCGTGAGATCAACGCCGTCCACGGCCACGAAGTCGTTGTAGTGCTTGGTCAACCCGATCGCTTCGATCACGCCTGTCGAGAAACCTGTGAATGGCCGGGAATGTCTCATCTCACCCCCCGGCCCCCTCTCCACTCGGTGGAAAGGGGGTCGGGGAGTGAGGTGCGCACGGCCGCAATCACTCATTGTCGGAGGGTGCCAGGGCACACCAATTCATCTGTCATTATACTCCATCTTGCGCTGAGGCAGTAGCGGGAAAGAAGTACCCTGGTGGGGGCTACATGAATCCGGGCGGCACCAGGCAGCGTTCGATCCAGCGATTGGCTGCGTCAATGTGGCGCTGGCCATCGCGCAATGAGAACGCGCCGTGGCCGGGCAGGAACACATCCACGCCCAGTCCTGCCAGCCGCTGCAGGCTGCGCAGGTGGGCCTGCAGATCACAGTCCCAGATGCTCTGAAGGTGTATCTTGCCGCCGAAGAAGAGCAAGTCTCCGGCAAAGAGGTAGGTCAGGCCGGCGTCCCGCATCAGGAACGCCACGTGCCCCTGGCTGTGACCGGGAACGTCGAGAACTTGGATGGCCAGATCACCTACGGTCACCACCTGGCCGTCGGTGAGGTCAGTCGCCACCGGACAGGCCTCCAAGTGGTACTCCGGCGCGTAGAAGCCGCCCTGCTTGCCCCGATCCAGGCTGATGGCCTGCTCATCACCCCGGCGCAACCAGTCTGCGCCGACGGCCGAGGCCATCACCTGCAGATTGGGCAGGAGCTGGCGCAGGCGGGCCGCGCCGCCGGCGTGATCGGCGTGCAAGTGGGTCAACAAGAGGTGCCGCACAGCGGCCAGGTCGAAGCCGTGGGCGCGGATGTTGGCGACGATCTCGTGCCCGCCCAGGCCGGTGCCGGCATCCACCAGTGCCAGCTCGGTGCCGCCATCAATCAGATAGACGTGGCAATCGGTGGGGTGGGTCAGACTGAATCCGGCGGCACCGCTGCCGACCAGGTAGACACGGTGAGTGAGTTGCATAGGGACTCCTCAGAACAGAGCATTCGCCGGCCAGCAGACGTCCCGGCACGACACGGCAGGGGGCGCAGCCGGTCCAACGTTACATCGCCGCCGACCAGCCCGACGGCTGAGCGGGGTGCATGCCTCGTGCAACGTCTCGCTGCGCCCCTACGCACTACGCACGAAACCGTGCAGCTATTTTCAGGCGTCGTGGTGGCGGCTCGCAGCAACGGATGACTCCTCTGGAAGAGAGGCTGGTGAGTGAGATACTGTGTCGAAAAGCACCGTGCTCAGACGCCTTCACGCCCGCCTACCAGATGACAGGCCACCCGGTGGCCCGCGCCGATGTCCCGCAGCGGTGGGTCAATCGTCTGACAGGCGGCGACCTGCGCCGCCGGACAGCGCGGCGAGAAACGACAGCCACGCCCCGACCAGGCCGCTGTGGTAATATCGGTCTCCAGGACGACGTGCTCCAACATGCGCTGGTCAGGGTCGGTTGAGGGCACGTCGGCCAGCAGCGCCCGGGTATAGGGATGTTGAGGGTGGTCAAACACCTGGGCGATGCTGCCTTGCTCAACGATGCGGCCCAGATACATCAGCGCTACCCGGTCACACATGTAGCGCACGATGCTGAGATCGTGCGTGATCAGGAGGTACGTCAGCCGCAGCCGCGCTTGCAGGTCAATGAGCAGATTCAGAATCTGGGCCTGGACTGACACGTCCAGCGCCGATGTCGGCTCATCGAGCAGCAGGAGTGTCGGCTCGAGCACCAGGGCCCGGGCGATGCCGATGCGTTGACGCTGGCCGCCGCTGAACTCGTGCGGGAAGCGGTTGGTGTGTTCGGGATTGAGTCCGACCAGTCGCATCATCTCACGCACGCGTTCGTCCAGCGCAGCGCCGGCCAGGCGCCTGTGCACCAGCAGCGGCTCGGCGATGAGCTGACGCACCGTCATACGCGGGTTCAGCGACGAATACGGATTCTGGAAGACGATCTGGATCTGCTCGCGCACCTTGCGCAGCTCGCGCTCTGTCAGATCGAGGAGCGACTGGCCGGCGAAGATGATGTCGCCCGAAGTCGGCTCGACCAGGCGCGGGATCAGCCGCGCCAGCGTGCTCTTCCCGGAGCCCGATTCGCCGACCAGGCCGAACGACTCGCCGGCGCAGATGTCGAGCGAGACGCCGTCAACTGCCCGGACAGCGTGATTGCCCCCGGCCGGGTAGACTTTGTACAGGTTATGCAGCCGCAGGATAACTTCGCTCACCGGAGCAACTCCGCGGTGCTCGCCCCGCCGTCGGCATACAGGACACAGGCGACGTAGTGACCGGGCGCCACCTCGATCCACGGGGGAAGGGCCGCGGTGCATTCAGCCCGCGCGTGGGCACAGCGCGGGTGGAAGCGGCAGCCGGGGGGCGGATCCAGGAGACTGGGGACGCTGCCGGGGATGCCCTCCAGGCTGCCGCGCAACACACCATCGGTGGGGATGGCGCGCAGCAGCCCGCGGGTGTAGGGGTGTCGCGGCGAGCGCAGAATCTGGCGCGTCGAGCCGCTCTCGACGACGTTGCCGGCATACATCACGGCCGTGCGCTGACACAGCTGCGCCACCACGCCGATGTTGTGGGTGATGAGGAGGACAGTCAGGTCAATCTCGCGCACCAGGCTGACGATCAGGCGCAGAATCTGCGCCTGCACCGACACATCCACGGCGGTGGTCGGCTCATCGGCGATCAGCAGCTCCGGCCGGCCGGCAACAGCCATCGCGATAAGCACGCGCTGGCGCATGCCACCCGAATACTCGTGCGGATAGGCGCGGATGCGTCGCTCCGGTTCAGGAACACCCACCCGGTGCAGCAGCTGGATGGCGTGCCGGCGTGCCTCCTGACGCCGCTGGCGGTTGGAGGGCAGCCAGCCGGTGAAGGGGCGCGCGTCCAGCTCACCGCGCCGGCTGAGGATGGCGTCCACCATCTGCTGCTCGACGGTGAACACGGGGTTGAGACCGGTCATCGGGTCCTGCAAGATCACGCCGATGTGGCGCGCGCGCAGCTCGCGCAGCGCCCGTCCCGTCTTCTCCAGCACATTCTCGCCGCGGAACCATACCTCACCGCGCGGGTAACGCGTCGGCGGTTCGGGCAACAGGCGGGGAATGGTCATCGCCGTGACCGATTTGCCGCAGCCGGTCTCGCCGACCAGGCCGAGGAGGTCACCTTTCTGGACAGTCAGATTGACGCCGTTGAGGACTCTGGCAACGCCGTCTATCGTGACGAATTCAGCATACAGGTCGCGAATCGCAACAAGAGGTTGGGCGACCATCACCGCACCGTTGAATTGGGATCGAGCAGGTCGCGCAGGCCGTCGCCCAGCAGGTTGAAGCCGAGCACGGTGATGAACATGAACAGACCGGGGAACGTCGAATACCACCAGCTGGCCGGAATGTAGCGCCGACCCTGGGCGATCATCGAGCCCCAATCGGGTTCGGGCGGCTGGACGCCGACACCGATGAAGCCCAGTGCCGCGATCGACAGGACCGCGAAACCGAAGTCCATAGACGCCTTGACGATGATAGGCGTCAGCAAGTTGGGCAGGATGTGGCGCCAGATGACCCAGCGGCTGCCAGCACCGATGGCGCGCGCACCCAGCACATAGTCTTCCTCGCGCACCTTGAGCACCATCGCCTCTACCAGGCGGCAGTAGCCCGGCCACCACGTGACCGACAGCGCCAACATCGCATTCACCATACCGCGTCCCAGCGCTGCCGTGATGGCCAGCGCCAGGAAGATGCCCGGAAAGGTAAGCATGATGTCGGTCAGGCGCATGATGATCTGATTCACCCAGCCGCCGAAGTAACCGGCGATGGCGCCCAGCGTCACCCCGATGCTGATCGCCACCACCAGGATGATGACGCCGACCTGCAACGAGGTGCGTGTCGCCAGGACAGTGCGCGTGAATACATCTCGGCCGGCTTCATCGGTGCCGAAAAGGTGGTCGGCGCCGGGCGGCTTGAGGCGCTGGCTCATATTCACCTTGCCCGTGGCGTCCTCGGGATAGGGCACCCAGGTCGGGGCACTGATGGCGACCAGGACGAGGAGGAGCACCAGGGTCAATCCGACCACCGACAGCCGGTTGCGCGTGAAGCGATACAGCCCGCGGCGCAGGTCGGTGATCTGGCTGGCGTGCTCGGTGCGCCAGTGTGTCCAATGGCGAGTGATGACCGATGCGGTGATCATCAGCGACTCACGTGGCGCGGATGCGCGGATCAATCAAACGGTACACGATGTCGGTGATCAGATTGACCACCACGACGACACAACCGACAAACAGCGTGGCCCCCATGATCGGCTGAAAGTCCAGCAGCAGCGCCGCCTTCAACGCATATTGGCCGATTCCGGGCCAGTCCAGCACGTGTTCGATCAGCACGGCGCCGCCGAGCTGGTAGCCGATCAGGAAGCCCAGCATGGACACCGTGGCGATGAGAGCGTTCTTCATGAGGTAGCGCATCCAGATGAGACGTTCGTGGATGCCGTTGGCGCGTGCCACCATGACGAAGTCTTTGCGCATCAGGTCGAGCATGTCGCCGCGCAGCGTGCGGGTGACGAGCGCGATCACCAGCAGCGACTGGCACAGCGCCGGCATAATGATGTAGCGCAACGCGGTGGCGAAAGCGGCGAGATCACCCGCGAGCAGCGTGTCCAGGAGCAACAGGCCGGTGTAGACCTGCGGATATTCCATGCGGGGGTTGAAGCGCCCGCTCACCGGCAGCAGCTTCAGATTCTGGGCCAGGGTGATCTGGAGCATGATGGCAATCCAGAAGACGGGCACGCTGACGGCACCGATGGAGATGAAGCGCGAGGTATGCTGGCCTTTCAAGGCCTTCTGATAATCCCGGCCGCCGAGGTTGGTCTTGCCTACCAGGGAGGGATCGGTGCTGTAGGCGATGACGTTGGAGGGGTCGTACATGTTCACTTTTTCGATCTGAAAACTGTATATGGTGTTGCGAACGATGCGGTCCAACATCTTAAACTGCCGGGGATCCCGCAGACGGACCT
>Ga0101944_10007902_pt1 | contig 10399 bp, 12 predicted proteins | sample DewCreD2012metaG_FD_75245 | JGI IMG/M metagenome (GOLD analysis project Ga0101944, IMG submission 75245) | Hot spring sediment bacterial and archeal communities from British Columbia, Canada, to study Microbial Dark Matter (Phase II) - Dewar... ...
GCAGGTAAGGCTCAGATGAAGCAAAGCCCCGTCGTCGTCAGGGGATGACGCACAGCTGCCGGCCGTCCCTCGAGCTGGCGGAGGAAGAGCGCAGCACACGTCGCGTTGAGCGAGAGGATGCTCGCGCCCGGCTCGTTTGCGTATCCGCCGTTCGGCGCACGAAATGGCGAAACGTCGACCGGCCCGGTATCGCTCCTTCCCGGGATCGCGCCGTAATACACGTTGCTCAGGAAACGGCCGGACGGCGGGGTCGGGGACTCATCGCACGCTGGCAGGGTCGAAGGGCCAAAGTCCGCAGCCACCAGCCAGGCATACGCCAGGGCCGCAGCCTGGAACTCGCTCCCGCAGGCGGCCTCAGCAATTCCCGGGGCGATGGACGAGGCCTCCGCCAGTGCGGCCGGGAACCCGGCCGAATCGCCCTCCGCACTTGCCAGAGGCCGGCTCGACGGAGCCGGCTGCGTGGCGGCCACTGTGAACGAAACGGGCTCCGCGGGAACCGGCTCAATCGTCGGCGGGGGCGGTACGGGGTCGGCCGGCGGCAGGCTCGGCGGCGGTGGGGCCGGCGTGACACTGGCGGCGGTCGGACCGGTCGGCGGACTCGTGGAGTCCGAACTCATCAGCGCGTTGCGGAACCAGTAGATCGCCCCGGCCGCGATGAGCACCGTCATCGCAGCCACGTAAAACCGACTCTTGCGGGTCCGTGCCACGGCAGCCTCCTTGCAGGGCAGCGTTACATCCGGTCATGGGCACAGGGGTCAGCCGCCCGGTCCGGCCACCCTGTAAGCCAGGCCTGATAAGATACCGTCCAGCGAGGCGGGTATCCAGTTCGGGCAGACACACAAGGTCGGGTAAGAGGCAATTCGGGCAGGCCGAGTGCATCACGAAGAACGGCGATTCACAAGGACATACTGGATAGACGGGATAGAAGACAACCGGTCGGCGGCTGGAGGTGCCTCAATCGATCCTGTTCATCCTGTGCATCCCTGTAAATTGCCTTGCCTGTGCTTCGTGTTTTCAAGACCCAAAGCGGCGGACCTTCTGGTCGGTCACCAGCATGTCCACCTGCATGTCGTTGGGACCGATCGGCAGGGTCGGCACGACCTGGTCCTCGAAGGCAAGGCCGCACGAGACGGCTTTGAACTCCGGCTGCGCCAGGAAGCGGTCGTAGAAGCCCCGGCCCCGGCCCAGGCGGTTGCCCAGCAGATCGAACCCCAGGCCCGGCACGATCACCAGGTCGATGTAGTCCACGGGGAACGGCACGCCCTTGATCGGCTCGGGCGGACCGGTGACGGTCTGGACGACGTCCTGGTCGAGGCTGCGGATCTCCACGGGGATCATCCGCCGCTGGTCCCACGAGACGCGCGGCGCCAGGACGCGCTTGCGGTCTTCCCAAGCCTGCAGAACCAGAGTGGTGGTATCGACTTCAGTCGGCAGGGACAGGAACAGCATCAGCACTTCGGCCCGCTCGTACTCGGGCTGGCTCATGAGCAACCTGCAGGCGCGAACCGAACGGGCGTGGCGCTGCTCGGGCGTGATCGACGCCAGCAACGAGCGGAGTTTCTGTCGCAGTTCTTTCTTGACGTTCATGCAGCCTTTGGCCCCACCACCCTTGCATCCCCGGGGGTCACGCACGATCGTCCGGCCCGTTGTCACGAAGCCGACGCAGGAAGTCTGCCATCTGCCGCTCAAACCCATGATCCGTGGGCAGATAATACTTTTTATCGACACCCAGGTATTCCTGCTGTACAAATCCCTTTTCGTGGTCGTGCGGGTACTTGTAATCCGTACCATGCCCGAGACGCTTCGAGCCGGCATAGTGCGCGTCCCGCAGGTGTTTCGGCACGGGAATCGCCCGCTGGTTCGTCACGTCGTCCGCCGCCGACCAGATGGCCATGGCCGAGGCGTTGCTTTTGGGCGCGCAGGCTAGATAGATCGTCGCCTGGGCAAGCGTGAGCTGGCATTCCGGCAGACCGATGCGTTCGGTAATCGTGTAGGCGGCCGCCGCCAGTGCCAGCGCCTGCGGGTCGGCGTTGCCGATGTCCTCGCTGGCCAGGATCGCGATGCGCCGGGCGATGAAGCGGGGGTCCTCGCCCGCCTCCAGCATCCGCGCCAGCCAGTAGATCGCGGCATCCGGATCCGAACCCCGCACGCTCTTGATGAACGCGCTGATGTGGTCGTAGTGCGCGTCGCCCCGGGCGTCGTAGACCAGGGCCTTACGCTGGATCGATTCGGCCGCCACTTCCGTGTCGATGAAAATCCTGCCGGCGGCCGCGCGCCCGCCTGCCGACGGGACAGGCGTGACACCCGCCCCACGGCCGGGCTCCGCCGATGAGGGCCCCGGCGGCACGGGGCCTGCCGGCGCGGGACCCTGGGCGGATTGCTGCGACAGCGCCGCGACCTCCAGGGCCGACAGCGCCCGGCGGGCGTCGCCGTCGGACATCTCGGCCAGAAAGTCAAGCGCGTCGTCGGTGATCTCGATGTCGAGCTTGCCGAGCCCCTTGTTCTCGTCCTTGAGCGCGCGAAGCAGGAGGGCCTTGATGTCGTCCTTCGTCAGCGACTGGAACTGGAAGACCTGGCTGCGGCTGACCAGTGGCGCGTTGACGCTGAAGAAGGGGTTCTCGGTGGTCGCGCCGATCAGGATGATCACGCCGCGCTCGACGTCGTCGAGAAGCACGTCCTGCTGCGCGCGGTTGAAACGGTGGATCTCGTCGAGGAACAGGACGGTCCGCTGGCCCGAGACCTCCAGGCGCGTCTTGGCGCGATCGAGTACGTCGCGAACATCCTTGACACCCGCGGCTGCCGCGTGCAATTGCTCGAAGGCGGCCTTGGTATAGTTGGCGATCACCTGGGCGAGCGTGGTCTTGCCGGTGCCGGGCGGACCGTAGAAAATCGCGCTGGTCAGGCGATCGGCCTGGAGCAGTCGCCGCAGCAGTTTGCCCGGCCCGAGGAAGTGCTGCTGGCCGGCGAACTCCTCGAGCGTTGTCGGGCGCATGCGCACCGGCAGCGGCTCAGCGGCCTGCAAGGCCTTGCGACGTTGTTCGGCAAATAGATCCACGGCATCGACCGCCACACATCAGGTCATACACGATTTGCCTCAAGGAGTTGAATTGTAGACCAGCCGCCGGAAGCGGACAACAGCCGGCCAAGGGCAAGATCGTTCCGTAAGGCATTCCGCCTACGCGAAGAGCTTGTAGATCAGCAGCAGCCCGATGCCCAGGCCGATCATGGCGCCGACGATCGTGGCCCACAGCGCCAGCACGGCCATTGGCAGGTCGGCCAGTTTCGGTTGTTTGAGCATCTTGTGTACCAGCGAGACCGCCAGCACCAGCGGCAGCAGCATTAGCAGCCGGCTCAAGCCGGTGAACATCGGCATCGCGGCAAGAATCGCCAGGCTCAGGCTGTACACGTAACGCTCCGTTTCCTGCTTGGCCCGCCGCATCGAATCGCACGGCGGGTTCGTTCTTCTATAAGGACTTCTGCTCGGCCGCCGGGTCGGCCGGCTCGTCGCCCGAGGCCCGGCCGATGGCATCCAGGATCACCAGCATGTTCAGCAGGCCCGCGATGCCGGCGTAGATGATTGCGATGTCGGCGTCGGGCCACGGCACGGCCGGCGGGATCAGTTGCCGCACGGTCGCCAGCCACAGCGCCACCACCTGCGGGCCGACGCCGAGCTGCGCGACGAACCACAACATGTTGCCCGACGGGTCGACCGTGTAGCGCACCCCGCCGACGAACACGCCGGTCCAGTACGTCGCGACGATGGTGACAAACAGGATCACGCCGCGGGCGCGATGGCCGAGCAGCCAATGCCCCAAGCCCGGTATCGCCCAGGCAGCCAGACCGATCACGGCCGGGTTGGGACGCTCCGGCCCGCTTCGAGATGTCATACGTTGTGCCATCAGTCATCCATTACGCAAGGCAATCGCCGAACGTTCATTCGGGATACGGCGTGCCTATGTTAGCGGGATTGTGCAGGCGGAACAACTCGAACGGTCCAGGAGCAAGAGGGACGGGTGTGTAACGCCATTTGCGCGGGTCGGGGGCGTGGTTCCTTCGCTGTGCTGGGGACAGGCTCTGCTGGCGGCCGTTTGCCAGCAGGGCCGTGGTCATGCCGAACATTCCATGGCCGCCCCCTTCGTCGTCCTATCCTGTTCATCCTGTACATCCCTGGGAATGCCTTGCCCGCACAGGCAACGCCACTCATCGGGCCGCGGTCAGGTTGGCCGTGGTCTCGCGGACCTTGCTGATCCGCCGCCAGTGGCTGCCTTCCCAGAAGACCTTGGTGCAGCGGTCGCAGCGATAGAAGGTGTTCGCCCAGACGAGGCTGCGCGCCGGTACCTCGCCGGCCACCTCCTCCCGTGTGGCGGGCAGCAATCGCCCGCCGCAGGTCATGCAGCGGGGCAGCCGGACCTGCAACTTCAACTGCTGGACGACATACTCCAATTGCTCCATGCGGCGCAATCCCCTGGGAACCAACAAGGCCCGGACCTGCCCGCTGCTGATGGGCCGGCGTTCAAACATACCCGTATCGGAGCTGAGCAGCACGCGTCCCTCATCAGCGGCCTGCTGAACCAGTTCTCCGTCATCGATGTCTGCCGACCAGGTCGCGTCGTACCCGATCCCGCGCAGCCATCGGGCGAGGCCGCCGCACATGGCATCGCAGGCGAATCGCACGTCGTTCGTCTGCTCGACCGCCGATCCATCACTTGTATGCGTCGACATCGGTAGGGCTTCGCTTCCGTTCAGAGGTTCGCTTGGAATGACCGGGAACCTGACCGGCAACAGTCACGCCCCACACAGGCCCCTGGTCTGTGCCATCAAGGCAATGCCGTATCAAGCACACGGCCGCAACGGCCAGTCAGGCATTCCACAATTCTCCTTGCGGCTATTGATCATATGCGTCCTTGGCCCACGACAGCCAGCACGGGTGAACGGTAAGGTCCAGAAGACGGCCCGCGTTCCCGGTTGAGAAGAAAGCCGTTGGGGATTGCGACACGTCCTATAATCTAGCCACCATCAACGCCAAGGTTACTGACCGGGTTGACTTTCCGCCTCGGAAGCCCCTTGCATCGCCTCGATGACACGGGCGACGCTGGATATGGCGTGGCTGGCCGCGGTGGCTCGCTCGTTCAACTGAACGTACCTGTCCTTGACCGACCGGGCCAGGCCGTCTGCGGCCGACGGCAGTTGCCGGCCAAGGTCTGATAACGCCTGCAGGACCGCCAGACCCTGCTCTTCGAATGTGCTGCGGGCGGATGAGCCTTGCGTCGCCGTGGAGGGCTGACTGCCTGCGGGGACCGCCGGCTGCTCAGCCTGGGTCTTCACTTCCGATAACCCTACCTGCATCAGGGCTATGACCAACTGCTGCAACTGCGTCTGCGGGACTTGCGGGTCGTGGTAGACGGTGGCCGCACGAACGCCTTTGCGACCGGCCTCTTGCGCCGCCTGCATCGCATCGCGCAGGGTGCTTGGTCTGCCTCCCAGGTGCAGTCGGCCGAGGCGGTCCATCCGGAAGACCAGCGGCGTCGATGCCGCCTGGATGATTACGGTGACCGTCGTGTCGGCCGAGGGGATCTTCTCGGTGTACGCCCGCAGCCAGAGGTCCTCGTTGGCTGAGGTGTGGCTGGCCGGTATGGCGATGACGGCGGACTCGAAGTCCACGACCGTGATGACCGTGCCGTCCAGGTCCGCCAGCAGGTATCCTTCGTCGGTGAACATCGAGCCGGCGAACACCCAGGTGATAGGCCCGGCCGGCTGGTTCTGCTTCTTGTCCCACAGCCATTGCCAGATCGGCACCGACCATGCCTGGCCGGCCGCCGTCCAGCGCACGGTGATGTCCAGCGGCTGGCCGGTGGCAGGCACGACGCGCTTGGCCTTGTTGTCGTAGAGCGGAGGTTTGCCGGGCTCGAGGCCGACGAGTCCCATCGCCTGGAAGACGTGCATTGGCCGGGCCTGGAGGCGGACGATGCTCTCGTGCTCCTTGGTGTTCGGGCTGCAGGCGAACAGTTCGAGGTCGCCTTCACGCAGAACGACCTGGCCCGCCAGCAGGACCTGCTTGTTCGTCCAGTCGATCTGCACGCCGGGCTGATAGGGCACGATGCCCTTGCGCTGCGTGGCGGTGGCGGATTGTGTGGCTGCGGGCTGCGTGGCTGGCTGTGCGGTGCGCGCAAAAGTCGCAGCGGATGCGGGCGGTTCCGTCTGTGCCCCTGCGGTTGCACGGAAGATGGCCATTACGGCAAGCAGCACGCATACGCATGTTTGGGTTGTTGTGGATGTCTTCATATTTCGCACGCTCTTGGCTCGGTCTGGGGAGCACTGCCTACGGAACGGCCGGTGCGGTGGCAACTGCCGTTCCACCGGGCACGGCATCGCTCGCGCCCGGCGATGCCGGCGCGTCAGTCGGCACCGCGGGAGTCGTTGCCGGCGGGTGCGTTGCCGCCGACTCGTCCACCTCGCCCTCGCTGGTCACGCGCACCCAGCGGTCGCGAGCGATCGGCACGCGCTTGGGCAGCTGGTATGCGGCCGAGGCCGCTGTGATATCGGGGTAGAACTTCAGCGTCTTCAAACGAATCCGCAGGCTGTCGCCGGTCTGGGGCCAGTGCATCCCGATGTCGCGCGCGACATACGTCTGTGACCTGGCGACCCGCTCGTAGCGGTCGAGGTTCGCCTGCATCTGGACCTGGCCGCCTGGCTCGCGGAAGATCACCACGCGCGGCAGGAACGGCGGGTAGCGGTCGAGCCAGTATTCCCGCTGGATCCACGGACCGTTCTCGCCACGGGCGTAGTACAATAATTCATAGTAGCGGTCGCCGCGCGTACGAGGCTGCGGCCCGTCCAGGCCGCTGTCGCGCGAAGGCAGCGGTGACAGGCCCATGGCCGACAGGATCATGTCGGGCGGCAGCGGCATCTTGTAGGTCTTGGCCGGATCGAGGTCGGCCCAGCGGCCCCACCATAGTTTTTCGACCTCCGGCTTGACCCAGACCCAGAAGATCTCGTCGTTGCTTCCGATGCGCATCGCGTCAGCCATGCCCAGGTGCGAGAGGTTCAGGTAGAAATGGCGCGGCGGCAGGAAGCGGAGTGTCCCATCAAGTTCGTAAGACTTGCGTTTGCCTTCGTCATTGATCCGCGCGCTGATGTCGCCGCTGGCGCCGAGGGACTCGGTGATGCTGGCCACGTTATTGTTGACCGCGGCGACGTTCTCGGCCAGCGAGCGCAGCGGCGGAGGCGGCAGACGGATGGGGGTCTTGCCAGGCGGCGGGCAGCCGGTCAGCGCGACCAGCGCCAGCGGCAGCAGGTACAGCGCCATGCGCCGGGCAGCGATGTGTCGAGAGTTGCGATCGGCGTTTGTCATTGCTTGCCTCGATCTAGACGGATTCCGCTTCCTGGTCCAGGCCCGCCAGCAGGTCCGCCAGTTCCTGCGCCAGTTCGTCGGTGTCCTGCTGCGACAACGTCGGGCTGACCACGTCGAAGGTCGCGTCGTCGCCTACGCGCCTCATGTGCCACACCTGGCAGCCGGCCTGCGTGTCGGTGCCCTGGAGCTTCAGCAGCCTGCGGCGCAACAGGAGCAAGGCCAGCACAAAGCGCAGCTTGTGCGGCGCGGCGCCGTCGGTCTCGCCTAGCCGCTCGAAGACGCTCATCAGCAGCCGGGCCGGCACGCGGCGCGGCCTGGACTTCGCCTGCGGTACGGGCACCTTCGCGCGCCACGCGCCAAGGGCGTCTGCGGGCGTGTCCTGCCAGCACGTCTCGTCGAAGTCCTTGCGGACATACTGGTCGTCCTGCTGCCAGATCACTGCGTAGTAAACCTGCCCGGGTCGCAGGGGCTGGTTGCAGCTGGCACATTGGCCGGAAAACCGGCCGATCGGGAACTCGCCGGAAAATGGATTCTGATTCATGACCTCGTGGTTGTCCGAAAGACCCGCCGGGGCGGCGACGGCATCCGGGCCCCGGAGTAGTCTAGTGTTACATAATACTATAGTAGTCAGGTGAGGTGCCGTACGCTTGGGGATACGGCGCCGCCGCGGCCGGTACACCCTGCCACCGCTTCACCCTGTCAGCGTTCTTACGTCTCTTCGGTCGGGATGTTCAGGCGGTCGCAGATGCGGTCAAAATCGTCCAACGTCCGATAATACAGTACGATCCGACCGCTCTTACCCTTCGGGCCCTCCTTGATCTTCGCCTTCACGCCCAAGACCTGGGTGAAACGCTGCTCTACGCTCTTGATCAGTGGCCGGGGCTGGGCTGCTTTCCTGGCCGGCTGGCCCTGCCGGAGCAACTGCACCATCTTCTCGACCGCGCGTACGGACAGGTCCTGCTCGACCGTCTGGCGGGCCAGCCGGACGCGATGCTCCGCCGCTGCGCCAAGTATCGCCCGCGCATGTCCCATGCTGAGCTGACCGCTGCGGATCCAGGACTGGACGATTTCGTCTAACTCGAGGAGCCGCAGATAGTTCGATACGGTGGACCGGTCCTGTCCGAGGCGCTTGGCCAGTTGCTCGATCGGCAGGTCGAGCTCTTTTCGAAGCTGCTCGTAGGCCTGCGCCTTCTCGATCGCGTTGAGATCCTCGCGCTGGATGTTCTCGATCAGCGCCAAGGCGAGCATTTCCTTGTCCGTGGCCTGTCGGACAACAGCGGGCACCTCGATCAGGCCCGCCAACCGGGCCGCCCGGCAGCGGCGCTCGCCGGCAATGATCTGGAACTTGCCGTTGACTGGCCGGACGGCGATCGGCTGGAGGATGCCGTCTGTCTTGATGGACTGGGCCAGGTCGGCCAGGGTGGCATCATCAAAGCGTTGGCGCGGCTGAAAGGGATTGGGCTCGATATGGTCCAGGCGTAGCAGGCAAACGGGCGCTGGCGTCTCGGCGGGTGCTTGTGACGTCGCCACCGGGGTCTGCTGCGCCTGCGGGAAGTCCACCGTGCCGATCAGGGCCTCAAGACCGCGGCCCAGCCTCTGGGTCCGTTTTGACATAGCGTACCTCCGTGCACGTTGACGGGGACATTCTAAAGGAACAGTCCCGTCGTTGGAAGGTTCACCGGGCCTGGTCCTGCGAATTGCACTCGTCAAAGGCCTGGCGAGGCTGCACAATGGGTTTCTGCCGGGAAGCGTTCCACGTGGAACGCTATCACCTTTTGCGAGTATACCCGGCAGACGCAAGCCCTTGTTGTGCATCCTGCGGCAAGACCACCAACAGCCGTTCCACGTGAAACGCTCCTCTCACCTTCCACCTGCTCGGCCTTTCGGCTATCATACATCTATCGGTCACCCTTAACCGGGCGGCCCTCCCGATGGCCTCTCTTCAGGAGCCAACCATGCTTCAGTGCGAACAGTGCGAACTGGCCGAGAAGCACCCGTCCGGCCGGATCGTCTTGCGATGCAACCCGCTCTCAAACATCAAGGAAGAGGCCTGCCTACTCAAGTGGCAGGTAATTAAGATCGATACCATGGTCCAGGCGTACCAGGCTACCATCCAGGCGTACCAGCGCCTCGCGCCGCTCCAGGAGAAAATGCTCCGCCAGATCGAACGCGAAGTCGATGATATCGAGGAAGGAGATGCCTGGAAGCGCGGTCCGGCCGACGACGATGATGACGAGCTTCGGCCGTAGGTGGCAGGGCGTTGGGCGGGCGGACCGACGGCAAACACTGCGAGATCCAGGGAGTTCCTTGTGCATAGCGAGCTTCACTGCACGCTTGAGAACCCAGGTACCGTTACAGAACCCCGCTACCTGCGCGTCACGCAGTTGAAGACGCACCTATAATCGCAAATCGTTATATGAAAACAACTTAACACAGCATGCGCATATCTGATTCATCAAAGCCAGTGCCTAGCAAGTCCGTTATCGGACGTCCGGTTTGGTCCTTATCCGCCGCAACCTTCACGTGTTACTTCTTCTTGCGTCAGTCTGTCGCTATAGAGTCAAGTCAAGCTCCCACGGTGCCCGATGTGTATTGCACGCCCGGCCCGCGCTGGACCGGCTACTGAGTGCCTACTATGACCAAGCTTTCATACTACGTTGCCGATGCTTTTACTCCGACCCGCTTCCTCGGCAACCCCGCAGCGGTCGTGCCAGACGCCGACGGCCTTGCCAACGAACGAATGCACGCCATCGCCGCGGAGATCAATCTCAGCGAGACCTCCTTCGTCCTGCGGCCCACCACCGACCAGGCCGACATCCGCATTCGCTGGTTCACGCCTCAGACCGAAGTGAAGATGTGCGGTCATGCTACGCTTGCGGCCGCCCACGTGCTCCGTCAAAGCGGCGCCTGGAGCGACCCTGCCAGGCCGCTGCGCATCGAGACAGCCTCGGGCGTACTGACGGTGGAACTCGAGCGTACGGCGTCGGGCGAGTGGCTGTGGCTTCGGATGCCCACGCCGCGCCTGGTCCGGGCGACACTCGACCCGAC
>Ga0101944_10007903_pt1 | contig 10399 bp, 6 predicted proteins | sample DewCreD2012metaG_FD_75245 | JGI IMG/M metagenome (GOLD analysis project Ga0101944, IMG submission 75245) | Hot spring sediment bacterial and archeal communities from British Columbia, Canada, to study Microbial Dark Matter (Phase II) - Dewar... ...
TCAGGGACGTATTGCCAAGAAAGTGAAACTTCTCCCACGGCAGATCCGGCAGAAGCCCTATCTGAATCGCTTTCTCAACATTGATGTACTGCCCAAACGAGCCGCCGATCAGCACGCGCTCCACACTGGAAAGGTCAGTTCCCACACTACGCGCCATCACCGTGAAACCGGCATAGATGGCCGCTTTGGCGCGGATCAGGTTGTCAATATCCACCTTCGTGAACACGATATCCCGTCCGTGCGCCGTCTCATTGGCCCACGCGATCACATACTCCGGCCCGTGATCTCCATGCCGGATGCGCGGCGAACCCAGGTCAAAGTTCAGATTGCCCCCCTTGTCCATCACTCCGGTGACCAGCATCTCCGCCAACAGCGAGATAAGACCGGAACCGCACAGGCCGCGTGGGGGCGTCGGCTGCCCCTGGGCTTCGAGTTTGGGGTCAGGAATGACCCGATAGGTGGGCTCATAGGTCTCACTGTTGATCCAGACTTCCTCAATGGCACCCATTGTAGCCCGCATGCCGTCCTGAACGCCGGCCCCCTCAAACGCCGGACCGGCCGAACACGCACAGCTGATGAGCCAATCACAGTCGCCGAGGACCATCTCACCATTCGTGCCCACATCGAGAAACAGTGTCACCGCCGGACTGGAACACATCTGCGACCCCAGCACGCCAGCCGGTATGTCGGCGCCAACGTAGCTGGCAACGCCGGGCAGACAATCCACGGTTGCCTGTGGGTGAACAACCAGTCCCAGTTCACCCGCCCGCACCGGCGGTGGCTGGTTGACCGCCGTCACAAAGGGATCCAATCGAATCGAATTGGCGGGCACGCCCAGAAACAGATGGATCATCGTGCTGTTGCCGGCCACCGTCAGCTTGTACACATCGGCGGGCCGCACCCCCGCGCGCCCTGCGGCACGCTCCAGAAGTTCGTTGATCGTGCCCACGACCAGGGTCTGCATCTCCTCAAGACAGCCATTGCGACTGGCATAGATGATGCGCGAAATGACATCCTCGCCGCGCCTGATCTGCGCGTTGTACTCCGCCGCGCGCGCCGCAATCCTTCCGCTGACGAGATCAACCAACAGAAGGCTAACCGTGGTCGTTCCGATGTCCACAGCTGCGCCCCACAACTGGTCGGCGGTGTGACCCGGCAGCACGTCAACCAGCCGTGCTGGCCCCTCCGGTCGATCCCACGTGTCCTGCTCGACCACACACGTCACAGTCCAGTCGCCATCCCGCAGTGTCTGCCCCACCTTGCGCAATGTCGGCAGGTCAATGCTCGGATTGACAATACCGTGCTCCGCAGCAAGCGTCCGCCGGAGACGCGACCAGTCATCCGTCTGATCCTCCATCGTTGGTGGCGCCAGCACCACGGGGACGAGACGCATAGACTGGTGGCGCTCCGGATCGTAGGCAAACGGAAGCGCATAGCCGGCCGCCGTGCGGTCGGTCACGAGCCGCCGCTCCACCTTTTCCTGAGGCGGTATGGTGACGGTTAGCGACCCTTCGACAACCGTCTGGCAGGCCAGCACATAACCGGCAGCCAGATCCGCCTCACTCAGTCGCACCTCGGACCGGCTGCGCACCGCAGATCGCGAGTCGACAATGACTGCACATCGTCCACACCGGCCCTGTCCTCCACAGGGAATATTCAGTTCAACGCCCGCCTGATGTGCGGCATCGGCGATCAACGTGCCGGTCGGAACATCCACACATACCCCGGACGGTTCAAAACGGACGCGGTGTGTCGCTATCGGAATGCCTCCAAATCCTTCACGTGGTATTTCTCCGGTCGGTCTGCACCGACGTTGAACGTCATCGGTGCAGACCGAGCCAGACCGAATCTATCCCCAGCGCGTCTTGAGGAAATTGGGCAGGTCCACTGCCTCGCGCGGCCCGACATTGATCTCCCACCCGGGCAGCTCTTCCTCGATCTCCCCCATCAACACGGCGACGTGACCGGGAATGATAAGACGCTTGTGACTAATCTTATCCATGATGCCAGTCGTCTTGACCGACTTGGCGATCCGCTCGGCATCAAACTTGCCCGCCGCCCAGGCAGTCAGAACGCTCATACCCTCGGCATCGGCCACCAACAGCCAACCGGGCAGCCCGCTGCTCTCAACCTCATTGGCAACTGAGAAGTAGGTGATAGAGAAGTTCGTTGTGATCATCAACGGATCGCCCGGGCCGGGCTTGTTGATCTCGTAGATGCCGGGCAACACCTGAATCGGCTTCTGCGGATCGGTAAACAGATTGGCACGCAAGACAATAAGCGAGTACGCAACCGCCGGATCAAAGCGATCCAGAACTACAAAGCCGGCATACTTGGCGATGTGCTGGCCCGCCAGAACCACATCCTCCCCGGCGAAAGCAAGGATGGGATAGCCCACTTTGCGCTCGTTCTTCTTCAGAGCCAGCCGTCGCAGCTGCGTGAAGGCCGCCAGGCTATCGGCATAGCCACGTGTCCCGGGATCGAGAACGATGTCCTCAACGCCGGCTCCTTTGACCTGCTCAGCCAGATCCGCCAGCTGGTTCAGATCGCCATTGCCGGCCACCACCAACGGCACCTTATACTGAGCAGCCAACTTGGCCATGGCCTGCCAATTGTCAGCCGTTGCGCAGCACAGCAGTGGCGTGCTGCCAGCAGCAGCCTTGAGGCCAGCCTCCGCCTGAGCCGGGTCGGTCGTCATCAGAATCAGTGGCAGTCCGCAGACCCCCTTCACAGCCGCGACAGTGGCAGCGAAGTCGCCACCGGCCGCTTCCACGGCGATGCCATCCAACCCCAGCGTCATGCCCACATAGTCAACCTGATAGTCGTTGACCGCCTTGGCGACGTCAGCAGCATCGGGCTGGGTATCCTTGACTCGCACAAACAGGCCCGCAGGATGATAGAAGGTCTTTTCGTGCCGGAAGAGCACCAGTTCGTTGCCCACCTCCAGCTTTTTGGCGGTGCCGGCAACCGTGATCAGCCGGATGGGTGGCGCTGCCGACTCCTCCAGCTGGGCCTTGGCCGTTTCCTCCACGTAGGGACACGAAGACAGCTCAGCCTGCTTGGCAGCGAGCTTCATCGCGAAAGCCAGACACGTGGGATAGCCGCACTCCTTACAGTTCGCGTGAGCCTTGACTTCTGCGTTCGTGCTACTGGCAGGCAACAGCTTGTAGATTTGAAGGCCGGTGAGAGCCATGGGTGTTTTCCTCCGCTTGATGACTGATGGTTACCGCAAGAATGGGTGAACGGCGTTGCTCGCTCTCAGCTCATCAGCGCCTGGATCACCGATCGCACGCGCTTGACTGACTGCGGATGGCGCAGAATCACAATGTCCGCCCCCGATTCGATCAGGGCGCTGGCCGTCAACACCTCCCAGTTGCAGGCCCGTGTGGCGTAATCACCCCACGCTGCTGGCACACCCTCCGCTGCACGCGCTTCTTTGGTACGCCACGCTTCCTCGCCCGGTGTCACCAGCATCGGCTGCTGCGTCATACTGTCACCCTGCAATGCCGCCAGTCGCAGACGCTCCATCACGCTGTAGCCATATTCGATTCCATAGCCCAGAGCACCAGTGGTAGGATCCATGATGATCCGTTCCAGCGGCATACCCATATCGTGAATCAGAATATTGAGCTGCTTGGCAAGGTTGACATCCATCGCCGTGCGCGCATTGACCAGGTGACCGTGCGCCAGCGCCGCAGCCACAATCGTGCGATAGTTCTTTTCCTCGCACACCCCCAGCAGCAGATTCTCGCCCTTGCCCTCTTCTGCCACGGCAACCAGAATCTCATTGTCGAGATCAGCCTGCCCGGTTCCGAACACCACCAACGGTAGACCGGTGGCTGCCAACACCTCGCGCAGCGTCTGTCGCGCGTAGGCCGCGTTGAGACGGTCGGAAGGGGAAAAGGTCAGCGCCACCAGATCAGCGCCACTGGCCTCGGCAGCCCTGGCCCAGGCGCCGGGCGTCTGCGTCGCACCGTTCCAGGCCTCAATCAGCAAGGACGGCCAGTCAGTTGGCTGACTGTCCCGCACTTCGACCGCGATCGCCGGTGGATGCGGGATCGTGCCCTCGAAAGTAAGAAACGGCAACGTCGTCTCGCCGCCCACCGTCACCGTGCGCGAACGAGTGCCGCCGTTGGCCGCGGTGGCGCCCAGGGTCACTTCGCGCACCTTGCCACTCCACTTTTCCTTGGGTACTTCGATTCCGGGCATTCGTGACTGCCTCCTATGGAGAGATGTGATGATGGTCTGTCGCCCCGCTGCGGGCCGGACTGCCAGTGCGCAAGCCTCTTAACCGCGCCAATTGCCACTACGATGGTTCGGCACACATTGCTGCCACAACATCGCTCATCGAAAGGACGCCGACGGGGCGATTGGGAGTGCGCCCTCCCTGAACAATAAGCAACCGGCGCACCCCCTTATCCAGCATAATCTGCACCGCAGCGCTTAAGACAAGGTCGCCGGTCACAGTCACGACGTTGGGCGTCATGATCTCCTCAGCGGTCAGATCTTTCCAGTGACCCCGCACATAGGCGCGCGCCAGATCCACCTGCGACACCACTCCCTCGGCGCGCCCGCTTTCATCCAGGACGAATATAGCATTGATCGCGTATTCCCGCAATCTGCGCGCCACATCTATCACATGTTCATCAGCCCAACACGTGATGACTCCGCGATGCATAACGTCGCGCACAAGCTTCTCAGACATCGGGGTTCCTCCTTCTCCTTGGCGAGTTGGCTGACACCGTGTGCAACGTGGCAGCGGCGAAGGGCCTGACCACGGGACATCCTGTCCTCAGCAGTACTCCCTGCCGACAGGAAAAGTCGGCAGGGAGCGCAGAAATTCCGGTCTCCCCGCCGGGGACAGGGAGATATGCCGTTCACCTAGAACATCGGATCCATTGTCAAAGCGGGGTGTCCAACCTGCTCCATGTACGCCAACACACCCTCCACATCCGTACAGATGGTTTCGTCGGCAATCTTGCTGATGAGGTCAGGATCGCCCTCGCGCTCGGCTACCGCTTTCAGTTCTTCGGCCATGGACTGCTTCAAGAAGCTGCTCATCCAGACAACGCGTTTGAAGCCTCCGTCAGCCGAGATGAACTTGGGGCTCGTGAGGTAGTACTTGCCGACACCCATCACACCGGGAGTCTGCAGACCGCCACCGGCGATGCCAGCCAGCGTGCTGAAGGTCATGCCGGCCGGCGTCATACTCGGATCTTCGCGCGACACCACCATCACACCGTTGGCCTCCGGGATCACCATGACAATGCACTCGAAGCAACCGCACGCCGTCATCGGGTTCTCCATGATCGAGTACATGGTGACCTCGTGCACGCTACCGTGTGACGCCTGCTCGGCAAAGGCATTCGAGCCCTCCCAGTAGCCCTTGACCGGATCAAGCACACGCCCCTTGCGGATAGGCTGGTTGGGACCGGTCGGATTGATCTCGTAGCTGGCCTTGCAGTCCAACCAGTTGTAGGCGCCGCAAAGACCGAGGCGCTGCGGTGTCACCACGCAGACGTGATTGGGTGCAAAACTCTGGCACAACGTGCACGAGTAGAACTCATCCACAGCCTCGTCGGTCAGGTCAGCCAGGCGCTGATTGCGGAACGCATACGCCTCGCGCGCTTTCTCCAGCCACTCGGCGTGCAGGGTCGGGTCGGTAATAATCTTCACCTGCACCTTGTCCACGATGGCGCCGAAGTCGGCATGGAAACGGGCATGCAAGATGTCCCCAAAGTGCTTCAGATTGAACCCCTTGTCGGCGGCTGCGTTACTGATGCGAATCCAGGCAATGTCGCGCTGGCCGATGTGCTGGATACCCGAGGCACCGTTGATGAAGTAGTGCACCTGACGCTCCAGCACCGGTTCGAAGTCCTTCTGCATCTTGCGCCCGGCGACCTCGATCAGGATACCCATATCCATCGCCCCTTGCGGCGGGACATCCTCGAACGATGGACCGATGACCTCGATCTTGCCATCTTCCACCTGGTCCAGGTCAACCATCCGCAGATACTCATAGGCGCGGCTGTGCTTGCCGCCGAACTCGACCCGCATGTCCGCCTTTCGCACAACCTCGCCCTCGAACGCCGAGCCGTAGGGCACCGGGATCGGCACGTCTGTCACACGCACCTTGACACCGCGTACCTCGATACACTTCTGGACGAGTCTCTCGGCCTTTTCCATATCATCCTTGCCGGGAATCTCGTTCCAGGGCATCGAGATGACGTGTTCGTAGGTGGTGACGCCGGTGGGCAGGATTTCGGGTATGACCGTATCGGCAATGACCGGGAAGCCAAAGTTGATGGCACCGGCGGCTGCAGCGTACTTGAGGTCGTCCACCTCGCCCAGTGCCAGCACGAAGGCGAAGACGCGATCCTTGTTGTAGAGCAGGATGTCGCGCGCCATACCACCCTTGAGGCCGCCGAAAGTCAGCGCCGAACGGGTGGCGAAACCGAGCGCATAGATGGCGCTGAGGGTGTCGAGGCCGAAGGGCACGGTGTAGGTATCATATCCCAGCTCAACGCCCTCCTCCTGGAGCTGGTGGAGAATGCTGCGGCCGTTGACATTGCCGCTCAAGAAGACGAGGATGTTGCGTCGCTGCAGCTCGCGCACGATCTTGACGGCGACCTCGTTGCTCTTGGCGCAACCGACAATGGCGGCAAAGCCAGGCATACGGCCGTCCACCAGCTGGATGCCCCAGCTGCGCAGCTGGATGTCATCAATCGGACCATTGAGATGTCCATCGCCATTCCCGCCCAGCTGCTCCGGAGAGTACTGGGTGCCGCCCGCCAGATGGAATCCGGGCAACGACTGCGGTTCCAGCTTGTAGACAAACCGTATCGCCTCGATCGTCTCGGCCGCCAGCAAGGTGGCCATGCCGCTGTCCAACGTCTCACCCAGGTAGGGCGTCCAATGCTTGCTCGACGGCAGCGGGTGAAGCAGCGATCGCGCGTGCTCCAGAACCGGCTTGAGTTGACCGAGTTTGGTGACCTCCATGCCGGTCATTCCATAGATCACCGGCAGATAGTAAGCCGTGTTGGGGAAAGAAACCGGCGTGTCCGGTCCCTTCTCGGCGAGAGCCTTCTCCAACATCATTTCGGCTTCAGTGACCAGAGCGTGCGCGCCGCGCATGGCGCGCGTGGCAATGTAACGTGACATCGGTTAGACCTCCATACCGTACAGCGCTTTGCGCCGTTGTGCCAGGGGGAGCGCCTCCAAGTCGAGAATGCGCCGATCACCGCTGCGCCCGAAGCGACCGGGATCGTAGGCCGGCAGTTTCAGCGCCGCGCGTTTCTTGTCAATGTGCTCCAGCGTGCGACGGATCATCTCATCGGGATCATTCACGAACTCGAGCTTGCCGCCGTACAGCTGTTCCCAGCCCTGGCTCAGGTATTTGAGCACCAGGTCGCTGTCGGATACTCGGTCCGGCATGCCGCTGACCGGCGAGGCGCCGCCAAAGATCACGTAGGCGCCCGAAGCCACGCAGTAGGTGGCGATGGCCACTGCCTTCTCGCTCATCCACTCCGGCGCCAGACCAACGGCGGGAATCTCGTCAATGTCCTCACCCAGACCGCCCTCGGCCACCATCTGCGTCAGCACGGTCAGGATGCGCGAATTGTCAACGCACGATCCCACGTGCAACACCGGGGGGATACCGATTGCCTCGCACACCTCCCGCAGACCCGGTCCAACTTGTTCAAGTCCGGCCTCACCCAACATCAGGCCGGCCTTGGCGCTGGCAATGGCGCCGCAGCCGGTTTCCAGGATGATCACATCCTGCTTGAGCAGTTCCCTGGTGACGTAGGTGTGCAGGTAGTCATGCGGGCTGCGCGGATTGTTGCAGCCGACGATGGCGGCCGCCCCGCGAATACGCCCGGCCATAATCGCGTCGTTCAACGGTCGGAACGAGGCGCGATAGGTGCCGCCCAGCATATAGTTGACGTACTCGTGCGAGAAGCCTGGAATCAGATCCTCGCGCACATCCGGAATCTGCGTCGCGCCACGGTTCTTGTAGTTGTCTATGGCGCGTTTCAGGATTTGCTTCGCAATCGTGAGCGCCTTGGTCTCCTCAAACTCGATGTGCGTCGCCCCTTTGATCATCACCTTGGGAGAGGTGGTGATGATCTCGGTGTGGAAGTTCTGCGCCAGTGACACCAACGCCTGCATGATGCACTGCACATCAACCACCATGGCTTCCACGGCACCGGTCAGGATTGCCAGTTCCTGCTGCAGGAAGTTGCCAGCAGCCGGAATGCCCTGCCGCATCAGGATCTCGTTGGCAGTGCAGCAGATGCCGGCCAGGTTGACGCCCTTGGCACCAGCCGCCTGCGCATAGGCGACAATCTCGGGATCCATCGAGGCAGCGACAATCATCTGACTGAGCGTCGGCTCGTGCCCGTGCACCACGACATTGACCATATCTTCGCGCAGGACACCCAGGTTCGCCTGACCGACCACCGGTGCCGGTGTGCCAAACAGGATGTCCGAGATGTCGCTGCCGATCAGGCTGCCACCCCAGCCATCAGCCAACGCGGTGCGCACGGCCTGCAGCAACAGATGCGCCACATCCTGGTCGTCGCCAATGTGGGTGCGGTGCAAGCAATCAACAACCTCGCGATCAATGCCGCGCGGCACGACACCCAGTTCGCGCCAGCGTTGCTGTCGTTTTGCCGGCGCGCGCCGGATGAGCACCACTTCCCCCTGTTGCTGGCCAAACTGGGAAATGTACAGGTCGGCCAGATCGTTGGCAATCTCATTGGGCGAACGGCCTTCAATGGGAATGTCGTAGTAACTGGCCACCGTCCGCAGCTTGGCCACATCGCGGATCACGTAGCCCTCGGCGTGGCCGTTAGCAGTGGCCTTAAGCGTGAAAGCCATGTCGCGACCATGGTCAGAGTGCGCCGAAGCTCCAGCCGCAATCATCCGCACCAGGTTGCGTGCCTGGATGGTGTCAATCGTCGCACCACAGACCCCTGTCTGACCATCCTTCGTGAGACGACACGGGCCCATACCGCACATCTTGCAGCACATGCCCGCACCGCCGATATTGCAGGCCGGCATGGCATCCGCACGACTAAACGCGGTGCTGATGCCCATCTCGTCAGCACGCTTCAGCATTTCCTGAGCGGCCGGATCAATGCTCGCCATGTCTAACTCACGTCCCTTCGCCATCGTCTATGCCTCCTCAGTCTGTCTGCTCAACACGCCCATCCCCGGACACGGCCACAGCGGCCGGCCACTAAACGGCACCTGTTGCTCGAAACTCACCACACGTCGGCTCTGCTCGTACGCTGCTGTATGTCGGAAGTATGGCTTCTGGCCACCGTTGGCGGTCGCGGCAATGCCCGTTTCGACGGGCAGCGGCAGGTCACCCAGGTAACCGGCCTGGCTCAGCCGCGCCTCGATGTCCTCGCGGCGCACTTTCGTCGGATCGTACGTCACCTCGAGTACGTGAAAGGCGCTGCTGGCATAGACACTCTCGATGCCCGGCAGCTCCTCCACAATCCGCCGTACTTCCAGCACATGATGGTCGGCATACAACAGCGGCATCTCAAATATCGCGTTCTCCATGCTTACCCCCTGTCGAATGAATTGCTTTGCCAGCTCCAGGACAGCTCTTGCCTCATAGCGACGGTGTCCACCCAGGGTCCGGACGGCGGGCAACCGACCGGCATCCGCCCACCGCGTCACCGTGCTGGGCGACACCTGGAAGAGCTCGGCGACCTCGGTACGGGTCAACAGGCGATCACCCTTTTCCTCCAGGTTCCTGAGCAACATAGGGAATACCTCCTATCAACACAGGCAGGCGAACCGCTGCCAACAGCACAACACACGGCATGGGACAAGGTCCTCCAGAGTGGTTTGCTCGCGCCGGGAGATGCAATACGGACAACCGGATGTGCACTTTGCGTGTTTTGCGCGCTTTGGGCGCTTTGGGCGCTTTGCACGTCTCTGGCCCGTGCACCTTCAACTATACATCAGAACGGCGCAGTATGGAAGATGCATATGCACCAAATTAGTGGGTGTATTGAACTATTTGTGACGAAGTTCACATACCACCCAGAAGACCGTGCTCCAACGCATAAGTCACGGCCTCCAGTCGGCTGTGGACATGTAGCTTGGTGAGAATGCCCTGGATGTGGTTGCGCACGGTCGCCCGGCTGAGCGACAGCGCGGCGCCGATCTCTGCGGTGCTCATCCCGCGCGCCAACAACGTGAGGACTTCGCGTTCGCGGCGCGTCAGATCACCCTGGCTGCGCGACACCGTCGCGAGCACCGTCGCCGCTGGTGTCAGGCCCTCCTGAAGGCGGGCTGCCGCCGCGAGCACCAGTTCGACAAACTGCTCGGTCAACTTCGCCCGCGAGGCATCACGCCACAACGCCGCCGCCAGCCAGGC
>Ga0101944_10007904_pt1 | contig 10396 bp, 8 predicted proteins | sample DewCreD2012metaG_FD_75245 | JGI IMG/M metagenome (GOLD analysis project Ga0101944, IMG submission 75245) | Hot spring sediment bacterial and archeal communities from British Columbia, Canada, to study Microbial Dark Matter (Phase II) - Dewar... ...
ATGAAGCAATTGGTTTGCCAAATTGCACTCTTGATTTAGCATACTCGAGAGCCGTATGATAACATGCCATAGCGGATCCTATTGCTCCCCATGCTATTCCATACCGCGCCTGATTCAGACACATCAACGGTGATTTTAAACCTTCTGTTGCAGGAAGGATATTTTCTTTTGGTATTCTGCAATCCTGAAAGATCAACTCAGAAGTTACAGATGCACGGAGCGAATGTTTTCCGGTCATCTCTGGTGCAGAAAATCCTTCGGTACCGCGCTCGACGAGAAACCCGTGGATGATGCCGTTCATTTTCGCCCATACAACCGCAACATCAGCAATTGTTCCGTTGGTTATCCACATTTTCGCGCCATTAATTAGATAATGGTCGCCTTTATCTTCAGCCCGTGTCAACATTCCTGCTGGATTTGAACCATAATCAGGTTCGGTAAGGCCAAAACATCCGATTTTTTCTCCCGTGGCAAGTTTTGGGAGCCAGTATTCCTTTTGTGCCTCGCTTCCAAATGTATAGATGGGATACATTACGAGTGCACTTTGAACCGACGCAAAACTTCTAATCCCGCTATCTCCCCTTTCCAATTCCTGCATTACCAATCCATATGCAACATTATTCATTTCGGCACACCCATATTTGGCCGGAAGAGTTGAACCAAACATTCCGAGGTCAGCCATTTTACGAACAAGTTCAATCGGGAATTTTCCCTCACGATAGTACCTTTCTATGACAGGTAAAACCTCGGCATCCACAAATTCCCGTACTGTATCACGCACAAGAATTTCCTCTTCGTTTAAAAGGCTTTCAATATTATAATAATCAACGCCAGAAAACTTAGTCATGGGAGGAACTTTCTCTGATTATAATAAACGCCCATTCTGGGCGTGTTAATTTTTAATTTTTAAAATTACGAAAATAGATAGGGAAAATCAAACAGAATTGAATTATTATTCCTCAGTATTTAATCCATATTCTTTTATCTTCAAATAGAGTCCTTTTTCACTGATACCGAGGGCTTCGGCAGTCTTTTTTCTGTTACCATCAAATAATTTAAGAACTTTCTTGATATGTTCCTTTTCAATATCCTCAATTGAGAGCGGTTGAGCCAATGGATTGGTTTGATGGTCGGCAATATGCAAATCTTTTGCTTCGATTATCTGGTGAGGTGACAATATAATAGCGCCTTCGATAACATGTTCAAGTTCTCTCACATTACCCGGCCAATCGTACATCATCAATAATTTTAGTGCATCATCGCTCAATTTCTTTGGTTCTTTCCATTTTGATTTCTTTTTCAGGAAATAATCCACAAGTAAAGGAATATCCTCTCGATGTTCTTTTAAAGCAGGAACACGAATTGTAATTACATTTAATCTGTAAAGTAAATCTTCTCTGAATCTTCCTGCGCGTGCTTCTTCCTGTAAATTTTTATTGGTAGCAGAAATTACGCGCACATTTACACTCATTTCGTTTGTTCCGCCAACTCTTCTGAATTCTCCAGTTTCCAGGAATCTTAAAAGTTTTGGTTGGATAATCGGACTTATATCACCTACTTCGTCCAGAAACAATGTTCCGCCGTTTGCCACTTCGACAAGTCCCGGTTTCGCCGTATATGCATTGGTGAAAGCACCTTTCTCATGTCCGAACAGTTCACTTTCAAGTAATGTATCTGGAATTGAGGAACAATTCACCGGTACAAATGGTCCGTCAGCCCTGGCACTGCTTCTATGTATTAAATTTGCAATTAATTCTTTGCCTGTACCGCTCGGTCCGATTATCAAAACTATAGCATCACTTTCTGCTACCCGTTTTGCGCTTTCTATTACCTGCTTTAGAACTGCGCTTTCGCCGATAATTTCTGGAGTGCCAGCACGTCGTGATAGTTCTTTTTGAAGTAATTTATTATCGATGGTAAGTTTTTTTCTCTCAATAGCACGGTCAATTGTTTGTTCGATTTGATCGATATCATAAGGTTTACCCAGAACCTCATACGCGCCCAATTTTGTGGTTTCAACTGCCATTTTGATATCAGCGTATTGAGATAAAATAATAACCTGTGAACTTGGAGAATGTTCCTGGATAAATTTTAAAACCTCTGTGCCATCCACTCGAGGCATTTTCATATCGAGAAGAACAACATCGTATAGAGATTTCTGGATTAGGTTTATTGCCTCTGCGCCGTCGAATGCGAGGTCGACGTCAAAATTGCGTGCTTCCTGTAATTCTTCTTTCAGGAGAGTTGTTAAGGCAGCTTCATCATCAACGATCAGAATTTTATAACGTTGTGGCATACCATTCAGCCTGGCAGCTCAACGATTTTATTCACTTAGAACTCGCTCAATCGTTGTTAAAAGATCAACAAGATCATAAGGTTTACTGACAAAATCTTCCGCGCCATGTTTTTTTGATTCAATTGCATTTTTCAGATCGGCAAAACCTGTCAGCATTATAACTTTTAATGTCGGGATTGTTTTTTTAATGAATCTTAATACTTCAAAACCATCAACTTTTGGCATTTTGATGTCGAGAAGAACAAGGTCGTACTTTTTATTCTGGACACTTGAAATCGCTTCATCCCCATCAGATGCTGTGGATACTTCGTATCCTGCGTTAATTAGTTCGTTACTGAGTACAGTACGGAGGGCTTCTTCATCATCAACAACGAGGATGCGGCTTTTTTCTGGCAGAATTGGGTTCCTTTACCGTTAATAGAATACTATTTACTGAACTTAACGAGTCGAAAATTAATGAATTCTAACAATAAAAGCAATAATTTAAAGATAAAATTTCTTTAAAAAAATATGAATTTTAAAAACTACAATTAAATTATAACTAAAATAAGCATTTTAATAAACTTTCAACGTGATGTACATCTCATATGGTGATTTGGGATAAGTGGGGAATTTTGTAAAAATAAACTAAATTGTGAGAAAATATGAGTTATGATCAATCTTATTAAAAATCTTACAATTGCTTAATGTCAAACAATATATTGATTTATCCTAATAATTTTTTAATATTCCAATAATCTTAAAATATTTTTAAAGTTTAATATTATGAAAAATTGCACAAGAAAATTATACCAACTTTTTTACTTAATGTTAATCTTTACATTATCCTCCTGCACGAAAGATCCCGTTTCATCCAACAACCCCGAGATTTTTTTACCATTTGATTCTTCAATAATAGTCAATCATAATACCATTAACATTAATTTAATCCCTGATTACTGGATCAATAAAGTTAGAAATGATTTACACATTGCCTACGGACATACATCTCACGGGAGTCAGTTAATAACAGGCATGAGCGGACTCATTTCCTTCAAAGGAAATCAATACCGATTCAATGGAACCGGCGCGGATAGTGCACTCGAATTAAGGGATAATCCATTCTCCGGTGCATATGATCTCGGAAACCCAAATCGAACCTCATGGGCTACAGCAACAAGAAATTATTTAAATAATCATCCAGAAATCAATGTTGTAGTATGGTCGTGGTGCGGACAGGTAAGCACAGCAACTAACGACGATATAAATACTTACCTGAACCTTATGAATCAGTTAGAAATAGATTATCCCGACGTAAAATTTGTGTATATGACAGGTCATCTTGATGGAACCGGTTTAACCGGTAATCTCCATCTTCGTAATGAACAAATCAGAGCATACTGTATATCTAATAAAAAAATCCTATACGATTTTGCAGACATCGAAACATACAATCCTGATGGTGTTTATTTTGGCGACAAAATTCCGAATGATAACTGTGATTATGACTCCGATGGAAATGGATCTCGCGATAGAAACTGGGCTATCGAATGGCAGAACGCACATCCAGGTTTATGGTATAACTGCAGTTCAGCACATAGCCAGCCTCTAAATGCTAATCTTAAAGCCTACGCAGCGTGGTGGCTCTGGGCAAGACTTGCAGGATGGCCGGGTAATTAATCTAATGAAGTAAAGAAATTTTTATTTGTTAAAATAAAAAACCCAGGTGTTTAGAACCGGGTTTTTTTATATAAGATCGGATAAGAATAATTTCAGAGTGTTATTAATAATAAATGAATGTTAAAGTTTGCAATTATTTTGATTTTGTCGGGATGCCGGGATTTGAACCCGGGACCTCCTGCGCCCAAGGCAGGCGCGCTAGCCGAGCTGCGCTACATCCCGAATAAATATTATATCCCAATATAAAAAACAAAAAACAGATATGCAATCTTGCTTTTTTCATGAATTTTACACTCATTAATATATATCTCTACCAATTGTAAGGATTCAACCGTAAAAGCATGACTTTTTTAAATCCGCTTGTTCTGTTCGGACTGGCCGCTGCTGCTATACCTATAATTCTGCATCTACTTAACCTCCGAAAACTTAAAACTATCGAGTTCAGTACCCTGCGATTCCTGAAGGAATTACAACAAACAAAAATCCGACGCCTCAAACTTCGCCAGTTAATACTCCTCATCCTCCGAACGTTAATAATTATTTTCATCGTACTCGCATTCGCCCGCCCAACACTGAGAGGGACACTGTTTAGTACAACATCCCATGCAAACTCAACACTGGTCATAATCCTGGACAATACCTTCAGTATGTCTGTTTCCGATGAATACGGTGAACGTTTCAAACAAGCCAAAGAGGTAGCATTACAAATCACAGATCTTATTGAAGAGGGCGACGAAGCGTTCCTTATACGTCTATCCGAAGTTCCATTCGCAATCGTAAATCCGGCAACACATGATGCGGGTTTATTAAAAAAAATAATTACAGAATCAACTATTTCGGCAGTTCATAAAAGTATCCCTGAGGCTTTGAATCTCAGTGCAAAACTTCTTAATCAGTCAAGTAATGCAAACAAGGAAATTTATGTAATTACCGACCGGCAAAAAACTTTATTCTCAACTGCAACCTTATTAAATGATTCTATTTCTCTGCAAAAAAATCAAGTACAACTTTTTTTTGTACCAATAGGTTCAAATCCCATCGCAAACACATCCATAGATTCCCTTTCAATATTGAGTACAATATTTGAAAAAGACAAACCAATCTCTCTGTATATTTCCGTAAAAAACTTTAGTCCAACACCTCTCAAGAACTATGTCATCTCTGCCTACCTTGAAGGCAAACATTTGTCGCAAAATAGTGTGGATATTGATCCATGGTCTAGTAAATCATTAGAAATTTCCGTATTACCCAAACTAACCGGCTTTGTGAAAGGATATATTGAAATTGAAGATGATGCCATAGAAATGGATAACCGAAGATATTTCACATTATCAATCCCCGAAAAAATTAATGTTGGCTTGATAAGTTCATCACTGAATGATAGCCGATTTATAAGAACAGCATTAGAAGCCCGCAATAATCAAAACGAGGCACCAATTGCAATACAGGATATACAACTAAATAAATTCAAATTCACGAATCTTGATGAACTTGATGTGATTATCATTGTAAATGTTACCTCATTTTCAGAAAATGACTGCACACGGCTTAAAGATTTTATAGAACAGGGAAAGGGTCTAATTATATTCCCCGGTCCCGGCATGGATATCAATAATTATAACAGGGATCTTTTAACTAAACTCGAAATTCCTAAAATTGAAAATATAACAGGAAATATTCTCCAGCCTGCCAATTTAAACTTTGATTCTTATGATTTAGATCATCCCCTTTTTGAAAATATATTCGAAAGCAACCAGAAATCAGATCCAAAAAATAAAATGGACTCACCGTCAATAACAACAGCACTGATACGAAAAGCAGACAAAAAATCCTTTACAATTATTTCCATGAATAATGGTTTCCCTGCACTAACTGAACATACTCGGGGTGCGGGAAAGATTCTTTTCTGGTCAATATCTCCAAATTTAGACTGGTCAGACTTTCCGATAAAAGGTCTTTTTGCACCATTAATGTATAGATCAGTGATATACTCATCACCAAAAGAGGAATCCAATTTACAGGTTATGGCAGGCAAGGAAATAATATTGCCAATCGCGGCAAAAAAAGTAATTGCAATCTCAAATGATAAAAATGTTTCAGCACCCTATAAAATTATTGCACCCGATAAAATAGAAGAAATAATTACCAGGATGGGATCAGATACGGCCAATATTAAAACCAATAAAATTTCATATCTGGAACTTAAAAATTTAAATCAAACCGGCATATATGAGGTTCAAAAAGGTTCACAGGTTTTGGCCATGATATCTGTCAATACCAATCCACAAGAATCCGATACAAGATTTGCCACAGTCGATGAAATGCAAACAACTGCAGAAAATTTTGGACTCCCATCTTCTAATATCCATTTTGCAAAAAGCAGAGACCAGCTTAAAACATCAATATTACAGACTCGCTTTGGTGCCGAACTCTGGCAATATTGTATAATAATTGCGGTTATATTGGCATTGGTCGAAATTTTAATCGCCAGAGATAGCAGATCAAATATGGCTCAACCCTGAAATTGTATCCACTATGAAATTATTGGAAACAAAAAAAGTCGAGACAGCGTTAATAGTAGGTATCGCGCGGAGTGAAAGAAGTCGCGTTGAAGTTGAAGAATACCTTGACGAACTTCATCTACTTGCAAAAACTGCGGGAGTTGAAATTTACGGGAGAGTGATTCAGGAGAGGGATAAACCAGACCCGGCAACTTTTATCGGCAAAGGGAAAGCCCGCGAAATCGGAGAACTTGTAAAAGTAAAAAATATTGACACAATAATTTTTGATGACGATCTCTCTCCGGTACAGGTCCGAAATTTAGAAAAATTCATGAATTGCAAAATACTTGACAGAAGTACACTAATACTTGATATTTTTGCATCAAGGGCAAAATCTAAAGAAGCAATGACACAGGTAGAACTCGCACAACTTCAATACCTACTCCCCCGCCTCACACGGCAATGGACACACCTATCAAAACAATACGGTGGAGTCGGAACGAAAGGCCCGGGAGAACAACAAATTGAAACAGATAGACGGGCAATCAGAGAAAGAATAAGTAAATTAAAAAAACGGCTTGAGGATATAGAAAAAGAACGTGAAGTTCAACGTAAAGGCAGGAGCGACTATGTAAGAGTGGCACTTGTCGGTTATACAAATGTGGGGAAATCAATATTGATGCGGACTTTATCAGGAAGCGATGTTGTTGTTGAAAATCGTTTGTTTGCTACATTAGATACAACGGTGAGGATTGTAAAACTTACACCGGATGTAAAAATTCTACTATCTGACACTGTCGGATTCATTCGAAAACTTCCGCCTCATCTTATTGCCTCATTCAGAAGTACACTCGCAGAAGCATCTGAAGCAGATATATTATTGCACGTTATTGATATCAGCCACCCAAAATATGAAGAACAGATACACGTTGTTCAGGAAACACTTAAAGTTCTGGGTGCCGACTTTAAACCTACGATCCATGTATTCAATAAAATTGACCTGCTCCAGGATAGAACAATATTTAAGGATATCCAAAAACAATTTGAACACTCAGTTTTTATTTCCGCTGAGAGGAACATAAATATTTCAATGCTCAAAGATATTTTGCTTGAAATCATTGATTCAAATATGACTGAGCATTTGTTGACACTCCCCCAGTCCGAGTATTCATTTATTGCAAAACTTCATGAATTTGCAGAGATAATAAAAACCGATTACGATAATAAAAACATTAAAATAAGATTTAAGATTGAGCGGAAAAAAATTGGTCAGCTACAAAAGTTATTTGGTAAGAATTTCAAAAATCGTTTAAAAAAATGGAAAGATAAATATAAAGAAGAGAAAGGTAAATCATAATGCCTGATAATATTATTAATGTGGCAATTAAAGCAGCCAAGGAAGCAGGTTTATTTCTGAAAAATAATATAGGAAATATAACAACAATTGAACGGAAATACGGACAGGAAAGAAATCTCGTCACGGAAATAGATAAAGGTTCGGAAAAAATAATCATCGAAAAAATTAAAAAATATTTTCCAAATCATGATATCCTCGCAGAAGAAAGTGGTTCCAAACATGCATCAAAATCAGATTATAGATGGATTATTGATCCGCTCGATGGAACAACTAATTTCACACATGGTCTTCCAATATTTTGTGTGTCAATCGGCGTTGAAAAAAACGGAGAAATAATAATTGGAGTTATTTATGATCCAAATCTGAATGAAATTTTCATCGCTGAAAAAGGAAATGGTGCATATATGAATGATAAAAAAATCCATGTTTCCAATATATCAAGTCTTTCTGACAGCCTACTGGTAACCGGCTTCCCTTATAATATTACTGAAAATCCTAATAAAGCAATCGAACGGTTTGTAAATTTCTTATACCATTCTCAGGCCGTCAGACGCATGGGATCCGCTGCTATCGACCTTGCATATGTTGCTGCTGGAAGATATGAAGGATTTTGGGAAGTTGCCCTAAATCCCTGGGATGTAGCCGCAGGGTCTCTAATTGTCCAGGAAGCAGGTGGAATAATTTCCGACTTTTCAGGTAAAAAATTCAATGTTTATTGTCAGGAGGTACTTGCTTCAAACGGATTAATACACGAAGAAATGATATCAGTGTTCAATAAAATCGACAAGTGAAAATATCAGATAATATCTGGAGGGTGAGGGGAGACATTCTCCCCCCTTGAAGCGTGCCCCCCTATTTTTATCCGCTCCTACTGTCATGTTCGTATGCCCTTATAATACGATTGACTTCGCCCCCCCAGGCACAACTTTTAACTCAATTATCAATTAAGGCCTGGATGATACGAAAGTTCCACCACATTCTGTACCACCCAAGCCTCCGCATCACATCGCTAACCCGGGAAGTAATATATAAAACCAGATTCAAATTGGGTAGAATAAAAAATATGAAAATTATGTAATAATTTTTATTACAAATATTGTCATAAAATTTATTACAATTTCGACCGTTTTTTACTGCCAGGAATCTTTATACATTCAATAAGAGAATGCTGTATTGCATAGTGCGTTAATTCAATATTTGATTTCATCTTCATTTTTTCAAGTATACGATTCCTATAGGTATGTACAGTCTGTATACTGATGTATAATGCCTCTGATATCTGCCTTACAGATTTACCCCTGGCAATCATGCATAGAATCTCAAATTCACGATTAGATAATGAGTCGTGAAGATTTGGCCCTTTTACCCTCTCTAATTCTTCGATAATTTTATCAGCAAGTGATGGTGTGATGTACTTCCCACCCCTGGCTACTTTTCGGATTGCGTATATTAATTCCTCAGGCGTACTCTCTTTTGTCAGATATCCCGACGCACCGGATTTCAACGAGCGAATTGCATACCCGTCCTCAGGGTGTACGCTTAATATCAGAATCGGAATTTTTTTATGCTCTTTCTTTAAATGCTCTAACACCTCCAGACCTGTCATGCCTGGCATTGAAATATCCATCACAATAATGTCAACTTTAGTCTTATCAATGAGATCCAAAACTTCCCGACCATCCGAAGCCTCGGCTACGACATTAAATTCGGGTTCATTCATCAATGCTTCCCTGAATCCTTTTCTTATTAATGGATGATCGTCTGCAATCATAACTTTTATCATGGGATACCTCCCCCTCTATATATTTCTAAAAATATTATTCTTTATTATTTATAAAATAGTTAATCAGCAAACTTCGATTTTTCCATTTTAACACATTTCAATTATCCAGAGAGTTTAAATAAATGAATTTCACTTTTTCATACCTTTGAATTTATTCTTAATTTTTTAATGGTAACTTACGGGAATGAATTTTTCTCTTTGATAGGAATATTTTTAAAAAAATAAAAACCACCATTTATGCTAATAATTAGAATCTCAGTTATTATTATGCCTACCATTTACACCTCCGCATAAATATAAAAATTTTCTTTTTTAATTCAAGCGTATGTTTTTAAAGTATTTCTCCGTATTCCTTAAAATCTTTTTTTCTGTCTGGTGAGTTTTTCCCCTTTTCTCCAATTATTTATTACTCACCAATCCGAAATATCAAAATCTCTATACACAATAAGACCATGGATGTACTCCCTGGTCATCAACCATGGCATGTATGAGAGGAAGCGATACCGACGGCTCTGTCGCAATCCGAAATGCACCTGCTATTCTATGACATATCTCATTAAGTTCATCCGATCTGTTTGTCATGACCGTAGCCAATGGCTCACCAATCTCAACATTGTCACCTATTTTCTTCTTAAGTATAATACCTGCAGCCGGATCAATGGTTTCACCTATTCTTGTTCTGCCACAGCCGAGATTTACACTTGCTTTACCTATCTCAAGCGGAGTCATATTTAGTTTATTTTTTGTTACATCTAAAAAACATTCATCAAGGGAGAGTGGTTCAATTAGATTAGTAAAGA
>Ga0101944_10007906_pt1 | contig 10394 bp, 8 predicted proteins | sample DewCreD2012metaG_FD_75245 | JGI IMG/M metagenome (GOLD analysis project Ga0101944, IMG submission 75245) | Hot spring sediment bacterial and archeal communities from British Columbia, Canada, to study Microbial Dark Matter (Phase II) - Dewar... ...
CGGCCACGTGTCCTCCCTGGCGGAGATAATAGTGACGAACCATGCCGTTGAAATCCATGGGAGAAGCGGTCCCCGTGTAGGAAACGGCGTGCACCACTTCCGGGACAGTCCCGAGATACTGCTCGAAGTCCTTCACCGCCCTGTCCGTGGCTTCGAGCGGTGTACCCTCCGGCAGGTCGACGACGATCTGGAATTCGTTTTTGTTGTCAAAGGGGAGCATCTTGAGGGGCACATAGCGAAACAGGGCAAGCCCGGCAGAGACAAGGAGCAGCAGGATCACGACAGCGAAGAGAAGCCCCCTTTTCACCCCCGATTCCAGCAGGGGACGCAGCAGCAACCCGTAGGCCTTCTTGATCCAGGCCGGAGTGGCGTCTTTCCCGGAAAGGGCCGCTGCGCCTTCCGCTTCCCGCGCGTAGCCCTTGAGCAGCTTGTAGGAAAGCCAGGGCACGATGGTCAGAGCCGCCACGGTTGAAAAAGTCACCGTCAGGGGGACGTTGGCGGCCATGGGCGCCATGTAAGGACCCATCATACCGGTGATGAAAAACATGGGAGTGAAGGAGACGATGATGGCCAGGGTGGAGAGGATCACGGGCGGGAGAACCTCATCCACGGCAAAAAGGGTGGCGAGCAGGGGCTTCCGCCTGCCCATGAGGATGTGCCGCTGAATGTTGTCCACATTCGTGATGGGATCATCCACCACAAGGCCGAGGGAAAGAATGAGGGCAAAGAGGGTCACGCGGTTGATGGTGTACCCGAAAAGAAAATTGACAAACAGCGCCAGGGAAAAGCTGAGTGGCACGGACACGGCCACCACCAGGGCTTCGCGCCAGCCCATGGTGAACAGGAGGAGTCCCACCACGGTGAGAACGGCAAAGGCAAGAGAGCTGAGCAGGTCATTCACCTTCTGCTGGGCCGTCCGGCCGTAATTGCGGGTGACCTCCACCTTCACGCCGTCGGGGATCACCTTGCCCTTCAGCTCTTCCAGGCGCTTCAGGATCCGCTCCGCCACGTCCACGGCGTTGGTTCCCTTTTTCTTGGCCAGGGCGAGCGTGACCGCCGGATACACGGCGCCGTCCGGAAAGCTGATCCGGGAGTAGGTGACGGATTCCTCGGGTCCGTCCATCACCGTGGCGATGTCGCGCAGGTAAACCGGCCGGCCTTCGTGGACACAGACCACGAGCTGCTCCACCTCTTTCGCAGAGGCGACAAAGGACTCGCTCGTCACCAGGGTCTCTTCATCAGCCCGGCTGAAGGTGCCTGCCGTGACGGAAGCATCCGTGCCCTGGAGCGCCCGGTGCACGTCGAGCTTCGAAACCCCGCGCCCTGCCATATTCTCAGGGAGGAGCTCGACCCGAACCTCCCGTTTTCGGCCGCCCACGATGGACGTCCTCGAGGTGTCCTGCACCTCGGCCAGTCGGGTGAGCACTTCTTCCCCGATCCGCCGGAGCGCGTGGTCGTCGTATAGGTCCGAGTAAAGAGTCAGGTTGACGATGGGAACGTCGTCGATCTCCACCGGCTTGATGACCCAGCCCTTGACCAAGGGCGGGGCCTGGTCGATGTTCATGGTGATCTTGTTGTGCAGCTTGACCAGAGAGCGTTCCCGGTCTTCACCCACGAAGAAGCGCACCGTGACCACGGCCATGTCGCGACGGGACGCGGAATAGACATACTCCACACCGTCGATCTGCCACAGAAGCCTCTCCAGGGGCATGGCCACCAGATTTTCCACTTCCGCCGCGCTGGCTCCCGGCGCCTGCACGAACACGTCGGCCATGGGAACCACGATTTGCGGTTCTTCCTCCCTGGGCGTGAGAAGGATCGCGGCCGCGCCCAAGGAAAAAGAAAAAATCATTATGAGGATCGAGAGCTTTGAGGTGAGAAACTGCGCGACCAGGCGGGGAATCAATCCTTTGGGTAAGCTCTCTCTATCCGGCATGGCCGTCTCCGTCCAGAGCCACGGTTTCGTCTCCTTTCAGACCCGAGAGGACCTCCACCTTGTCTCCCATGGCCTTGCCCGTGGTCACAAAGATCTCTTGCCACCGGCCGCCCGCTTGAGCGGTCACCATCTCGAGCTGGCCGATGCGGCGGAGCGCTTTTTTCGGGATCAGCACAACCCTCGACTCTTTGACCGGGATGAGCAGCCTTCCGAACATACCCGGGAAAAGGTCACTGTCCTCCGGCAGGGCCGCTTTCACGAGGATCGTCCTGGTCATGGGGTCTGCGGATGGCACCACTTCTTCCACGATTCCGGAGATGACCCGGTCCAGGGCATCTATTTTGAGGTCGAGGGCGTTGCCCAGACGGATTCTTCTGATCAGGCTTTCGGGGATAAGGGCCTCCAGCCGGAGCTTGCCTCTTGTCTGGAGAAGCAACAGCGGTTTGCCGGGAGTGGCGAGGTCCCCCGGCTCCGCGAGCCGTCTGACCACCTCGCCTGCTTCAGGGGCCTTGATCGTCGTGTGACTGAGAGCGATCTGGGCTTCCTCCATGGCTTTTGCAGCCTGCTTGATACCGGCATCCGCTTCCATCACGGCTTTTTCGGCTTGTTCGAGCCTCGCCCCGGCTTGCCGGAATAGCGCTTCCGCCTGCTCCATATCCTGCAGCGTAGCGGCCTTGGCCTCCAGATAGGTTCTTGTCCGTTTGAAAGCCGCCTCTGCCCGATCCCGTTCCGCCTTTGCGGCCATCCCGGCCTGCTCCATCTGCTGGCGCCGCGATTTTGCCGAAGAAAGGGCCTGAACCGACTGCTCCAGCCTTGCCTCGTACTCCCGGCTGTCCAGGCGAACGAGGACCTGCCCTTTGGTCACCTGCGCCCCGGAACGCACGGCGATCTCCAGGACTTTGCCCATGACCTGGGACTCCACACGGGTTTCGGTTTTCGGCCTCACCGTGCCCACGGACTCATAGAACTCCGTGATCGTCTCCATCGAGGCCCTTGCGGTGTGGCGGGGTTGAAGGTCCTTGGCCGGAGCCTCTTTCCTGGCAGGCTGGATTTTGCCGGCGGTGAATACTCCTGCCATGTAAAGCATGAGCAGGAGGAGTGCCCCAATCCCTGCCAAGATGGAAAGGATGCGAACGCCTTTTCCCGACTTGCTACTTTCCATTTCTCTCCCTCATTGCTTCGGCAAAGATCGCCCAGTATCCGATCCCTCTTCCTATCGAGGCCAGGGCTCTCTCCCTGTCATAATAAGCTGCCTTGGCCAGGATACGGGCCCTGTGCAGGGCCAGTTCCGTCTCCAGGTAGCGGGTGATGGTGGCCGAACCTCCCTCGTACTCCTTCTTGACCAGGGAAAGACTCTCCTCGGCCTGGGCCACGCTGGCCTGGGTTACCTGAATTCTTGCTTCCGCTTCAGCCAGCCTGAGGTAAGCCGACTTCAAATCGAGCTGCACGGACTGGGTGGTCTTACGGTCCAGGGCGATCATTTCATCGAGCACGCTCCTGGCTTTACTCACCCTGGCCGGGGTGCTCAGACCGGTGAAAACGTCCCAGTTCACAATGACCCCTGCAATCCAGTTGTCCCGGCTCGTCTGAAAATCGGCACTCGGGTCGTCCAGGTATACCTTGGCCTGGGCATCCACCTTCGGTAGATACTCGGCTTTCGCCATGTCGAGGGCCATATAAGATTGGACAACCTGCTGCCTCACCTTTTTGAGTTCGGGCCTGTTGGCCAGGGCCTGAGTCAGGCCGGAAGCATAGTCCTTGGGAAAACCGCGCTGCATGCTCTCCTTCTCCTGAAGGCTGAGAGGCGAATCCGGGTCAAGGCTTAATAGAACCGCAAGCGCCGCAAGGGTCAGATCGTGATTGTTCTTGGCGCGCACCGCTTCCTCCTTGGCCTGGGCCAGCCGCACCTCCAAGGAGAGCAGGTCCGACCGCAGGGCGCCGCCTGCCCGGTACCGCACGTCCACCACCCTCTTTTGCTCCTCCACCGTGGTCACCGACCGGGTTGCGATCTCCAGGTAGTCGCGCGCCGCCAGGGCCTGGAAATAGGCGTGGATCACGGATTCCACAAGGGCGTTTTCAACGCTCCGGCGATCCAGCTCGTGAATCTGAAAGCCGGTTTCGGCCATTTTCCGCCGAAGCAGGTCCCTGCCGCCGTTGAAGAGGTTGATCCTGGCCTGAAGGCCGACCTCGTAGTTTTCGAACCAGCCCGGATCGTTGAAGTCCACCCCCGGAGGAAGCTTTCGCTGATCAATGGTCTTGAACAGGTAAGAGGAGGGCGCATTGCCCTGAAGGTATTCGCCGTACACAGACAACACGGGCCAGAAAGAGGCGGTGGCCTCGTCGATCATGGCCTGGGCCTGGCGGATGCGGGCCAGGGCCATTTCCACCTCGGGGTTCCCCTGGAGCGCCAGGATCACGGCCTGATGAAGCGACAAGGGTTCTTGAGGCAGTTGAGGAGCCGGAATTGCCCTGCTTTCCTTCGCGGCTGGGCCCGGCTCTTGAGCCTTGTAAGTCCTCTTGATCCTCTCGTAGGTGTATCTTTCCCTCTCTGCACATCCCTGGAAAAGCAGGAAACAAAGGGCAGCGCAGAGGATAAGTCTTTCGATCCCTGTCAGGTGCTTTTTTCCAACCACTGTTTCCCCCCAAGCAGGCGACTTTCTGCACTCGGTGAGTCTAAACGATCGACCCCCTTCTTGGCAAGGGATTGCTTGACCCGAGACCATGAAGCAGGATAGATAAAATTGCAGAAGAACCTCCATTTCCAAAGGAAAGTTTCATGTCCATCGTATGCACCGGTCTTGATGTGCTCAGGGAGGAAGCCCCAAAGGATCTCAAGGGACGCCGGCTGGGTCTTCTCTCCAATCAAGCCTCCCTGGACCTTCATCTCCGCCCCGCAGACGCGGTCCTGTCGGAGCTCTATCCTGGGCAACTGAGAGCTCTCTTCGGGCCTCAGCACGGGCATGGCGGCCAGGATCAGGACAACATGATCGAGACCGAACACTCCTTTGATTCCAGCAGGCAGGTGCCTGTTTTCAGTCTCTACTCGCAGGTCAGGGAGCCCCTGCCGCACATGCTGGACCTCATCGACGTTCTGGTCATCGATTTGCAGGATGTGGGAACCAGGGTCTATACCTTTTCCTCCACCATGCTCGGATGCCTCCGGGCCGCGGCTCGAGCTGGGAAGCAAGTCATCATCCTGGATCGGCCCAACCCCCTGGGTGGAGAGATCGTGGAAGGGAACCTTTTAAGGCGGGAGCTCTTTTCGTTTGTAGGACCCTACGCACTGCCCATGCGCCACGGCCTCACCATGGCTGAGATGGCCCTCATTTTCAACCGCGCCTTTGATCTGGGATGCGATCTGCAAATTGTGGCCATGAAGGGATGGCGCCGAAGCATGATCTGGCAGGAGACCGGACTGAGGTGGGTCATGCCGTCTCCCAACATGCCCTTGCCTGAAACCGCCCAAGTCTATCCCGGCCAGGTCCTCTGGGAAGGAACAAACCTCTCTGAAGGCAGGGGGACTTGCCGCCCCTTTGAGATGTTTGGATCTCCTTTTTTTGATCCCGTAGGAATCCGGAAAAAGCTTCAGCCCCAAGACACAAAAGGATGCCACCTGCAGGATATCCTTTTTCGCCCCACTTTTAACAAGTGGAAGGGAGAACTGTGCCGGGGATTTTTCATCCATGTGTCAAATCCCCGGACTTTCCGGCCCTACCGCTGCTCTCTTGCTATCCTCGCCGCAATCCTGGGCACCCATGGCCCTGACTTTAGCTGGAAAGATCCCCCTTACGAATACGAATACGAGCGATGGCCCATTGATCTGATCCTGGGTGATTCTTCTTTGCGCGGAAATCTAGAAAAAGTGGCGGATTTGGACTCCCTTCAGTCTTCCTGGGAAGGGGAATTGATGCAGTACACCGAGTGGAGGGAACCGTTTCTGCTGTACCGTTGAACCAAAAAAACCCTCATCTGCATATCGAGGGTTTCATTCATCTCTAAAAAGTCTCTTCTTGATGTCATTTCGAGCGAAGCGAGAAATCTTGCCTTGATAATGAATTGGAACGATAAGATTTCTCCCAAAGGTCGAAATGACAGGCGCGACACTTTCGATTTGTTACGAACGCATCAATGTTCAATGCTCAATGTATAACGTCTCTAGTCTCCGCCCATGTTCCTCAAAAGCTTAACCCCGATTTGTACGTATTCCTTGCCTAGTTTCTTGGAAATCCACTCCCTTGCGCTGGGCGATTTTAGAGTCATGGAGAGGAGTTCCCTGATCAGCTCACGCTCTTTCTTGTCGATCATCAGCAGGGCGCCGGTCTTGTCCGCCAAGCCGACCAGCACTTCATTGTTGTCTTCCATTTCTGCACTCACCTACTTTTTCTGCCCGCCGCTGATCCACTTGTCTATTGCCTCTTTGTCAAACCGCCAAACCCTTCCGATTCTAATGGCCGGTATTTTGCCTTCCGCTGCGTACTTGCATATGGTAATCTCGTGGAGTTTCAAATACTTTGCTAATTCTTTCGTGGTCATGATCTGTGGCATATCAAACTCCTCATTTCTGTATACGAGGCATCTTATCGCTTTTTATTTTTGTCTCATATTTATAATCCCTAAGAGCTATAAAGTCAATAAAAAACTGTTAATGCTAGTTAAAAACATGTTATCTTTATATAGTTAGTTTTTATTGCCTTTTTACAAACTCCATTCTTAACAATTGAGGATAACTATAGGTTATGGGATACAAAAAACTCTTGGGAGTCCTCCTTGCCGTACTTCTCGCCCTTTCTTCGGCAAAACTCTATGTGAGACAGGTTTATGATGGGGATACAGTCGCCCTCAGCTCAGGAGAGCACGTCAGATATCTTGGAGTGGACGCCCCTGAAATAGATCACAAAGGAGGTCCAAGCGAACTTATGGCCCTGGAGGCCAAGGCGGCGAACGCAAAACTCATTCTGGGAAAACCGGTCAGGCTGGAGTTCGATCAAGAAAGGAAAGACCGTCATGGTCGTCTCCTTGCGTACGTGTTCCTGGAAAACGGGGACATGGTCAATGCCCTCCTGGTCAAACAGGGGATGGCTCGGGTGTTTCTTCAGCCGCCCAATCTGAAATACTTTTCTCTATTGCTCGATTCCCAGAGGCTTGCTATGGCTGAGAAGGTCGGGATCTGGCAGAAGCCGGTTGAACAGCCGGAACCCTATTATGTGGGCAATTCCAACTCCTACCGCTTCCACAGACCAGGTTGCCCATTGGGGAAGACCATTTCCGGCCGCCACCGTGTTCGATTTGAAAGCTCTTACAAAGCTTCGTGGGAGGGATATAGCCCCTGCAGGCAGTGTAAGCCGTAAAAACAGCATAGAGCAAAGAGCTGAGAGCGAAGAGTAAAAGCCTTCCGACACACCCTTTGAGGAAATTCTCTTTTCTCTTTTCTCTATGCTCTTTGCTCTTTGCTCTACGCTACTTCAGTGTTTCAAGTTTCTTCTTCGCAATGGTCGCTTCGCTGGAGCTCGGGTGGTTCTTGATCACCCGGTTGAGAAGCAACTTGGCGCTCGTCTGATCCTTGATTTCCAGAAAGGCAAGGGCCTGCCGCAGCAAGGCGCTCGGGACTTTGTTCCCCTTGGGATAATTCTTGATCACCTCTTGATAGGCCAGGATCGCCTGCTCGTACTGCTTCAGGGCCATGTAGGACTCGCCGATCCAGAAGTGAGCGTTGTCGGCCCGGTCGGATTTCGGGTAGGCTTTGAGCATTGACCTGAACCCGGCAATGGCCTCTTCGTATTTTCCGTCCCTGTAAAGAGCGATGGACTTGTCGTAGAGATCCACGTCTTTGGTTTTCGGCTCTACCGCTGCAGGGGGCGGGGTCACCGGCTTGCCAGCCGGAGGGGCCTCTGCTTCTGCGCCTGCTTTGGGCTGAACAGGCGGTAGATTGAGGAATCGGTGGTGCTGCTCTACGGTGCTCTCGAGGACCGCCATTCTTTCGGATATGGAGCCCACCTCTGCGCGCATGGCATCCTGGTCCCCCAGGTCTCTTTCCACAGCCCGCTTCAGCAGCCGCTCATTTTCCTCGATGCGTCCGTTCAACCTCCGAACCTGTTCCTGAACCTCGTCGATGTCCGTTCTCAGATTCACCTGGCCGGACCGCACCTTGGTGTCCAGGGCGTCTTCGAGGGATTTCACCCGCCTGTTGAGGGCGATGACCTGGTCATTGAGATAAGCGATGTCGTTATCATAAACACAGGAAGAAAGGAAAACGAGCATTCCGGTCAAAACAAAAACACATGCCTGTCTCATTGCTTCCTTACACCTCTCTCCATAGAGCATGAGCCGACCGGTTGCACCGCGTCGGCTCTGCCCTTTTTCAAAACCCTTTTCGTAAGGTCTCATAAAAAGCCCTTTGGCGCCTTTCCGATCATGGTTCGATACCTCACCATGATCGGCACCCACGTTCGTCCTGAGGTATCGAAGGACGAATGCGGGTGAAAGGGCTTTTCACGCCACCGTCTTTATCGAAATGAACTGTAAACTACTTGGAGAGCTTGAACTCAGCCCGTCTGTTCTTGGACCAGCACTTCTCGTTCTTCTCGGTGCAGACCGGTTTCTCTTCGCCATAGCTGATGGTGCTCATTCTGTCCATGGAAATGCCAAGGGCGTTGAGGTATTTCTGTGCAGCCTTCGCTCTCCTGTCGCCAAGAGCCAAGTTGTACTCGTTGGTGCCGCGCTCGTCGCAATGGCCTTCGATCTTGACCTTGTAGGAAGAGTTGGTGCGCAGCCAGGCGGCTTTCTTTTCCAGGACCGCTTTTGCTTCAGGCTTGATTTCCGACTTGTCAAAGTCGAAGTAAATGTGCTCGGACTCGAAGGCCCTGATTTCGCCTCTCAGCTTGTCCGCATCATCCACAGCCTTTGTGGAAGGCGCAGGAGCAGCTCCGGGAACAGGCGCCGGTTGAGCCGCAGGACCGGCCTCTCCGGTGCCGACCTGCTTCTTTGCACAGGAGCTCATCATGAGCATCGTCCCACACGCAAACGCCAACACAACCAAGACCATCAATAATTTCTTCATCACCTTTCATACCTCCTTCATGATTATTGTTTTTCTTGAAAACTCTTACCTTCTAAAAAATCAACCATAACACCTAAAAATCTATTTTTCAAGACTTTAGTACCCTCAACATGATTTTTTTATCGCCCCCTTTTTTGTTCAGGATAACTCCTGTTTTATCAGGAACCTGGAGCACTCGCTCCTCTGGTGCCGGCCACACCAATCCCCCTGCTTTAGGGCGACCAGGAAGGAGACGTCTGCTCCCCTTTGAAGTGGGTGATCTTCCTTTGATTCTGGCCGTTCGCATTCATGAGGTAGATGTGAAACCCGCCTTCCCTGTTTGAACTGAACATGAGATGCCGTCCGCTCACATACCAGCTCGGATCCTCGTTGTTCCCCTGCCCGGCGGTCAGTTGCCTCAGCCCTCTGCCGTCCGGGTCGATGGTGAAGATGTTGAAGCGTCCTTCATCCATCCCCGCGTAGGCAATTTTGTTGAGGCTGGACCAGGAAGGGGAGGTGTTGTATTTACCCTCAAAGGTGATCCTCTCCTCCCTCCCGCTTACCAGATCCCTGACATAGATCTGCGGACCTCCGGACCGGTTGGAGACAAAAGCGATCTTGGTGCCGTCCGGTGAGAAGGTGGGCGACACGTTGATCCCCCAGTAGTTGGTGAGGCGGTCCATGATCTTGCCGCTCAGGTCGATGCGGTGGATGTCCATGTTGTCCCCGACGTTCAGGGTCAGGGCTGCGCTCTGGCCGTCGGGCGCCCAGGCTGCGCCCGTGTTCAACCCCTTTCGGGCGGAAACCTTGGTGGTCCTGCCCGAGGCGACATCCATCAGGTAAAGGGCCGGCCCCTCCCCGTCCTTGTAGGAGTTGTAAAAAATCTTGTCCCCTTGGGGCGACCAACGCGGCATGAGCGCGATGCTCTTGTCGTTCGTCAATTGCTTCACGTTGTAGCCGTCATAGTCGGAGATATAGATCTCCTTGTTGCCTGTGGCCGTACCCACAAATGCGATCTTCGAGAGAAACATGCCTTTCTGGCCGGTGAGCAGATAGATGATGTCGTTGGAAATGCGGTGCATCAAGGCCCTGTGGTCATCGACCCTGCCGAGAATCCTCTTGCCCAGGATCTGGCGGCCCCTGAACACGTCAAAGAGCCTCACTTCCGCCTCCACGCTCTTGCCGATGCAGCTGTAGCTCCCCTTCAACAGGAGATCCGCTCCGATTGTGCTCCAGTCCCTGAACCGGATCTCCTCCACGGTGAAAGCCGACGGGTTCTGCTCCAGGAACGCCGCCTTGTCCATGGAAATGAAGTAACCGCTCAGCTCCAGATCATTGGAGATGACGCCGGGCAGGGCTGCCGCCAGGTCCGGTTGATCCCTGCTCTGGGAGGCATCCCTGAAATCGGGGATCGCGATCTTG
>Ga0101944_10007908_pt1 | contig 10394 bp, 9 predicted proteins | sample DewCreD2012metaG_FD_75245 | JGI IMG/M metagenome (GOLD analysis project Ga0101944, IMG submission 75245) | Hot spring sediment bacterial and archeal communities from British Columbia, Canada, to study Microbial Dark Matter (Phase II) - Dewar... ...
GTGCCTATTTACTATAATCATAAAAATTCCGGCAGACCTTTGCAGGAAGACGGGGCTTTCCGCAGCCGCTATGTGGACAGCCCATCACAGCCGTTGTTCCCGTTTGGATTCGGTCTCGGTTATACCCGGTTCGAGTACGCGAACCTGCGCCTGAGTTCAGAAAGACTTCAGGGCAGTCTTCAGATCAGCGCCGAGGTAACGAATGTTGGTTTGCGGGCGGGGACAGAGGTTGTTCAGCTTTATGTGCGCGACCTGGTCGGCTCGCTCACCCGCCCGGTGCGGGAATTGAAGGGATTTGAGCGGATCACCCTCCAGCCGGGGGAGACCCGCCGGGTTGCGTTTACTATTGATGAAGAAGCGCTTGCCTTCACCCGCGCCGATGGCAGGCGCGGGACAGAGCCCGGCAGATTCCAGGTTTGGATAGCCCCGCACAGTCAGGGCGGGTTGATGGGTGAGTTTTGTTTGTAAAGATAAGGAATGACAACGTATCTATCTAAGGAGGAAAACCGATGAACCGTCCGTCTCCGCTAAATTGGTTAGTACCGGTAATTATCATCCTGGCTGTGATCACATCCGGCGCAGGGCTGTTCGTAGGGGGAGGAGAGGGGAGGTATCAATTTGTGAACCCACGCGGCGTTTCAGTTGAGATGTACGGCGAGGGTCTTTACCGTTATGATTCCCTGATGGCTGGCGCCGGTTTTCGGGGAACCGATGCAGTTACCCTCTTCATCAGCATACCTTTGCTCCTAGTGAGTTATATTTTATCCAGGCGGGGTTCTTATAAATTCCATATCATCCTGTTGGGAGTGCTATATTACTTTCTCTACAATGGCGCATCCATGACATTCTCAGCCGGGTTCAACCCATTATTTTTGGTTTATACTGCCCTTTTTTCCACCAGCTTGTTTGCTGTTATCGTCGGATTGACTACTTTCGATTTGGAAGGTTTGGCTAAGAGAATCTTGCCGGGCTTTCCAAGAAGAAGGATCGCTGTTTTCAATATCGCGATAGGGATCATCACCTTTCTGTTGTGGATGAGCGAAATAATTCCTTCTTTGATGACCGGGAAAGCCCCAGAAAATTTGGGACCTTATACGACCATGTTCACGCATGGCTTCGATTCGGCAGTGATCACGCCCGCCGCTGTCCTAGCCGGCATTTTCATCCTTCAGCGCAAACCATTGGGATATCTGCTGGCGGCTCCGACGATGATCTTGTGCGCTCTGGTTGGGGCGGTTGTGATAGGGCAAACCATCAGCCAGGCGCTGGAAGGAATCGTATTTCCGGTCGGCGTCTATATCGGATTGGTTGGATCGTGGATTATTATGGGAGGGTTTGCGATTTGGCTGACGATTGGGTATTTTAGGCACCTCGATGGATAATGGTTTCAATTTTGGTGAAAAGGGTCGAGATATGCCATATATACTGGCTGATAAAGCTCCAAAAAAGACAGATAGAAAGAATTTGTTGGAAATTTTACCAACTTTGAAATAGTTGGGCTAGGTGGTTTACGCTTGACAAATAAAAACGATGGCTTATAATTGAAAATGATTTTCATTATCAATATGAACGAGAATTCCACACTCCCTCTTTCTGAGCATTGGTTGTACCGCCTGCAAGCCAGCGGTTACCGATTGACCCATCCCTTACAAATCATCGTTGAGATTTTGGCAAATGCCACCCGCGCCCTCGAGCCGCTCCAAATCTACGATCTGGGCAGGCAGTCATACCCTAAAATGGGACTGGTAACCGTCTATCGTGCGCTGGAAAAAATGGAAGAACTTGGGCTGATCCAACGCGTCCATCAAGCCGATGGCTGCCATGCTTACCTGCGCGCCGCGAATGGGCATGAACACCTCCTGTTCTGCCGAAACTGCGGCAAGGCAGTGTTTTTTAGCGGTGATGATATTTCCAGCCTGATCGATCGGGTTACTTCCCAAAGCGGCTTTGTTATTGAAGACCATTGGCTGCAACTGGTCGGTGTCTGCGCCGACTGCCGATAAAATTTATATCCGTACGATTGATTAGTGGTGTATAGATTGATGAGAAAAATAATCCCTATTGTTAGCGTTTTTATTTTGGTAGCCCTGTTCCTTGCCTCATGTCAGGAAGCGACGGTGAATACCTCAAAAAACGGACAAACTAAGTTAAAGGTAGTGGCAGTGGAGTCCTTCCTGGCGGATATCACCCGCAACATCACCGGCGATCGGGCTACGGTTGAGTCTTTGATTCCTTTAGAGATGGATCCTCATGCCTTCGAACCGACTCCGAAGGATATTTCTAAGATCGCCGAAAGCCGCGTGGTCGTTGCCAACGGCGCAGGGCTAGAAAGCTGGCTGGATGAAGCGATCCAGAATGCCGGGGGTGATTTTATTCTCATCGAAGCATCCGAGGGATTGGTCAGCCGTAAGACGCACGAAGAAGAAGGTGAAGATGCTCATACACACGAGGGCGATCCCCATTTCTGGCTCGATCCGAAACTTGCGATTCATTACGTAGAAAACATTCGCGATGGCTTGATCGCTGCCGATCCCGACGGCAAAGAAACCTATACCCAAAACGCCGAAACCTATATCAGCCAATTGAAGGAGTTAGATGCCTGGATCCAGCAGGAAGTCTCCGCAATTCCGCCCGAACGTCGCTTGATCGTAACCAACCACGAAAGTTTTGGCTACTTCGCCGACCGCTATGGTTTCCGCGTCATCGGTGCGATCATCCCGTCGGTCAGTACCGGCTCCTCTCCCTCAGCTCAGGAGCTTGCCGACCTGGTTGATTTGATCCGGCAGACCGGCACAACCGCCATCTTTTTGGAGACCGGGGCGAATCCTAAACTGGCTGAACAGATCGCCCAAGAGACCGGGGTAAAGGTCGTCAGTGATTTATACACCCATTCGATCACGGGTCCCGGCGGCAACGCGCCGTCGTACCTGGAGATGATGAAGTACAATGTGAACACAATGGTGAGCGCCTTGAAATGATGGAAATTACCGAAAACCGCCTAAGCCTCATCCATGTCTCCGCCGGATATAACAATCAGCGGGTGCTGAATGATATTACGTTTCAGGTACCGCATGGGGCGCAGGTGGCGGTGGTCGGTCCAAACGGCGCCGGTAAATCCACTTTGTTTAAGGCGCTGGTAGGTTTACTGCCTTTGCAAAGCGGTGAGATTCTGGTTCACGGCTTGTCGTTGACCAATCACAAAGATTGTGTAGCTTACGTACCTCAACGGAGCGAGGTGGATTGGCGTTTCCCGGTGACGGTGGCGGATGTGGTCATGATGGGACGGTACAACCGGCAGGGGTGGCTGGGGAAAGCCAACAGAGAAGATAAGGACGCGGTAAGGCGGTCCCTCTCTCAAATGGGGATCGAACACCTGGCAAATCGTCCGATCGGAGAGCTTTCGGGCGGGCAGCAGCAGCGGGTCTTCCTGGCGCGAGCGTTAGCGCAGGAACCTCATATCTTGCTGATGGATGAGCCTTTCACCGGTGTGGATGCTGCCACCCAGGAGGATACGCTGGCTCTGCTCGATCAATTGAAGGCAAAGGAAGTTACGGTGTTGGTATCCACCCACGATTTGAATATGGCTGCACAGCGCTTCGAACAGGTCTTACTGCTCAACCGCCGAATCATCGCCTATGGACCGGCAAAGCAAGTCCTGACCCCGGAAACCATCCAGCAGGCGTTCGGTGGCAGGGCATTATTACTCGGCGATCTCGCCGTCGTTGATGAATGCTGCCCGCCCGCTGAGGAAGGATAAATTGATGTTTGAATGGTTGATCACTCCCCTATCTTATACGTTCATGCAGCGCGGCATGCTGGCATCGTTGATGGTCGGCGTGGTGTGTTCGGTGATCGGATGTTATGTGGTATTGCGCGGCATGGCATTTTTAGGGGACGCCCTGGCGCACGCCATCCTGCCCGGGATCGCCATCGCTTACCTCTTGCAGGGCAACCTGACCATCGGCGCGCTGGCGGCGGCAGTTGCGGTTGCGCTCTTGATCGGGCTGTTCTCTCGTCAAGGAACCATCCGCGAGGATACGGCGATCGGTATCCTATTTGCCGCCGCGCTTTCCTTGGGCGTGGCGCTGATCAGCAGTATTCGCACCTACGCTGTTGACCTGAGCCATATCTTATTCGGGAATGTCTTGGGGGTATCTCCTTCGGATTTGCGGCTGGTGGGTGGATTCGGGGTTGTAGTGTTGGCTGCTGTGATCATCCTCTACAAACCCTTTCTGGTCATTTCCTTTGATCCGGTACTGGCAGCCACTTTACGCTGGCGGACCGAATTATTACGTAATATGATGTTGATATTGCTGGCGCTGACCATCGTCATCTCCTTGCAAACGGTGGGGGTGGGACTGGTTGCCGCCATGCTGGTCACCCCTGCCGCCACTGCTTATCTGCTCACCCGCCGCTTGCCGGCAATGATGCTGATCTCGGCCCTGATCGGCGCGTTCTCCAGCCTGGCTGGGTTATATATCAGTTATTATGCCAACATTGTATCCGGATCGGCGGTGGTGCTGGTGGCAACCGGCGGTTTTCTTCTGGCTTTCCTGTTTGCTCCAAGGCGCGGCATCCTCTGGCAGCGGCTGCGTTTCCGAATCAGGAAAAAATAAGTAGATTATTCATCCAATGGGAATAGGAAGGCTTGATAATTGGCTACTTGGTATTTCTTTCCCCTTTTTGTTACCGTAAACTCTTCCTTTTCTAATAAGGCTTTATGGGCTTCGAGACCACCCGGATATTTCTCGTTCAGGAAACCGTCCGATTTCAGCGTCCGCCAATAGGGGATACCCAAATCCTTGTTTTCCCCCTTTGCTTCCTCAACCGCGTTGGCAGCCGTCATGGTGAAAATACCGGCGGTCAGCGAGCAGCAGCCCTTGACGCCGTGTTTCTTTGCCAGGCTTTTGCAAATCTCGATGATCGTGGTCAGTTTTCCGGCCGGCACTTTCTTCATCAGGGCGACAACTTCGCTTGGGTTAACCAGGACAATCGGATCGCCGGCTTCTGCCCCCATGCTATGAACGGCGTTGTAACACGGAAAGCCTTTTTCTAATATAAGGATTTTCGGATATTTCTCACTATCCGCCAGCTTCTCAAACCAGGTTTTTTTTCGATAAGACATTTTCTTCCTCGTCTTTTTTTCACGTTCCTATTCAGTGAATTCTCCAACTAGCACAAGTTCACTCCTTATTTTATATTATTTCATTCGTCTATACACGACAAATCGAACAACCACTGCTTGTTGATTATCTAAGATTCTCTTTGGTAGACCTAGGCGTGAACAGTGCTGAAAATATCAGCACAATTGCCAGGATGAGCAGCGAAAACCCTGCCCAACGGACACTGCCGGGAAAGATAGACGTGATCATCAGATAAGGCTGGGCAGTGCTCCATGCCAGACCGGCGAGGATATCGATTCCCAAGAATGCCTGTAATAATCGAGCGATAAGGGATTCCCTTGAAAATGGAGCGAACTTACTCTTTCCTCTACTCACCCCTCTAATTAGCCGAACCGTTTTGAGGCAGGAAACCAGGAAAGTGATTGCAATCAATGTCTGGAATGCCGTCGTTGCATAAGTGATCCTTTCCATTTTCACCGAGCCCAAGCTGTTCCAATCTGCCCACGCTTTCAGCACTTTTGCCATTAAGGGCCAGCTTCGCTGACTGTTGGTCAGGATAACAATCCCATCACCGGATTCGGGTACCATGTGAAAATGGGTCATCCAGCCATGTCCCTGCCCGCCATGCCAAACTGCGCGCCTACCATCCGGCAGGTTTTCAATAAAATGGCCCAAACCGTAATCATCCGCTACCACGCCATATATGCCGGATATTTCGATTTGCGGTGTATAAATCTCACGAATACTCTCAGCAGATAGGACCGGATTTTCTTGTTGATAAGGGTTCGCTATTCCTGCGCTGATGAAGCGGGCAATATCCTCAACCGTCGCATATAATCCTCCAGAAGCTTTCGCAGGATAAACATAACTTGGCACCGGGCGACCTGTCAAATCATAACCGGTGGGGAGGAGGGGTGATATCTTATCGTCCCAAACAAAAGTGGAATTGACCATACCAAGCGGTAAAAGGACTTCATCCTGCATATACTCTGCAAAATCACGTCCGCTTACCTGTTCGATCAGCAATTCGAGCAAATGAAAGCCGGCATTGGAGTAGGAAAAACTTAAACCGGGTTCCTGGATAGGGACTGCCTCTTGGGATAGAACATCCCGTAAAGAAGGCATGGGACTGCGCGGAGAATACTCATCGCCGATGGCACCTAACGGCATACCGGCATTGTTGCCCAACAACCTTCGTGGGGTAATTTTTTCGGTGGAAAATTCTGAGCTGGGTAATGTCCAATCCTTCAGGTAGATTTGAATGGGCTGATCAAGATCGATTTTCCCTTGCTCCACCAGTTTCATCACGCCCCATGCCGTTAATGATTTCGAAATCGACTCCACCCGAAAGATCGAATCGATAGTCATCGGTTGGTTTTGTTCCAAATCTGCATATCCATAAGCATTCGACCAAACCGGCTTGCCATCCTGAACGAGAGCAATGGCAACGCCGGGAACAGCATATTGTTTCATCAGTTTCGGGATTTGCCGATCAAGGTGAGCGGTGAAATGAGGGAGGGAGTCAGATGCAGCCCCTTTACCGACCAATATTGAGAATAGGAAACCGGCGCATATCACTGCCGTCCCAATTTTCAACCAAATAGCAAACCTTTTTTTCTTCTCATCGTTCATAGATAAATTGTGCAACCGCATAACCTACACCTCGAACGTCAAGATATCCGTAAATACGAGCTATTCCCCAACCTTCAAAGCAGGGCTCCCTGCCAATAGCGGAGAATGACGAACGCTAAAAATAAGGCTAAAAACAAATATGGCACGAAACTTTTGTTCCTTAAGGTAATTGCCGGACCGCGAAAGAATTGCAGTATCGTAGCGTAGACCCCCACCAAGAGAGCCAGGTATGGAATATAGCCGCCCAAAACACAGGGGGATAATCCATAGATAAACCCTTGCACTGCATGGAGTAAGCCTACCTTCCAGCTCTCCTTTGCCCCGCCCAAATAGTGAAACACCACAAACAGAATTGGTATCCATATAGCAGATATGATGATCATTTCCAGCATGATCAAGCCGATCGCCATCGGATAGGCGAGGAAATTGTATTGCGGCAGAAGGGTATCCCGCCAAAACGGATAGATGTCCATTTGCGCCCCCAGAGAAGCGTTGACCGGAGTATCACCCGGCATGCCGGCTCCCCAGGCTATAACTGAAGCGGCAGCGAGCAGAAAAGATAAACCAAGAAGATGGCAGATTGGACGAAGCCAACTCTTGTCTTCACGAACCTGTTCGAAAAACTCCTCTGGATTAAAGGTCACAAGGAAAATTCGTTGAAAGAAGTTTAACATCACTCAACCTCCATATTTGGATTTATTTCTCGATGTTCGCACCATATGAGAAAGATAAAGGGCTACACAAGAGTAAGTTTATAGCAAACCTTACCTCTCCAAATCATCGTAGAGGCGGGTTATTGCTCTGGTCAGATGAGGGAAAAACACCCTGGTCAGATGGGCAGGCTCGGTTAGAGTATTGCAATATTCATCTTTATCTTTTGACGTTAAGCCATACTCATCACAACAAGTCTGCCTCAGCTTCCTTGCATAGCCGGTCTAACTGGCGGGCTTTATCCTCCGGCAGGTGAAAATCGTGCTGGCGGATCAGTCTCTCAATCTCCGCCTGCGCCAGCTTCTCGAAGGTATCCTGTCCCTCCTCCTGCCAGCGCGGCAGTGAAGCAGAAACCCAGCGGTTGGAACGCCACAACACATCCCGATAGGCGTGTCCGGTTGTCTCCTCTCCAAGGAAGCTGCCGGAGGTGCCAACCGAGAGGATGGAATCCATGCAGAAGGCATCTTCGGAGAATTCGAAGCCGCGCACGACATGCTGGTAATAACGCAGCAGTTCCACATCCAGCAAAAGCTGGACCGGGCTGAAGACAAAATCCACTGCCAGCAGCCCGCCAAACCGATAATGTCTCCTGCCGGCGAGTGCCATTGCCATGCCATAGGCGCCGCGCTGGGCAGCGGCTTGCTGTCCGGCGGCAATGGCGGAGGAATGGAAGGCGTCGGCGTCGTTCTCGAACCAGCCGTAGAATTCGCGCAGCTGCCCGGTGATCAGGTCGCTGAGGACCATTTCCGGCGTGCCATAGACAATTTCCAGCGTTCTCATATCCACCGGCCAGATGCGGCATTCGACGCCGAAATAGGGCAAGCCGGTCAATTCACGCGCCATCGCATAGGCTCCCCAAACAGAGGCTAATGCCTGGACGAACGCTCCCATCACCTGAACCGGGGCGGTAACTCCCATCATCGGCATACAGGCAACCTGCAAAGACTGGATACGCTTACCGAAATGGTACATCAGGTCAAAGGTCTGTCCTTCTGCCCGCAGAGGGTTGACAACAAACACATCCAGGTTAAAGGGCTGCTCCATCAATTGGTGCAGGCGGTAAAGCCACTCCGCCGAACGCAGGGATGAGATCGGCACCCAGCCGCCGCCCCGGCAGTTCTCGGCGCCGATGCGGTAACAACGGATATCGCGCACCTCCGGCGGGACATCCTGCGGCACGCCAGCCGCGCTGCCGCGAACCCCTTTATCGTACAGACGGTCGACCAATCGGGTCAATTCAACCACATCTTTTTCCAACATCGGACGCACCGTGTGGCTGCGCCAGTCATCCAGGTGGGTGGGATAACTGCTCAAAATCTCCACCGTAAAAGGTTCGTCTGCCGGTCGTGCCATCCGCAGCTTTTTCCCCTGCTGGCGTGAGGATTGGACACATTCCTCCAGCAGGGCGCGGTCGAAGCGCAGGCAACTCCCAACGACCTTAAAGCCGGGCTTGTTTTTGAAAAACTCAAGGATATCGGGATTGGCAACCTCCAGACCGATTTTTCCCAGCACGGTCATGGCTTTTTCGTGCAGCATCTCCAGCTGAGAAGAAGTCAATCCGCCGTCAATAAAATAATTGATCTGATTCATCCAATTCTACTCACTTGCAAATTCACGATTATGTTAAAATGGTAGCGTTTTTAGATACACCATTCCATTTTACATCAACGAAATGAGGTTACCAAATGAATAGCCGCCCCAATCCCAAGTATACTGTTCGCGCTGTTCATTGCGATTATCGGTCCACGGATGAAGAAGTGTACCAAGCCCTCAAACGGGCTGTCGAACCGCTCGACCGAACGTGGGAAAGACTAAAGAAAGCCAGGCGAATCGCAATCAAATTCAACCAGGATGGTGTTCCGGAAAGGCTGGTGATGCACCAGGGTCACCGCCAGCAGTTGGTCAGCGATCCGGTAGCCCGCGCGGCCCTGCGCTTGCTCCGTGAAAAAACGAACGCTGAAATCTATGCGGTAGATATCGGCATCGAAGGTATCATGGCAAAAGTGCCGGAAGGCGCCAGCACCCACCTGCTTCCTGTCTTCCGTGAGTTCAATGTACCTTTTATCGAAGGATCTAAAACCCCAACCATTTGGACACCTGTGCCGGGCGGCGGGTTGATGTTCCAGAAATACCCCATACCCCAGCCGGTGGTGGAAGCAGATGAAGTGATATCGGTACAAAAAATGAAGAACCACGCCTTCATGGGGATCACCCTTTGTACCAAGAACCTCTTTGCCTTTGCCGCCATCCAGCCCGATGGGCGTCCGCGTTCTTACTATCACCATCTGGTGCGTATGCCGTATATGCTGGCGGACCTGGGCAGGATGATCGATCCGGCATTGAACATCATCGATGGTTTGGTCTGCCAGGCGGGTATGGAATGGGGAAAGGGAGAATACCCCCGCATTTGCAACACCCTCGTCGCCGGCGATCACGTGATCGCCACGGATACCTGCGGTGCTTACTTGATGGGACACGATCCCAAGGCGGATTGGCTGACACCGCCCTTCCACCGCGACCGCAATCATCTGCTGGCAGCTGCCCAAAGCGGTTTTGGAACGGTCAATCTGGAGGAGATTGACTTTGAATCAGAGGTCAGCGCGCCGGTGGGCGAGTTCTTCGCCGTCCAAATCGACAGCCAGGAGATGGTGGTAAGCTGGCGGCGCACCACTGCCGAACAGGGGTTATACTACCGCGATCATCAGGCACAACTGGTGAAAGAATATGCCGGCAAGTATATCATCCTGCAAATGGGCGAGGTGAAGTGGTCGGATACCGAAGGCGCGCTGAGGGCAAGCCGGCGGATGCTCTCCGGCAGCCACCCCGAGCAGGGGATGTGGCTGAAATACGTCGATCCCGACGACACGGAAGGGGAACATTTTGAGGTCTATGAGAAGACGCTGGCACAGATCAAGGAGATGGGGCTTT
>Ga0101944_10007910_pt1 | contig 10393 bp, 8 predicted proteins | sample DewCreD2012metaG_FD_75245 | JGI IMG/M metagenome (GOLD analysis project Ga0101944, IMG submission 75245) | Hot spring sediment bacterial and archeal communities from British Columbia, Canada, to study Microbial Dark Matter (Phase II) - Dewar... ...
GTCTCGCCCAAGCACTTGGTGGAGTTGGCAGTGGTTGAACCGCAGCCATCCGAACCTCTTATCACTATCTTTTCGTTATAGGTATGTATTGGTCCGCATGCTCAAACTAGTCTGCGGACCTTATATTTTTATACTTTTCTGGCAGGTTTCACCAACCATAAAGTCCCTGGCGCCACAAACGTTCGGGGCTTTTTCTTTTGCTGTGTTGCGAAATTTCAAAAATTTGATTATATTTATCGCGCATTTTTGAAAGCCAATGTAGCTCAGTTGGTAGAGCAACTCCATGGTAAGGAGTAGGTCGCCGGTTCAATTCCGGCCATTGGCTCATTATAAAAACAACCGCAATGCGGTTGTTTTTGTCACCTAGTATTTTTACGACTACCTTCAAACTTATTTTATTGAAAATTTCTGAAATTTGTTAGTTGCGGAATTTCTCGCTCAGATGACGCGGCAGGAGAATGCGTGTTTGATCCATATTAGACAAGGAAGTTTGTATCGCTATATGCGACAACAATTGGTCTTAGTTGGGAATTAACCCGCTAATAATGTCGGGCCTCTTTTGTTCGTAGAATTCCCTTAAAGGATAAATTTCTTACAGATGCAATATAAAACTTGCAAGAGTATTAAATTTTTTGTACTATGTGCGGGTACTAAATTCCAATGGCTAAAGTTAAATATTCCGACAAGTTGATTACGCTGAAATGTGCGGTCTGCAAACACCGCAATTATTACACGCGCAAAAACAAGAAGACAGTAACCCGTAAGGTGGAATTGCAAAAGTATTGCCCGACCTGTCGCAAAAAGACGAAACATACCGAAGGAAAGCTAACGTCTAAATAAAAAATCGGCCACCCTAAGTGGCCGATTTTTTATTTGTCCGGTTGTATATGCCCTGGCGCGGATATACAGTCATGTCGGCATATTACTTACACCAACAGAGGGAATCACTTTGCTTTAAGAGAGAATCCTTTTTATTTCTGATGGGTTGGTAGTTTTGTAATTTTTTACGCCACTTTTTTCTTCTGAGATATTCAGATTCGCGCTATAAAATACAAACTGACCTTGTTTGTCCCGAGGGAGGTGAACTTATTTGTTTCAATATATCTGGTTGGCGAAAGAGTGTGGTGTCGGCTACCGGAGAAGGAAGCCATTTCAAATGTAGACCTCCTTATTTTTTTGTTAAATTTCCTATACGACTGTATCATTAAGTGGTCGATAATATAGTAGTAAGTGTATTCAAATGAGATTAAAAGATAAGGTTGCGATTATTACCGGGGCCTCATCGGGCATAGGTAAAGCTATTGCTGATATGTATGTGCGGGAGGGCGCTAAAGTTATTTATTCCGACATTCAAGAGTATCCCGCGGAGCTTCCGGAGGGAGCCATTTTTATGAAAGTCGATACTTCCAAAAAAGAAGAGGTGCAGGCTCTAGTGGATCGAGCTGACGCCGAATTTGGAAGGTTGGATATTATTGTAAATAATGCCGGAGTTGGATTAGTGGGTGAGATTGCTTCAATGAGTGATGAGATTTGGGATAAGGTAATCGCTATTAATTTGAGTGGTGTGTTTTATGGAGTCCGGGCCGCGTCTGCCTATATGAAGTCCAAGGGCATCCAGGGATCAATAATAAATATGGCCTCTATTTTAGGCGCGGTGGGCTTTCGCACTGCGGGAGCTTATTGCGCTTCTAAGGGCGGAGTAAACCAGCTTACTCGAACCGCCGCGCTAGAACTTGCGCCCAGTGCCATTCGTGTCAATTCCATTGCTCCCGGTTTCATTAAAACTGCTATGACCAAGGGAATTCAGGACAATGAAGCCGCCAATGCCAGCGTAGTTGGCGCAACACCGTTGGGGCATATGGGGGAGCCAGATGATATTGCTTATGGCGCGGTCTATTTGGGTTCGGACGAGTCTAAATTTGTAACCGGTACTGTTTTGTATATTGACGGTGGCTGGACTGCCCAATAAAAAGGCCGGCGTTGCGAAATGTGGCGCGGAAAGTTAGTATATTTCCGTGCTATACGGGGGTATCGTTCAATGGTAGGACAGTGGTCTCCAAAACCACTGATGTGGGTTCGATTCCTACTACCCCCGCCAGAAAGATAATATTTATCATGAATAAAGAGGAGCTTAAACAGTTTATATATAGCGTTAGTCTGTAGAGCATTTTTCCGGTACGGAAAAAATTTACAAAAATAAAATTTGTGTATATGAGACAAGTTATATTGGTGGATTGGTAGATAAAAATTAGCCGAAATAATTAATTACATGAACTACTATACGGAATCCTTAAAGTTCCATAAAAAATATAAGGGCAAGCTGGCTACTATCTCTAAAATTTCAGTTTCTAATAAAAAACAGCTATCCCTAGCTTATACGCCGGGCGTAGCGGAGGTGTGCCGCGTAATTGCCAAAGATAAACGTCTCGTATCCGCCTACACATTGAAATCAAATTCGGTCGCGGTTATTTCAGACGGCTCGGCGGTTTTGGGGTTGGGGAATATTGGACCCGAGGCGGCATTGCCGGTGATGGAAGGAAAGGCGGTGCTATTCAAAGAATTTGCGGGAATTGATGCCTACCCGATTTGTCTTGGCACTCAGGATACGGAGGAAATTATTAAAACGATTAAAAATCTGTCCGTGGGTTTTGGAGGAATAAACCTGGAGGATATTTCGGCGCCGCGATGTTTTGAAATTGAAGAACGTTTAAAGAAGGAGCTAGACATTCCTGTAATGCACGATGACCAGCATGGCACGGCTGTTGTTGTTTTGGCCGCGCTCATCAACTCTTTGCGTCTAACCGGTAAAAAACTCAATGAAATTCGCGTCGTAATAAATGGCGCGGGAGCTGCGGCAATCGCAATTTTTAATTTGCTTGCGGCGTATGGCGTTGCTTCGGGCAAAATGATTATGGTTGATAGTAAAGGAATAATTCACACCGGTAGGGGTGATTTAAATTCACACAAAGCAAATATCGCTCGTGTTTCTAACAATGAAAAAAGAGAGGGAGGCTTGCAGAGCGCGCTTATTGGCGCGGATGTATTTATTGGAGTTTCCGTCGCTAATATATTAAAACCGGAATGGGTGCAAGCAATGAATGATAAGCCAGTCGTTTTTGCCATGGCCAATCCGGACCCGGAAATTAGTTTCATAGACGCTAAAAAAACAAAAATTGCTGTTTTTGGCACCGGGCGCTCTGATTACCCCAATCAAATCAATAATGTGTTGGCTTTTCCGGGGATATTCCGCGGTGCGCTGGATGCGCAAGCCAAGCAGATCACTAAGAAAATGAAAATAGCCGCGGCCAAGGCAATTGCCGCTCTTATCGCAAAAAAAGATTTATCGGCAAACTATATTATCCCCAGCCCCTTTGATGCACGCGTAGCGAAAGCAGTGGCGAACGCCGTTAAAAAAGCAGCGCGATAGGGGGTATGATTGGTAGGAAGGCTATCGTATGGTTGGTTATTTCTAGAATTTAAATATGTGCTATCCTGATTAGGGCTAGCAGAGTAATCCTTTTTTACACAATCTGTTTCATAGAACAAGATGGCTATAGCCCAACACTTCCTATTTTCCCTTATAGCATTTGCTACAATCTGGATTTTTGCGGGTATCCTTATTGATTCAATAACTCGTGTAGCCCAGAGATTTCACCGCAGTAGTTTTAGCGCGGCTTTTTTCATATTGGGTTTTCTGACTTCGATTAGCGAGATTTCTGTTGCTTTTAACTCTACAATTTCTGGAGTGCCTCAGGTTTCAGCTGGAAATTTAGTGGGAGCATCGTTCGTGTTGCTGCTTTTGGTTGTGCCTATGTTGGCATTTGTAGGGCATGGTCTGTCTTTGCATGGACGTATGTTGGGTAAAAAATTCGGCTACATTTTGGTGGTAGTTTTACTCCCTTCATTATTGGCTCTGGACGGAAGAGTGGGGGTAGGGGATGGATTGTTAGCATTGCTGGCATATGCATCATTGGTTTACATTATTAGCGAGCGCAACATTCGGCCAGTTGTGCCGTTGGGCGAGGTGGAATCTGATTTAATCCAAAAGAATAGGAATAATAGCTCTATCCGGGATTATTTAAAGATAGTTGCAGGAGCACTGGCAATATTTTTAGCTGGTCACGCCTTGGTTGAACAAGCAGTCTTTTTTTCAAATATCCTAGCGGTTCCATCCTCCTTAATAGGATTATTTATGCTTTCTATCGGCACTAATCTGCCCGAGTTGATAATTGGGGCGCGTTCAATTCTTAGGAAAAGGAAAGATATTGCGTTTGGTGACTATGCTGGATCTGCCGCGGCAAACACTGCTGTTTTTGGTGTGTTGGCTATTGTCAATAGAGGTTTTCTAGTGGAGCGTAGCGAATTTATTGCTACTGCTGGTTTGATGTTATTGGGATTTGTAACATTGTATTTTTTTGCAAAAAGTGGCCGCAGATTATCGCGCGGGGAGGGCGGACTATTACTTTTATATTATGTAATATTTCTTTGTCTCCAAACCTTTAATTTGATACGAATCTCAACATTATTATAGGGCCTCAATATTAGCTTCATTTCGGGTACTCAAATTTACACCAATGCTTTCAATTGAAGAGATAAAAAATACAAAATTTCACTCCTTTTCTACTAATGATACGCTGTTGGCTTTAGAAAGCAGTGAATCGGTTGGCTTGTCGGATGTCGAGGCGGATTCGCGAAGTGAAATATTTGGGCAAAATTCTTTGCGCCGCTCCGCTGAAACCTCTGTGTGGCGCATCCTTATCAATCAACTCAAAAGTCCGCTTATATATATTCTCTTGGGCGCTGGGCTTATTACTGGCATCATTGGCCATTATAAAGATTCAATCTTTATCTTCGTTGCTGTACTAATAAATACCGCCCTGGGTTTTTACCAAGAATATAAGGCGGGGAAAGCGATTGAAGAGTTGAAAAGCTATCTGCGTCAGCGTTGCAGGGTGGTGCGTAATGGTGTTGAGAAGGAAATTGATGCGGAAGATCTAGTGCCGGGAGATATTATTCGTTTATCTCAGGGAGATAGGGTTCCTGCGGATGCCAGAATTATATTTGCCAATGACTTGCAAGTTGATGAAGCAATTCTAACCGGAGAATCATTGCCGGTTGTTAAATCATCTGAAGCGGTAGCAGAGGACGCAGTTTTGGCAGATCAATTGTCAATGGTTTTTGCGGGGACGCTGGTTCAAGAAGGTTATGGTTCGGCAATAGTATGTCGGACAGATTCTTTTACCGAAATCGGACGTATTGCGTCTTTAGTATCGTCTTTACGTGCCGAGGAAACTCCATTACAGGGTGCGATTAATCGATTTAGCGTTTGGATTAGCGGTGTATTACTCATTCTAACCGCACTTATTTTTTTTGTGGGCCTGTACTCTGGCTATTCCTGGATATATATGTTCACTACTTCTGTGGCGTTAGCAGTTTCTGCAATTCCGGAGGGTTTACCAATAGCCATGACGGTTGTATTGGCTATAGGTGTGCAACGTATGGCACGGCGCAAGGGGGTTGTGCGTAGATTGGTTGCTGCCGAATCATTAGGTGGGGCAACTGTGATTTTAACCGACAAAACAGGGACATTAACCACCGCACAAATGGAAGTGAGCTCCATTATTAGTCTGGGGGATTACTCGGAAGAGGAATTGTTAAGAAAATCTTTGTACAACGCCAATGTTATTATTGAAAACATTGAGGATGACCCTCAGGAATGGAGAATCGATGGTAGGGCAATAGAAATTGCACTGGTTCGTTCTGCTGGTCTGCGCGGAATATTGATGCCTGACAATATAAAGAATCAAGTTGTACGTACCCTGCCGTTTAATGCAGTAAATAAATATTCAGCCGTTCTTTTAAGATCTGAGGATGGAGGAGGGGAATTGGTCGTACTTGGTGCAGCTGACGTTATTATCCGTATGTCTGATATTCCCAAACAAGAACAACTTGCCTTACTGGAGAAAACAGACGCATTAGCTAGAAACGGTGAGCTGGTGTTGGCAATCGCATCTCGCAAAATGAATAATACAGAAATAGATGACTATGTGTTTGAAAAATCAATCCATCATCCGGTAAAAGTGTTAGGATTGTTTGCCCTGCATGATCCGGTGCGAGAAACGGCTCGCGAAGCATTGCGTTTGGTTGCTCATTCTGGCATCAAGGTGGTGATGGTTACTGGGGACCATCGCGGAACAGCTGAGGCTGTCGCTCGGCAGTTGGGTATGTCGCTTACCAGTGAATCGGTAGTGGATGCATCTGAGCTTAGGCAGATGTCTGAGGAGGAACTTATGACCCGGTTGCCGCAGCTTAAAATTGTTTCTCGTGTATCGCCAGAAGATAAGCTGCGTATTTTGAAGGCTTTTCAAGCTGCTGGCGAGGTGGTGGCAATGAGTGGAGACGGTGTTAATGATGCCCCAACTATCAAACAAGCAGACATTGGCATTGCTATGGGCTCGGGTACTGATGTGGCGAGGGATGTTGCGGATATTGTTTTATTGGACGATAACTTTGAAATAATATACGCAGCAATAGAGGAGGGTCGCAGGATATTAGCAAATCTACGAAGGGTAATTATGTATTTACTCTCCAATGTTGCCGATGGATTCTTTCTCATAGGAGGGTCTCTTCTTGCCAACATAACCCTGCCCCTTAATGCATTGCAAATTCTGTGGGTGAATTTTTTTACGGACAGTTTTACCGCGGTTGCTTTCGCCTTTGAAAAAAACGCTGGCGAAGGCAAGATTGGGTATATATCCGGTAGAAGAATAAACATTCTTAATCGTTTTATGAGTGTTCTTATTCTTTTCAAGGCGATTTTTAGCGCATTGTTGCTGTTCGGACTGCATTATTGGCTCGTTCAGAGGGGCTACCCCGAAATATTTAATCGTACCTTTATTTTTGCTTGTTTTGGCGTTCACACTCTTTTGGTTGCTTTCCCCGCCAGAGACTTAAAAAAGTCAATATTTTCGTATAACCCTTTTTCAAATAAGTTCTTGGCGTTAGGGATAGTTTTCGGCTTATTGTTAATGGGAGCTGCTATTTATTTGCCATTTTTTAACAAGATTCTAGAGACGGTGCCCCTACCTCCGCTTTGGTTAATTGCTGTTTTGGGTGTCGGTTTAATTGATGTCTTTATAATGGAGATTGGTAAGAAATTGTTTAGTGGCCTAGATACCTCGTCGCGTTCCGGAAATTAATAGTATTTTTTCAGCGAAATGCCTGAGCTACCCGAAGTCGAAGCATTGCGAATCGGTCTGACGAAATATCTGCCGGGTCGCACTATAACGAAGGTTGAGGTTCTTAAACCCAAGCTGATTTCCGGGCGGGGTAATATTCGCCGTGCTTCTAGTAAGAAAACAACCACTTTTATTCATGGTCTGACCAATGCAACATTTAAGCAGATTGAGCGTAGAGCCAAGAATCTGAAGTTTATCTTTAAGGATGGTCAAATAATGTTAGTTCACCTGAAAATGACCGGGCAGCTTGTGTATGTGGGGCCTCGTTCGCGCGTGGATGGTGGCCATCCGATTAAGGAATCAAACCGGGAGTTACCGAATAAACAAACCAGGATAATATTCCATTTGGATAAAGGTACACTATATTACAATGATACCCGTCAATTTGGTTACCTGTTGTATTACCCGGATGAAGCGGCATTTCAAAAGGAAAATCACTTTGAGTTGCACGGGCCGGAGCCGTTAAATCCTGAATTTACTGAAGAATATTTTGTATCAGCTCTTAAAAAACGAACAGGAGTAGTAAAGCCGGTCTTGATGGGGCAAGAAGTGGTTGTTGGTCTAGGAAACATCTACGCGGACGAGGTCTGTTTTGCCGCAGGAGTGCGGCCGACGCGTAAGATATCAAGTTTAAAAAGAGGTGAAATTGGGAGACTTTATTGGGCAATTCGTTCTATCTTGAAGAGGGCTATTGAACTAGGAGGTTCATCTGTTTCTGATCATCGCTTAGCAGACGGAAGCCGTGGAAATTACGCGCGAGAGCATAAAGTGTATGGCCGAAGCGGGGAAGCGTGTTTGGTATGCGGATCCCTTCTTAAAACCGTGCAATGTGGAGGGCGCACTACGGTGTACTGCCCAAGGTGTCAGCGGTAAGCTGGTAACATTGGAGGCAGTATGGCATTTTCTTTTAATTGAATCTGTTATTGTGCTTTTGATTAAACAAATTATTAAGGTGGGCGAAAGATATTGACGGATTATTTAATGTGTGCAAGAATATTCTTGCATCCGAAGACAGCAGGCGTCCCGAGTTTTATGAGGGAATAAGACGCCAAGCGGGAATACTCGCTGGCCCCTGCCGAGGAGTTATCCTGTTTTTTCACAGGATTACCGACCCTTCGATGCGAAAGGTCGTTTTTATTTTTGGGTCCCCAAAAATAAATAACAACATACATGAAAACTAAAATCCAAAAACAAGAAGCACTGGACCGCGCCAAAGAGCTGTTAAAAACCAGCAAAACCCTGATCTTCACTGACTTTTCAAAAATCAGCGCAGAGGATTTACGCAATCTTCGTCGCCGGGCGAATAGCGCCAATGCAAAGATGTTCGTTCTCAAGAAGCGTCTTCTTAAGATTGCGCTGAAGGAAAAGGGAATTGACCCGCAGCTGGAAACTAACAAGACCTCTGTGGGGGCTATATTTTCTCCCTCTTCCCTTGAAGACACTTCCGCTCCAGTCTTTAAGTTTTTCAAAGAATTGAAATTGGAAAATGAGAAGATTCTTGGTGGCTGGGATTTGGTGAAGAATGAATACGTAAGCGGCGCCACAGTGGCCATGATTGGCAACCTGCCTCCGCGAGAAGTCCTTTTGGGGCAACTCGTTGGTATGCTGGCCAGTCCAATTCGCTCCTTCTTGTTTGTGTTAAATGAAAGGTCTAAACAAAACGCTTAATATAATTACAATGGATAAATTTGCATCTCTAATTGCTGAAATCGAAAAGTTAACCGTGGCTGAGCTTGCGGAGTTGGTAAAGGCTCTAGAAGAGAAGTTTGGTGTGTCTGCAGCCGCGATGGCTGTAGCTGGTCCAGCTGCTGGCGGCGCTGCCGCAGAAGCCAAGGATTCCTTCAATGTTGTCTTGAAGGCTGCTGGTGACAAGAAAATTGATGTCATTAAAGTTGTGCGTGAAGTCACTGCCCTGGGCTTGAAAGAGGCCAAGGATTTGGTAGATGGCGCACCGAAGGTAGTAAAGGAGGGCGTGAAGAAGGAGGAGGCCGATGAAATTAAGGCCAAACTTGAGGGTGCTGGTGCCACTGTATCGGTGGAGTAAATAGTGACTAGTGGCCGGTGGTGGTCAGTAGCTACTAAACGAAGGGGCCGCTCCAATATGGGGCGGCCTTCTTTTCGTAGCAAGGGAATATCTGCCTAACGAATGAATTTCTGGTGCTCGATTGAGCCAGAATATTTTTAACATCACCGTTGGTTTGATTCTGAAAAAGAAAAACCGGCCGCCTGTGGAGGTGGCCGGTAGGAGTGTACCGCGTGGTTCGCCGCGGTTATTTGTGATGGATGGCGCGGCAACGCTCCAGACCCCAAGCGAACCAGGGGCAGGGGTTGCCGGTGCTATGGCTGCAAACTTTCGCAATACAGCGGTTGGCCCGTGTGGGCTCAAAACCGCGACCGAGCGTGATTTGCACCAACTCGCTGACGCGAGTGAGACCCAGTTTGGTGGGCGTTGCGTTGGGAGCCGACAGGCTCCCATTCAGAATTGACTGGGCGCTCCCATTTCCATTTTGAGAAATGAAGAAGTGCCAGACTTCGGCGCCCTCCACCCTTCCTTCCGCGCTGAGTGCAGTCCAGTCGGGGGGTTCGGGATCGGGCAGGTTGTTGGCACGGCGTTCCTCAATGCGCAGAGTTCGCATTACGGAGGTCAAATCAATTTTGGAAGTTCCCTTCCGAAAGATTTGAACCAACCCGCGCGACGAACCCAACACAATGACATCGCAGTCCGACATACGGGCGAATTTCGCCACATCCTCGTTGTCGGAGGTGATTGTGGCGAGAGTAATGTTTTCACCGCTGGGTCCGTCAATGGTGGTGAGGGTGGCGTTGTTTTTGAATTCTTGGGCAGTCACTCCCCAGAACTCCTTCTGCGTTCTGAATTTCACGTCCAGAGCGCAAAAGACCCAATTCATCACCATTTCAGGCGGCTGGTAGCGGTGCATCTGCTCTGCGATCTTGCCGATGTCGAAGGCGTGGCCGCCGCCATTCAGATCCTTTTTTCGGGCGAACCTTAGGATCTCCTGAAGCTGGGGGGCATCCTGGATGCCTAATGCGTTTGCCACTAAGGTGGCGGCGCATTCGTTTTGCGCGCGTTCCCTGGTGGTGTTGGGGTGCTCGTCAAAGCGACCCCCGCCAACCCCAATCCAGAGCTCGCCAGC
>Ga0101944_10007912_pt1 | contig 10390 bp, 9 predicted proteins | sample DewCreD2012metaG_FD_75245 | JGI IMG/M metagenome (GOLD analysis project Ga0101944, IMG submission 75245) | Hot spring sediment bacterial and archeal communities from British Columbia, Canada, to study Microbial Dark Matter (Phase II) - Dewar... ...
GTTATTTTTGAGATAATCGGGCAGGTTTTCCTGGGGACCTAATCTTGCGTTGTCAATAAAAGGGATTCCACAGATCCAGTTTCCTTTGGTTAACTCACCATTTCCCTGAAGGTCGTTTTGACGTCCTGCAAAATTCCACATAAAATAACGGAAGTACATAAAGCCAAGCTGGTATCTCAGGAAGAAAGCAATGTTGTCGCTTACCGTAGGGACTTTGATGGTTTTAGTAGTGCCGTTTTCTTCAATAGTTACAGGCCGGCCTTTGATCGTAATCCATGATTCATAGGCCTTGACATGATCAGGTTCAGGGCTATACATGCGCGGAAAAAAGGTGAAGGTGCGTTCATCGTATTTGTATTCCTGCTTGTGGTGGACAATTTCATACCGTCCATTCACAGGGGCATACACAGGCGATGTCTCTTTCAGGTGGAGAATGGGACTGTTGTAGTTTTGCCCGTAAAAGAGGGGTCGGTCGCCGTATTGTTCGCGGTTAAGGTAATACAGCAGGCTGAAAAGATTGTCCGGCGCATTCTGGTTCATCGGAGGGCAGGCATTTGACCGTATCATGATCATGGCGTAGGAAGAATATCCCATAAGCAGCACTGCGATGCAGGTGAGGATGGTGTTCCAGAGAACTTTTTGTTTTTGAAAGGTGATCCATATTCCGTAAGTAAGCAATCCCGCAAGGAGAAGAAGGTAGAAATACAATCCCGAATGCAGCGGAAGGCCGAGCCCATTGACAAAAAACAATTCAAAAACAGTGGCTACTTTAACAGCTCCCTGGATGATGCCATACATAATGGCTCCGAGAATAAGAATGGCAATAATGCCGGCGGCAAAAATTCCCTTGCGTGTAACAGGATATTTTTTGAAATAATACACAAAGACAATAGCCGGAATGGCAAGGAGATTAAGCAGGTGCACGCCAATGGAAAGCCCCATCAGATAAGCGATCAGTACAAGCCAGCGGTTGGCATAAGGTTGGTCGGCTGTTTCTTCCCATTTAAGAATGGCCCAGAACACAAAGGCAGTGAACAGTGAAGAAGAGGCGTACACTTCTCCTTCTACTGCTGAAAACCAGAAAGTGTCTGAAAAAGTATAAGCCAGAGCTCCTACCGCCCCGCTGCCAAAAATAGCAATCAAACGGCCAGGGGTATAATCTTCTTCAGATGAAATAAGAATTTTTTTTACCAGATAAGTGATTGTCCAGAACAGAAAAAGAATAGTAAAAGCACTTGCAAGGGCCGATAATGAATTGATCATGACAGGCACAAGCTCTTTATTGGAAAATGCCAGCAGTGAAAATACCCGTCCGATGATCAGAAAGAAAGGAGCGCCCGGCGGATGACCAATCATTTGTTTGTAGGAGGCTGCAATAAATTCACCGCAATCCCAGAAACTGGCGGTGGATTCTATTGTCAGCAGATATACAACGGCAGCGATGGAAAAAACAAGCCAGCCGATGAGGTTGTTGTAACGGCGGTAATTGTTCATGGGAAAATAATTTTGTTACAAAGTAAACGAAAAAAGATCAATAAACCCATCCCTTACAGACTCATATTTTTTCTATTTCTGAGGCTTTGATCCAGCCACGGCTGCCATCCATGAGTTTTATTTCAATCCATTCACCCGATTGCTGAAGCAGCGTAACTTTGGTCCCTTCATGGATCACAAACAATTCACTTCCCGTTGCAGCAGGTGAACTCCGGGCTGTCACCACAGGCGACATCACAATGGCAGTGCGGCTGTCATGGATGGTATGGTATTGAATGGAGGCAAAGAAAAATGATTTTATTGAAAGAAGAAAAAATAGTACACAGAGCCAGAAAGAAAACACTTTCAAAGATCTGAGGCGGGCAAAAAGATACCCTGTCAGGGTAATCATTGAAACGAGAAAAGAAATGACACTGATCCATGCCCATTGTTCAAAAGAGAATATCCCGATGCCTTTCTGAATCCACCGTATTAAGAAAAATTCTTCAATACCTTCAATCTTGTCGCCTGTGAGGGTTCTTGTGAGTTCCAGGTTGTAATTGATTTCTTCATCACCGGGGGCATAAAGTTTGGCTTTTTCATAATACAATAAAGCAGCAGGATATTCTTTGAGCCTGAACATGGCATTTCCCATGTTGTAATACAAGGCAGCCGAACGATATCCCTGGTCGATTAAGGTTTTATATGTTGCAGCAGCTTCTTTGTACAGTCCGTTTTTATATTGTGTACTGGCAAGCTGCCATAATGAATCATTCATTGAGGCACTTTGCAGGGTAAAAGAAATGCAGGACAGGAGCAGGCAAAAATATTTTTTCAGTGGAAGCAGGTAAGATGATATTTTCATGGCATTAATTTTTTGATTTTTCTTCATCAAAAAAGTTTTTTCAGGATGTTGTTTTTATAACTTGTGCTTCATAACGGTTAATTACATTTTCGGCTTGTTCAAAGATTTCCTGCAGATTTTCAGGAGCGGCTGCCGGCGCATAGCGGGCAAGTTCGCACACATCAAGAAGATGGGTCAGAGATTCTATGTCTTCGGCCGAAATTCCTTTGTTCTGCAGGATGTCTTTTATTTTTTCACGGGAAAGGTCGGCAGCGGGAATGTTGAATTTGTCGGATACATATCCCCACAGGGCCTTGAGTACTTCTTCATAGAACATTTCTTTCTGATTTTGTTTCAGGTATTTTCCGGCCATCATAAGCCGTTTTTTTGCTTGCCGTGAGGCACGGCGCGTTCGCTGACGGGCAATATTCGCGTTTTCGGCTATCTGCTTTCGCATGAGTACAATGAAAATTCCTGTGGCCAGCACTGAAAAAATATAGGTGAGGTAAAAGCTTTTTGATCCGAAAAACCATTGTCCTTCACGAACAGCAGGAACGGGACCGGGTTTGATGAAAAGAATATCTTTGCCGAGGTACTTAATGTCATTGCGTGAAGAGGCAACATACACGCCTCCTTTTGATGATTCATCGTCTTTTCCTTTTTCAACGGTAATGGTGAAATCTTCGGAACGAAGGATTTTATATTGTCTGGATTGAGGATCAAAGTAAGCAAACTCCAGCGAAGGAATGGTGAATGTCCCGGCACTTCTTGGTATCATCACATATTCAAAGGTCTTGTTGCCGGTAATGCCTTTAAGGGTGAGATTGGTCTTGGGATCGAAGGCTTCAAAATCGGCAGGTATTTTTGGCTCTACAGGCTCGATTAATTTAATGTTGCCGGTTCCGTTGACAATCGCTTTTAAGGTAATTGCCTCATTGGTTTTTACCTTATTTTTGTCTAGCATGGCTTTAAAAGAATAATTGCCCACAGCTCCTTTGAAAGAAGCGGGTGCTCCTGCCGGCAACGGTTTGACTGAAATTTTCAGGGGTTTGCTCTTTACGGTTTTCTTTACCCACTGGTAAACGGGTTCTGGTTCAAAACCCCAGAAATCGTCAAAAGGCGTGCGGGGACGTGTGCCTGCTTTTAATGCCACGACAGCATCGAGACTGAAGGGCTCAATGACAATTTCTCCGCTTTGCTGGAAAAAGAGGTAGTATTGTTTGATGACGCCGGTGAGATAAATTTTTCCGTTGATATTTTCACGATTAAGACGGATCTGAGGAGTTTCAATTTCCTGGGAATACACTCCATTGAACCGGGGCAATTGCAAATTCCCCAGGTCGTTCACATTCAGTTGAGAATAAAATTTAACGGTGGCAGTAAGGCATTCTCCCTGATACAACGAGGTTTTATCGACAATGACTTTCAGAAATACTTTTTCGTCCGGAATATTGTCTTCCTGGCGGGAAGAAGATTCTCCCGGTTGTTGTGGCTTTGGGGTGCTGGTGGAAGCATGACTTGATCCCACCACTTCGATGGTAAGTGAATTCGAATAATAAGTCTTTCCGTCCACCGTGATCCTCGCAGGGTCAATGGTGTATTTCCCTTCCTGGTTGGCTTGCAATACATAGGTATAGGTAATGGTAACGCTTTGACTGATGCGTCCGTTGATGATGGAAATGCTTGAACTTGATGACCGGCTTGGGCCTGCAAGAATGGTAAAAGCCGATAAATTAGGAGCCCTGAATTCCGAAGGTTCGGCATTCATGGTATAGGTAAGAGTGATCTCTTCCCCTGCTTCAACAACCTTCGGTGCACTTGCCGTAATGGTTACCTGGGCAGGTAACGTCATGGCAATTGCCAGAAATCCATATAACAACATCCCTCGCTTTGTCATTGTGTTACCAGTTTTTATCGGTTTGGTATCTTGCGGGTTGCACTTGCTGCTGCTTCACTTTTTTCTGGGTTTCTTTTTCTTCATCCTGTACGGCATTCAGCATTCGCTGAGCGTCTTCTTTTGATAACTGCTGTTGTTGCTGTTGTTGCTGCTGCTGCTTGTTTTCGTTTTTCTGTTGGTTTTGTTCTTGCTGCTGTTGCTGCTGTTGTTGTTGATTGTTCTGCTGCTGATTGTTTTGTTGTTGCTGCTGTTGTTGTTGTTGGAGAAACTGCTTGGCAATGGCCAGGTTGGTTTTTGTTTCAGTGTCGTTGGGATTTAATTTCAGTGAATGGATGTACGACTGGATACTTTCGGGGTATTTTTTCATGTTAAAGTAAGCATTTCCCAGATTATGATAGATTTTTGCCCTGGTTTTTTTATCCAGCGGTGCTTCGCACAATGATTCATACACACTGGCTGCTTTGTCATATTTCCCTTGCTTATATAAAGCATTTCCCAGATTGTACAGGGCTTCAGGAAAATTTTTGTTTTCATTGATGGCTTTGTTGTATTCGGTCTCGGCCTTCAGATATTCTTTCTTTTCATATAAACGGTTGCCTTCCCGCGCCATTTTTCTTTCTTTCTGTGAAAAGGCCGGATACACACTTAGCGAGGCCAGCAAGATTAATATGTAACGGAAGCAAGTCATACGTTTTTGTTTCTTTCGTCAACTTCAAACAATTTTATCTTGCTTAATTGTTTGTTTTTCTTTTCGGCAATCAGCAATTCAATAATCAGCAGGAACAAAGCGGGAATAAAAAAGTATCTGAATTGTTCATTATAGTCAGTGTATATTTTGCTTTCATATTCTTTTTTTTCAAGTCGTTCTATTTCGTCCATGATGGTATTGAGACCAAATTGTGTGTTTTTGGCTCTTACATAAATGCCTTTTCCTGCCTGAGCAATTTGAGCCAGCAATTCTTCGTTCAGTTTGGTAACCACAACGTTTCCTTCCCTGTCTTTCATGAATTCGTTGCTTCCCGGGTGGACAGGAACAGGCACGCCCTCGGGCGACCCAATGCCAATGGCATGCACGATGATGCCTTTTTCTGCAGCCATGTGGGCAGCAGCAATGGCATCGTCTTCATGGTTTTCTCCATCGGTGATTACAACAATCACTTTTTTCAAGGGGGAATTCGGGGTGAAGGAAAAGCTGGCACGTTCAATGGCCTTTCCAATGGCCGTGCCCTGCCTGGGAATCATGGAGGTGTTAATGGTATTGAGAAACATCTTGGCCGATACATAATCTGAAGTGATGGGGAGCTGAGTATAAGCTTCTCCCGCAAAAACAATTAATCCTATGCGGTCGTTGTCCAGGCGGTCCACCAGTCGGGCAATGGCCTGTTTAGCTCTTTCCAGTCGGCTCGGCTGAATATCTTCGGCATTCATGCTATTCGATACATCAAGAGCGATGATCAGTTCAATGCCTTTTCGTTTCATCTTCACCAGTTTGGCTCCAAATTGTGGCCTTGCCAGCCCTATGATGATAAGCAGAAAAGCAGCAACAAGGAGAATGAATTTTATCACCGGCCTGACAGGTGAATAGTCGGGCATAAGCTCGCGTATCAGAGCTTCATCCCCAAATTCATGCCATTGTTTTTTTACCCTGTAACGAATCCACAGAAACAGTCCTGTCATCACAGGGACGATCACAAGAAAATACAGATAATATGGATGTGCCAGCCTGAACATATTGGTTTTAAGGAATGGTTCGTAACAAAGTATTTTTCAGGATCCATTCAGCGATCAACAGCAAAAAAGCAATGAGACCAAATAGGACATATTTTTCTTCGTATTTATAGGTCTCATGCATTTCTATTTTTGTTTTTTCCATTTTGTCAATTTCCTGGTAAATTTCTTTTAGTTTTTTGTTGTTTGTGGCCCTGAAATACTTTCCTCCGGTGAGTGCAGCCATTTCGCGCAGCAAAGGTTCGTCAATTTCAACAGGCATTCGCTGATATTGAATTCCAAAAGGTGTTTGCACAGGATAGGGGGCTTCGCCCATGGTTCCTACGCCAATGGTGTATACCCTGATGCCGTAAGTTTTAGCAATCTCGGCAGCCATCATGGGACTGATGGATCCGGCATTGTTTACTCCGTCGGTGAGCAAAATAATTACACGGCTGATGGCCTTGCTGTCTTTTAACCGGTTTACAGCCGTGGCCAGTCCCTGCCCGATGGCCGTCCCATCTTCAATCATTCCGCTTTTGACGCCCTGAAACAGGTTGAGCAGCACCTTATGGTCGGTGGTCAGGGGACATTGGGTAAAGCTCTCGGACGAAAAAACTACCAGTCCTATGCGATCGTTGGGTCGTCCGGCAATAAATTCAGAAGCAACATTTTTGGCAGCCGCCAGACGGTCGGGTGAGAAATCTTTGGCCAGCATGCTGCTCGATATGTCGAGCGTAATCATGATGTCTATCCCTTCAGTAACGATGTTTTTTGAAGTGTCGGTAGATTGAGGCCTTGCGATTACAACGATGATAAGTACCAGGGCCAGCATACGCAGTGCAAAAGGAACATGACGCAGATAATACCGCCACGACAGGCGGTAAGACAAGAAAAAGCCCTGCACGGCCGAAAATGTAAGGGAAGGATTTGCTTCTTTCTGTTTCCATACATAATAAGCAACGAAAACAGGAATGAGAAGCAACCCCCATAACCATCGGCCGTTAGCAAAAACAATGTGCGTCATGACTCTTTGTTGTTTGACTGGTTTTCAGGTTCATTTTCCTGTTGAATGATGATGATTTCTTTTTTGGTGTCAAGAACAATCCGGTATGCTTGCTGGTAACTGTTTTCATTTTCATCGGGCAGGGGCTGGGCTTTGGCAAATTTAACAAGATCGGCCCGTTGCAGCAGGTCGTTTAATTCACGGTACCACGGTTCGTTTTCATACCCCAGTTTTTTTAAGTCCCGCATAATTTCGTACGTTGTGCTTTCCATGGCCGAAATCTCATAGCGTTTTTCAAGATAAGTACGCAGGATATCGGTCAGGGCCGAGTAATATTCTTTTACCTGTCCTTGTTGCCATAATTTCTTTTCTTTCAGAGCTTCAAGTTCTCTCAGGGCAATCACATGGGGAGGTTCTTCAATTTTATGTTCAACAAACAGAGGTTCTTTTCTTTTGTATTTGAGGTAAAGAAAAAATCCTCCGGCAATGATTCCGGCAACGATGAGAATCCATATCACATATTGCATGATTTCTCTGAAAGTGTAAGGAATACGCATCAGCGGTTTGATGTCGAAAAGGTGTGTGGTGGAATCTACCGGAATACTGTATACGGTAAGCCATAAGGGATTGGTACCTACGGTGTCAATTTTTCCTTTGTGGGTTACCACATAAGGCAGGGGGGGAATAAGATAGGTTCCTGAGTCAAAAGAAGTGATCAAAAATTGCTGGCGGATGATTTTTCCTGCGGGGGAGGAAGCGATGGTGTCGGTCCGGCTTTCGATGATTTCAACTTTAGCGGTAAGAGTATCTTTAGGTTGAGGTAATTTTACCTGAGCTTCTGAAGGATGTTGCAACACAACGGTCAGGTGGATTTGATCGCCGATGAGAATGGCTGTGGTGTCCAGCCTGGCATCTATGGCCACGGGCTGGGCATATTGATTGATCCCCCACATCACCATCAACCAGTATGCTATTGTTTTTTTCATGTTTGGGAATAGCTGGGTTTGCGTTTGAACAACTGAATAAGAGGTTTAATGTAATCGTCTGTGGTGGCAATCTCAGCCACATTCATTCCGTGCCGTGAGAATAGGGTGTGAAGCGCATAATCAAAATTGCTCCACCATTTCCGGTAAGCAGTTATCACCTGTGTGTTTGAGGTGTCGATCCAGTATTCCTTTCCGCTTTCACTGTCTTTCATTTTAACCAGGCCCATGGAGGGGATTTCCCGTTCGCGCGGGTCGTATATCCTTACGGCAATGAGTTCATGCTTGCGGTTGGCAATTTTTAAAGCTTCTTCAAAACGGAGTGTTGCCGTACCCGGTTCTGTATCCATAAAGTCAGTAAGCAGAAAGGCGATGGATCTTTTTTTAATCGTATTGGTAAGATGCCGGAGGGCAGGAGTAAGGGAAGTTGTTGTCCCCGAAGGTTCAAATTCCAGTAAGTCGCGGATGATGCGCAGGATATGTGTTTTCCCTTTTTTGGGTGGGATGTATTTCTCCACTTTGTCGCTGAACATAATCATACCCACCTTGTCGTTGTTGGTAATGGCAGAGAAGGCGAGGACAGCTGCAATCTCAGTGATCTGGTCACGTTTAAATTTTTGCCGGGAGCCAAACACACGGGATCCGCTTACGTCCACCACGAGCATAACGGTAAGCTCCCGCTCTTCTTCAAATACTTTCACATAAGGATGATTGTAGCGGGCAGTCACTTTCCAGTCGATGTTGCGTATTTCGTCCCCATACTGGTATTCTCTTACTTCGGAGAACATCATCCCTTTGCCTTTGAAATGAGAATGATATTCTCCCGCAAACTGGTTGCGTGAAATTCGTCGCGTTTTGATTTCAATCGCCCGTACTTTTTTTAATAATTCAATCGTTTCCACAGTGGTATGTTCAGCTTTTCGGTTTGATGATGATGGTCAGATACCATTCTTCTTTTCGCAGTTCAGCAATGCATGACTTTCCGTTTTCGTTGATTTCCCACCGGTTGCTGTTGATTTTTTTGTATTGTTTGTTAAGTTCACCTATCCTCGTGCTTTCGTTGTCATATCCCGTCATCAGTTTGGTCACCGTACACACGTCGTCGTCCGACAAGAACACCAGCAGGGTTTCGTCCCCAATTTTGTCCACAAACTTCAGGTATTTGAATTTGCTGTTTTTGAAATCGGTGTTCTGGACAAACTGGGGGAACTTTTGCTGCATCAGCTGGACCACCTCTTCCTTTTTCATTCCGATGAGCACAGGAATTTGTGCCTGCGCCTGCCATGAAGCCAGGAAAAGGATGCCTGCCAGCAGGCAAGGGATCATATAACGGTTAAGGTACTTCAACGGTGTTCATTATATCGGTAAGAATATCTTCTGTGGTTACATTCTCGGCTTCGGCTTCGTAGGTAAGGCCAATACGGTGCCTCATCACATCCATGCATACGGCCCTTACATCTTCCGGAATCACATATCCCCTCCGTTTGATGAAGGCATACGCTTTTGAGGCCATGGCAAGATTAATGCTTGCACGCGGAGAAGCCCCGTACCGGATAAGACCGGTTAATTTTTCCAGCTTGTATTCGGCTGGCTTGCGTGTGGCAAATACAATGTCAAGAATGTAACGCTCTATCTTTTCATCAATGTACACATCTTTCACCACCCGACGGGCATGAAGAATGTCTGATGGCTTCAGGATGGTATTCGGATGCGGAAAGTCTTTTGCAATGTTTTGTCTGATAATCATCCGTTCTTCTTCTTTTTGCGGATAGGTGATGATTACCTTCAGCATAAAACGGTCCACCTGTGCCTCCGGCAACGGATAGGTTCCTTCCTGTTCAATGGGGTTTTGGGTGGCCAGTACCATGAACGGCTGGTCGAGTTTATAAGTTTCATGTCCGATGGTTACTTGTTTTTCCTGCATGGCTTCAAGTAATGCACTTTGTACCTTGGCGGGGGCACGGTTAATTTCATCGGCCAGAATAAAATTAGCAAAAATCGGGCCTTTTTTTACGTAAAAGTCTTCGCTTTTGGGACTGTACACCATCGTGCCGATCAGGTCTGCCGGCAACAAATCGGGGGTAAACTGTACACGGTTGAACCGGGCATCAATGATTCGGGCCAATGTGTTTACTGCCAGTGTTTTGGCCAATCCCGGGTTGCCTTCAAGAAGAATGTGGCCATCCGACAGTAGAGCAATCAACAGGCTTTCTATCAAATGCTTTTGCCCTACAATCACCTTGCTCATTTCAATCTGGACAAGGTCAACGAAAGCACTTTCTTTTTGGATGGTTTCGTTTAATTGTTTAATGTTTACATAATCCATAACTGATGGTTTCTTTTTTTCTTTATGCAAAAATGCTATTTATCCTGAAGAGTTGCAAGGAGCAGGTTTTTAAAAAATGTTAATTGTTTTTTGCAGGACTGTTTCGATTGAGTTTATCATTTCTTCTGCTGTTATTATCTGGTTCGGCTTTTAG
>Ga0101944_10007913_pt1 | contig 10390 bp, 11 predicted proteins | sample DewCreD2012metaG_FD_75245 | JGI IMG/M metagenome (GOLD analysis project Ga0101944, IMG submission 75245) | Hot spring sediment bacterial and archeal communities from British Columbia, Canada, to study Microbial Dark Matter (Phase II) - Dewar... ...
CCGTCGGAATCAGCGTGGAGTTAAGAGGAAGATGAGTAACTACCATCTCCGCAGAAGGGGGCAGAAACCAAAACAAACGAAACTTCATCCGACAATGGTAATTCTAAAGTGAACAGTATTGCCTCTAACCCCCCTTGCTTTCGATTTCTTTTCGAACTTCAGTTCGATAAATTCTAAGGATTGTTATGGACCTCAATCTATGCAAAAAGCGGGTTCTTATCACCGGCGCATCCCGTGGCATCGGCCTGGCCATAGCTGACACCTTTTTGCAGGAAGGGGCGAGGGTCATGCTTCTGGCCCGGACGTACAGTTCTTTGGAAGAAACGGCTGCCCGACTTTCCGCCTTGTACGGGCGATCCCGCGTTCTTTTCTCACCCATCGATTGTGCCGATGCATCTCACTGGCCCACAGTTGTCTCGACTGTTGAAACGGCTTGGGGGGGGGTGGACGTGGTAGTCGCAAATGTAGGGGATGGCCGCAGTGTGCCCGATGCCTTACCCGATGAGAAACATTTCGCCAATGTCTGGCGCAAGAACTTTACAACGGCGGAAATAACAGCCCGTGCAACTCTGCCCCTCTTGGTGGATAGCTCCGGTTGTCTGCTTTTTATTTCATCCATTGCAGGGCTCGAAGCCATCGGAGCACCCACCGATTATTCCGTGGCCAAGTCCGCCATAATAGCTTTGACCAAACAACTCGCTCGAAAGCTTGCGCCAAAGGTACGCATCAACTGCCTTGCTCCGGGCAATTGTATGTTTCCGGGTGGGAGCTGGGATATAAGGATGCATGCGGACCCGGAAGGAATTAAAGGCATTATCGATGCTACTGTCCCAATGAAGCGATTTGGCACCCCACAGGAAATGGCTGATGCTGCTGTGTTTCTTTGCTCTGCCCGCGCCAGCTTTATTACCGGTGCATGCCTCGTAGTTGATGGCGGACAGACCGTTGGTTATTTTTGAAGGAAGAATTGATGAATGACAAGCTTTTTTCTTTAAATGGTCGCGTTATCGTTATAACAGGTGCCGCCGGTCTTTTGGGGCAGAAGCATGCTGAAGTAGTGGCGCAGGCGGGTGGTACACCGGTCTTATTGGATTTGCATGCAAAGCCGCTAGAGAATCTGGCCGCTGAACTCAATGCTCGTTACGGCTCAACTGCCAGCGGATGGGTTGTAGACATTACCCAAGAGGATGAAATCGTGGCAAATTGCGCCGCCCTCCTTTCGCGCTACGGGCACATTGATGGGCTGGTGAACAATGCAGCCAATAACCCCAAGGTTGAGGGAGATGGCAACAAGTACTTTTCGCGGCTTGAGAACTTCCCGTTAACGGCATGGTATGCAGATATCGCTGTGGGGTTGACCGGGGCCTTTCTTTGCGCCAAACACTACGGCCACGCTATCGCTCGACAAGGAGGAAGCATCGTTAATATTTCATCCGACCTTGGCCTTATTGCCCCGGATCAGCGCCTTTACCGCAACCCCGGTTTGCCAGAAGATCAGCAACCGGTCAAACCGGTAAGCTATTCCGTGGTCAAAAGCGGCCTCATCGGTCTGACCCGCTACCTGGCCACATACTGGGCGGTAAAGGGCGTGCGTTGCAATGCCCTATGCCCCGGTGGTGTGGAAAACAAACAGGATCCGGCATTTATAAAAGAGGTCAGCAGTCGCATTCCTATGGGAAGATTGGCGCGACCCGATGAGTATCAGGGCGTACTGCTCTTTTTACTCAGCGAGGCATCAAGTTATATGAATGGCGCTATTCTTAGCGTGGATGGCGGAAGGACGGCATGGTAATGCCAGACAGGACAAAATGTTACCTCTGTGGGTCTACCGAACATACGATTCGGCCGGGAAAGGTTCGCGACGACGAGAATCTGAAGGTATACCAATGCCTGAGCTGCGGGCTTGTTTTTCTTTCTCGTTCAGCGCTGGCAGATGAATTTTACGAGCAATCCGGCATGCACGGTAGCGAACCACAACCGGTGGATGAGTGGTTGCGGGAGACCGACTGGGATGATGAGCGTCGGTTTCGGCTGCTGAGCCATCAGATGACCAACAGGGATATTCTGGATTATGGATGCGGTGCAGGCGGTTATTTAATCAAAGCTCGGACCAAAGCCAGATGCGTGATGGGGATCGAATTGGAAGAACGTCTCCATGAACATTTCAAGAAGAATGGGTTGAGTGTATTCAAGAGCATCAGTGAATTACCCCCTAGCCAACGGTTTGACTTGATTACGGCCTTTCACGTTATTGAGCATCTCCAGGATCCTGCAGCCACCCTGAAGCAATTGGCATCCAAACTAAAGGAGGGGGGGGGGATCGTAATCGAAGTGCCTTCTTCTGCCGATGCCTTGCTAACGCTCTATCAAAGTATTCCCTTTTCTGAATTTACTTATTGGAGCTGTCATTTGTATCTCTTTAATGCTTCCAACCTTCCTCTCCTGGCCAAAAAAGCTAATCTGAAATTGGATTATATCAAACATACCCAGCGCTATCCTCTTTCGAATCACCTCTATTGGCTTGCTATGGGGAAACCGGGTGGGCACAAACAATGGGGTTTTATTGATTCTGACGAGTTGGGAAGGGCTTATGAGGCTCAGCTTTCGGCACTCGGGAAAACAGACACCTTGATTGCAGGGCTAAGCCTTTGAAAGCAAGATATCTGGTCACCACAGCAGATGAACGGACATGGCCCGAAGACAGCAAAACACCTGTTTTGTTTTTGGGCGAATGGTGTCGGTTATACAGCCGCAGGGCGGTTTGGGAGAAGCTGGATTCTGCAGTCGTCCCGTATCATTGGGATGACCGGGAGAAGCTCCACCGAGATTATAAGGCGCTGCAAAGTTTGTACGAAGAGGTTTTGCAGGAACTTGGCGGCAAACTCAACGAGATTCATAACGTAGATTATTCTGTCCGCTATTGGCGCATATTCTTGGGGCCCTGGCTCGGATACTTCATGCAGATGCTATTCGACCGCTGGGCAATGGTTGAGCGTACGCTTGACCAGTACGAAGTGGTCGGTGTGCGTATCTTGAACACTCCCCCCGAGGCTCTGATACCCAATGATATGGTTCACTTCAACGGCCTGTATGTTGAAGATCTGTGGAATGAGGGTGTGTATGGGCAGTTGCTGAAACAGTGGACCCATGTACCGGTAGAAGAGGTTGAGATTCAGAATTCTGAGACGTGTTTCAGGGCTGAGGAGATCGTATTGGAGCGCCGTAGGCGGTTTAAGCGGAAACTATTTAACGCATACTGCCTGTTATCGGGCATCCTGGCAAAAGACAATGAAGTTTTTCTGAAATCGGAATATTTGACACTGTGGGATGGGTTTTTACTCCAATTGCGACTGGGGCAAATACCAAAAAGATGGGATAGTCCTTCTACACTAAAGGCTCAAGTGGAATGGTCTCAGCGCCAGTGGCAACTTGTAGATGGTCGAAAAAACCGTTTTGCAGATATCTTGCGAGCTAGCCTGCCCCTGCATATCCCGACTCTATATTTGGAAGGCTATCAAGATCTTCAAAATCAATTGGAGGATTTACCCTGGCCGAAAAGACCCCGGCTCATATTCACGAGCAACTCCTACAATTCAGATGATATATTCAAGGCGTGGGCTGCAAAGAAGGTCGAAGCTGGGGCACCATTGATAATTGGGCAGCATGGTGGGCACTATGGCGTTGGGCTTTGGTCTTTCAGTGAAGAGCATGAAACGAAAATCAGTGATCGTTATCTCAGTTGGGGGTGGGAAGAAGATATCCAACCCAAAGTAAAGGCCGTTGGCCAGCTGAAGGCGAGACATCCTCTCGGTGTTCACCATGCGCAGCAACCAGATGCGCTGCTGGTCACGGCAGTAGTCCCCAGGTACAGCTATTGGATGTACAGTATTATGGTCGCATCCCAGTGGCTTGGCTACCTCAAAGACCAATTTCGGTTTGTCGAGAATCTTCCACAGGCAATCCGAGATGCTCTTGTGGTGCGTCTGTATCCCAAAGATTATGGATGGGACCAAATCGCCCGATGGCAAGACCGCTTTCCCAACATTCGCCTGGACGCTGGGGAAGAGGACCTTGATCACCTGATACGCCTTTGCCGCCTTTACATTTCAACATATAACGCAAGCACATTCCTTGAATCCTTCACCATGAATGTGCCTACGGTCATTTTCTGGAATCCCAACCATTGGGAACTGCGGAATTCCGCTGTGTCTTATTTCGAGGATTTGAAGAGGGTGGGCATTTTTCATGAGAACCCGGAATCTGCCGCTAGACATGTGACGGCCATCTGGAACGATGTGGATGCCTGGTGGTTGCGCGGAGATGTGCAAGCCGTTAGGGAACATTTTTGCCGACGGTACTCTTATCTTCCCAATGACCTGGTCCGGCGAGTAGAGAAAGCCCTTCGAGAGATGATCCAGGAGCGTTCGGAAAAAGAAGGTCAGGCTTTGGTCGCAAAGAAGGTCTAAAATAACAATGGTAGCGTATTCACTAAAGAAGCGCTACGTTGCCAAGCTCTCGACAAACCTTGTCGGCTTGGCCATTGGCATGGTAACGCAGGCTATAATCCCGCGAGGCTTGGGACCAGCGGCCTATGGAGATTTCAATTTTCTTACGAGTTTTTTCAACGAGCTCATGCCTTTTTTCTCTTTGAGTACCTCGACTGCCTTTTACACAAAACTCTCTCAGAGACAGAACGAATTCGGGCTTGTGAGTTTTTATTTTCAGTTTACCTGTCTCGTCTTCGCAGGACTGTTCCTCTTTGTGGGGTTGAGCCATGCCTTGGGACTTTCTTCCGCCTTTTGGGTAGACCAGAACCTCCGATACGTTTATATGGCTGCTTTCTGGGTGGCGCTTACCTGGGTTGTACAATTGATGACCAACGTGGCCGATGCCTACGGACTGACGGTTTCAACGGAAATTGCCCGAATCGCCCAAAAGGTTATAGGCTTTGTACTTATTCTTTTCCTTTTTCTGACGAATGCACTTGATTTAACCAATTTTTTTCTCTACCACTACATCATATGCTCCCTTCTGATCGTTTTGTTTGTCTGGATCATCCAGCGGGATCGAGGTTTCCTTTCACAGTCGTGGCGAGTGAAGAAGGAACAGGTAAGGGCATACATGAAAGAGTTCTACGAATACAGCCATCCCCTGTTTGTTTATGCCCTCATCGGGATGGTGGTTGGTATTCTGGATCGCTGGATGCTGCAAAAATTCGCGGGAAGCGTCCAACAGGGTTTCTTTGGCCTCTCCTATCAAATTGGGGCCATTTGTTTTCTGTTCACCTCGGCCATGACCGCGTTGATCACCAGGGAATTCTCGATAGCTTATGCCAATAACGACCTTAAAGAAATGGCAGGTCTGTTTCGTCGGTATATTCCGCTTCTTTACAGCATCGCGGCCTTTGTCGGATGCTTTGCCTGCGCCCAGGCAGACAGAATCACGTATATCTTAGGGGGTTCGAAGTTTGCCGGGGCTGCCCTTCCCGTATCCATCATGGCCCTCTACCCGATCCATCAAACCTACGGTCAGCTCAGCGGATCCGTCTTCTATGCTACTGGTCAGACAGGTCTTTATCGGAATATCGGCATAGTTTTTATGGTCATCGGTTTGCCGGTGACCTACTTGATGATTGCTCCTTCGAATCACATGGGTCTTGATGCTGGAGCCACCGGTCTGGCCATCAAATATCTCGTCTTTCAGTTTATTGGTGTAAACGCTCAGCTTTGGTTTAATGCAAGATTTCTCCAATTACGGTTCTGGAAATATGTCGGGCATCAGGTCTTTTGCATTGCTTGTCTATTATCAGCAGCGATGATCGTGCGATTAATTATTGAGGGGATTCCAGCATTCCAAGATGAAGTCATTGTGAGCTTTCTGATTTCGGGGATATTCTATAGCCTGGTGGTCGTGGCATTGGGGTATTGTTTCCCGATGATCTTCGGGCTGAGGCGGGAGGATGCAAAGGCGATTGTGGGAAGCGTCTGGGCTCGCATAAAGAAAAATTAGCTGGCCGCAGACAAACGCAGACCGATAGGGCTCAATGTCATTGACTTAGCGAGTCGGCTTAAAGGAGGGGTAAAAACCCGCCTTTTGAATTTTACGTTTTCTTGGAGCTTTGCGGTTAGGTCTTACGGGCTCCAGCGTTTTAACAAACAGATCGTGCAGTTTAGAAATTATATTTTCTACTACCTTCAAAGGCCGATTGAACAATAGCACAATCGTATCTTTCATTTTCGAAATGGCCTGCGTGAAATTGATCTGGTACGGATATCGTCTACCGTTATCTTGTTCAACACGCAGGCGAGCCGGAAAAGCCAACATAGCCGTAAGGTTTTTTGAAAAAACCTTGGCATGAAAATCCTGATAGACGGAAAGAACCGATTTGCCGGTGAAATTTTCAATTTCCATTCGGCATTTCATCACCTTGTAATCTTCTTCCACAGGCCATCTAAGGTGATAGAGATCAGAAAAGATTTCTGCTGGATACATTTCGATATCCGTCAGGGAGGTTATCAGGATTTCCGTTTCACCGTTTCCCAGTTCGATTCGAATCAATCGAAGCGTCAAATCTTGGGTATCCAGTCCAAGCTCCCTGCATTTGGCAACCGATGTAGCAGGAGCTTGTAAACGGATGATTTTCTGCAATTTGCCAGAGCGGAAGAATTTCTTGACTGATACCCATTTATTGTTGGGCACTCTGGCACAGAAATGGCCTCCCAAGGATAAAATCAGGTTAAACAGCCAGTAGGCTGGATACCCCCTGTCCAACAATACCAGATCGTTTGGCATCATATTGAGGAAATGAGTTGCACAACACTCCCGTTCTCCGGTGGATATGGGGGCAATAATGGCGTCCACTGTAATTTTATTGAGGACGTCGAACATCTGGGAAATTCGTGCAAGAGGGCAGGGATTCTTGCTATTGGCGCCCCAGACACCGAAGTGGCTTTGGACTTCTGGCGTTCTGGGTACTTTGACAGTAGAACCGTCGACCGCAAGGAGGGTGAAACCGAACCATTTCTTAGGATTGAAGTGTTTATAGAAATAGTTCACCGCTTCCGAGTTCAGTAGACTGAAGGCTTCGGCTTTAAGCTTTTTTCTGGCCTTACAAAAGGCGCTCTTCGTTACTTTGCGGATAAAGGTTTCTGTATGGTCGAGGGCTTTGAAAAAACAATCGAGTTCGTCCTGATAAGAGCCTTTAATAAGGTTCAACAAGAAGAGGATGATGTGATGGAAGGGAAGGATTCGATTGCGGATAAAATCATTTTTTGACTGTTTGGAAAAAGATAAAAATTTTTCGGAAAAAATGATTTTTTTAATAAAATCTATTAGGTTGGCACACAAATTGCATGGCAGGATCCGTGCCAATATTTGAATTGTTTTCGATAAAATTCGACATTTTTCTACCTCCTTTTCAAAAATGTTATACGTTGCAAGAGACAAGCACATTTTACTCTATCCAATTGAATAATCAAGATAAATATTGTTTGCCTCGCCTTAATTCAATGGCATTGATTGAGAGGTTTAAGAAATGGCTCAAAAAGTAAGAAAGACCCAGGAAGAACAGGTCATAGAGATGCTCAAGCGAGAAGGCTTCCGAGAACTCAAAAAGAAAGATATTCAAAGAGAACCGTATAAGTCTATCTACGCTCTGCCTGCATGCTTCAGCGAAGATGACAAGCAGGCGGCAGACAGCCAATAGAGCGGTCGGTTGATCAAGGACAGCTTCATCTTGGCTGAGCTTCTCCACAAAGATCTTTCCTACGCCATCATCGGCGCGGCTATGGAAGTCCACCGCATCCTCGGTCCAGGCTTCCTGGAGGCCGTCTATCAGGCCGCGCTGGCCCACGAGCTTACCCAGCGCGGCATTATCTTCAAGCAGTTCAAAAAGCTGCCGGTCTACTACAAAGGCGTATTGGTGGGAGACTACGAAGCGGATTTTGTTGTCGAGGACAAGATCGTCTTGGAGCTCAAGGCGGTCTCGGCATTTCACCCGCAGCACGAGGCCCAGGCTCTGAACTACCTGGCGGCGACAGGGTTCCGGCTGGCCATCCTGTTGAACTTCGGTGCCGGTTCACTCCAACACCTGCGGCTCATCAAGTAGGAATTATGCACGGATTTCACGAATTGACACGAACACAAAAAGATTTCGTGAAAATCGGTGCAATTCGTGGCAAACATACTTGGTGATAATTCGTGTACCCCCTGTGTCAGGATAGTTGTCGCATGGTCTAAGCTTTTGTGTTTAAAGGTTTAGGGACCTTGATCCGTGCGGCGTTTGTCGTAACGCGCATCAGAGATGCCCGGGAACGGGTGGTTCAGATCCGAAAAAAGGCTTGACACGGTCTCCACATTTCCCTATACCGTTCAACAAGTGAACCAAGTCATTTCACCCAAAGGGCGGTAGACCGCCCGCATGCAACGCCTCACGCTTTTCCGCTCCCGCACATGACCGAACCCTCCGAAACCACCTTGTATCTGCTCAAGTACCTGCAAGCGCACCCGCAAACCTCCCAGCGGGAATTGGCCGACATGCTGGGGGTCTCGCTCGGCAAGTTGAACTATTGCCTGAAGGCGCTCATCGAAAAAGGCTGGGTGAAGGTCGGCAATTTTTCCCGAAGCCCCCGCAAAAGAGGGTATGCCTATCTGTTGACCCCTCGGGGCATCCAGGCCAAAACCCAGCTCACCATCCAGTTTTTGCAACGCAAAATGGATGAATACGACCGGCTCAGGCAGGAAATCGAGGCCTTGCAGCAGGAGATCGAAACGAGCCACGCGTAACAAGCCGCCCTCGGATCTTCTCCATGTGCAAAACTTGTGATGGGCATATCCCATCATCGGTCATGCAGCCGTTGCCCCCGGAACTGCTGCGCCTTCCGGAACGGCCTGCCATCGTCGTGCATACCGGTCTTCAACCATGACACAAGTGCATTTTCAAGGGGGTCAAGGATGAATGAAACAGCGAGATCCTCTCGTTTCCAGGATGCAATCGAAACAGTCGAGGCATTGCCGCCTGACGATCAGGCTTTGTTGATAGAGATTATCCGTAAGCGTTCGATCGAGCACCGACGCCGGGAGCTGGCAGCAGAAATCGCCGAAGCCCGTGAAGCCTACCGACGTGGCGAAGTATACCGAGGCACGGTGGCTGACCTGATGGAGGAGCTATCGGAGTGATCCCCCTCGTCTGGAGCGCGACGTTTGTGCGAGCCTGCAAACGAGCCGTCCGCCGACAGCCAGGATTGCAGGCGAGGGTTGAACACACTCTTCGGCAGCTTGCTGAGGACCCCTTTCACCCTACGTTGCACAGTCACAAAAGGTCGAGCCTTCGCGCTGGGGATCAGTCGGCATGATTGATGTCGAAAAGCAGATCGCTTACTGGCGAGACAGCGCAGTCGAAGACTGGCAAGTCGCCGGGGAACTGATCAACCTGGGCCGGACGCGTCACGGCCTGTTCTTCGCCCATCTCGCGCTGGAGAAGCTGCTCAAGGCGCACATCTGTCGCGCCACAGCAGACCTGGCTCCTCGGATCCATACTCTTTTGCGTCTGGCTGAACGAACGGGCCTGGCTTTCAGCGAAGAGCAGCGTGTTTTTCTGGCACGTTTTGACCGTTATCAGGTCGAAGGGCGTTATCCAGATCTGTTGCCCTTGCCGCCCGACCAGGGCGCGGCGCGTGCCGAGTTGAAGGCGGCGGGAGAGTTGTTTCAGTGGCTGATGCATCAGTTGTGAAAGCGGTCGAGGAGTATCTGGCGGCGGTGCGGCGTTCAGGCATTCGTGTGGAGCGAGGCATCTTGTTCGGTTCCCATGCGCGGGGCGACGCCCGGCCCGAGAGCGACGTAGACGTGCTGATCATCGCGTCGGAATTCGATGAGCCGTATGATCCGCGGCGCATCGATCTGCTTTGGGAGCTACGTGCGCATACCGATAGCCGCATCGAGCCGATCGCGCTCAAGATCGTGCCCTACTACCCCTTGCCCAACCTGACCGGTGAGGCAAACAATCTATACGTACAAGCCGAAGACCGGGACGCCTACGACACGTATCTGGCGAAAGTGGATCATCGAATCAATGAAAAGGATAGCTTTTCCGTCCGCTATCTGACCCGCCGCAGCCGCAACAGCAACCCCTTCTCGGGGAGCGCCAGCGGCATCTTCGCCTCCCGGACGCGGGAGGCGCAGTCGCTGGCCGGCGTCACCTACACGCGCCTGTTCTCGCCGGTGATGATCAACGAAGCGCGAATCGGATACGCGCGCACCTCCAGCCGCGAGCGCAGCGTTTTCGCCGGGCGCGATTTCAACGCCGAGTTCGGCATCCCGGGGACCACGACCGACCCCAATTTCGCCGGATTTCCGCGCATCACGGTGCGGGACCGGATCGCCCTTGGGGATG
>Ga0101944_10007914_pt1 | contig 10388 bp, 8 predicted proteins | sample DewCreD2012metaG_FD_75245 | JGI IMG/M metagenome (GOLD analysis project Ga0101944, IMG submission 75245) | Hot spring sediment bacterial and archeal communities from British Columbia, Canada, to study Microbial Dark Matter (Phase II) - Dewar... ...
ATGCCGAGCGCCAGCGTTTTTCCGCCTGAGGTCAGGCTTACCCACACCTCTTCGTTCGCGGACAACACCACGCTGAACCTGACCCCTTCCGCCTCAGGCGGCGCAGCCGCCACCGCCGTCACTCCTTGGGGCGGAGGCAGGTAAGCGGGCGCTGCCGCAGGCGGCGCCGCAGAGGGCGCAGCCGTGGACGCCGCGGCGGGCGAGGCGGGCGCAGGAGCCTCCGCCGCGAGTTGCGGCGGCGTCGCCGCCCCAGGCTGGCTCGCCGGCGGGCGGGACTCCGCCACCGGCGCGGGCGGCATTTCACCCGGCGTCCGGTTCAGCCACACAGAATACACCGCGGCGCCTCCAGTCAGCACCAGGATCAGGGTGATGACCGACCATGGCAGACTTCGCAGCATCTCCCCGTAACGCGAGGGTCCCTCCGGCGGCACCTCGATCGGGAACTTTTCCTCCTCGCCCGCCGGGGGCGCCGGCGGCGGCTTCAGCGCCTCCAACTCCCGTTCGATCTGTTCTTCGTTGAGGCTCAGATAGCGCGCGTACTGCCTGACGAAGGCGCGGTAGAAGAAGTCCCCGGGCAGCCGCTCCGCATCCCCTTCCTCAATCGCTTCCAAATAGTGGGCGTGGATCCGAAGCTCGGCTGCGATTTTGGCGACAGGGATCCCCCGTTTTTCCCTTTCGGCCCGCAGCCTTTCCCCTATCGTCCTCAGCAACAAGCGAATTGATCCCGTCCAGCCTCCATCATAACTCCGCCGTCTCAAGATATACTTGAAAAAACAATGCATCCGGTGGCAGACCCCCCCAGTCCGCCGCGGGTTTCAGTGGTGGTCGTCAACTGGAATCGGAAGGACTATCTTCGCGCCTGTTTGCGCTCGCTTGCCAGCCAAACGTTCGGGGATTTCGAAGTGATCGTTGTGGACAACGCTTCCGCCGACGGCTCAGCGGAGATGGTCGAACGTGAGTTCGCCTCTGCGGGTTCGCTCCGCATCCGCCTGATCCGTAACGCCGAAAACCGCGGATTCTGCGCCGCCAATAACCAAGGCTTCGCGGCTTCCCGCAGCCCTCTTGTCGCCCTTCTCAACAACGATGCAGAGGCGGATCCCCACTGGCTCGGCGAGATGGTCCGCGTAATCGAAGAGCGGCCCGAAGCCGGAATGATAGCCTGTAAGTCGTTGATTTGGGACGACCCGTCGCGGATCGACAAGGCCGGCCACCTCATCTATCCGGACGGCCAGAACCGGGGGCGCGGCACAGGCGAGGTCGACCGGGGCCAATACGACCGCATCGAGGAAGTGGCATGGCCGGACGGAGCGGCGTGCCTTTACCGCCGCGCCGCCCTGGATCAATGCGGCGGATTCGACGAAGACTTCTTCATGTTCGGCGATGACGCGGAGTTGGGTTTGCGCCTGCGAATCGCCGGCTGGAAGTGCTATTACGTCCCCACCGCCACCGTCCGCCACCGGCGCGGCGGCTCTGCCGCCGTGGGTTCCAGCTTCCGCCTGTACATGATCGAACGCAACCGGGTCTTGCTGGCGCTTAAGCTGTTCCCGTGGCGGCTGTTGGTTTGGAATCCCTTCTACTACGCGGCGCGTTTAGCCGCAGGCTTGAAAGCCGCCGCCGCCGGGCGCGGCGAAATCGCCAAATACGAAGGCCCGCTGGGCAAAGCCCGGGCTGCTAGCGCCATGCTGAAGGGCGATCTTGCGGCTCTGTGGGCCGCTCCCCGCATTCTCGCCAAACGGAAAGAAGTGAGGCGCTTGGCCCGCCTGAAGCCCGCCGAAATCTGCGCACTGATCGAACGCTTCCGCATCCCGCTGGCGGAACTCACAGAACGCAGCCACTGACCGGCTAAATGCGGGATAATAAAGAGCCTTCTGACGATGCGCAGCGAGACGATCGAACCCTGCCCGGCGTGCGAACACGCCGAAGCCCAGGTGCTCTTTCAGGCCACCGACCGTCTCTTTCGCACCACGTCGCGGGCCTTCTCGATCATCGAGTGCCAAAACTGCCGCCTGATCCGGCTGCACCCTTGGCCCAAGCCGGATGAATTGCGCGAGTATTATCCGCCGGACTACTGGTTCAATCCTGCCGGGCAGCGCGCCGCCGAGGCTTACCGCCGCATCGTCCTCCGGGACCATCTGTGCTTTGTTCGCCGCGCGGTCGCCGCCTCGGGCGAGCAAGGCTTGCTCGTGGACGTCGGCTGCGGCGGAGGTCTGTTCCTGCACATGATGGCCGAAGAGGGACAGCCGGTGGCGGGCATTGATTTCTCGATCGACGCCGCTTCGGTCGCGTGGCGCGCGCAAGGCGTGCCGGTCCTGTGCGCGGACTTCGCAAACGCGCCTTTCCCGGATTCCTCCGTCGCCGCCGTAACCATGTTCCACGTCCTCGAGCACTTGTACCACCCCGCGGATTACCTGGAATCCGCCCGCCGCATCCTCAAGCCCAATGGCCGCCTCATCGTGCAGGTGCCCAACGCCTCGAGCTGGCAGTTTTTCCTCTTGGGAGAGCATTGGAGCGGTCTCGACGTGCCGCGTCACCTCATCCACTTCCGTGCTTGCGACTTGGAAGCCTTGCTCGATTGCTGCGGTTTCGAAGTCATCGGCCGGAAACATTTTTCGTTGCGGGACAACCCCGCCGGGCTGGCCACCAGCCTCGCGCCGTGGCTCGACCCGATGGCGCGCCGCGTAAGGCGCATTCGCGAAACGCCCCGCATGAGGCTTCTCAAGGACATGGTGTACTTTTGCCTGACCGCCGCGTGTCTGCCTTTCGCTTTGCTCGAAGCGGCCTGCGGCGCTGGATCCACGGTCATGGTGGAGGCGCGCAAGAAGGCATGAGATACGCCGCCATCGAACGGCTGCTGCCCCGGTTCCTCTCCCGGCACCTGCTTTTCGTGGAAGCCCGGATCGATTCCGCGGTCCGTGCTTTCGCCGCGTCCTTGCCTCCGGGCGCCGCCGTCCTCGATGCGGGCGCGGGAGAAAGCCCGTACGCCCCCCTCTTTGCCGGACTCCGCTACGTCGCCGTGGACCTAGGCATCGGCGATGCAGATTGGAATTATTCCCGCCTGGACGTCCGCGCCGATCTTGCCGCGCTGCCGTTCCGCGAACAGTCGTTCGACGCGTGCATTCACATCGTGACGCTGGAGCATGTGCCCCGTCCCGCCGAAGTCCTCTCCGAAATCGCGCGCGTTCTGAAACCGGGTAGCCGGCTGCTAATCGTGGCGCCGCAAGACTGGGAAATCCACCAAGCCCCGCACGACTACTACCGCTACACGCGCCACGGTTTAGGCTTCTTGCTCGGCGCCGCCGGATTGGAAATCGATTCTCTGGAACCGTTAGGCGGCTTTTTCCGGCTGCTTCAGCGGCGGGTTTTGAATGCCCTTCAGTTCTTCCACGGCGTTTGGTTTCTGTTGGCTCTGCTTGCGGCGGCGCCCGCCGCGTTGATTCTTCCCGCGTTCGAATTTCTGGACCGGCGGCGGGATTTTACGCTGGGTTATATATGTCTCGCGCGGCGGCGGTCTTGATTGCTTGCGCCTTGGCGGCGCAGGCGGCGGAATTTGACGGGGGGCGCGCGCTCGCTTACGCGCGCCGCGCCGTCGAGTTCGGCCCGCGCCCGCCGGGCAGCCCCGCTCTCGTGGAACTGCGGCGCTACATCGTCTCCGAGTTGCAGGGTCTCAACTGCCAGGTGGAGCTCGACCGCTTCACCGCCGCCACGCCCCGCGGTCCCATCGAGATGGCTAACATCATCGCCTCTTTCCCGGGCGCTTCCGGCAAGAGCGTGGTCGTCTCCGGGCACTACGACACGAAGCTCATGCCCGGCATTCGTTTCGTGGGAGCTAACGACGGCGGCTCGTCCACCGGCTTCCTGCTGGAACTGGCGCGGGTGCTCGCCGCCCGCCGCCACGCCCATACCGTGATTTTGGTCTGGTTCGACGGCGAAGAAGCCATCGAACATTGGAGCCGCACGGATTCTCTGTATGGAAGCCGCCACTTAGCTGCCAGATGGGAGCGCGAAAGCATGCTGCGCCGGATTGTGGCGCTGATCAATGTCGACATGATCGGAGACCGCAGCCTAGGCATTCAGAAGGAGCACTTCGCCGCTCCCTGGCTGCGAGATCTGGTGTGGGACACAGCCCGCAGCCTGGGACACAGCCGCCATTTTCTGTCCGAAGTTTCAGCCACCGAAGACGACCATCTGCCGTTCCTGGAAAAAGGCGTGCCCGCGCTGAATCTCATCGACTTCCGCTATCCCGATGAGCGCAACTCCTACTGGCACACCGAGCAAGACACTCTGGACAAGCTCAGCCCGCGCAGTTTTCAAGTCGTAGGAGAAGTGATACTGGAGACTCTCCGCCGCCTCTCGACCCGCTGATGAGGTAGAGCCAAGACTCCGGGGTGCGCCCAAGGCGGCCACCGCCAATGCGATTATCAAGAATGTGAAGGATAAACAAGTTTTAGAGACAGGACACTCGAGCAGCGATTGAGTCTTAGCCGGAGCCATATGAGACTTCTTCTTACCAGGCGGGCCGTGCTCGGAGCACCGGCCGTAATTCTGCGTTCCGCCACGCAGCGCCGGCCGTTGCACCAAAGCATCGAGCTGAATGCAGGCGAGACCGCTTCTGTGCGCCTGGGCGCGGGCCAACCGGTTTCCGTGACCGTCATGCAGGTGGACGAGCGGCGCGATTCGATCCGCAATGCGCTGCGGCAGACCCGCGTCCGCGTGAAGGTGAACGGCGAGGAAGCCTGGCTCGTCTCCGGCAACTACCGTTTGCCGGTCCGGGTGGGAGGAGTGCAGATGGACTGCCCTGCGACACGCGGGCTGGAGTCGAACTCCACCCTTAAGTTATGGCGTTTGGGCAAGGAGGTTCGGCTGCGGCTGTGGCCAGAGAACTCCCCGTGGATTGAGCCCGGCACGTTTGAGCTGCCCCTTAAGTCGCGTTGGTTCGCAACGGACACGCAGATGACCAACGAGCCGACCTTTGTAAACGGCGGCGATTCTCCGGCGCTGGCAACGGTGTATTACCACAACGATCTTGATTTCGGAGGTGCGGAGGGCCTGGAAGAAACCTACGCCGCCGCGGGGGGTCTGGTGGTTTCGGTCCGCAACGAAGTCCATCCCAGCTACCGCGAATCGCCGGCTCGCCCCCGGCCGGACGTCATCTACGTGGTGGACGATCGCGGCTGGTATTACCGCTACAGCCACCACCAGAGCATCGACCCGGCTGTCCGGCTGGGCGAGCGGGTGGAAATGGGCCAGCGCTTGGGGCGGCTCGGAAAGGAGGGTGGGGCCGGATGGTCGCACCTCCATTTCGGGATCCAGGCCCGGCAGCCTTCCGGCGAATGGGGAACCGAGGACGCCTATCCGTTTGTCTGGGAAACGTACGTGCGAAAGCACAAACCACCGATTATCGCCGTGGCGCGGCCCCACCACCTGGTTCGCACGGGCGAGGAAGTGGAACTGGACGGCTCTCTTTCCTGGTGCGCCACCGGCAAGATCGTGCGCTATGAATGGACGCTCAGTGGGGGAACTCGCGCCTCAGGCGCCCGAGTGCGGCATCGCTACAACCGCCCGGGCAGCTATAGCGAGATTCTGAAGGTCACAGACGGGGCGGGAAATACAGCCTGGGATTTCTGCGTGGTTCAGGTTCTGGATATGGACAAGCTTGCAGCCGCCAGCGGAGCCAAGGCGCCACACGACGCATACCCGCCAACCATACACGCCGTCTACTGGCCGACCACGGACATCAAACCCGGCCGAAGCATCATCTTCCGTGTCTTCACCTATCGCGCCCGCGACGCCGAGGAGACCTGGGACTTCGGGGACGGCTCACCCAAGGTGACCGTGCGCTCGAAACCCGAGCCGAAGTTCTTGCTCACGGCGGGCGAATACGCCGAGACGACCCACACCTTCACCCGGCCTGGCGACTACATCGTGCGGGTTGAGAGCCGGAATGGGCGTGGGGAAACGGCGGCCGCCCATCTATGGGTGCCGGTGCGCGGCTGATAAGCTCCGCCCGCGCCGCCTCTCGACCCGCCAAGGGGACAGACTTCTCTGTCCCGGACCGCCTTTCGCGGAGCGGACAGAGCGGTCTGTCCCCGCCCCCGCCTTTCGTGAAGCGAATTTAATCCCCCTTTCACTTCATTTTCATCAACCGAAACGTCTACTATGTTTCGAGAGGAACAATGAAGACGCTACGATTCCTGATACCTGTTTTTACCCTGGGACTGGGACTTTTGCTTACCACGAGCCGCAGCCACGCGACCATCGAGTACAGCAAGAAAGAGAAGAAGCCCTGCACCACCTGCCACGTCACGATGAAGTCCAAAGACCTGAACGACGCCGGCAAGTACTACAAGACCAAGAAAACACTGGAAGGCTACAAGAAGAAGTAGCGGCGTTTGTTTCCCGGTGATTTTTTGTCTCCTTCGCCCACTACATAGTGTTTGGCGCAGGAGTGGATCATCCCTGGAGGGCCGCTCGGACAGGCTTGGCTGGCCTGCGTGGCGGCGGTGGCTTGCTGGGCGCTGGCTAGCGGCGCCGACGATCTGTATCTTTTCGTAGCTTGGGCCTCCCACTTGCGGAGGCTCAAGCGCGCTTTCTCGCCGCCTCCGGGAAATCTGCCGGAAAAGAGGATTGCCGTCTTCGTGCCGTTGTGGCGGGAGCACCGGGTAATTCGCGAGATGGTCGAGCACAACATTTCGGCCATCCGCTATAGCGAGTACGAAGTATTCCTCGGGGTCTATCCCAACGACGCCGCCACTCTTGAAGCGGCGGCGGGGTTGCAGGCTCGCTTTCCGAACGTTCATCTCGCTTTGTGCCCGCACCCCGGTCCCACTTCCAAAGCCGACTGTTTGAACTGGATCTATCAGCGGTTGCTATTGTTCGAAGAATCCACTTCCTGGAAAGCCGGCGCCGTGGTGGTGCATGACGCCGAAGACGTCATTCATCCGGACGCCTTCCGCTGGATCCACCATCTTCTCGACCGTTTCGACATGGTCCAGATTCCGGTGCTTCCGCTTCCCACCCGGCGCTGGGATTTTGTCCACGGCATTTACTGTGATGAATTCGCGGAGTATCAGACCAAAGACGTGCCGGCGCGCATGTTGCTCGGCGGCTTCATCCCTTCGAACGGCGCGGGAACGGCCTACCGCCGCGAAGCGCTGGAAATGCTGGCGCAGTCGGAATCCAACCGGATCTTCGATCCCGAAGCGCTCACCGAAGACTACGAGATCGGATACCGCCTTCACCGTCTCGGCATGCGGCAAGCGTTCTTGCCGCCGGCGTTCACCGGCGGCAGCCTCCTTGCCACCCGAGAGTATTTTCCCCGCACCTGGCGCGCCGCCGTAAGGCAGCGCGCGCGCTGGATCACGGGCATCGTGCTGCAAGGCTGGGAACGGCACGGCTGGAAGGGCAGCCGCCGCGACCTCTACTTTTGGTGGAGGGACCGCAAGGGGCTGGCAGGCAATCCGCTGAGCTGCCTTTCGAACCTCCTGCTGATAGCGTCGCCGTTTTGCCTCCATGGGGGCGCGCTTCCGCCGCCGCCTTGGGCAGCGGCTTTGGCAGGCGTGCTGCTGCTGTTTCAGTCTGTTTCGCTGGGCGCGAGAATTGCGGCGTCGGCGCGGGTTTACGGATGGCGTTTCGCGGCGCTCGCGCCGCTGCGTGTGCCCGTTGCTAATTTGATCAATTCGGCAGCCGCCGTGCTGGCGCTGAAGAGGTATGTGGCGGCGCGCTGGGCGGGCGAGCCTCTCCGCTGGCTCAAGACCGACCACCGTTATCCCAACCGCGCCGCACTTGCCGCCGCCGGCGGTTCTACACTGGTTTCCGGAGCTCTGTTCAGGCATGAAAGCTGCGCGAATCCACAACTACGGCGGACCCGAAGCGCTGCGGTATGAAGAGGCGCCGGATCCTGCCTTCGAACCGGATGAGATCTTGCTCCGGGTGCGAGCCTGCGCGTTAAACCATCTTGACTTATGGGTGCGGCGGGGGCTGCCGGGGCTGTCTCCCTCCATGCCGCATATACTTGGCAGCGACATCGCCGGGGAGGTTGCGGCGTGCGGGGCGCGGCGCCGCCGCTTGAGCCCCGGACAGCGCGTCCTATTGGCGCCGGCGGTAAGCTGCCGGCAGTGCGAGGCGTGCTTGTCCGGGCGCGACAATGAATGCCGCCACTACGCCATTTGGGGCGCCGCCATCCCTGGCGGCAATTGCGAGTTGATGGCGGTGCCGGAATGGGCGGCGATTCCAATTCCTGACAACCTTTCGTTCGAGCAAGCCGCCGCCGTGCCGCTTGTGTTTCTCACGGCGTGGCACATGCTGGCGCGGCGCGCCGCCCTCCAATTAGGCGAAGACGTGCTGGTGCTGGGCGCCTCGAGCGGCGTTGGATCCGCCGCCGTGCAAATCGCCAAGCTGTTCCACTGCCGCGTCATCGCCACCGCCGGAGGCGAGGAAAAACTGGACAAGGCGAAAAGAATCGGCGCGGACCATGCGATAGACCACTACCGGCAGGACATCGCCGCCGAGGTGAAGCGCTTCACCGGCGGACGGGGCGTGGATGTGGTCATCGAGCACACCGGTTCGGCGACGTGGGCGGCGAGCCTTTCGTCGCTCGCTCCGGGCGGGCGCCTGGTCACCTGCGGCGCCACTACGGGCTACGAGGCAAGCATTGACCTCCGGCGCCTGTTCGTCAAACGCCAGACGCTGTCCGGCTCCTTCATGGGCACGCTCGGCGACCTGCATCAGGTTTTGAAGTTCGTCTTCCGCGGGCAACTGAAACCGGTCATCGACCAGGTCTTCCCCCTCTCCGAAATCCGCGCCGCCCACGAACGCCTGGAGCGCCACGAGCATTTCGGCAAGGTAGTGGTGGCGATCTGACCCAGACTGGGGAAGCTTGGGAACGCTGTGCGGGGGTCATTTTTGTCCATCGTATGCGATAGACTTTACCTTAATGAGCACAGCAAACCGGCGTGAGTTTCTTGGCGCGGCGCTTGGGGCGCCCGCTCTGCACGCTGCCGCCTCCAGGCGGCAGCCGAACGTCATCCTGATCCTGACCGACGATCAGGGTTACGGGGATCTTTCGTGCCACGGCAACCCTGTCATACGGACGCCGCAACTCGACCGGCTGCACGGCGAAAGCGTCCGCTTCGCCAATTTCCATTCCGACCCCCTCTGTTCGCCCACGCGCGCTGCGCTCTTGACCGGGCGCTACTCCGCCCGCACCGGGGTATGGGCCACCATATTTTCCCGCAATATCCCGCGCGCGGACGAAGTCACCATGGCCGAAGTGTTCGCCGCCAACGGTTACCGCACCGGCATCTTTGGCAAGTGGCACCTCGGCGACAACGCGCCTTACCGCCCGCAGGACCGCGGCTTTCATGAGGCTCTCATTCACGGCGGCGGAGGCGTAGGGCAGGCGCCGGACTATTGGGGAAATTCCTATTTCGACGACACGTATTTCCGCAATGGCAAGCCGGAGAAGTGCAAAGGCTATTGCACCGACGTGTGGTTCGACAACGCCATGCGCTTCATCGAGCAACACCGCAGCCGCCCCTTCTTCGTTTACCTGCCCACGAACGCGCCGCACAGCCCGTTCCTCGTCGATCCGAAATACGCCAAACCTTACCTCGACAGCGGCCTCACGCCGGCGATGGCCAATTTTTACGGCATGATCGCCAATATCGATGAAAACGTCGGGCGGTTGCGCGCCAAGCTCCGCGAACTGAATCTGGAAAGAGACACCATCCTGGTTTTCATGACCGACAACGGCACCGCCGGGGGACTCGCTCCGCCCAAGGTTCAGGCGAAATTCCGCGGCTTCCCCGCCGGAATGCGCGAAGCCAAAGCGTCCGCTTACGAAGGCGGGCACCGCGTGCCCTGCTTCATCTATTGGCCCGGCGGCGGGATTCAAGGCGGGCGGGACGTCAGCCGCCTGGCATGCCACTTCGACCTGCTGCCCACCTTCATGAGCCTGTGCGGACTCGAGCGGAAGCAGGGACCGCCTCTCGATGGCGCTAGCCTGGCAGGATTGCTCCTCAACAAAGGCGACATCGGCGACCGCACGCTCATCGTGCAAACCCAACAGCGGGAAACGCCGCAGCCGTGGACCCGTTCGGCGGTGATGACCCAGCAGTGGCGCCTGGTCAACGGCAAGGAGTTGTACGACATTCAGGCGGACCCGGGGCAGACCACCGACATCGCCTCCCAACATCCGGATGTGGCGGCGCGCCTGCGCGGGGCTTACGAAAAATGGTGGGGTCAGGTTTCGGCGAGGTTTTCCGAGGATGTCGAGCTGGTCCTCGGCGACGCGCGCGAGAATCCCGCCCATCTCAGCTCCATGGACTGGCACGCCGATCAGATTCCGCCCTGGAATCAAGAGCAGATTAAGAAGGAAGTGGTGGCGAACG
>Ga0101944_10007915_pt1 | contig 10386 bp, 5 predicted proteins | sample DewCreD2012metaG_FD_75245 | JGI IMG/M metagenome (GOLD analysis project Ga0101944, IMG submission 75245) | Hot spring sediment bacterial and archeal communities from British Columbia, Canada, to study Microbial Dark Matter (Phase II) - Dewar... ...
CGGCCAACGGCGTCGTGCCCAGTCGCGGCAGTCAGGGCGATACGATCACGATCAACGGCAGCGGCTTTGGCACGGAACGGAGCGCGATCGAAGTCATCATCGGCGGCGCGCCCGCCGACATCTCGACGGTGACGGACTCGCAGATCACGCTGCGATTGCGCGGCGACAACTTGACCGGCGATGTCACCGTGCGGCGCGGCAAGCGATCGGTCACGTTGAGCGGCGGCGCGACGCCGACTTTCTGCGCCGTACCGCGCATTACCGCCGTCTCACCCACCGGCGGCAACGTCGGCGTGGAAGTGAAGATCACCGGCAGCAACTTCGATGTGGGCGCCACGGTGAAATTAGGCAACGGCACACCCAAGACCGTGGCTTTGAAAGGCGCCGGCACGGCCAGCACGTGGATCGACGCCAACGACACCAACGGCAATCTGGTGGTCAGCAACCAGTGCGCCGACGCCACGGCCACGTTCAACGACTTCCGCAAGATTAATGTGACCATGAACCGCTTCATGCTGAATCAAGGCTACGTGGGCTTGCCGTTCTTTTCAGGCAATGCCACGCTGGCCTCGGCCTGGCTCACCGTTGATCAGATTCCGCGCGCGACCGATGTGGTGCAGGCCGACTATATGCGATTGGAAATGGGGCCGGTCGGCAGCGCGACCCGTTTTCCCTACGCCCGATCGGTTACCGGCGCCCTGCCGTTCACTTCGACGGCGAACGCTGCCGGCGGCGCATTCTACGCCGACATCGACAACGCGCTGAACCTGCCCAATGTCATCTACTACGGCAGCGGCCCGGTGGAGGCGGCTCTCCAGATCGTGAAGGGCGGACGCACTGTCGCGTCGTCAGCGATCACCGTACAGTACGAACCGGCCTCGTCGCCGCGCGTGCTGCTGATCCCCGTCATGCCCGACGGCTACTCGGCGCAGCTGCTCAACGACATGAAGTCCACCGTCGACGCGAATCTGGCCGATTATCGCTATCGCATCTATCCCGGCGGGCTGACGCCGATTTGGTCGGATGAAGTGGTGCTCCGCAGCCGTGTCACCGGCGCGATGTCGATCACGATCAGCAGCGGCAGCGAACAGGCCGAAGCGGGCAAGGAATTCGAGCGTATCCGCCAGCGCTACAACAGCACGCACTGGGACAAGGTCGGCGTGAGCTTTGGCGTGGTGCATACCTCCATCTACACCGGCAGCCCCGGCATGGCGCAGCTCGGCACGCTGCCACAGTGGCAGGCGCGGCAAGACTGTGAAGATTCATTCATCAGCGACGTCAAAGACTTCTTTGGCTTCGACAAAGGTTGCGGGCCGGAGTTTCCGCAATTCCTGGGTTGGGCTATCGCCGACAATCTAGCCAGCCGCTACTTCGTGCACGAGCTGGGCCACATGCTGGGGCTGGTGCAGACTAACGCGGCCAACTACGCCAACTACGTGGGTTCGTCGGGCGGGGATAATCACTCGAAGTACAGTGAACTGATCACCAACACCCTGCCGTCCGGTACGCGCGTCGCGGCCTGCAGTGAAAACAACACGATCTTCAGCGCCAACGATTCGTTCTACCGGCAGCCGGGCGTCAGCGAACCGGTGGTCAATCCCATCACGGGCGTGCAGCTCGACAATCAGCTGAGTGACAACAACCCCAACACCAAACGGGCCAAGTCGTTGTTGAGTTACGCCTGCGGCCGCGAAGGCACGAACACCTACTTCGATCCGGCCGACATCAACTACCTACGCGCCAATCGCTATTCCAGCCTCCGCCCGATCTATCAGCCGGGGCTTGCCCGCTCCGCTTCCGATGGATTGACAAATCCGGCCAGAGCATTGATCGCCAATTCCGAACGTCTTCACGTTTCCGGCGTCATCACCCATGACGTGGGCGGCGAAACCGGCGCGATCAAAAATGTGGAAGTGAAAGGCAACAGCGTGAAAACCAGCGCCGATTACCTGACGGGCTATCAATTGGTGCAGTATGACGCGAACAACAACGAGCTGCTGCGCTGGGGTGTGAATCCGCTGTTCGATGAGCTGCCCAACAATCACACCGGCGAACAGGCGCAGTTCGGCGCGTCGCTGCATCTCGGCCACGACGACGATCACGCCGGTTTCTTCTCGGCCAACGTGCCGAAAGCGCCGGGCGTGGCGCGCATCGATCTGGTGACGGGCACGCTGACGCTGGCGAGTTTCAGCGCGGGCGCCAATGCGCCCGGCGTGTCGATCATCAGCCCGGCGGGCGGCGAAAACTTCACGAGCGGCGACGCGCCGATCGAGTGGACGGCGACCGACGCGGATAACGATCCGCTGCAAGTCTCGATCGAGTTTTCACGCGATGACGGCTCGACGTGGACGCCCATCGCTTCAGCGAACGGCAGCGGCACGCTGAATGTTCCAATCGAACAATTGGCAGGCAGCGCCGCCGCCCGCATCCGCGTGTGGGCCAGCGACGGTTTCCTCAGCGGCACGGTGACGAGCAATGCCTTTGCCATCGCCGCGCAGCCGCCGCGACCGTACATCATCACGCCGCTCGACGGCGCCGCCTACCTTGAAGGTCAAGCGGTGCCGCTGTTGGGCCGCGCCGACGATCCGCAAGACGGTGTCATTACCAGCACCTTGACGTGGAGCAGCGATCGTGATGGCCTGCTTGGCGCGGGCGAAGCGCCGAACGTTTTGCTCAGCGCGGGCGTACACGTCATCACGCTGGCGGCGATCAACAGCGCGGCGCTCGGCGCATCAACCTCGGTGATCGTCACCGTGCAGCCCGACTACGATGCCGACGGCTTGAGCGATGATCAGGAAGCGACGTTGGGCTTGAACGCGCTGACCGAACGTGACGCGTGGAGCGACGCCGACGGCGACGGCTTAACCTACCTTGTCGAGTTGAAACGCGGCACCGATCCGAACAATCCCGATACCGACGGCGATGGGCGCAGCGATGGACAGGAGGTTATCGACGGCAGCGATGCCGCCGTGAACGATCCGCCGCGCCCCAACGTGTTGAGCGTGTGGCCGATCGGCCTGAGCTTTGAGATCGATCTGTCCGCGCCGGGCCAACTGCCGCAAGCCACGCTGGAAGCGTTCAGCAATCAGCCTGTCGGTGCGACGTTCTCCACCACCACGCCGTGGATCGATCTGGACGCAGTCGGCGGCCAGACACCCGCGCTGGCGACGGTCGTCATCAATCCGATCGGGTTGGCGGAAGGGCCGCAATATGGCGCTATTACGATCGATTCTGATCTCGGTTCGATTACCGTGCCGATCACTGTAACGGCCTCAAATAAAGCCGATTTCTGCGATGCCAATCGCGACGGGGCGACGAATCAGGCCGATGTTACGGCGGTGCAATCGCGAGTGGGATCGATCATCGGGGATGCGACTTACGCCGTGCAGTACGATGTGAACCGCGACGGCGTGATCGCTGCGGCGGACGTGGCGCAGATGTCCACGTGCGTGATCGCGTATGGGGACGTAAACCTGCTGTACCTGCCGGCGCTGCGAAAGTAACCGCAGCTCGGCCTTCGCTGTTTGTGACCGACGCAGCGGTGGGCGCGGCGAGATTTCGGCCGCGCCCGCCGTCATGCCGCGTTTGCTCTTCTTCCCGCTTCCGTCTAAAATCAGCTTGATTCGCGAGTCTCAATCGTTCATTAGAGCCGTTCATCGACCCACCGAAGCGAGCTCGTTATGTCTGAGGATCATCCCACTTCCGGCGGCACCCACATCGGCGGCGATCAGATCGGCGGAGATAAGGTAGGCGGCGACAAGTTCGGCGGGGATAAGGTGGGTGGAAACAAGATAATCTATAACCCGCCATCAGAAATTGCACCACCGCCCGCTGCTCAGCAGGTGCTGGCGCAATTCAAGCGGGCGGTGCACGCAGGTGATGTCGCCAGCGCGAAGCAGGCGCTCCAAGCCCTGAAATCACAACAGCCAGCTATTCCGCAGTTGTGGCAGCACGTCGAATCCGCCGAGGTGTTATATCGTATCCTCACAGCCGATGCGGAGACCGATCTGGCCGAATTGTTCGATCAAATTCCTGAAGACTGGGCGGCTGAGGCAGCCGCGGCTTTTGTGTTTGTGTGTGAACGGCTACAGGTTTTTGCGGTTCATCGACTGCGCGAGGCCTACCAGCATCTGAAATTGTATCAAATCAAAGATGAAGCTTTGGTTGTCAAGATTGAGCGCATCGCGCAAAAGTGGGTGAGCGACCAGCCGCTGAAATGGCCGATCCATCAACTCAAGCTGCCGCTCCGCTTTGCGCCTTTCAACCATGGCGACGCTTCCAATCCCGCCGAATTGGCCGCCTTATTCGGTCGAAGCACCGCGGGCCGCCGACCAGCTTTTTGGTCGGGGCATCCTTTGTTTAACACCTTGAGTCAAGCGCGGACTCCCCGGGTGATCAGTGGTGAAGCGGGCAGCGGCCGCACCGCGTTGGGGCTGGCGCTGGGCAAGTATGTGACCGGCTTGCATCTTTCATTTTATGTGGCCGGGTTGCCCGATGACGCGTGGCTCCTGGGAGGCTATGCCGGACGGTTGATGGATGCGATTCGTTACCTGCCAGCTCGATTGATTCTCTTGACCACTGCTGACTATAAGCTCCTGGCCGAGCTGTTGTGTACCGGCTTAGGCAAACCAGCTGCGCTGGGCGATTTGAGAAACGCCCAGGTTGACCCTGCGCCGGGCAGTGAGCGGGGCCAGGCATTCATCCGTCAGTTGGTGCAGTATGTTGGCAATGCTGATGCTGGAAACAGCATACAAGCTGGCTGGCCGCGCGTGGTGAGCGCGCTGGCGCGGCGGCTGGGCTTTGAGGGCGTTCGACTGGTCATCGATAGCGCCGATACCGATCCGACTCGGCTCAATTCTGATCTATTGGCTCGGTTCGAGCGCTGGAACGAGAACGGCATTGTCACTTTGCTGTTTGTGTCGCCAGCGGCTGTCCCAAAGCCGCCGGTTGAGCTATTTCAGTTAGAGTGGACGCCCGCCTACTTGCGTGAGATGGTCAATCATCGCTACCAAAGTGCGTTTGGTCCCACTCACGCGCAGATTGAAGGCCGGTTCGATTCGCCCGAGACTTTCCAGCACTTGTTAGCCGTCAGCGGCAACAATCCGCGCCGTTTCATGGAGCGATGGCGCATGCTCGAACACCTATGCGGCAAAAACGCCATCTTTGACGCCGCGTCCGTCGAGAGGGCGTGCGCCACTGCTTCATTGTAGCCGTCGGCTTGATTGACCCATGCCTAACCTTACCTACGCCAGCTGGCCCTTTCGCTCACCCGGCGCGCTGCCGCCCGATGAAGCCGCGCGCTGGTGGAACGAGTGCTATCACAAATCCGACGTTGCTCGTACGGCGGCCGGCTGGTCGCACTGGCGCGTGATATTGGGCGGGCCAGGCAGCGGCAAATCGGTCTTGTTGGCTGCGCTGGAAACGGCTGAATTGGTCGAAGGCCGCTCGTTTGTGGTTCGCTATCCACCATCGCGCTGGCCGGGCGCGTCGCACGCGCTGGTCAAGGACGGCAATCATCTGGCGCAGATCATGGCGGCCATCGCGCTGCGCCTGCGCGACTATCTGGGCAATCTGCCGGCCGAAGTCGCACGGTTGACGGCGGGCCAGCGCACGGTGCTGCGCTGGATGATGGATGACTACCTGGGACGGCGCGCGTTTGAGCGCTGGGCCGATGGTCTGCCTGATGAGGCCGCGCGCCCCTTGCAGGATATCCCGTCCGAGAAATTGTACACCAGCACTACTCAACCGCTTGAAGTCGTGGGTCAGATCGACGAAGCCGTGAATCTTATCCGGCGGCTGGGCTTTCAGCGCGTCGTCCTATCTGTCGATGTGGACAGCCGCGAAGCACAGTCGCAACTCTCGGCCCTGGGCGAGCTGTTCAGCTGGCTGGAGCTGATGCAGCAGCCCGGCCTGGCCATGATGGCGGCGGTGCCTCGCGCGGCTGCCGAAGAAGTCGATCTGGTGGCGCGCGCTCGCGGGCGTGTCAACTTCGCCCGCTTGGACTGGGCGCTCGATCAGGTACGGGCCGTTACCGAAAGGTGCCTGCAGGCAGCTTTAAATGATCGATCAGTTCGGCTCGAGCAGCTGGCAACGCCCGACGCGCTGACGGCGTTGGGCGAACGTCTGGCAGCCGAGTATGGCGAGGTTTCGCCGCAGGGATGGGTGTGGCTGACCGAGACGCTGCTTTATTGCGGCAGTCGGGATTCAGCAGGATTGCCGCTGGGGGCGGACTCGGCCGATCGGCTGTGGCGAGATTTGTGCGCCCGTCATTTTCCATTGGAACTGATCGCCGGGCGTGGGGTGTGGCGCGGCCCGCGCTTTATCGCGATCGATCCGCAGCCGCTGCGATTCTTGGATATCTTGTGGCGCAGCCATGAGCCGATCAATATCGACTCACCGGGCATGGAATCGGTGCTGGGCGATGCCCGGAACCCCAAAAACCTGATGCATACGTTGGCGCGGCGGTTGCGACAGGCAATTGAGCCGGACCCCTCGCGCCCGATCTACCTGATCAGCGATCGCGGCGAGGGCGGTTACTGGCTGGACAACGTCGTCCGTTCGGGCAGGGACGGTGTGTAAGGTTCGCGTAAGGTCAACGTCAGGTTTTAGCTGCTCCTCGTATTTGGGGTATCAGCCCCCGACAGTATGCTGTAAGTAAATCGCCGTGCCGGGATTTTTCTCGCCATCTTCCTGTAATCATTCGTGTGAATCCGGGCCGGCGAAATTCACCGCCGCCCGAGCCTTGCTCGGCGCGGCGTCGAGGCCATATCGAAATGCTTGGTGGAGAGGCGGACAAGCGTCCGCCGCGCGATCGTTATTTGGAGACGATTGGTCTCGAATGGCTGGATGTGTTCGACACGCCGGTCGCCGAGTTGGAGCTAAGACGATCAACTGAACAGATGAATGCGGCCAATGCCCAAGCTGCCCCTCGCCCGCCTTATTTCTACGATTTTTTTGTTTCCCCTCCCCTGTCCCTGTCCAGTTCTCAGCCTGTCAATGATCCACGCGGCATACTGCGTCGGGCGGACACCGCGCTGATCTTTGGCCGGCCGGGTGACGGCAAAACCATGCTGCGGCTGGCGCTGGAAGCTGACTGCCGGCGCGGCGCTGACCGGGTACTGGTCGTCTCATATGTGTTGGAAGAAAACTTCCGGCAAGCGCCCACACCGGCCGAGCATCGGCAGCGGCTGGCGCAGACCTACGCCGAGATCGAGATCTTCCGGCTGAACAACTGGCGCGCCCTGTCGCGCACCACGCAGTCCGGCGTGCCGGGTCCCGAAGGCTCGATCCTCAAGGTCTTCTGGAGCGAGTTGTCCCAGCGCCTGCACCAGCTCGTCCACCTTGCGCGTGCTGACCCCCTCCACGTACGCTGCCTGAATCACAGCCAGCAACGCCCGCTCCGCCCGCCGCCTGGGCTCCAGAAAGCTCGGGAAGTACGTTCCGTGCCGCAGCTTCGGTATGCGCAGAGGGAGTTCCCCTACCCGCGTCTCCCACTGTCGCTCCCGGTATCCGTTGCGCTGGGCCGTGCGTTCCTCACTGCGTTCGTAGCGTTCAGCCCCAATCTTCTCAGCTACTTCCGCCTCCATCCGCAGCCGCACCAGCATCAGCATGGCCTCGCGCAGGAAATCCCCTTCAGAGTCCATGTTGCGCAGGTACTCCACCAGTGCTATAGTGGGCTCGGTCATCGGATGCCTCCTATTGTGTGTGTTTGGCTACACCCACATGGAAGCACCCGATGGCCTCTCTTGTCAAGGCCTGATTCTACACCACGTCATGGGACATTATCCCCAGGTGATCCCGTTCACCAATCCGAGCATCGGCCAACACCGCGTGGACACCCTGCCATACGATCCTGCACCACTTGATACAACACAGACCAGACAACCGGCCAGCGGTGAGGTGGGTTGTGAGAGACGACTGTGCCGTCAGACGCGGGTGCATTTCCTATTGGTTCAAATGACCCACCATGTTAGAATTGCTATAACGAGCATGGAGGGAGACCAATGGAAGAGAATGCGATTGAACGCTTGCAGGCCAAGTCGCCCGAGGAGGCGATCATTGAGCGAATTGGCCGGGACTTCAACCTGGCGCCGTTTATGGCCCGTACCCAGTTCGAGCAGATGCGCCACTATTTCCAGGAGTACCTCGGCCTGGAGCGCGAGATAGGGCAGATGACCTTTCTGGCAGTCAGTGCAGAGGTTCCACCGGGGCGGTCTGTGAGCGAGTGCAGGCGAGTGGCCGTCAACCTGACGGTGGACAGCCCCGACGATCTGGAGGCGTTGCGGTACGGTGTGGCCTCCTTGCGCCGCAGCAAGATCCAGCGTCTGACACGAGAGGCGCAAGACCAAGGAGCTCTGCTCACACAGGAAGACTTGGCGCGCCTGCTATGCAGCAGCCGCTCCACAGTGAAGCGGGACATTGCCCAGTTGCGGGCCGAGGGACTGGATGTACCCACCCGCGGGCAAGTCAAGGACATCGGGAAAGGGGTCAGCCACAAAGCACGGATCGTCGGTGACTGGTTGGCCGGATACACCTTCAGCCAGATCCGGCAACGCTGTCACCATTCGCTGTATGCGATTGAGCGCTACTGCGCGGACTTTATGCGCGTCGTGCGCCTGCACGCACACGGCCTAAGCCAGGTGGACATACGAGTCAGCACAGGCTTGTCGGAACGGCTGATCGGTGAGTACGTGGACCTCTCCCAAGCCGCGGGGGCGGGCAACGAGCGCCTGCAGCAACTGCTCAATGAACCTGCTGCGGCCACCGAGACCCCCGCGGAGATCAAAAAGGAGGCTTGGTCCACATGAGGACGACTGAAGACACCGTCACGAGCCGCGTCCAGCGACGCAGCCTGCCCGAGTTGTTGGTGCACAAGTTCCTGACCGAATATGGCTATGACCACGGCCCGGTGATTGCCCGTGCCATCGTGGACGATATCCTGCACACCGTGGAACAGTGTTACCCGCAGCATCTGGCTCCGCAGAGCGTGCTCTGGCTGGCCGTCCGCCGAGACTGGAGAGGAAGCAAACAGAAACGGATTGCCATCGGCGACCTGGTTCCGGTGCGCCTACTGATGTACACCGACGAAGAAGTGCAGTGTTTGAGCGACCAGCAGCTCCGCCAAACGCAGCAGGCCCAGCGGGCCTTCAACCGCGCCCGCTTCGCCCGTTGGTGCCTGGAAGCCTATGCGCAAGGCGGAGTCCTCACCCAACTCGACTTGAGCTTGATCAGTGGCCTGGCGCAAAAGATAGTGCGCCAGCTCCTGCACGAGTACGAGGCGCAGACCGGCCAAGTGCTGCCCACACGAGGCACGGTGCACGATATGGGGCCCACGGTGACCCACAAAGCCGTGGTGATTCGCCGTTGGCTACGCCACGAGTCGCCAGCCGAGATCGCCCGCGCGGTGAACCATACCCAGGGTGCGGTAGACCGCTACCTGGCGAACTTTCAGAAGGTACGCCTGTTGGCGCAACGCTTCCCGGCAGCAGACCTGCCCGCGCTCAGCGGTCTGACTCGGCATGTGGTCGAGCAGTACCTGGCTCTGATCCGCCAGTACGAGCCTGGACTGGCTCTCTATTCACAGGGGCCGGGGAGCGAATCGATAGACCGAGCCCAGGAGCCTCTGGGTCCTCGGAGGCAGACTAGAAGACGAGAACGGGAGCCCGTGATAGGCTGAACCCGCTCTCGCCTTCCCTCGGGGTAAAGCTATTCTACCCTGAATGCGCAAGACGACAAATGCCTACACAGCCCCATGAACCGTGGGTCATTAGGACTTATTTGTCGTGGGGGGCGATTCGGGCACCCTCGCCCGGCGCCGGCCTGAAGCGCCGGTGCTAGGCACGCTGCGGAACCAGCGCCGCCTGTTCACGGCGGCGGACCTATGTCCGCGCAGGCCGATAGCCGGCCAACGGCTCCCCCAGCGCGGATGTCCATCGCGCCTGGCGGCCCGCCACCGGCTGCACGGCCTGAAGCGCCGGTGCTAGGCGCGCCGCGAAGCCAGCGCCGCCTGTTCACGGCGGCGCAGCAGGGAGCGCCAGTGCCCCCACGAGCACATGCACCCGCGGCACTCGCGGACGGGTTGACAAGCACCGCCAATATGGTATCATAGCGCCAAACTGCATACCCTATCCCGGGACTCTTATCCAGAGAGGCGGAGGGACCGGCCCTGTGAAGCCTCGGCAACCAGTTGGCCTTGAGGGCTGACTCGGTGCCAATTCCGGCAGAACGGTGTTTCTGGAAGATAAGAGGTGGTAAAGGCAAACGAACCCCTCTGGTCTCCAGGGGGTTCTTCCGTTAATCAGCCTGGTGCGGATCGCGGGTGTATCACGAGGAGGCAGCGTGTCGAGACGCAACATTGTCATATCCGAGGCCGACGGCCACTACATC
>Ga0101944_10007916_pt1 | contig 10386 bp, 9 predicted proteins | sample DewCreD2012metaG_FD_75245 | JGI IMG/M metagenome (GOLD analysis project Ga0101944, IMG submission 75245) | Hot spring sediment bacterial and archeal communities from British Columbia, Canada, to study Microbial Dark Matter (Phase II) - Dewar... ...
GGCTTCTTGACGATGCCCTGAGCGGCAGACTCGACTTTCTGGACGCCATGGTGTTCCCCCATACCTGTGATACCATGCAGCGGCTTTCGGATATCTGGCGGGTGAATCAATTGCCCGGCAACCATATCGACATCGATCTACCTGCCGTGCTCACGACACCGGCAGCCCGTTCCTATGCACAACGTGTCTACAGAAACTTTGCAGATACCCTCAGCGACCTTGTTGGGGGTACGTTCGACGAGGAGCGGCTTCGGAACGCTGCGACGCTCTACGATCGGGTTCGCAACCGGTTGCGGTCCGTGGTGAACGGGCGAAATGAAGGCAGGATTGCAGCTTCCGGTTCGGAAATCGCGGACATCCTGAAGACGGCTTCGGTTCTGGATCCGGAAGTGTTCCTCGAAGGGATAGATGCGTGGATTCGGGAGCGAACGGTTGCCGAACCGAGCAGTGGGTCATCGAATCGCAGGGGAGTTGTCCTTTCCGGGAGCCAGTGCGCCTTTCCGGATCTCTATCGGATCATCGAGGATGCGGGCGGGTGTGTGGTTGCGGACGATTCTTGTACCGGCATGCGGAACACGGGAGGGGCTGTCGAAGAAAACGGGGACCCATGGTCCAACCTGACCGCATGGTACCTGGAGCGTGTTCCCTGCCCGGCGAAACACCGGGGACTCGATGCACGAAGCGATCATCTGATGGGTTTGGTCAGGGAATTCGGTGCGGCAGGGGTGGTGTTCGTACACCTCAAGTTCTGCGATCCCCACGGCTTCGATTATCCGGATATCAAGGCAAAACTGGATGAAGCCGGTATCCCCAGTCTGCGGATCGAAATCGACGAGGGCGTGATCGGGGAAGGGCAGGTGTCGACACGGATACAGGCGTTTATGGAGACGGTGATCGGCCGCTGAAAAAGGCGGCCTTGTGAAAAAAGGGGGGGCGGCTGCCGAAGGTTGGATGCAGCCGCCGGAGGGCCGTCATGGAGAGGCGTTCACGCTACATTTGGACGATTTCTTCCCTGGTTTTCTTGACGCCCCGCTTGAACAGTTCGAAGGCAATGTCGAGGGTCGGTTTCAGATAGTCCTTCCTGTCGTCCATGATTTTCTTGCTGGCTTCCCAAAGCACCACCCCGGAAAACAACGCCCAGAAAATGTCCGACAAGGCAACGGGATGCTTTTCGATGAAAACCCCTTTTCGGATGCCTTCCTCGAATACCTTCGATATGGCTCCGATCGACTTGCGGGAGAGTTCCTCGATCTGAGACAGGAGCCCATCCGAGAGGTTTTTCAGGGTTTCCGAAGACTGCAGGTGGAACATGTTGATGATGATCAAAGGATCGAAGGCATAGACATCGTACATGGCCTCGATCAGCTGATCCAGCTTTTGTTCCGGTGTAAGGCCCGTTTCGTTGTTGACATGTTCGACCCGGATATGGAGAAACTGGAGGATGCGAAGGGAAAGGGAGGCGTAGAGCTCTTCCTTGTTCTTGAAATAGAGATAAAGTGTTCCGGGGCTGAGTTCGGCCTCGCTGGCGATGTCTTCCATGGTGGACTTGTTGAACCCTTTTTCGGAAAACACCCGCTTGGCGGCGACGATGATCTGTTGTCTGCGGCGCTCTTTCTCACGTTCCTTGCGTTCCTGAATGCCCATGCATCACCTCTGAATATGGTTTATTCATAATATAAAACTTATTTTATTTTTATAGTATTATCAAGAGAAATTTTTCCTGGATGCCGCTTCCTAAAATATTGCGCTTGCAGAATCCCTCTCGTTCATGATAAGGACGATTGATTTTAGGAACGTAGCGGGTGATACAGGCGGTGGTTCCTTGGTTTCCACGGCAGGCATTCGCACGGATATCGCGGTTTGTCGTCCACAAGCAGGGACTGGCGGTGGACAAGGGCGGAGCGGGCATCCCAACATGGCCCGGAGTCAACAAACTTCATTGCAATGGGAGGTATTCGTATGGCGTATGATGCAGTAAAAATGGCCGACTGGCAGATTTCGGAGGCAGCCGAACAGAACATGCCTTCACCGGAACAGTGGCGGGAAAAGCTCGGTCTTGAGAAGGACGAAATCCTTCCAATGGGGAGACTGGCCAAGCTTGATTTTCTGAAAATCATCAATCGGCTTCAGAATCGTCCGGACGGCAAATACATCGAAGTGACGGCCATCACCCCGACACCGCTTGGCGAAGGCAAGAGCACGACATCGGTCGGTCTCATGGAAGGCCTCGGCAAACGCGGCAAGAACGTCGGCGGTGCACTGCGTCAGCCCTCCGGCGGTCCCACGATGAACGTCAAGGGAACGGCTGCAGGCGGCGGCAACGCCCTCATCATTCCGATGACGGAATTCTCCCTGGGGCTTACGGGCGACATCAACGACATCATGAACGCCCACAACCTCGCCATGGTCGCTCTGACGGCCCGGATGCAGCATGAGCGAAACTACAACGACGAGCAGCTGGCCCGGCTGACCAAGATGCGTCGGCTCGACATCGATCCCACCCGGGTTGAAATGGGCTGGGTCATCGACTTCTGCGCCCAGGCGCTCCGCAACATCGTCATCGGTTTGGGTGGAAGAACCGATGGGTATACCATGCAGTCGAAATTCGGCATCGCCGTCGGCTCCGAGTGCATGGCCATCCTGTCCATCGTCCGGGATCTTGCAGATCTCAAAAAACGCCTGAACGAAATCACCGTCGCCTTCGACAAATCCGGCAAGCCGGTCACCACGGGCGATCTGGAAGTCGGCAACGCCATGACCGCCTTCATGCGGAACACCATCAACCCCACCCTGCTCAGCACGGCCGAATATCAGCCTTGTATGATCCATGCCGGGCCCTTCGCCAACATCGCAGTCGGTCAGTCCTCCATCATTGCAGACCGCATCGGTCTCAAGATGTTCGACTACCATGTCACGGAAAGCGGATTTGCGGCTGACATCGGATTCGAGAAATTCTGGAACGTCAAGTGTCGCTACAGCGGACTCAAACCCCATGTCTCCGTTCTTACCACCACCATCCGCGCCCTGAAGATGCACGGCGGCGGCCCCCGGGTCGTTGCGGGTATTCCATTGCCCGAAGAATACACGAAAGAAAACATCGAGCTGGTTGAAAAAGGCTGCGCCAACATGGTGCATCACATCAACACCATCCGCAAGGCCGGCATCAACCCCGTCGTCTGCATCAACTGCTTCCATACGGATACGGAAGCTGAAATCGCCGTCGTCCGCAAGGCTGCAGAAGCCGCAGGCGCCCGTTGCGCCAAGTCCGAACACTGGGCGAAGGGTGGCGAAGGAGCACTGGAGCTGGCCGATGCCGTCATCGACGCCTGCAACGAAGGCAATGACTTCAAATTCCTCTACCCGCTCGAAATGAAGCTGCGTGACCGCGTCGCCCTGATCGCCAAGGAAGTTTACGGTGCAGACGGTGTCACCTGGACGCCCGAAGCCGAAGCCAAGGCGAAAATGCTCGAAAGCGATCCCAAATACGCCGATTATGCAACGATGATGGTCAAGACGCACCTGAGCCTCAGCCACGATCCGACCCTGAAGGGTGTGCCGAAGGGCTGGATCCTTCCGATCCGGGACGTCCTCATTTATTCCGGTGCCAAGTTCCTGTGTCCGTGCGCCGGTACCATCAGCCTCATGCCCGGAACGAGCTCCAACCCGGCCTTCCGCAGAATCGACGTGGATGTCGAGACCGGAAAGGTCAGCGGCCTGTTCTAATCGGTTCCGAGCATCCGGGAACGCTGCAAGTGCGGATTTCCCGGATGCGGTATGCTGTTGCTGATTTTCTTGGCCCGTTTCAAGCGGCAGGGATTTCATCCATGAAGTTCCTGCCGCTTTGTATTTGAATCGCCTATTGCGCAGAACATGAAACCATCCCATCATCCCGGAACCGTCATCCTCGTCAATCCTTGGTATCCCATTGGGGAAACCCCGTCACCACCCCTTGGTCTGGCCTATTTGGCGGCAAGTCTCGAGGAAGCCGGTCATCGGGTCGTCGTTCTCGATTATGTCGTCTATCCCTACAGCATCGATCGGCTCAAGGCATGGATCGATCGACTTGCCCCCGATATCGTCGGTGTGACGGCCGTCACCATGAACGTGAACAAGGCCCTGCAGGTCGTTCGGGATGTGAAGGCGATCGCACCGCAAACCGTCACCGTCATGGGCGGACCGCACGCCACCTTTGCCGCTGAAGAAACCCTTCGGGATTGTCCTGAACTGGATATCGTCGTGTTGGGCGAAGGAGAAGACACCATCGTCCGTCTCGCACAGTCAGCCGCCACCTCTCGGAGCTGGGACGACATTCCGGGAATCCTGTACCGTCATGACGAACGTATCGTCCGTACCCGCCCGAAGGACGGCTTTCTCGACGTGAACCGCCTGCCGCAGCCTGCCCGTCACCTTCTCGCCCTCGATCGATACCGCATGCTGCATATGCCGATCACCATGACCACGTCGCGGGGATGCCCGTTTCAGTGTATTTTTTGTGTGGGCCGGAAAATGGTCGGTGCGAAGGTACGCTATCGATCTCCCCAATCCGTCGTCGACGAGATGGAAACGGTGGCGGGATACGGCTTTCATCAGATCAACATCGCAGACGATCTGTTCACGGCCAACGAAACACACTGTATCGCCATCTGTGAGGAAATGCGCAAGAGGCGGCTCGATATTCGATGGACATCCTTCGCCCGGGTGGATACAGTCTCTCTGAAGGTTCTCAAAGCGATGAAGGAAGCCGGATGCACGGCCGTCAGCTTCGGGATGGAATCCGCCAATGCAAACATCCTCAAAACCTGCCGAAAGGGCATCACCAAGCAGCAGATTGTGGAAGCCGTCCGCATGTGCTCCGAAGCGGACATTCAGGCGCATGGATCCTTTATTCTCGGTCTACCGGGGGAAACTCCCGAAACCATCGCCGAAACCCTGGCCTTTGGAGAGGAATTGAAGGCAATGGGGGTTTCCTTTGGGTTTCATCTTCTGGCCCCTTTTCCGGGCACCCGGGTTCGGGAGGAACGGGAAGCCTATGGCATCCGCATTCTGAGCGACAATTGGGATGACTACCATGCCAATCGGGCGATCGTAGAAACGGATTGGGCGGACCGCCACATGATGAACGCCATCGTGGAAGAATGGGAGAATGCCTTCAATGCCGAGCTGGGCAGGATTTCCGACCGCATGAACAGCGGCGAAGCAACGGATGGAGAACGTGCGCTCCTGACCAATCTGGAGCGCACCGTATGGCTCTATGAGATGATGATGGCAGACGTCCTCGAGACCATCGGCGCTCTTCCCGAAGAGCCGATCGAAACAGCCGTTCAAACCCTCACCGAACGGGTGCTGCCCTTTGTGCGAAATGCGACCTCGCCCAAGTTGCAGGCCGTCTTGCAGACGGCTGTTCAGAAGAAGGATCTTGTGCCGATTCGTCAAGAAGACGGAATTCATTGGGTATGGGCAAAAAAGGAGACGTTATCATGAAAAGCACCATCCGGTTTGCCGCGAGTTTTCCAGCTGCAGCCCTCTTTTGTTCGCTGTTGCTCGTTTCATGTCCTGCAGCCTTGGCGGATGGCCCCGCAGTCGGTTCGATCTTTCCGGATATCGCATTTGCCGTTCCAGAGAAAGCCGAAGATCAGCGGTATCTGAAATTGACGGGAAAAGAAACGTTCACCGTTCAGCAGATCCCCGTACCGGTCGTCATCGTCCAGATTTTCAGCATGTACTGCCCGCATTGTCAAAAAGATGCACCACGCACCAACGAACTGTTCAAGAAATTGTCCGATCATCCCAAGCTCAAGGACGCGGTCCGGCTCATCGGGATCGGAGTCGGGAATTCCGCCTATGAAGTGGCGTTTTTCCGAAAAACCTACAACATTCCCTTTCCACTCTTGCCGGACGGCGACTTCGCCGTTCACAAGCGCATTGGGGAAGTGCGCACCCCCCATTTCATCGTCGTGAAAAACACCCCGAAAGGCCCGGAAATCCTGTATTCCAAATCCGGAGCCATCCCGAACCTGGATGAATTCGTCGATTGGGTTGTTCGCAAAACCGAGTGATCAAATCCGCCATCATGGGAGGGAATTCAGCATGAACTCATCGTGGAAGGTGCTCTGGTGCGTTGCCGTCGGTTGCTGGCTCATGGTCCAGCCCCTTTGCTGGGCTACATCCGAAGCCTTCAAGGATACCATTTTCAACCCCGGAGAGCTCAAACCGATCGATAGCATTCCCAAACTCAAGGTCGGGGATGCGGCTCCGGATTTTGCGTTGACGGCCGTCAGCGGGGAAACCATTCGGCTGAGCCAGTACAAGGGGAAAAAGCATGTGGTCCTGTCCTTCGTTCCGGCGGCATGGACACCCGTGTGTTCGGATCAATGGCCGGGGTACAATCTGCTGCGGGATGTGTTCGAACAAAACGACGCCGTCCTGCTTGGAATCAGCGTGGACAACCGGCCGACGCTGTATGCCTGGACTCGGCAAATGGGCGATTTGTGGTTTCCGGTGCTTTCGGATTTCTGGCCGCATGGTCAGGTGGCTGCGAGCTTCGGCATTCTGCGATCGGATGGGGTTGCCGAAAGGGCCATCATCATGATCGACAAGGCGGGAATCATCCGCTACTTTCAGGTTTCCGACATCAACCGCAGACCGGAACTGCAGGAAATCCTGACTGCATTGCAGCAGATGCATGCATCGGAAGCCGGTTCTAAAAAGAAGCCGTAGTGGGGGTTGGCCGGTGGGGCATGGGGCGGTATGGCCGACTTGTACATCGTGCCTCTGTGTTGCGGTGCAGCGGAAGAACGGAGTCTGTCCGATCTTGTGGGGATTGGGCAGATTCGAAACGCTTCTACTGCACCGCCGAACACAGCCGGATGTCGGAGCCGGTACAACGGTTTCTCGTGCTCAAAAGAAAACGGATAGGGTGCCTGATTTCGGGGAAGCTTAGGCAAACATCTTCTCCGGGGGGCGCCTTTCGGGAACATATTGCTTCTCAATGGTGCCTTCCAGCCATTCCTTCGACACATACAGGTTGCAGTAACAACTGCCGTACTCGGCCACATCCTCCGCTCTGTAGGCGCAGGGGCAGATGATGTCCTTGTCCTTTTCCCTATCTCCGGAAGCGAGCCTGCACGGGCACACCATATAGCCGTAGCGTTCTTTGTTCTTCAGAAGCCCTTCCAGCAACCCATCCACCCACTGCCTGTCCGGTGCGAAGTAGTATCCCTTCGGTTCTTGTGCCTTTTTCAGCGTTTCATACAGTTTCGCCACATCCATCAGAGCCCCAGCGCCTCCTTGATTTCCCGCTCCTTGTAGCCGACGATCACCTTGTCTCCAATGATGATGGTTGGAAACGAGCATTTGGGGTTGAACTTCTTGACATCCTCCAGAATGGCGGCCCGCTCCTCTCCTTGCAGCAGATCCACATCCACGAAATCATATTGCACGGTGCAGTCTGCCAAAAGCTTTTTGGTGGATTTGCAGTGGGAGCAGGTGCTCAATGTGTACAATTTGACGGGTGGAGCCATAAGCGTATCCTTTCCTGAATGATGATGTCGATGCTACGGAAGCGATGGTGCGGCGAATCGCACCACGATCTCCTCATACGATTTCCGCCACTTGGGTGGCAGGGGGTTGAAATCGGGTTTGGGGTATCCGACAGCCAACAGCAAGGGAATCCAGAAGTGCTCCGGAATCGCGAATGCCTTGCGGACACCTTCGATATCGAATCCGTCCATCGGATGGGTGTCGAGACCGAGGTGTTTGGCGGCAAACATGAGGGTCATTGCGAAGAAACCGGTGTTTTTGTTGGCGAACGCTTGCTGTTTCTCGGGTGTTTGTCCGTACAGAGATGTACATGCCGAATGGAACCAATCTTTTTGCTCGGGTTTCATCGATCCGGCATGTACCATTTCCTGAAAATTGCGTTCTGCCGTTGGGTGACCGGCCTTCCATCCATCCCGGTCGGCCAGAACGATCATCACGACCGGTGCTTCGCTCACCTTCGGTTGATCCCATGCAAGCTTCCGAAGAATCTGCTTTTCTTTCGGATCCGTTACCAGAATGACATTCCAGGGTTGCAGGTTGAAGCTGGAGGGAACCTTTGAGGCCATCTCGATCATCCGTCGGATGAGATCGGTATCCACCCCCCGGTCCGGATCAAAGAAATTGATCGCTCGTCGTTGCGTCACAACATCCTGAAAGTCCATAGCCCCTCCTTTCCGGCATTACCCCGTGTGGAATTGGGTATGCCGATCACGATGCATGCTGCTTTTCTTCAGGCTTCTGCCCCATATTTTCAAACTCTTGGCTTCTACCTATTCCATCTTCTTTCATTTTAAATGCTCATGGCGGTGGGAGCTACGGGGATGAAAATAGGCCTTAAAACACTGCCCACTGCCTACTGTTTCCACCATAAAGCAGCCAACCGCCGATTGCAAGTCCGACCGACATCTTTCGACTTGTCTGAAAAAGAGACACGCTTTCACCCGATTGAACGTACTGCGACACCCTCCACCGGTTTCTTCTTCGATCGAAAGTTTTTTGTATATCCGATGGTTCCATCTGAAATCCCAAGTTGTCTTTTGCCTGGAGGCATGCTACGTTTTTGGCACGATCCGTTTCCGAGGTTCTTTCCGGTTTGCAACATCGATGTGTTGATGTTTTACAAGCATGGCTTTTTTCCCTGACCTTCATTTGCGACACCGAATCATGTCGACGTTCAAGAAGAAAAAAATCGTTCAATGGCTGAGTATAGGAGGCCAATAAAGTCGGAAACCAAGAAGTTGAATGTACAGATGGATACTAAGGTAGAAAAAGCCGGCGTTTTTGATTACCGAATCGGAGGAGGATAACGATGCCGAACCAGGATAAACCACCCGTCACCCAGCGTGCATATACACTTCGGCTCCGTGGAAGCGAACCGAATGATAATTCATGGCGTAAGGCGCTATGGCAGACTCACGAGGCGGTCAACAAGGGCGCCAAAGCGTTCGGCGACTGGCTGCTTACCCTCCGCGGAGGATTAGACCATACTTTGGTGGATGCCAAGGTCAAAGGTAAAAATGGAAAGCCTGACCGCGCCCCAACCGACGAGGAGCGCAAGTCGCGACAGATTCTGCTTGCTCTGTCATGGCTTTCGGTGGAGTCGAAACTTGGTGCGCCGGCAAGTTATGTCGTAGCTTATGGGACGGATGATGCTGGAAAGCGCAACGTCAAGGTCATTGCGGCGCTTGAAGAGATCCTCAGAGGAAGGAATGTCGCGAAAAACCAGATTGACGAGTGGAAGAATGTTTGTGCGGCTTCCTTGAGCGCCGCAATTCGTGATGATGCCGTTTGGGTCAACCGAAGTAAGGCTTTTGATGATGCGGTCACAGCAATAGGACCTTCACTTACCCGAGAGGAAGTCTGGGACATGCTGGAACGCTTCTTCGAAAGTCGTGATGCCTATCTGAATTCAGCGAAAGGCCCCGAGAATGAATTCTCCGAGGCAGAACAAGAGGAAAAAGCAAAGGATCTTGTTCAGAAAGCAGGACAATGGCTCAGCAGCCGATTCGGCACCGGTACAGGAGCGGACTTCTGCCGCATGGCCGATGTTTATGGCAAGATTGCAGCGTGGACAGACAATGCTCAATCTGGCACAACCGGGAAAGACGCTATTTTGAGCCTCGCAGATGCCCTCATTGAATTCAGGCCTACTTCGAATGATCTCCAGGGTGTGCTTGGCCTGATCAGCGGCCCCGGCTACAAGAGTGCAACGCGCAACCTTCTGAAGGATCTCGCTACCAAAACCACATTTACGCAACAGGACCTTGCAAACCTAAAAGATAGAGCGATTACCGATGCCCAGAAATGCAATCGGAATACCGGATCGAAGGGGCGAAGAGGATATGCTGACGCCATCCTGAAGAATGTAGAGTCTGTTTGCGGGTTCACCTACTTGCAGAATGGGGGACCTGCAAGGCACTCAGAGTTTGCCGTTATACTTGACCACGCTGCGCGCCGTGTTTCGCTGGCCCATACGTGGATCAAACGCGCCGAGGCGGAACGTCGTCGGTTCGAGGAGGATGCCAAGAGGATAAACAATGTTCCGGGCAAGGCCAAGGAGTGGCTGGACTCGTTTTGTGCGGAACGTTCCAGCGCTTCAGGATCATTGGAACCCTACCGTATCCGGCGGCGAGCAGTGGACGGATGGAACGAAGTTGTCGCCGCATGGAGCAATAACGCCTGCAAAACAGCCGAGGACCGGATTGCCGCTGCTAAGGCATTGCAGGACGATCCGGAAATCGACAAGTTCGGCGACATTCAGCTATTTGAAGCCCTCGCCGGAGACGGCGCCATGTGCGTTTGGCGCCAAGATGGAGATGCCTCGAAATCTCCCGACCCTCAACTGCT
>Ga0101944_10007917_pt1 | contig 10381 bp, 7 predicted proteins | sample DewCreD2012metaG_FD_75245 | JGI IMG/M metagenome (GOLD analysis project Ga0101944, IMG submission 75245) | Hot spring sediment bacterial and archeal communities from British Columbia, Canada, to study Microbial Dark Matter (Phase II) - Dewar... ...
GGGTGGTCGCCGTAACCTTAGAAAAAGACGGAGAGCACCAGGTGGAGGGTCCCGTCGCCGCCGTTGATGGCGAGGATGTCGAGCTTCCGGCGGAGGAAGTTTTCGGCCACCTTGGGCAGTTCGTTAACGTTCCGGGTCTCCCACAAATCGCCCGCTCCGGCCACGACCTCATGGAGTTTCTTGACCACCCAGGGCCGACGCATGTTACCCCGGGCAAAAGGATTGTGAACCACGCCGATCCCACCCATAGCCAACTCCTTGGCAGACAACTTCGGACAACCCATCTAACAACGGCTTGCGGCTTGATGTCAAACGGCTTCACAAATCCGGAAACAAGAACACAACCCCGAGGCGCAGAGACACGGAGAAAGAGGAAAAAGATTTTTCTTCTCGGTGTCTCTGTGCCTCTGTACCTCTGTGTTGAGAGAAATAACTTGCCGTAAAAAGGGTGAGCATGATGATGTTATTGGTTCGCGATTATATCGGACAGTTCCGGCCGGCCGCGCTCGCGTGCCAGGTCGGCGGCGGTGCGGCCCATGACGTCGCGGGCAAAGCGGTCGGCGCCGGCCTCGAGCAACAAACGCGCCACCGGCTCCGCTCCGTTGGCCGCGGCCCAGTGCAGGGCGGTAAGCCCGTCATGGTCGGCCGCGTTTACTTTTGCGCCCGCGGCCAGCAGTGACCGGGCGTTGTCCGCGGCGTTGAACTCCGCCGCCGCCATCAACGGGGCGCCGCCGAAGTCGTCAACCGCGTTCGCGTCCGCCCCCGCGCCGAGGAGTAGCTCGACCACGTCGTCCGCATCCCACCACCGCCCCGCGGCCCGGTGGAGGGCGGTCCGGCCCGACCCGTCCCGGCCGTCCACCGGCGCGCCAGCCTTGAGCAGCGCTCCGACCACCGTGGCGCGGGTGGCCAGGTGAAGCGGGAGCCGGCCTCCCCGGTCGCGGGCATTTCCATCGGCTTTGGCGTCTAGCAACAGAGCGGTCATCTCCGCATTGTTGACGGCTAGGTGGAGCGGGGTCACGCCGACCTGGTCGGCCGCGTTCACCTCCGCCCCGGCGGCAAGCAGTTGCCGGGCGCAGTCGGCGCAGCCGCTGATGACGGCGGCGTGAAGTGGCGTGCGCCCGTTACGGTCGCGGGCGTTTACGACCGCCCCCGCGCGGATCAAACGTGCCATCGGCTCCGCCAGGCGGTGGTCCGCCGCGAGGTGCAACAAGGTCCGGCCCTCTCCGTCCACCGTCTGGAGCAGCGCCGGGTCACGCTCCGCGGCCGCGACGACCTGTTCGATGCGGTCGGGTTTTTCGCCGCAGCCGCCGTAAAGGAGGGCCACCAGCAGAAGCGCAGCCAGCCGCCTCATGGCTGGACCTCCGCGGACCGGTCGGGCCGGTGAAGCCCCCGCTCAGGCGGGTCGTAGCGCGTGAGCGCCAGCTCGAAAAGGGTCAACCGGTCCTGCATCACGAAGCCCAGGTCCTGCAGGGACTGGTGCAGCCCGGGGCTGGGCCGCTCCGAGGGTTCGAGGAAAAACCAGCGCCGCCGCGGATCGGGCGGCAGCCTCGGCACGTACACGCCCGTCTCCGGCCGGAGCAGGTTCCGGCCCTGAAGCAGCCGGCCCTGGAGCGGCGAGCGGTCGAGGTAGTAGTCAAACGCCACCGTCTCGCAGAAGGTTACGGAACGGTCGAGCAAGACCACATCGCCATCGCGGAAGTTTACGGAAAGCCACGCCACCGCCCCGCGCCAGTTGGTGTGTATGCGGTAACCGTCGAGGTTCGGGAGCGAGACTATGGTCCCCGCCAGCAGTAAGGCGCCGAACACCGCCCGCCCGGCCCCCGGCAGCCGGGCCAGGGCGATCCCGGCAAACAGACCAAACGCGGGCAGGAACCAAATCATGGTCCGCGTCACCACTAGGGGCTTGACCAGGGCGGCCGCGATGAACAGCCCGATGCCGGCGGTGGTCACGGCCCCCAGCCAGCGGCCCGCCTCCCGGCGCTCGCCGGTAGCGGCGATGCCCGCTCCCGAGATCACCAGCGCCCCGGCGATCACCGCCCCGATCTCTCCCAGCCACGACGGCGAGGCGTGGTCCAGCGGGCTCGCGATCTTGGCGAAGAATTTAAGGTGGTTCAAGCCGAAGGTGAAGCGGGCCGAGCCTTCGGTGATGGTCGCGGTGGAGGTCTGGCGGATGAAGACCGGAACCCAGGGTAAAAAGAGAACCGCGATCACTAAGCCAGCCGTTAACCAGAACCAAAACTTCCGGGGCGAGTCGAGCGATAACAACCCCGCGCCGAGAAACACCCCGGCGAGTAAAAAGACCCCGATGTACTGGGTGTAAAGGAGCGCGACTCCCGCCGCGACCAGCAGTCCCAGCCAGCCCGGCCGCGGGTCTTCCCGCACCCACAGCCCGGCATACACCACCAGCGCGGCGAAGCAAAACAGGAGCCCATACATCCGGGCGTGGACGGAGTGATAGACAAGGAAAGGGGTGAAGCAGGAAAATAACACCGCCCACAGCCCGGCCCGCGCCGAGAAAAACCGGCGGCCGGTGAGTCCGATCAGCCCGACCCCGCCGACCACGGCGAGAATGGAAAAGGCCCGCGCCGCCTCGAGTGACCCGCCGAAAATCGCAACCCAACCCTTGAGCAGCAGAAAGTAGAGCGGCGGGTGGACGTCGTTGATGATGTACTTCCAGGTCTCGGCCAGTCCGGGCAGGGTGACGGCAAAGAGCGAGCAGATTTCGTCGCCCCAGGTCGAGCGCGCGGACAATTGCGATGCGCAAATGGCGGCCGACGCGGTCAGCCCGGCGATGACCGTGGCGGGCGATTCCTCCAGCCGCCGCAATTTTTCGATCAACTTCAACACGTCAGTAGAATATCACAGCACGGCGGGAGTGTCAGAGCCTGAAGACTTGCCGCGACGGGGCGAGGGTTAAATCAAAAGAACGGACAAAGTGGCGAACCCGAGGGCCAACTCGTGACGGTTGAACCGCCAGCGCAGGCAGCGGGGAAATCCCTGGGGAGGTCGAGGCACAGGTTCAGGATGAGAGAGAAGATCGCCACCACCAACAGAGCTGACTGGGTTGAACGGTCATATCTCTATAGATATCAGTCGGGTGGTGAGGGCCCGCCGCGTGTGACCCCGTAAAAAACTACGAGCGCCGACTTCGCAACCGACGCCCGCAAAAACCAATTCCGCTATCTCTTCATCCTCTCGTCCATGAACTGGACGATGCGGTCGTATCCGTTGGTCCCCTCCGGCGCCCAGTAGTTGTTGAGAAAAGCGTGGCCGAGGCCGGGGAAGACCTCGAACTCGACCGGCGCTCCTACCTTTTTTAAGGCCTCGACATACGCCTCGTTCTGGTCGTAGAGACCGTCCTGGCCGCCGACCATGACCAACTGCGGGGGCAGGTCGGGTCGGACGTGGAAGATCGGGCTGAGCAGTAGGTATAGCTCGGGGTCCTGGTCGTAGCCCACGCCGATCACCTTCTTATAAAAAGGCGATCTGGTCTGGTAGTTATCGGTGAAGTCGTAGATGCCGTAGGTTGGGATGGCGCAGGTAATGGCTCGGTCGGCGCCGGGCTTGCCGGAATAGCTCGGGGTAAAGGCGGGGTCATCGGCCGAGGTGACAAGTAGGGCGGTGAGTTGGCCTCCGGCGCTGTCGCCGGTGACGGCCAGCCGAGACGGGTCGCCGCCGAACTCGGCCGCGTGTTCCTTGACCCAGATCAGCGCGCCGATGCAGTCGCCGACGATCTCGACCAGTTTAGTCTTCGGGGCCATCCGGTAGTTGATGTTGAAGACAACATAGCCGCGGTTGGTGATGTAGCGCGCCATGCCCTCCATCACCATGTTGGTGTGCATGTACCAGCCGCCACCATGGATGACCATCAGGCAGGGGAGAGGACCGTCGCCAGCGGGGGCGCTGATATCCATCGTCAGCGTCTGTCCGCCGACCTCGGCGAACTTCACCTCGTCCCAGTAGCGGGCCACTGGCTCGACCGGGCGCTGCCGGAGATACCGCTTCTCGCGGATGAGCGACTCGGCACGGCCCGCCGCGCAAGCCGAAAACAGGGCCAGGCTCATCACCGCCAACGCCACCACCGCCGCTCCCCCGCGTTTCGGCATCCCATTGTATCCAATAATCCGACTTAGGTTTCCACCGCCTTTTTATATCATTCCCGAGATAAATTTCCAGTGAGGTGAAAGGCGGGTGGAAAAGCAATACCCTCCGGTCGGAAGAGACCGGCGCCGTCCTTGCGCCCTCCCGGAAAATAAGGTAGAAAAGTCTCGCCGGTCGCACGGCGCAAGTATTTTCACGAGGAGGGCAAGTCATGGCAGTAGATTTTCGGCTCGACGGCAAAGTGGCGGTCATCACCGGTTCAAGCCGGGGCATCGGCGAGTCGATCGCCCGCGCCTTCGCCGCCAACGGGGCCAAGGTGGTAATCAGTTCCCGGAAACAGGACGCCTGCGACGCGGTCGCTGCCTCCATCAAACAGACCGGGGGCGAGGCCATCGGCGTGGCCTGCCACACCGGCAGCCTCAAGGACATCGACAACCTCCTCGAAAAGACCACCACCACCTACGGCCGGGTCGACGTCTTCGTCAACAACGCCGCCACCAACCCCTATTTCGGCGATGTCCTCCACATCTCCGAGTCCCAGTTCGACAAGACCTTCGAGGTCAACACCAAGGGCTACTTCTTCGCCGCCCAGAAGGCCGCCAGCCTCATGCTCAAGCAGGGCGGGGGCAGCATCATCAACATCGCCTCCATCGCCGGGCTCGAAGGCCCCCCGATGCAGGGGGTCTACGGCATGACCAAGGCCGCCGTCATACTCATGACCAAGGCCTTCGCCAAGGAACTCGGAATCTTCAAGGTCCGCTCCAACGCCATCTGTCCGGGCCTGACCGAGACCAAATTCTCCAGCGTCCTCATCAACACCCCTGCGATCCACGAAACCGCGGTCAAGAGCATCCCCCTCGGCCGCCACGGCCAGCCCGACGAGATGGCCGGCGCCGCCCTCTGGCTGGCCTCCGACGCCGGCAGCTTCACCAACGGAGCTATCATCGTGATCGACGGCGGGGCGACCTGCTGAGGGCGGGCATAGCCCGGGAAAAAAATCAGTTGACATCGCGGAACGAGCAGCTATAATCAGGAAGTGATGAAGGACTTCACCACCACCGCCGGACTTGGTACCCGCAAGCAGGGCACTAAGAAGACCTGCGCCCGGCGGGGGCGGCGCTGACCACAGCAACCAGAACCAGCCGGGCCGCCTGAAATCAGGCGGCCTTTTTAATGCCCATTTTTCGGAAGGAGTCGGACCAGAGGATGAAAAGAAAATTCGACAAGGTGCTGGTGGCCAACCGGGGCGAGATCGCCATCCGGATCAGCCGCGCCGTACAGGAGGAAGGGATGCGGGCGGTGGCGATCTTCGAGACTCCCGACCAGGAGTCGCGTCACATCCGGGTGGCGGACGAAGCGGTCTGGATCGGGTCCGGGCCCCGTAAGGACTACCTCGACATCGACCGGGTGATCTGGGCGGCGAAACAGAGCGGAGCCCAGGCGGTCCACCCCGGCTACGGGTTCCTCTCCGAGAACGCCGAACTGAGCACGGCCTGCGTGGACGCGGGCCTGGTGTTCATCGGCCCGTCGCCGCAGGCCATCCGCGACCTGGGCGATAAGACCATCGCCCGGCGGCTGGCCCGGGAGGCCGGGCTGCCCATGATCCCAGGCTCGGGAATCCTGCCGGAGGGCGACGCCGGCCTGGCGGCCTGCAAGGCCTTCGCCGCCGAGCACGGCTACCCGCTCATGCTCAAGGCGGCGGCGGGGGGCGGGGGCCGGGGCATCCGACTGATTGAAAACTACGAGGCCCTGCGCGAGCAGATGCCGATGGCGGCGAGCGAGGCGCTGCGGGCCTTCGGCGACGGCCGGCTCTACGTCGAGAAGGCGCTGGTCAAGCCCCGGCACGTCGAGGTCCAGATTTTGGGCGACCACCACGGCAACGTCATCCACATGAGCACCCGCAACTGCTCGATCCAGCGCCGGCACCAGAAGCTGGTCGAGATCGCGCCAGGCCTGTTGGGGGAAGACCTGGAACGCAAGGTGTGCGAGGCCGCGCTGCGGATCGCCCGCCACACCGGCTACCGGAACGCGGGCACGGTCGAGTTTTTGGTGGACGACAAGGACAATTTCTACTTCCTTGAAATCAACACCCGGCTCCAGGTCGAGCACACGGTGACGGAGTCGATCACCGGGATCGACATCGTGCGGCGGCAGTTGCGGATCGCCAACGATCAGCCGCTGGACATCACCCAGGAGCAGATCGAGAGCCGGGGCTTCGCGATCGAGATGCGGATCAACGCGGAGGACCCGCAGAACGACTTCACCCCGGAGTGCGGCAAGACGGTGATGGTCTACCTCTCGCCGGGCGGACCCGGCATCCGGCTCGACGGCTTCGTCTACCAGGGTTACACCATCCCGGCCGACTACGACAGCCTGCTGGTTAAGCTCACGGTATGCGGATTCACCTGGAGCGACGCGACCAGCCGGCTCCGACGGGCGTTGAACAGCTTCACCATCGTCGGTCCCAAGACCACCATCCCCTTCTACCGGAAGCTGGTGGACGACGAGGAGTTTCTGGCGGGCAAGTTCGACACCGGGTACCTCGACCGTCACCCGGAGTTGTTTGATTACGGGTCTCCGGAGCGGGAGGAACGCAAGATCGCCAAGTTAATCGCCCAAATCCACCACCGCAAACACAACCCCTTCGCGGTATAAAAAAGGTAACAGTGATGGAACGAACCAGAATCAGACCAGGGGCCGACCCGAAAGCCAGCCTGCAAATATTGCGGGAGACCAAGGGTTATTTTCTCACCAACACCGCGCGCGACCTCTCGCAGTCGGACTTCAAAAACCGCATCCTGCCCTACACCGACTTCTCGGTGGCGGCCGAGCGCGACGCCTCAGGGTTTTTCTCGCTCGAGATCACCGGGGGCGCGAGTGTCCACGTGGACATGCTCCGAAAGCAGATCAACCCCTTCCGGCGGCTGGAGATTCTGCGGGCGCTAATGCCCAACACCATGTTCCAGACCCTGTGCCGGGGGGTCAACCTCTTCGGTTACCGGCCCTACCCGGAGAACGTGATCCGGCTCACCGTCTCGGCCTTCGCCCGCTATGTGGACGTCTGGCGGGTGTTCGACTTCTTGAACCACGTGCCCAACATGCTGCCGGTGTTCGAGGAGGTCCACAAGGCGGGCAAGTTCCTCGAGCCGACGGTCTGCTTCTCGACCGGGCCGGAGCACACCGACGCTTTCTACGTCGGCAAGGTCAGGGAGATTTTGGCGGCGGCGGGGCCGGACATCATCCTGGCGGTGAAAAACCACTCCGGGCTGGGGACCCCGAGGCGGATCTACGACCTGATCAGCTCGATCCTCCAGGCTTTCCCGGAACTGGTCATCCACTACCACGGCCACAACACCGACGGCAACGAGACGGCGCGGATTGTGGCGGCGGTGAAGGCCGGCGCCAAGATCGTGGACGCGGGGGACCACGCGCTCACCGGTTACTTCGGCCAGCCGCCCATGCTCTCGGTGATCCACACCCTGCGGGAGGAAGGCATCGAAGCGGTCGGGATCGACGAAGAGGCGTTGGTCGCGGCCAACGATAAACTGAAGAGGGCGCGCCCGGCCTATGCGGCCTTCGAGTCACAGTTCAAGGGCTTCGACCCGACGGTGCACGTGCATAAGCTTCCGGGCGGGGCGATGGGTTCGAGCTTCGAGCAGGCGGTCAAGGGAAAGTTCCTCGACCGGATGCCGGAGATCCTGCGGTCGGAATTGCCCCGGGTTCACCGCGAGCTGGGCAATTACTGGAGCGTGACCCCCGGCTCGCAGATTCTCTGGAGCACGGCGGTGACCCACACCCTCTCGGGCATCCGCTACGAGAACGCCTCTGAGGACCTGAAGAACCTGCTATTGGAAAGGTATGGGCCTTTCCCCTTCTACCGTCCCGACAATGAAATTTACCGCGCGGCCTTCGGCCCGGGCTGGGAGAAGAAGGTCAGGGAGGAGAGCGGGGCGGAGGAGATCAAGCCGGTTGACCTGGCCCGGGAGCGCGCGGAGCTGGAAAAGGCGCTGGGCCGGAAGGCGGACGGCGACGAACTGGTTCTTTATCTCCAGCACCCGCGGGACGCGCTGGACTTCTTCCGATTTGAGGCGGAGTATGGAAGCAGCTATGTTCTTCCGCCGGAAGTCTGGTTCCGCGAGGGCGGTTTCGAGACCAACGAGAAGATCGTTTTCCAGGACTACAGCGGGAAACAACACCAGATCATGATCGGCCCGACGCAATCGGTGGACGGCAACGGACTGTTGACCTATCTTTTCGTGGACCATTACCCCGAGCCATTCATCTACCGGCCGGAGAGCAAACAGGCCGAGGCCGGTCCGAGGCAGTTGTCGGCGGAGGAGATCGCCGCGCTCGCCGAGATGGGTGAAGTCCGGGCCTCGGCCACCGGAGTGGTGGTCGAGGTCAAGGTTGCGGTCGGCGGCAAGGTCGAGCCCGGCGCCGTGCTGGTGGTGCTGGAGGCGATGAAGATGTTGAGTAAGGTGACCAGTCAGGTCGCCGGCGAAGTCAAGGAAGTGGCGGTCAAGCCAGGCCAACAGGTGACAGCGGGAGACCTGTTGGTGAAGATCAGGCCGCCCCGCGTAAAAACCTAATAACATTCTATCAGGAAGGGAGGGGAGAATTGCCCACGCCACACAAGGAACTGAAGCATTGGGTCAAGGAAATGGCCGGGATGTGTAAGCCGGACCAGATTTATTGGTGCGACGGCAGCGAGGCGGAGATGGAGCGCCTGAAAAGAGAGGCGTTGGCCACCGGCGAAATGGTCGAGCTCAACCAGGAGCTGCTCCCTGGATGCATTTACCACCGCACCGCGGTCAACGACGTGGCCCGGACCGAGGACCTGACCTTCATCTGCACCGACAACAAGGAGGACTCGGCGCCCTGCAACAACTGGAAGTCCCGGGAAGACGCCTACGCCGAGGCCCGCAGTTTCTTCAAGGACTCGATGAAGGGCCGGACGATGTACGTGATCCCGTTCAGCATGGGCCCGGTGGGCTCTCCCTTCGCCAAATACGGGGTCGAGCTGACCGACTCGATCTACGTCGTGCTCAACATGCGGATCATGACCCGGATGGGGACCCAGGTGCTGGAGGCCATCGGGACCGACGGCGAGTTCACCAAGTGTCTGCACAGCAAGGCCCAGCTCGACATCAACCGGCGGCGGATCCTTCACTTCCCGGAGGACAACACCATCTGGAGCGTGAACTCGGGCTACGGCGGAAACGTGCTGTTGGGCAAGAAGTGCCTGGCTCTCCGGATCGCCTCACACCTGGCGCGCAAAGAGGGTTGGCTGGCCGAGCACATGCTGATCCTGGGCATCGAGGAACCGGGCGGCCACACCGAATACATCGCGGCGGCCTTTCCCTCGGCCTGCGGCAAGACTAACCTCGCCATGCTGGTCCCGCCAGAAGGTCTGCGCCGCAAGGGCTACCGCATCTGGACGGTGGGCGACGACATCGCCTGGCTCCGGGTCGGCGCGGACGGCCGGCTCTGGGCGGTCAACCCGGAGTCAGGCTGCTTCGGGGTAGCCCCCGGCACCAATAAAAAGACCAACCCCAACATGATGACCGCCATCGCCAGCAACACCATCTTCACTAACGTGGTGCTCAAGGACAACGGCGGGGTCTGGTGGGAGGGACACGATGACCCTCCGCCGGTGGAGGCCACCGACTGGACCGGTAAACGCTGGTCGCCCGGGATGAAGGACGAGAATGGCAACGTGGTGGTCGGCGCCCATCCCAACAGCCGCTTCACCGTTCCCATGGCCCAGGTCCCGACCCGGTCGAACCGGCTTGACAAGCTCGACGGGGTCCCGATCTCGGCCCTGCTCTTCGGCGGCCGGCGGGCCCGGCTGGCCCCCCTCGTCTACCAGGCCTACGACTGGCAGCACGGGGTGTTCGTGGCCGCGACCATGGCCTCGGAGCGGACCGCCGCCCAGTTCGGCAAGATCGGAGAGGTCCGCCGCGACCCGATGGCGATGCTGCCCTTTGCCGGCTACAACATGGGCGACTACTTCCGCCATTGGCTCGACATGGGCAACCGCATCCCCAACCCGCCGAAAATCTTCCACGTCAACTGGTTCCGCCAGGACGAAAACGGGAAATACCTCTGGCCCGGATTCGGCGAGAACCTCAGGGTCCTCGAGTGGGTGCTCCAACGTCGCCGCGAGGAGGTGCCCGCGGTCCAGACCCCGATCGGCTATCTGCCCAACGACGGGTCGCTCGACCTCACCGGCCTCGACATCCCTCCGGACAACCTGGCTAAGCTCTTCGAGATAGACCAG